>Ga0114931_10001375_pt1 | contig 31103 bp, 21 predicted proteins | sample 2SBtaG_FD_89579 | JGI IMG/M metagenome (GOLD analysis project Ga0114931, IMG submission 89579) | Deep subsurface microbial communities from Kolumbo volcano to uncover new lineages of life (NeLLi) - 2SBTROV14_V59a metaG | ecosystem: Environmental > Aquatic > Marine > Volcanic | place: Kolumbo... | reverse complement strand
CTTCCCGCCGCAACCACAGCAGCAGGCCTTCCCGCCGCAACCACAGCAGCAGGCCTTCCCGCCGCAACCGCAGCAGCAGGCCTTCCCGCCGCAACCGCAGCAGCAGCCGCCGGAGGCCGGTTTCGGCGCGGCCAACCCACAGCAACCCTACGGGCAGCCTCCGGGTCAGTGGCAGCCGCCCGCGGGCAATCCCGCTCCGGCTCCCTGGGCCCAGCAGGCCGCGCCCGCGGCACCCGCCGCACCGCAGCCCGTGCCGCAGGCTCCCGCACCCGCAGCCCAGGCTCCGCAAGCTGCCGTCCAAGCCGCGGCTGCACCGGCCAGCAACGGAAACACGCTGCGCGTCGAAGCGGCTCTGGGCGCCCACAGCACCACCAACTTCTACAAGGGACTGAGCGGCAACGACGTCATCGACTCGGGCGGCATCTTCGTCGCCACCTACCAGATCCCGCAGATCGGACAGGACGTAGTCATCAAGGTCTCGCTCCCCGGCGGCTACGAATTCGAGGCGCGCGGCGTGGTCCGCTGGACGCGCGACGCGCCCAACTCGGGCGCGGATTCATCGCCGGGCTTCGGCGCGCAGTTTACGCAGATCTCGCCGGAGGGACGACAGCTCGTGTACCGCTACGTGCGCAACCGCGAGCCGCTGTTCCACGACGATCTGTAGATTGAAACCGGGTCCAGTCGGTGCGCGGCGACAGGTTCCGCCTGCCGGCGGCGCTGCTCGCCGCACTGTGGGTGCTGCTGACGACAGAGCAGGCGAGAGCCGGTGATCCGTACCTCCGTTGGTACACGATCGACACGCTTCACTTCCACGTCCACTTCCACAGCGGACTGGAGCCCGAGGCACAGCGTACCGCCAATCTGCTGGAGGACGCCTACGGCCGTCTGGTCCCGCAGCTTGGCTCGGCGCCGCACACAACCGAAGTGCTGCTGACCGACAGCACCGACTCCGCGAACGGCTCGTCCAGCACGCTTCCCTACAACGAGATCCAGCTGTACGTCACGGCCCCCGACGACATGTCGCCGCTTTCGGACTACGATGACTGGCTCCTCGAGTTGACGACGCACGAGCTCACCCACACGGTGCACGTCGACAACATCTCCGGCATCCCGGCCGTGGTGAACGCAGTGCTCGGCAAGACCGTGGCGCCCAACCAGGCGCAGCCACGCTGGGTTCTGGAAGGCCTCGCCGTGAACATGGAGACGGAGCACTCCGGCGGCGGCCGACTCAGGTCATCGCAGTGGGACATGTACCTGCGTGCGGACGTCCTCGACCATCGCCTGGCCCGCCTGGACCAGATCAGCAATCCCGCAAGGCGCTGGCCGTCGGGCAACCTCTGGTATCTGTACGGCTCCGAGTTCATCGAGTGGATCGATCACATCTACGGACCCAACACGTATGCAGCGGTCGCCGCCGACTACGGCTCGAACATCATACCCTGGGGCATCAATCGTTCGATCCGGCGCGTGACGGGCCGCACCTATCCCCAGCTCTACCGCGCCTGGGAGAAGTACCTGGAGAAGAAATACCGCGCGCAGGCGGCACGAATCCGCCGCCGCGGCCTCAGGCGGGGCAGACAGCTGACGCACCGGGGGCGCGTCGCGTCCACTCCGCGCTTCGTTCCGCGCTGCGCTCGCGAAGGCTCGCGCGAGGAAGTGTTCTACGTGAGCGACGACGACGACCGGACCGCCGGCGTGTACCGCGTACCTCTGGTGTCGCGCAGCCGCGCCGCCGAGGGCGACGAGCAGATCGTCACGCGCATGAGTGGCACGAGCTTCTCGTTCGACGGCGACTGCGGCATCGTGTTTTCCAGCGCCGCCCCTTCACGGCGACAGTACTACTTCGACGACCTGTTCCGTCAGCCGCGCGGAACGCGCGCGCCACGCGGACTGAGCCGGACCCGGAAACGGCTGACCGTGTCGCGCCGCGCACGCGACCCCGACGTGAGCCGCGACGGACGGCACATCGTCTACGTCACGAACCACGCCGGGACGAGCACACTCGGGATCGCCGATCTTACGTCCGGCCATCGCGTCGCGCACCAGCGCACGCTGGTACCGAGCGCACGCTACGAGCAGGCGTACACACCGCGCTTCTCACCGGACGGGCGCCACGTGGCCTACAGCGCCTGGACGCATGGCGGCTATCGCGACATCCGCATCGTCGACGTGAAGACCGGCCGTTTCTTCGAGATCCAGCACGACCGCGCACTCGACCAGCAACCCACCTGGTCACGCGACGGCCGCACCGTCTACTTCACGTCCGACCGCACCGGGATCGCGAACGTGTACGCGTTCGACCTGCGTTCCCGCAAGCTCAGCCAGGTGACCAACGTCATCATGGGCGCGTACATGCCCGAGGTCACGCCGGACGGGCGCACGCTCTTCTACATCGGCTACACCTCCAGGGGCTTCGACCTGTTCAGCATGCCGCTCGACAGGTCGAAATTCCTGCCTGCGCTTGCCTACGTCGACCAGCGACCGGCAACGCCGCCCGAGCGGTTCACGAAGCGGTGGCCCGTGCACGGCTACAACCCGCTGCCCACGCTGCGTCCGCACGCCTACCGGCTGGACTACGGACCCGGCACCTTCGGCCAGGCGTTGACGGTCTCCACGAGCGGCGCGGACGCCGTGGGGCTGCACTCGTTCAGCGCGAGCATCACGGTCGAGACACAGCAAGGAGAACCGTCGGTCCGCCTCGGCTACGCCTACCACAAGCTGCCGTTCACGTTCCGCACCAGCCTGTTCCGGTCCGCGTCGCCGCGCACCGGATTCCGCTACGGAGACCAGACACCGATCGTCACCGAGCATATGACGGGGGTCCGCACCGGGGTGACCTACCCGTTGCTCGGCGAGTTCGATGTGGGGAGCTTGGCGCTCAACTACACGATCGCCAAGTTCGACTCGGTGCTACCGGTCGGGCCGATTGCGGACCCGTACGCGCAGGTGACGCGCGTCCCGGACCGGGGCTATCTAGGCCTTCTGCATCTGGGCTACGGGTACTCGAACGCCGAAGGCACAGCCAACGGGATCAGCCTGGAAAAGGGCTTCACTTTCGTGGCAAGCGGGGACTTCGCGGCCCACGCGCTCGGCAGCGACTCGACACTGACGGCGTTCAGCGCGCGCCTCGAGGGCTATGTGCCGATGCCCTGGGCAGAGCACCACGTGCTGGCCGTGGCCCTGTCCGCGGCCGACGCCGTCGGTACCTATCCGCGGCGCGGCCTGTACTACACGGGCGGGTTCGGCGACAGGCCAGTGTTGGACGCCTACACGAACGGCATCGACCAGGGTCCGTTCGTGCTGCGCGGCTACGCTCCGGTCAAGTTCATCGGCTCGCAATTCAACCTGCTGAACACCGAGTACCGCTTCCCCATCCTCTACGCGGATCGCGGCATCAGCACGCTGCCGGTCTTCCTGAGGACCTTGAGCGGCTCGGTGTTCGCCGACTACGGCGGAGCGTTCAACCGGCTCGATCTGTCCGATCCGCTGAAGAGCTATCACCTCGGTGTGGGCGCCGAGCTGTGGATCGACCTGATACTGGGCTACTTCGCTCACGCCAATATCCGGCTCGGCTATGCGCACGGCGTGAACGACTCGAAAGCCATCCCGGAGGACAGCTGTACTTCGTTGCGTCGACGCCGTTCTGATCCGCGGAGGCCAGCCGCTTTCTTTCCCGAATCCGTCCGCGGCTGCTACGCCGGCTGCGATGACGTCCCTGAAGCTCGGAGCCCCCGCGCTGGCCCTCGCGCTAGGCCTCGGCGCCTGTTTTGCGCCTCCTACCCAGTCGCGGAGGGTCACCGATGCGGCGCGCGAGATGAACATCGCCGCCCGCTTCGGGCGCATGGACATCGCGGTCGAGCACGCGGCGCGCGGCGCGCGGCAGAGCTTTCTGGAGCGGCGCGCGGACTGGGGGCACAACCTGCGTGTGCTGGACGTGCAGCTCTCGGGGCTGTCGCTCAAGGACGAGCATCACGCCTCCGTCCACGTGGACATCTCGTGGGAGCGCATGAACGAGGGCATGCTGCGCCAGACGCGGGTGGCGCAATTGTGGCGCGACACCGAGAAGGGTGGATGGCAGCTCGTGCGCGAGAAGCGCATCGCCGGCGACTTCGGCCTATTCGGCGAGAACGTCGAGGTGCTGCACCCCGAACACCGCGACGCGCACTTCCCGAGCAAGACGATCCGCTAGCCGGACCGCGCCGGCGGAGCGGCGCTCAGCTCTTCTTCTTCGACGAGCCGCCGCGGGCCTTGCGCGTCTCCTCGACGCGGCGCTTCTCGCGCTCCTTCTTGCGGCGCTGGGCCTTGCGGCGGTGCATCTTCCTGGAATTGCGGCGATCGAACCTTGCCATGTCAGTACTCGTCCTGTCGTCGGTTTGCTCGACGGCGGCGTGCTGCCAGCCGTCCGCGCTTCGATACAGCGTCCCGGACTCCGGCGCCAGCCCCCGCGGAGCGGATAGTGTCCTGCGCGGCCGAACTCAGCCGCTGGAAGCGTCCTCGAGTGCGCGCTCCCGGTCGCGAACCTCGAGGCGGTAGCGGCTGTTCACCGTCTCGATGTAGAAAACATCCCGGGACGCCAGCCGGAGCACGCGCTTGACCGGAGTGGTCACGTACTCGTGCATGCCGTCCGAAAACTCGATCACCACCACCGAGCCCTTGCGTGGCGCCCGGACGAGCCGACCGGTCACAGCCCGAGAGCCCCGACCTAGTTTCCGGAGCACGACTTGCACGAGATTACTCTAGCAACCCCACAGCCCACGTCCACCCCAAACTCCCCCTGGGGCGTGACAACGGCGGGCAGGGAGGCAACCGTCAAGAGGGGGGCGGGGGCTCTCGGTCTTGGTTGGCAAGTGTCGGTGTCCGTTCAGAAAGTCATCGCTGCCGAGACGCGGAACATGGGGCCCCGGAGCCGCAAGGTCGGGAACGGCACCGCGGCGACACGCTGCGGCGCGGAGGAATTATCGGACGCCGGGTGGAGGTTCTCCTCGACTGGTGCGGCCCAGCTGTAACCGCCGTCGCCCACCACCCAGAAGCGGGGCTTTTTCGATTCACCGCTCCGCTTGCCGATGACCTCGAACGCCGCGCCAGCAGTGGCGTCGAAGCCGGCGGCCCACTTGTGCGAGTAGACGTTCACAGCGGTGACCGCCTCGTCCAGCTGCGCCTCCGCGTAGATCGCCGACGGAGCCGTACGCACGAACACGAAAAAGCGCGGAATCACGTGGTAGCGGATCTCCGGTGCGAGCGAGAGGCGGTGCACGTCGAGCTGGGTGCGCTCGCCGCGTGCCGTCCCCTGCCGCTGGCCGTAATCCCACAGGGCCAGCAGGGCCAGGGAGAAGCGGCCCTCCGCGAGCAGGGTGCGCCCGCCTCCCAAGCTGACCTGCGTCAAGGCATTATCCGTGGCGTAGGTGTCCAAACCCGCGTCGGTGACGAAGGCTGTGCGCACGCCCACGGTCGCCTCCCAGTGCGTTTGGTAGGACCCGAGCGGGCCGTCGGAGGAGTTGTACGGCGTCTGGCCAGTGTCGGCTTCCGCGGCCACCGCTGCGCCCAGAGCGGGATGCTCGGCGTGGGCCAACGCCGGCAGCCCGAGCGCCGCGAGCAGCGCAAGCATTCCGATCCCCCGGGCGGGCATCCGTCCACGCCTCATCGTACACCTCCCAACATCAGACCGCCGTAGAAGCTCGAATCCGCGGTGTCGGGCTCGAGCGCGTCGAGCACCGTCGCCCCCAGTGCGCCCGCCATGCCGCCACCCGACTCGTGCATCGCCAGTACCGCGCGCCCGCCGTCGAGGCGTTCTATGTCGTAGACCGCGGAGACGTCGCGCTCGACGGTGAGCGAGGTCGGGTGCAGGTCCGACAAATCGATGCGGGCAAACTCCTTCGCACCGCGGCGGTAGGCCCAGACGCGCTGGCCATCCGGCGACATGGACAGCTCGAAGCCGGGCTGGTTGGTCAGCATCGGGTAGGTCGTGCGCTTGTCGAGATCCAGAACGTAGAACTCGGCTTCACTGGTGCTCTGCAGGATCTTCAGGTGCGCGTAGGTGTCGCCCGACACATCGATGACCTGCTTGACCGCAATGCCGATGTCATACGGATCGACGCTGCGGAACGGCGTGCCGGTCGTCTTGCCGAGCGACCAGAACGCCACGCCGCTGGTCTGGTCGCTCCAGAGCAGCGCCACGTCGCTGGTCGTCGGCTTGTTGGTGACGTCCTGCGTCACACGGGTCAGCCGCGTGTACGGCTTCGAGAAGTCCACGCTCTCGACGACCGTCGTCGCCGGGTCGATCAGGGAAGCCTGCTTGAGCCCTGGAACGAGCGCCGCGAGCCTCAGCCCACCGTCCGTCTCGACGAAGTCGATGGCCGTCGGCACCCCCCCGACATCGGCGATGTTGGGCGTCGGGAAGTAGTCCTGGTTCGCGCTGGCTTTCGGAGGGCCCAGCTCGAGGAGAAGCACGCTGCTGTCGTTCGCCAGGCGCACAGCGATGCGGGCGTCCGAGTTGTCCTTCGGATCGCCGTCGTTGTAGGCGACCTCGGCGGGCTGCCCCGTATCGCCGGTCGGCGTCTTCGGCATCGCGACCGTGACCTCGTCGCGATCGAGGTGCGCTAGATCGATCAGCGTCACGTCCTGGTCGGTCTCCACGATCAGCATGCGTCGCGAGCCGCCCTTGGGCAGCGCCAGGCTACGGGTGAACGTGAACCGCTCCGGGCGGCCGCCGAAGCTGCGGATCGTCTTCGGATAGGGCGCCTGGCTGGTGTCCTTCAGGTTGACGAAGATGAGCTCGTTCGGGTTCACCACGACGCCCCCGGCGTCGTACACCACCGCCCACTCGCCCTCCGGATCGATGGCCAGTCCCTGCAGCGGGTCCGTGAGCTGGAAGCGGGCTTCGACACGGGGCTTGGTGCCGCCGTCGATCACGGTGAGGCTGGGCCGTTCGTCGCCCGGCTTCTTGCGCGGCTGCACGCCGCTGGACAGCACGAACAGCGTGTTCTTGTCCGGCGAGATCTTGGCGGCGACGATATTCTTGCCGACCGGGAGGGCCTTCTCCGACAGCTTCCGGCCCGACGCGCTGATCATCAGCACGCGGTCGAGCGACGGATCGACGACCGCTACCGAGCCGCTGAGGCCAAGCGTCTGGACGGGCAGCTCTACGTTCGCGTCCCAGAAGTCGTTGCGGCCACCGCAGGCCGAAAGCAATAGGGCAACCGCCGCGGCCAGTAGGAGTGCGACCGGATGACGTCGAGACTTCAGCATGGCTCTGCTCATCGGCTCCTCGTCAATTCACGACCTTCGCGGCCAGCTCGAACCCCGTCAGCGTGCGGGCACTGCCGTCCGTCAGATCGATGAAGGTGATGCGACCGTCCGGGTTCAGCTGCGCGACGTAGCCCTTGCCCGCAGCAGGCACCATGCCGGTGGCAATCGGCGGGCTGGCGAGCGGCAGGTAGTCCACCTGCAGCGAGGGCATGCGTACGACGTAGACGCCAAACTGCTTTGTCTGGTCGTCGCGCACCGTCACGAGCGCGCGGCTGCTGGGCGGCGGCGCCACGGCGACTGCCGTGGGGGGTGCGTCGGTTCCCTCGATCCTGGGAGCCCGGACAACCGTGGTGGGAATCACGCTGAACGCGCCAGCCTTGGTGCTGCCGGCAGGCGTCGACTGCAGGGCCAGAGCGTTCTCGCCGTCGGGGGTAACGAACACGGCCTGCACGGGGGCCTTCAACGCTACCGTGCGGTGGTCGAGGTAGCTCTGGCTGTCGAGGCTCAGGATCGTGACGTGGTCGTTGTCGACGGCGTTCTCGTAGAGCAGCGCGACGTTTCCATCCGGCGACAGGGACACACTTCCGAACTCCTCGCCGTCGATCTTGACGCTGGGATAGAACGAGCTCGTGACGATGTCGGGGATGGGCAGCACGTCCACCTCCGAGGCGGACCGCACGACGGCCACCGCACGCGTCCCGTCCTGGCTCAGGTCCAGATCGGTGACGTTGCCGGACAGGGTGAGGGTGGTGCGCTGGCCTGTGGACAGCGTGACCACGCCCACATCCGGGCTACCGTCGCGACGCACGAGCGCAAGCTTGCCGTCCGGCGTGATCGTCACGTCGCGCGACGCGGGGTTGTCGGCGGGATTGTCGGTGACCTGTACCAGGTCGGTCACCTGCGGGGCCGCGCCGTCGAGCGAGATGACCGAGATGCCCGGATCGGTGACTGCATAGGCGCGGGTTCCCGAGGCGTCGAAGCGGACGCTCGTCGGCCGGTAGCCGACGCTGAGCTCCGTCGACGCTTCCTTCCCGCTGTCGAGCCGGATCACGGTGACATCCTGGAAGCCCTGGGTCGGATCGGGATTCTTCACCTTCCGGGCGTCGCTCCAGGCAATGGCCCAGTGTCCGGCGGGGCCGATCGTCCAGGCGTTCGCGCTCTCGTGCGTCGGTAGCGTCTTCGTCGCGATGCTCTCGTCCGCCTGAACGCGGAGCAGCGTGGCGTCGTGGCCGAGCACGTTGAGCACGATGGCCGTGTTCGCCGTCGCGCCGTTCTGACCAGGGATCGCCGCCAGATAGGTCGGCCCGAAGCCCGCCTCGACCGTGTGCACCTGGAGGTTGGTCGCATCGATCAAGGCCACGCGGCCGCTGTCCGGATTGGCCGACCAGACGTACTTGCCGGTGGTCACCGGAGCGCGGTAGGAGCCCTCCAGCTCCTTCTCGGGCGGAAGCGCCGAACCTCCCGCGCCACCCGCTGCATACGCACCCGAGCCGCCGCTGGCTGCCGCGTCCGAGGACAGGCCGCCGCCTCCGAACGGCAGCGCGCCGCCAGCGTCCGCCGAGGAGCCGCAGTGCGCCAGGGCAAACAGCGCGCCGCCCAGCGCGCCGACGAGAGCGACGCGCGAGGCAAGCACCCGGGGTCCCGCTCCACCCATCATTGGCTTCCGTCCACGATGCGGGCTCCGAGCTCGAAGCCGGTCAGTGTGCGCGCCGCGCCGTCGGCGAGCTTGATGAAGGTGATCCGGCCCTCGGGGTGCTCCTGGGCGACGTAGGCGACGCCAGCCTTGGCGAGCATCCCGCTGGCAAGCGGCGGGCTCGCTAGCTCGTAGTGCTGGATCTGCAGCGACGGCATGCTCACGAGATACGCTTCGTAGGTCTGGGTCACGTCGTCGCGCGTCGTGACGAGGCCGCGCGTGCTGGGCGACGGCTCGATAGCCACCGCCTGGGCGGGCGCGTCCGTCCCCTGGATACGGGGCGGCAGCGTGCTCGCGATGGGAACCACGCTGAATGCGCCGGACTTCACGCTGCCCGACCCGGGATCCAGGAGCGCGATCGCGTGCGCGCCATCCGGCGACGGGAACACGGCCCGGATCGGAGCCTTCAACGCAACCGTGCGGTGCGTGAGGAAATCCGGCCCGGTCCGGGCATCGAAAATCGTCAGATGATCGTTGGCGACCGCATTCGTGTAGAGCAGCGCGGTCGACCCGTCCTCCGTGGTCGACACGCTGCCAAACACCTCGCCGGAAATGTCCACCGAGTAGTAGTTGGCCGGCGTGGTGTAGATCTGCGGGATCGGCAGCAGTGCCACCTCGGACGTGTCGCGCGCCACGGCAATCGCCTGGGAGCCGTCCTGAGCGAGGTCCAGATCAGTCACGTTGCCGGACAGCGTGACCTTCACGCGATTTCCGTCGGACAGCGACACCACGTTCACGTCGGGGCTGCCGTCGCGGCGCACCAGCGCGAGCGAGCCGTCGGGCGTGATCGACACGTCACGCGACGCGGGGTTCTCGAGTGGGTCGTCGGTGACGGGCACGTCGTCGAGCACCTCGGGCCCCGACGCGCCCAGGTCGATCACGCTGATGCCGGGCTCGGTCACTGCGAACGCGCGCTTGTCGTCCTCGCCGATGACGACCCGCGTCGGGCGGTAGCCGACCGACAGCCGCGTGGCCTGCACGTCCTTGCCCGACAGGTCGATGACGGTGATGTCCTGCAGGCCATCGGTGGGGTCGAGATTCTTGACCTTGGCCGCGTCGGTCCAGGCGATCGCCCAATGGCCGCTGTGGCTGATGGCCCAGCTGTTGGCATCCTGATGGATGGACACCGACTGCGTGACCACGTTGCCGGAGTCGTCCGCGCGCAGCACGGTGGCATCGTGGCTCTTGACGTTGATGACGATCGCCGCGTTGGCGTCGGGGTTCGCGGGATCAGGCAGTGCGGCCAGGTAGGTCGGGCCGAAGCCGGCATCGACGACGTGCACCTCGAGCGTCGTGGCGTCGATGAGCGCCACGCGCCCGCTGTCAGGGTTGGCCGTCCACACGTATTTCCCCGTAGCAACCGGGGAGCGGAACGAGCTCTCGAGCTCCTTTTCAGGTGGCAAGGTGCCGCCGCCGGAGCCGCCGCCCCCGCCGCTGCCACCGGAGCCTCCTGCCGCGCCGCCGGAGCCACCGATCCCGGGTATGTTGCCCCCGGAAGCGTTCGAGCTCGAGCTGCTGGCTGCGCAGTCGGCGAGCGCGAGCGCCAGCAACAGAACGCCCAGGAGCGTCAGCTTCCGGTCAAGCATCCTCGTCCTCCACGCGCGCCGAGGACAAACCCGAGCGCGCAGGGGGACCAGGATGCAATCCACGGGCCACGAGGCCCACGGACAATATCCGCGCATTTGGCGCACGCGGCGTGATGGGAGCCTGACACTCGTGTCAGGGCGCAGTGTGCCAACGCCCCATCTGGATCCTACGGCGCGACGACTCCGGGCGTTCCCTTGCTCGCGAAATAGGCCTGGAGCACCTGGCGCGCGAGCTGGGGTGCCTTGATACGCCAGATCGGCGTGTTGACCACGAGCGAGGCGATCGCAACCTCGGGGTGATCGGCGGGCGCGTAGCCGATGAACCAGGTGTAGAGGCGGTTCTGCTTGTGCCGCGTCAAGGTCCCGGTCTTGCCCGCCACCGCGATGCCGGGAATGTACGGGCGCCGGTGGTGATCGTGGAAGCTCTTGTAGGCCGTGCCGTTGGCGACAGTCTGCAGCATCATCTTCTGCACTTCATGAGCGGTGCTGGGCTTGACCGCGTGGCGGAGGACGCGCGGACCGTCGTCGTCCTGCCAGATCTTCTTCCGCCCCTTGTAGATGGCGCGGACGATACGCGGCGCCAGCGCTACGCCGTCGTTGGCGACCGTCTGTGCAACGCTGACCTCGCCGAGAGGCGAGTTGCTGGTGTGCCAGAAGCCCGCTGCCGAACGCGCGAAGTCCAGCGGCTCGATCGGGATGTCGATCTTCGGCGCCTCGTTGGGCACCGCAAACGGAATCGGCGCACCATAGCCGTACGCCCCCCCCATCGCCGTGAGCTCCTCGGGCGTGAGCTTCTTCTGCGCCAGCTTGGCGAAGACCACGTTGAGGCTGCGGCCGAGCGCCATCGCCAGCGTGGCGCACCACTTGTCGCGGTGCGGGTCGTCTTTCAGCTCGTCAGCGAGGATGCGGCTGTGTCCGCCGTGGTAGCACTGTTCCGTCTTCGAGCTCAGTCCGGCTTTTTCCACCAGGGCCGAGGCCGTGACGACCTTGAAGGTGCTCGCGGCCGGCGCCTCCGCGCGCGCGTTCACGTCGAACGGCTTGCCCGTGTTCACGTAGCTGGCGTAGGCGAGGACGTTGCCGGTCTTCACCTGCATCACCACCGTGCCCGCTTCCGGAATGCGGTAGCGCTTCATCACCGAGAGCGCTTCGCGCTCGAGGTACGGGTCGAGCGTGAGCTCCGCCTCCCGGCCGTCGGAAAGAGGCGCCGTCACCCGCCGCGGGTGCATCTCGAGCCGCAAGAGGTCCAGCCCCTCGAGGTCCGGTCCCCCGGGCTTGGCCGGGGCGGACCGCGTGTGGGCTGCCGCAACACGCTTCTCCAGCTTGGCGAGCGGGCTCGGCAGCGCGATCTTCCCGCGCACCACCGGCACCAGCGCGGTGATGATGCCGACCGCCGCACCCGCGCCGATCCATCTGCTCCAGGGTCGCATCGCCTACGGAGTTACCGGCGGCCGAGCGCGACGGCCAAGATCCTGGCGCGGATTTGGGCATAGGCAATTCCGCCACCACGTCGGACGGTCAGCGAATGACGGGGATGACGGCCCCATCCGGGTCACAAGCACCCGCGCCGCCAGAGGAAGCAGCGAGCGCTAGAACATCACGCCCGCGCGCACGCCCAGCTCGTGCAGGACGTGCGCGTCGGAGTGCCCAGCGATGTTGCCGGGCGAAACTGCGCGGTTGTCCGACGTGTCGGACTTCGGCATCGAGTACATGAGCCAGTTCGCGCTCAAGCGGACGTGCTGCGTCGCCCAGTAGTTCACGCCCAACCCCAGCGAACCAACGTTGATCTTGCCGTCGGCGCCGCTGTCGGCCGCCGGCTGCCCGCCCCGGCTCGCGCCCTGGTACTTCGCGCCGAGCGCCTCCACCCTGAGCAGCACCTCCAGCGATTGCGCCGGGCGCAGCGGCTCTTCCTTGGTGAAATCCAGCGTGCGGGGCCGGACGCCGCGCCCCGGCGCGCCCATCAGGTGGGGCTTGCCCAGGATCGTGTAGCCGAGCTGCACATAGCCCGCCGCGCCCTCGAGCGTGCCGATGCGTTCCGTATTGGTCGACTGGTAGCCATCCACCGCCTCCCGCGTCTCGTTCTTCACAAGCACGACCTCCGACTGCAGATCGAAGCGCTGGATCGGAACCCACAGCTCGAACGCGAGCGCTCCCTGCGCATCCGCCGGGAGCACGTGCACGCGGCGCCCAAGCGTGTCGGTGTACACGGGCGTCCAGAACGCGAATCCCTGCTGCGTCCGCAGCGCGGGGTAGTCGTAGTTCACGCGGCTCCCCTCCCGGTTTCCGGCACGCGCGCTGACGCCGATCCGCGCCTGGTCGAGCAGCTTCACGTGACCCGCGAACGGACTCCAGGTGACGCGCGCCATCAGGTCCGCCCGCCGATCGACTCCCGGGCGATTCCGACCGTCGCCACCGTACAAGCCGACCCAGTACGACACGTGCGCCACCTGCACATCGCCCCACACCGTCGCGCCGATATCGCGGACCTCCGGGTTGCCGAAAGCGCGCGTCGACAGCGGGCGCTCGTGGAACGGCAGCCCGGCCAGCGGGGTGGCGTTCGGCATGGTGAACGGCGTGCGGTACTGCCCGAGCATCAGGTTCAGCACCGCGCTCTGCCGCAGGTTGACCCAGGCATCTAGAACCCCCGCGGAGTTGCCGGCCGTCTGCGCAGGTGCGTAGCGCGCGGAAGCGCCATCCGGCGCCTGTCCCGACGGGGCCGCAGCCAGCTCGTTCGTGCCCGCTCCGTTCACGAGAGGCTGCCCTTCGGCCGCCAGCGTGAGCTGCCAGGAGATGGGCTGGAGCACCTCGCCGCCCAGGCCAATACGCGCCGCGCGCACGTACAACCGGGGGCTCAGCGCGGACCCCGGCAGGTCGTCCGCGGCCGGCCCCGCCCAGGCCTGCCCGTCGAGCAGCAGCAGAGCGCTCGGATAGAGCCGGAAGTTGTCGGTCGCGTCGCGCAGGTAGAAGTGGCCGTTCTGGTATCCAGCCAGAGGGCGTCCGTCGCGCGCCAGCGCCGGGCCGGGCGCTCCCGCCGCCGGAGCCGGAGCCGTAACCGGCGCCGTGTCGGCCTGCTCCGTGACCGGCGGCGGCCAGACCGCGGGCTGCCCAGCGGCAACACTTTGACCGGCCGGCCGCCCCGCCTTCGCTTCGGCCGATGAAGGGGGAGTTGCCACAGGAGCCGGCGGTGCGGGCAAAGCCTTCGCGGGGGCCGGCGCTGGTTTCGGCTCAGCCTGCGCCGCGGCCTCTTCACCGGGCTGGGAGGCCTCCGGAGCAGCCGCGTCCGCAGTCGCATCGGGGCCCGCCTTCTTCTGCCCGGGCTTGGCTTCTGCCGCCTTCTTCTGACCAGGCGTTGCCTCGGCTGCCTTCTTCTGCCCGGGCTTGGGCTGGGCCACAACAGGAGCGGCGACCAGGAGTGCAGCCAGAGCGGTGCACAGGAGCAAGCGGCGGCGAGCGGGAGCGGCGGGGGCGAGGATCATGGCTCCGGGACGTTGTCTCGCGCCGTGCCGCGAAGTCAACAGGCTTGGGCCGGGCGTGATGCGCGCCGCAAGCCGAGAGTCTATGCTGGGCGGAACGGAGGGCGGAGCGACAGGCCTCGCTGATCCGGGAGGCTCTCCCTGGCCTTGGAGAAACAGAACCAACCCGACGCGAGCGCAGCGCCCTTCAGCGCGAACCTCGAAGTGGAAAACACCTCGACGTTGCTTGCGTTGTCCGGCCCGCAGGGCGCGCTCCTGGGAACGGTCGCCCGCGAAAGCGGCGCGGACGTGAGCCTGCGCGGCAACGTCATCTACCTGTCCGGCGACGAGGGCAACGTGGTCGTCGCGCGCCGCTTCCTGAGCGACGCGGCCGAGCTCTTGAGCCGCGGCTACGAGCTCGGGCCCGCCGACGTCGCTCGCTCGCTCGACTCGCTGCGCCGTGATCCCTCGGCCTCGCTCACCCAGTTGCTCGACGAGGTCATCATCGTCTCGCCGCGCCGCAAGCCGGTGACGCCGAAGGGCGTCGCGCAGCGGCGCTACATCGAGATGATCCGCACCCACGATCTCACGTTCGGCATCGGTCCCGCCGGAACGGGCAAGACCTACCTCGCGATGGCGATGGCGACGAGCGCGCTCATGCAGCGCAAGGTCAAGCGCATCATCTTGACCCGCCCTGCCGTGGAAGCCGGCGAAAAGCTCGGCTTCCTTCCCGGCGATCTGGCCGAGAAGGTCAACCCCTACCTCAGACCGCTGTACGACGCGCTCCACGACATGATCGACTTCGACCGGGTCGAGCAGATGCGCGAGCGCGGACAGATCGAGGTCGCGCCGTTGGCCTTCATGCGCGGGCGCACGCTCAACGACTCCTTCGTCATCCTCGACGAGGCGCAGAACGCCACCAGCGAGCAGATGCGGATGTTCCTGACGCGGCTCGGCTTCGCGTCCAAGGCCGTGGTCACCGGCGACATCACGCAGACCGACCTGCCGACGGGCGCACGCAGCGGCCTGCGCGAGGCGCGCGACCTGCTCGGCGAGATCGAGGGAATCGGCTTCTGTGCGTTCAGCGACGCGGATGTGGTCCGCCATCACCTCGTGCAGAAGATCATCGTCGCCTACGAGCGGCGCGATGCCGAACGCGCCCGTGAGAAGGCCGAGCGCGAAGCCGAACGACGGCGCCTCGGCGAGGAAGCGCGCGCTGCGGTCGAGCGCGCCCGCAGCGTGCCTCCCAACGACGACGAGGGTGTCGACGAAGGACGAGAAAGCCTTGTCGGGCGACCCATCGACACAGAACAACCCGCTGGAGCAGATCCGGAAATCGACGGCGAAACGAGCGCACGCGAGGGGACCTCATGACAATCCAGTCCGGAACCGGCGAGACGCCGGTGCGATCCGTCGGCAAGAAGGCCCAGGCCGGCATCGAGCTACTGACGCGCCTGGCCGACTCGCTCGCCACCGACACGCGGCTGGACCACAGCGTCGTCTCGCGCCCCCACGCGCTGCTCGTGATGGTGCGGCGCGGCCCGCACTTCGTGCTGCTCTTGCCCGCATCGGTATGGGACCGGGGCCGCGAGCTGCTCGAGCCGTTCGCCGAGGACTTCGCCGGTGCCCAGGCCCGCTTCATCGTTCTTGGACGCCCGAAGGATCCGGATCTGGCTCTTGCGCTCAACCACGGCCTCGGAGCCATCCTGCCGGCCGAGCCTTCGAACGACGAGCTGCTCGTCGCGCTGCATCTGGCGTTCGAACTCCTGGAGGTGAAGGCGAGGAGCAAGAGCCGGGGCAAGTGGCTGAACCGCTACCGCTACGAGCTCGGCGAGCTGATCGAGATCGCGCGCGCCATCACCACCGAGCGCGAGATCGACAAGCTGCTCGGCCTCATCCTGGAGAAGAGCCGCTTCGTCACCGCCGCCGACGCCGGCAGCATCTACGTCGTCGAGGGCAGCGAGCCCGAGATCACGCGCCGCGAGCTCCGGTTCAAGCTGAGCCAGAACGACTCGGTCTCGTTCGACTCGAGCGAGTTCACGATGCCCATCAGCGCGCACAGCATGGCGGGCTACGTCGCGCTGGAGCAGAAGACGATCCGCATCGAAGACGTCTACGACATGCCGCCGGGCTCGTCGTTTGGCTTCGACCGCTCCTTCGACGAGAAGATCGGCTACCGCACCCGCAGCATGCTCTGCACACCTCTCGTTTCCAGCAAGGGAGAGGTCATCGGTGTCCTGCAGCTCATCAACAAGAAGCGCGAGCAGTCGCAGAAGCTACTCGCCTCAGACGACTTCGACAGACTGGTCGTGCCCTTCGACGAGCGCAGCGAGCAGCTCCTGGCCACGCTCGCGGCGCAGGCCGGCATCGCGCTGGAAAACGCCATCCTCTACGACGAGATCCGCAGCATCTTCGAGGGCTTCGTCCGCGCCAGCGTGGAGGCCATCGAAGCCCGGGACCCGACTACGAGCGGTCACTCGCGCCGCGTCGCCGAGCTGACGGTCGGCCTGGCCGAGGCCGTCGAGCGGGCCGACACCGGCCCGTATCGGGAGGTGACCTGGACGCGCGAAGACATGCGCGAGATCGAGTACGCCTCCCTGCTGCACGACTTCGTCAAGATCGGCGTGCGCGAGAACGTGCTGGTCAAGGCCAAGAAGCTCTACCCACACGACCTCTCCGCGATCCGTCAGCGCTTCGACTTCGTGATCCGCACCATCGAATCGGACGTGCTGTCGCGCAAGCTGCATGCCATCCAGCGGGGCGGCTCGTCGGGCGAGCTAGACGATCTGGACCGCGAGCTCGCCGAACGCCTCGCCGAGGTCAACGAAGCGTGGCGCGTGATCGAGACCGCGAACGAGCCCAGCGTGCTCGCCGCCGGCGACTTCCGGAAGATCGAGGAGATCGGGCGTCAGACCTACGTCACGCTCGCCGGCGATCCGGCGACGCTGCTCACCGCCGAAGAGGTCAAGTCGCTCAGCGTGATGCGTGGCTCGCTCACGCCCGAGGAGTTCGACGAGATCCGCAGCCACGTCTCGCACACGTATCGCTTCCTGTCGCGCATCCCCTGGGGCAAGACGTTTGCGCGCGTGGCGGTCATCGCCGGCGCACACCACGAACGGCTCAACGGCACCGGCTACCCGAATCGCCTCCGCGCCGAGGAAATCCCGATGCAGTCGAAGATGATGACCGTGAGCGACATCTTCGACGCACTCACCGCCAGCGACCGCCCCTACAAGCGGGCAGTGCCTGTCGACAAGGCCCTGCAGATCCTCGGTTTCGAGGTGAAGGACAACCACATCGACAGCGACCTGGTCCGGATCTTCACTGAAGCGCGACCGTGGGAGACGGTCACGGGCGCGCTGTACTGAACGCGTGTCAGCCTGTCCAGCTCTGCAAAACAGTTCGTCACTCTGCACTTCATGCGGACCGCCCGGAGTCGGCGGTTGGCGTTTTCCGGTCGATTCCGGCATTCTTTGCTAGCCGGGGCCTGCCCTGCGAGGCGGCCCGGTCTGTGCATGATTTCCACCGACTTCCAGGACCGCCAGCATGAGCCCTCGATATTCTTCCACTCTGCTTGTCGCCGCCAGCTGCATCGCGCTGTCAGCACCGGTCGCCTGTTCCTCGGGCAGCTCGAGCCATCCAGGGCGAGTCGGGGGCACCGGCGGCAGCGGCGGTAGGGCGGCCGGCGGTCGGGACGCGGGTAGCGGCGGAACGGCAGGCAGCGCCGGGACCGGCGCGGCCGGAACCGCCGGCCAGTCCACGGGCGGAACCGCCGGGGGCGGCGGGACGGCAGGAATCGGTACCGGCACGGCGGGCAACGATGCAGGCGGCGGGGCCGGCGGGACGCCGCCCGTCGACAGCGCGTGCAGCAGTCCGGTCGCTTTCTGGGCTACCGGAGCCTCCTTCACCTATCCGACTCCTCCCAAGCTCGCTTCGGCGCTGAGCGGACTGACGTACGACTACGGCACGCACCCGCTCACGGTCGTGCTGCTCCCGAAGGGCGGGTCAGCCCGCCTGGCTGTGAGCGCAACCGAAACGCAATCCGGCGGCTTCAAGCAGGTGTTCCCGAGCGCCATGGCCCCGACTCCGGTCGATGCGGTCCTGAGCGCGGGCGGGTTCCACAACTCCGCAGAACAGTCGAAGGGCTGGCTGCGCGTGACGGATCTGTCCGGGTCCCGCGACATCGAGATCGACAGTATCAATCTGTCCGCCACGACGGCCTCTAGCTGCAACTCGATCGTCGCAACCCTGACCGCGACCATCCCGTCGTCCCAGAGCAGCGTGCAGCTCGATCTGGCGGGCGGGTCGACCACGCTCGGCGCACTCGCCCAGACGAGTGGCGGGCCCGACGGCGGCGTGCAGGGCTGGAACCTCAAGATGCTGTTCACCGGCGAGTCGACCGACTTCGACTTCGCCTCGCTATGACCGATAGGTAGGCGATGAAAGCTCCGCGCTCCTTCGACTGGATACGCCTCCGCCGCTCGGGGGCCTGGCAGCTTGTGATGCTCGCGCTGGTCACCATGTTGTTCCCGACGGCATGCGGCAGCGAGAAGCCCCTGCCCCAGCTGGGCGACGGCAACGGCGACGCGGGCGTGCAGTGCATCGACAAGGACGGCGACGGCTACGGCACGGGCTGCACGCTCGGCAACGACTGCGACGACAACGACGCGACCGTCACCAACCAGTGCTACGCCTGCGACAAGCCGCGACCCGGTTGCTCGTGCTCGACGGAAGGCGCGCGCACCTCGTGCGGCCAGGTCGAGAGCAAGGTCGGCAGCCAGGTCACCTGCGGCTACGGCGAGTCGGTGTGCCAGAACGGCACCTGGGGCGAGTGCATCATCAACAACTCTGTCACGCTGCTGCCCGGCGGCGACCCGAAGCAGCACACGCAGGGACTTGGATCACCCAGCTCCTGCGCCGCCAACCCCTGCGACCCCTACTGCAAGACCTGGCCCGATACGCCCGGGGGCATACCGACCGATGGCGGCGTCGTCTCGACCGACGCCGGGGTTTCGCTGCCGCTCGGCGAAGGCGGCGTGCCGACATCGAGCTGCAGCGGCGGCTCCACCGGCAGCTGCGCGCACAGCATCTGCGCCACCGGCGCGAAGCTTTCGAGCAACTGCGACGCATCAAGCGGCCCACAGTGCACACCCAAGGGCTCGGCCTGCGGCGGCAGCGGGCAGCTCGGCTGCTGCTACGGCCTGACCTGCCAGAGCGGAACCTGCAAGGAGGACGCCGCCGGAGCGCTGACGCTGCTCGACGAGACCTTCGCGTCGGGCAGCGGCTGGACGAAACACGGCCAGTGGGAGATCGGCGCCGCACAGGGCTTCACGAAGACGTACTGGTCGAACTCCTACGGCTGGACGACGGCGAGGGACCCGGGAAGCGACACGACACCGACCAGCGACAACCGACTCGCCGGCACCAACATCGGCGGCCAGTACAGCAACGGCAGGAACTACAGCCTGGTCAGCCCCACCATCGACACGACACAGGGAACCGGCCCCGTCACGCTGACGCTGCAGAGCTGGGAGGACTTCGAGAAGGGCTACGATTTCGGGCGCATCTACGTCTCGACCAACAACGGCAGCAGCTGGAAGAAAATCTACACGACGGACCACCACGGTGGCACGTGGAAGGCTCTGAGCTTCGACATCAGCGCCTACCGCAGCACCCAGTTCAAACTCCGCTTCCGGCTCAAAAGCGATAGCTCGATCACCTACGGCGGCTGGAGCGTCGACGACATCAAGATCACCACGACCGGCGCGGCCACCACCTGCGCGGCCGAAGGCGGCTCCTGCGCCAGCGGCGGCTCCTGTTGCTCGTCTCCCGAGTGCAGCGGCGGCACCTGCACCACGCCGCCGGTCACGAGCTGCGTCGCGGCAATCTGCACGGCCATGCCCAGTTGCTGCAACAGCCAGTGGGACGGCAACTGCGTCGCAGCCATCCCGACCTACTGCCCTGGCTCGTCCTGCGCGGCCGACACCAGCGGCACCTGCGTCTTCTGCTACGCCGACTCGATCGATCACGACGGCGACGGCTACTCCTACGCGCAGGGCGACTGCAAGGACTGCGACCCCACTATCAACCCCGGCGCGTACGACTTCCCCGGCGACGGCCTCGATCAGGACTGCAGCGGGACGCCCGACGACGAGGTAGCGAGCTGCGACACCGGCCTGCCGTTCTCGACCAGCAATCCGGACAACTACGCCAAGGCGATGGAGCTCTGCAGGTTCACGAGCCAGAACGCGACGGGGGCGGCGAAGACCTGGGGCGTAATCAGCGCCAAGCTGGTGCAGGCCGACGGAGTCACTCCCTGCAGCAATTCGCGTCAGCGTGCCATCACGCCGCAGTTCGGCGGCGGCAACTTCCCCAAGGGCGGCGCGAGCATGGCGGTGTACTCGTCCGGCACCGCCCGCGACACGAACGACTCGGGCTACGTCAACCCGAGCGGCCAGTACGCCAGCTACAACGCGAACACCCATGTCTCACCGCCTTCCGGCTTCCCCAAGAACGCCGCAGGCTGTCCGAACGGTTCGGCCGCCAACGACTCGTGCGGCCTGAAAGTGACGATCCGCGCGCCGACGAACGCCAAGTCGTTCTCCTACGCCTTCGACTTCTTCTCGAGCGAGTACCCCGAGTGGGTGTGCACCGCGTTCAACGACACATTCGTGGCGCTGTACGACGGCGCGCTGAACCCCTTCGCGGACAAGAACATTTCGTTCGACGCCAACAACAACCCGGTGAGCGTGAACGTCGGCTTCTTCAACATCCCCGGCAACCCGACCACCACCTCGCATCCGCTGCTGAATGGGACCGGCTTCTCCGGCTCCTGCTTCAACAACTACGGCGGCGCGAGCTACACCGCTAAGGGCTCGTGCGGCGGCTCGACCGGCTGGCTCGTGACCAGCGCGCCGGTGAAGCCGGGCGAAGAGATCACGCTGCACTATTCCATCTGGGACACGGGCGACCATGTCTGGGACTCGACGACGTTGCTCGACAACTTCCAGTGGTCGCCGAACACGTCGAACATCTCCACCACGCCCACGCCGCCGCCTCCCACACCGCCGCAGTACTCCGAAGGCTCCTTCACGCGCATCTACGACGGCCAGCAGGCGTGCCCGAGCGGCACCCAGCCCGTGTGGGGCTCGTGGTCATGGACCTCGACCACGCCCAATGACTCGAAGATCGAGTTCTACGTGAAGACGGCGGACACCCAGGCTGGTCTGGCCAGCGCGCCGGAAAGCGCACTCCAGTTCAGCAACCCGCCGGGCCCGTCGGCACTGGCAGGCCAATCCGCCGTAGCCCGCACCAGTCCCACCGACACGCAGAACGGCTCCGCCGTCGTCGACACCACGCTGGCCAACCTGAACCTCCCGCGGCACTCGCGCTTCATGCAGGTCCGCGCGCGGCTGCTGCCCTCCAGCGACAAGCTCTCGGCGCCGACACTGAACGCCTGGAACCTCGAAGCTAGCTGTCCGCCCGCGCAGTAGCCCGGGCGTCGCCGTCCGGCGCGCAATTTCATGACGGATTCCGGGTCGCCTCTCGCTGCGTCCGCGCATCCGTGATACCCCGCCGCCATGTCGAAAATCCTCGAGGTCACGGCCCGCGAAATCCTCGATTCGCGTGGCAATCCCACGATTGAAGCAGAAGTCCACACCGCCAGCGGCTTCGGACGCGCGGCGGTGCCCAGCGGCGCCTCCACCGGCGAGCACGAAGCCATCGAGCTCCGGGACGGTGACAAGAAGCGCTTCGGCGGCAAGGGCGTCACGCAGGCGGTCGACAACGTCAACGACCACCTCGGCCCCGCCGTCACCGGCTACTCGGCGCTCGATCAGTCCGGCATCGACGCGCGGCTGCTCGAGCTCGACGGCACGCCCAACAAGTCGAAGATGGGCGCCAATGCGATCCTCGCCGTCAGCATGGCGGTCGCCCGCGCCGGCGCCGACACCGTCGGACTACCCTTATGGCGCTACCTGGGCGGCGTCGGGGCGCGCGTGCTGCCCACGCCGATGATGAACATCCTCAACGGCGGCACCCACGCCGACAACGGCCTCGAGGTGCAGGAGTTCATGATCGTGCCCTTCGGCATGCCGAGCTTCGCCGAGGCGCTGCGCGCCGCCGCGGAGGTGTTCCACACCCTCAAGTCGCTCCTGAAGAAGGACGGCCTGGTCGTTGCCGTCGGCGACGAGGGCGGCTTCGCCCCGCGCCTCGGCTCGAACGAAGAAGCCATCCAGCGCATCGTCGCCGCCATCGAAGAGGCCGGCTACAAGCCCGGCGAACACATCGGCATCGCGCTCGACCCGGCCGCCAGCGAGTTCTTCAAGGACGGCAAGTACACCTTCGACAAGCAGCAGGTGAGCCCCGCCGAGCTGGTCGATATCTATGCCAAGCTGGTCGAGAAATACCCGATCGTGAGCATCGAGGACGGCCACGCCGAGGACGACTGGGACGGCTTCAAGCTCATGACCGACAAGCTCGGCAAGAAGATCCAGCTCGTCGGCGACGACATCTTCGTCACCAATCCCGAGCGCCTGAAGCGCGGCATCGAGAGCGGGGTCGCCAACTCGATCCTGATCAAGCTAAACCAGATCGGCTCGCTGACGGAGACGCTGGAGACAATGCGCATGGCCGGCCGCGCCGGCTACACCTCGGTCATCTCGCACCGCTCCGGCGAGACGGAGGATCCGTTCATCGCAGATCTCGCCGTCGCCACCAACGCCGGCCAGATCAAGACCGGCAGCCTGAGCCGCAGCGATCGCATCTCCAAGTACAACCAGCTGCTCCGCATCGCCGAGCAGCTCGAGGACGGCCAGCTCTACTCCGGCCACACCCCGTTTCAGCGCTTCAGCTGATCCGGGACGACGCGAGAGCGGCTGCCTGGGCGGGTCCTGGCAGTCACTCCACATCGAGGATACGCCGCATTCGCGCCGGCCTCTGTCGCCCAGCTTCGGCGCTGCGCGGGGCTCACCACGGAGGCGCGGAGACACGGAGGGAGGGACCCACCCGCCAAGGCGCCAGGTTCGCCAAGGGATTGGGGAGGCTCCCCGCACCTCTCAGCGCGTCACTGGAGTGGGCAACTAGTCCACCCGATGCCGCCGCGGGCCCAGGCCGAGCACGCGCAGCGGCTCGTCGGAGGCGCGGAACTCGGTCTCGTCGCCGAGGCGTACGTTGATGACCTTGTAGGGGCCGTCGAGGAACATGCAGGCCTCCTGCATCTGGCTCTGTGCCAGGACGCGCGTGCCCGGATCGACCAGCACGCGCAAGAGGCGGTAGCGACGGTTGAAGGGCGCGTAGGGTTCGCGCACGACCAACTGCAGCTTCTTCGAGCCGAGCGGCAGCACCTTGCCGCCGGCAGAGCGTTGCGCGGCGGTGGAGCCCGCAGCGGGGCCGATCCAGAAGCCGCTGGAACGCTGCTCCTCGCGCAGGCGGCGGTGGCGCAGGATGTAGCGGGAGGTCGCAGCCGGCGAGGTGTGGCAGTACAGGGCCTCGTTCAGCACGCGGCGCGAGCGCACGCGGCCGTTCACGGCCACGGCCATGCGCGTGAGCAGGATGCTCTTCGCGCGCCCTTCGAGGGCCTGTTCGAGCATCGATGCGAGCCCCTGGCGGCTCGCCGCACAGAAGAAGCCGACGCTGTGCCGCGGCGCGCTGTTCACGCCGAGGATGGGCACGGATCCGACGTTGTGCGATGCGGCCAGCAGCGTGCCGTCGCCGCCCACGGCGATCACGAGCCGCGCGTCGGCAGTGTCGAAGGTGGCGCGCGCGTCGTTCACCAGCACGGCGCGCGCTCCGAGACGGTCCAGGATGCGGTCCACTTCTTCCAGCGTGCGCGTGTGCGCCTTGTGCGCCTCCATCCAGCGCGAAACGCTCGGATCGCGGCGGCGGAGCAGCGCGCGCGCGCGCGGGTCGCCCTCCTCCTGCACGTAGCGGCTGTAGGCCGACCGCTTGGCGACCACCACGACGCGGGGAGCGCTCATGTGTACCTCTCCGCGAGGCGGCGCAGCGCAAGCTCCGTCTTGGCGTCCTCGATGGCGCCGGCAGCGCACAACCCGAGCGCCTCGCCGAGCGCGAGCGAGACGACGCGACCCGAGTGCTCCAGCGCGGAACCATCCAGGGCCGGTTCGGTGCGCGTGTCGGGGTTTACCTCGACCTCGAAGTAGAAGTGGCGCTCGGCGATCACGCCCGGGGTGGGAAAGGTGCTGGGCCCAAGCGGGTGGAGCGCAGCAGGCGGCACGTCGAAGCCGAGCTCCTCGTGAAGCTCGCGCGCGGCCGAGAGCTGCACGCCGGCTTCGCTCTGCTCGTCCGGCTCGACCAGCCCCGCCGGTACCTCCCAGAGCCCGCCGGTTCCCGCTTCGCCCATCGGCGAGCGCGCGGGGTCGCGACCTGCGACGGGCGGGCGCACCGCGCTGCGCAGGTAGACGTGGCGCGCTCTGTCCCGCGCGAAGTGCGCCACGAGCACCACGGCGTCGATCGCCTTGCGACCGACCTCGTCGTAGACGAACGGCTGGCTCACGCTGCCGTCGGGGTAGTGCGCCCGGTAGCGGCGACGTACCAGGCGGAGGAACCCGGGCGGCTGCTCGGGCGAGACGTCCTCGAGCAACTCGAGGCGGATGTCCGGCAGCGCCGGGGCGGATTTGCCGTGCGGAGCGCTCATGGCGCCGGGAGCCTAGCAGTTCGGGCCGCAGCTCGCGGCCCAGACACCGCCATCGCCCGGTCCCAACAGGATCTCGTCGGGCTGGTTCAGGCAGTCGCATCCGCGCCCCGGCGCCTCCGCCAGACTCCGAGCCCGCGGCGGCCGAGGCGTCCCCGAAGGGGTGCTTCTTCTTCGAGTCGCTGCCGCACGCCCCGACGAGCCCAGCGGCAAGGTAGCAGCACCTCACACCCCGATGCTACCCGCTACGCGATGCGGCGAGAAGCCCGCCGTCGCTTGCCGGTGCGGCGGACGCGGGGTATCGACCGGTCCATGGCACGCTCCAGAGTCCTGGTCGCGCTGGTGCTCGGCACCGGCGCGCTCTTCTGCCTTCCGCTTTTCGCTGCTCCGGCCCAGGCGCGTCCGGCCGCAACCGCGAAGGCCGAGCTCGACCTCGCCAAGCTCGAGGCGGATCTCGAAAGCGGGGACGAGAGCCGCATCCAGGCAGCCCTCGACAGCATCGAGAAGTCGGGAGACGCGAAGGCTGCGCCCCTGGTGGAGGCGCTGCTCGTCCGCGGTGTGCGGCGCAAGACCTGCGTGCGCGCGCTGGAAGTCGCCGGCGCGCTGAAACAGCAGTCCTCGAGCTCCGCCATCGCACCCTACGTCCGCCACCGGCGCTCGAAGATCCGGCACGCGGCGGTCCGGGCGCTGATCAAGACCAAGGGTCCGGTCGCGGTGAAGGCGCTGCGCCATGCGCTGCACAGCCGCGACGCGATGGTGCGGGGCATCGCGGCCAGCGGGCTCGGTGCGCTCGGTGCGAAGCAGGCGTTGCCCGACCTGTTCAAGGCGCTCGATCACCACGTGGGGGAAGCCGCCGCGGCGATCGGCCAGCTCTGCGAACCTACAGATTGCGAGAAGTTCGCATCACGCCTGCAGAAGCAGCCCTTCGACATCATGGTCAGCGGGTTCGATCAGATCCTGTTCCGCCCGGCCAAGGAGATACCCGACGACGAGAAGATCCGCATCGTTGGACGGCTCCGCGAGCTCGGCACGTCCGAGGCCGGCAAGTACCTCGCTAACGTGGCCGGGCGCTGGCCAAAGGGCTGGAGCAAACGGGTCAAGCAGGCCCTGGATTCCGCGGTGAAAGCCACCGGCGGCGTGGTGGAGGGAACCTGATGCGCCCGCTGCTCGGCCTCGCGCTGCTCCCGACCCTCGCTCTTGCCACCGCCTGTGGCGGCGCCTCCCACAACCTGGGCGCGGCATTCTCCACGGACTGGCAGAACGACAACGGCCGCTCGATCGCCCAGGTGCAGCAGCGACTTGCCAACGCGAAGCTGCCGCCCGGCGCGGCGGTCGCAGTCGGCGTCACCGACAAGGGCCTCGTGGGCATCGGGCTCGACGGCTCCGGTCGCTGGGAGCACGCAGCCAAGCTGGATACACGTCCGGCCGTCGCTGGACAGGTGGTGGTCGGCACCGGCGGCGGCCAGGTGTTCGCTCTCGACGCGAAGAGCGGCAGCCAGCTCTGGTCCTTCTCCGACGAGGGACACCCGCTGGTCGGCGCGGGCGACGACGGCAAGACGACCGTCATCAGTCTGGGCGGCATGAACAGCCCGGGCAGCCTGGTGATCGCCGTCGATCATCGAGGCCACGTCGTCAGGCGTCTGCAGCCGAAGCCGCTCGTCGGAAAGCCCGCGGTAGTGGACGGCATCGCGTTTCTGCCCTGGGGGGACCAGTACGTCTCCGCCATCGATCTCTCGTCGGGCCAGGAGGCGGGACGCCTGCTCATGCGCGACCAGGTGAGCCACGCTCTGGAGATCGGCGGACAGCTGTACTTCGGCCAGCGCAACCTGGTGCGTTTCGACAGCCGCATCGACAAGGCGACGGTCCACCAGGCCGATCGTGTCGATCTGCCGGACGCCAAGCTGCCGGGCAGCCCGGAGTGGTTCCACGACGGCACGGCCGTGGAGAAGCTCCGCGCCGACGCGCGCGACAGCATCCGGTTGTTCGCGCGCCCCACCGGAACCGGTGGCAAGCCGAAGCTCGCCGCGGACAGGCTCGCGGCGACGTACTTCCGCATCGTGCTCGGACTGGACGGAAATGACGGCTCGCTGCGCTGGGTGCGCGCACTGCCGGAAAACACCCTCGGCGGAGCGGCAGCGGCGTCCGGCTTCGCGATATGCGACAGCAAGGGCGACGTGTGGCGCATCGGCGCCGACGGCAGCGACGCGGGCAAGCTGTCACTGGGGGCCGCGCTCGAATCCTGCGTCGTGCAGGGCGGCGACTACCGGGTGAGCGGTGGCAAGGCGCCGGGTCCGTTGGCGGAGCAGATCGCCAGCGCTGTGGAACTGCCGAACGCGGAGCTGGTGACGATCCAGCACTATCTGCTGGACCAGCTCGGGCCGCTCAAGGACCCGATCGTCACCAAGGTGTTGATCGATCTGGCCGAGAATCCGCGCACGCCGCCGATGCTGCTGAAGGACGCCAACGAGCTTCTCGCCAAGCGGCGGAACGGTAAAATGTACATGCTGGAGGCTCTGAAGCGGCACTACGACTACCTCTCGGGCGTGCTCAGGCCGCCGCCGGTGGCGCCGCTCGCCGACGCGCTGGCAGCGATGGGGATCAAGGAGGCGGCGCCGCTTCTGGCCGAGCACCTGAACGACCCCGCCGACTCGCCGGCAGACATCGAGCACGCCGCGCGCGCGCTGGAGAAACTCGCGACATCTGATCAGTACGAGTCGCTGAAGACGTTCTTCTCGCTGTATCGGGCCACGGCGGACGAGCAGCCGCTGGTCGACGCGGTGGTCGCGACGGGCAAGACGCTGGTACGCGTCGGCGGCGACAACGGTCGCAAAGTCGTCGAGCAGGCCGTGAGCGATCCGCTCACCATGCCCGACGTGAAGGCCGGGCTCGCCGACGCCATCAAGCCGACGCCGAAGCGCAAGGGCTAGCGACGCACTGGTTCATGAGGGTCGTGACATCGGCGGCCGTGAGCGCACCCTGGTAGACGCGGAGGTCGTCGATGTCGCCGTCGAACGTGGTGCTGCCATCCGAGCCGATGTAGAACGGATGTGAATCGGTCGCCATCGCCCCGCCGCTGCCGCTCGCCCCGCCGCTGCCGCTCACCCCGCCGCCATGTTCGCATCGTCGCCGCGCGCGGCAGCGAGGGACATTGTCATTCCCGCGACCGCGCGCGGTGATGTGCGCGCCGTAGGCTCGCTCGACGCGCTACTTCTCGCTGTCGTCGACGCGGACGCGCGAACGGGGTTCATCGCCCCGCTCGGCAGGCTCGTCCCCGGCGGAGCTCTCCGCGTCGCCGGGCTCCTGCCCCGCCGAGGCGCGACTGGCGCGCTGGGCGCCGCTGACGGCACTCTCGACGCGATCGGCGACGCGCTCCACGACGCCGAGGAGCTCTCGGCCGGCGTCCTCGGCGATCTCCTCGATGCGACGCGGATCCAGATTGCGCGCGGCCTTGCGACCGAGCTCGCCCACCGTGCGGCGGTCGAGGTTCTCGACGCTCGACACGGCGCGGCGCCCGAGCGCCTCGATGCGCCCCGGATCGATGCCGCGCATCGCCTTGCGGGCGGCACGAAGCATCAGCTCCAGACCGTCGGCGAGATCGTCCGACGCGCTGCGTCCACGTTCCCCGGGCTCGCTGGACGCCGCCTGCTGCTCTCCGCCGGCCGTCGGCTCTTCGGCGTTGCCGGGCTGCGCTTCCGCGTCTTTTCCGGGCTCCCCCGGGCCTGTCGAGCGCTCTTCCGCCATGGGCGTCCAGTCTGGCCACGCCGCGGGCCCGGCGCAAGCGCCGGGCGACGGTGGCCGAATGCCCCGGCATGCCCTAGATCCCTAGCCGGCACGGGCCCGCGGCCTGGCCGCTTCAAGGACAGACCTTCCATGACTGATCACGACCGGACCCGCGACCTCGAGCTCGCCATCGACGAGGTCGTCGCGAGCTACGACGGGCCGGAGGAAATCAACAACCTGGAGAGCGCCGCGCTGCCCAACAAGCGGGCGGTGGTCGAGGCCTTCAACCACATCAAGCCCGTCCTCTTCATGGGCTTCTTCAGCACCCGCGGGCTGAACCGCGACAACCTCCGCCATACGGTCAGCGAGCAGCTGTATCCGGCGTACGAGCTTCTGGTCGAGCAGATCAACCGCGCCGTGACGTACGAGGAGAGCGTGGGGCGCAGCAACACGCCGCGACCCCAGGGCTGGAGCTCGGAGGTCGTGCTCAGGCTGTTCCATGCCCTGCCCGCGGTCCGCCGCACGCTCAACACGGATGCCCTAGCCACCTACGACGGCGACCCGGCGGCAAAGAGCCTGGAAGAGATCATCTTCAGCTATCCGAACATCGGGGCCATCACGGCGCATCGCGTCGCGCACGTGCTGCATCTCGAAGGTCTCCCGATGATCCCGCGCATCATCAGCGAGTACGCCCACGGCGAGACTGGCATCGACCTCCACCCCGGCGCGCAGATCGGCGAGCGCTTCTTCATCGATCACGGCACTGGCACCGTCGTCGGCGAGACGACCGTCATCGGAAGGAACGTGAAGATCTACCAGGGTGTGACGCTCGGCGCGCTCAGCGTGCGGCGCTCGGACCGGCACGATCACCCGAACGGCAAGCAGCGCCACCCGACGCTGGAGGACAATGTCACGATCTACTCCGGCGCCACGATCCTGGGCGGAGACACGGTGATCGGCGAGGGCTCGCTCATCGGCGGCAACGTGTGGCTCGTCAAGTCGGTACCGCCCGGCTCCAAGATATTCGGCCACGCGCGGGAGTAGCGGCCGCATGCGCTCCGTGGTGAAGTGGGCGTCGATGAGACTGCGACATCCTTTTCCAGTGCTACCAGCACACCTGCACGAACATCTGCCCGCTGGGCACCAGCTACTGCGGTGCCGTCGCCAACTGCCTCGACGTCGGAAACAGCACGTACGGCGTGTGCAAGCCCTGACGGCCCCTACACGATCTCGAGCGAATCGCGGTCACGCTTCGAGACGACGGCGCTGAGCTTTCCGCCGGCGAGCTCCACCAGGCGCTCGGCCAGCGTGGGCAGATAGCCGCGTTCGGTGTTGGTGTGATCGCAGAGCACAACGCTGGTGCCGGTCGCGACGCGGGCGAGCACGTCGTGGTGGCGCATCTCGCCGGTGAGCAGCAGCTCGGGGCCGCGGAGCTTCTCGAACAGCGAGCCTCCGGCGCCCGCGCACACGGCGGCCCTGCCGATGGGCGCGCCCGAGCGATGCTCCGGCGCCGCGGCAACACGCACGCGCTCGAGCCCGAGGTGCGACTTGATGCGGGCGACGAGCACGTCGAGCTTCGCCTGCTCCCGCAGCGTGACGAGCCGGCCCATGCCGGAGCCGGGGCGCGGCTTCTGCGCGAGCGGGTACACATCCCAGGCGGGCTCCTCGTAGGGGTGCACGCGACGGATGACCTCCGCGGCGTGTGACAGCTGGCGTCGGTCGCACACCATTTCCATGCGGATCTCGTCGACCGTCTCGATCTGTCCGCTCTGCCCGACGGCGGGGTTTGTGCCTTCGTGGCCCAGGAACGTGCCGTGGCCGCCCAGGTTGTAGCTACAGTGCGAGTAGTTGCCGATCCAGCCGGCGCCGGCTTCGGTGGCGAGCGTGTTGCGTAGCTCGACGACGTTCTCTTCCGGAACGAAGACGACGAGCTTGAATTCGTCGCCCTCGAAGGATTGCTCGATGGGGGCGCTCTCGCCCTCGCCGAGCGCCGCGGCGAGCCAGTCGTTGACACCACCGGGCGCAGCGTCGAGCGCGGTGTGCGGCGAGTAGATGGCGATGCCCGCGCGCACGGCGGTGAGCAGCACGCGGCTCTGCGGCGCATCGGCCGTGAGCCGCTTGAGCCCGCGGAAGATGGGCGGGTGGTAGGCGACCACGAGCTCGGCGCGTTGTTCCAGCGCCTCTTCCAGCACCGCCCCGGTAAGATCGATGGTCAGAAGTGCGCGGCTCACCGGCTGAGCCCGGCGCGACGCTGGCTCGGCTGCCGCCGCGGGCTCGAGCAGGAGCCCCACGTTGTCCCAGTCCGCCGCGAACCCGGGGGGCGCGATCGACTCCAGCAGCTCGACGACGTGACCTAGCGAAGTGGGCATGGCGCTGATGTAACGCCGCCCCGGGGGGCCGAACAAGGGGTCGAAAATGCTCTTGCCGGGTTGTGGTGTCGGGAGCCCCCGATGCATCATGCGCAACCATGATCTGGCAGCAGCACTTTGCGCAGATGAACGACCTGGACAACGAGAACCCGCAGAAGTGGCAGATGGCCGAGCAGTTCGCGCAGGCCATCGGCGGGCAATTCCTGCAGGGACACCAGTCGGTCCAGAACAAGACCGACGGCGCGCTCGAGCTCCGCGGCCGCTACCAGAACTACCCGGTGCGGCTGAAGCTGGATATGTCCTTTCTGGGGCTGGAATGGGAGATGAAGGCGACCAATCCGCCGAACACCACGCTGTACCTGCACTGGGACCTGGGCGCGGTGCCGAACG
>Ga0114931_10001374_pt1 | contig 31106 bp, 25 predicted proteins | sample 2SBtaG_FD_89579 | JGI IMG/M metagenome (GOLD analysis project Ga0114931, IMG submission 89579) | Deep subsurface microbial communities from Kolumbo volcano to uncover new lineages of life (NeLLi) - 2SBTROV14_V59a metaG | ecosystem: Environmental > Aquatic > Marine > Volcanic | place: Kolumbo... | reverse complement strand
TAGCCGCGGCGCGGAGCGCCCGCGGCGGTCACCGCCGCCGTCGCCGGCCCTGACGCTGACCCTGCCACGGTCACCTCGGCCCGGAGGACGGTGCTCGCGCCGGCGAAAACCGATCACGACTGGCCCCCACGCTTGACCGCGGGGCCCGGCGGGCTGGATCCTGCGGGGCGGTGGCACGGGCACTGGAGCCGATGGCAGAGGTGCGCCAGGTGGGCGACTGGGTGCTCAAGCGGCGCCTGGGCAGCGGCGCCATGGGAGAAGTGTGGCTGGGCTGGCACCAGCACTCGGAGAGCCGCGCGGCGGTCAAGCTGTTCCGCGAGCACGAGGCGCTGCGCGGGCGGGCGCGACGCTTCTTCGACCGGGAACGGCGCGCCGTCGCGCGCCTGCGCCACCCCAACGTGGTGAGCCTGTACGACGTGGGGCCAGACTTCATCGCCATGGCCTACATCGACGGCCCCAACCTGGCGCAGCGCGCCGCGAGCGGCATCGAGCCGGCGGCGGCGCTGGCCGTCGCGCTGCAGATCGCTTCCGCGCTCTCGCACGCGCACGACAGCGGCGTGGTCCATCGCGACGTGAAGCCTGGCAACGTGCTGCTCGACTCGCGCGGCAACGCCTACCTGGGCGATTTCGGTCTGGCCACGCTGCCCGACGACGACGACCCGGACGAGCACACCCGCGTCGGAACGCCCGGCTACATGGCCCCCGAGCAGATCGCGGGCAAGAAGGCGGGGCCCGCAGCAGACCAGTTCGCACTGGGGCGCACGCTGCTTGAAATGCTGCTCGGACGCCTGCCGCCGCGCGACATCGAGCGCGCGTTCGAGGATCTGCCAGCGGAGCTGCCCGAGGCGCTCCGCGTCGCGCTGCGCCGCGCCTGCGCTCCGCATCCGGACCAGCGATACGCCTCGGTGGCGGAGTTGGCGAGCGCGCTCTCCGGAGTCGACCTGGGTGGCTACGAGGCACCGGCGCGGCTCGCGCCGGAAGTGCGCATCCGCACCCAGTTCGGCTGGGCGACCGCGCCGGCGAAGGTGCAGCGCGTGTCGCACGACATAGCGCGCGCAGACTATTCAGTTCGCGCGCTGGCTCGCGCGGGCGTGCTGACCGAGACGCATGTGGATCGCTTCCTCGCGGAAATCGGCTACCGCGACTTCGGCTGGTCGCTGTACGCGCACGAGAGCCGGCTCGGCTCGGTGTCGGACTCGGGCGTACTGGCGCGTGCGTCCGATCTCGTCGTGCTGGCGCACGGCACGCTGTGCACGCGCGCGGTGTGGACGCACGTGGCGGTGGCCATCTGCCGCGACAATCCCCGGGCCGTGGTGCTAACGCCGGATCATCTCGGGTCCGGAGAGAGCGCGCTCGTGGCGTCCGCCGGCGCGGCGCACCTGGCGCCGCAGGCCATCGTCCGCACTTTCCAGGCGTGGCTCGAGCTGCTTTCGGTCAGGGACCTGCCGACGGTGCTCGTTGGGCACTCGGCAGCGGCGGTGGCGCTCTTGTCGGTGCCGGACGAAGCTCTCGGAGAGCGCACGTCGCGGGTCGCGGTAACGCCCGTCTATCCGTTCGCCTACCGGGCCATGCGCCTGCAGCTCGCTCTCGCGGCGCTGCTGCTCGCGACGCTGGGGCGCGTTCTTGCCGTGAAACGCTGGCTCGGCCGCGTCGGGCTCCGGAGCCCGGAAACACGCGGCTACACGGAGTCAGAGCGCACCAGCATGCTGCAGCAGTTCCACCAGGTCCCGGCCCGGCCCATGGCGGCGCTCACGCGCGAAGTCGCCCACGCCCGACCGGAAAGCGCGGACCGGCTCGACCGCTGCGTGATAGTCATCGGGCAAGACGATCCGCTCACGCCCGCGTGGCGCGCGCTCGACGCTCTGGCCAAGCTCGGCTTCCCGGGCCGCAGCATCTACCGCATCGCCAGCGGCGGGCACAACCCGCACATGGAGCTCGAAGAGCACCCCGAGTGGACGATGCGCAACGTCGACGACCTGGCGCGCATCGTCGAGTCGATGCTCGTGTCCGCACGCGAGGGCGCGCCGTCCAGCACCGTGCTCGAGAGCACGATCGTCGCCGACACGGACGAGCCCGACGCCGCGGGCGCCTAGCCCTACTCCCCCACAAGCGCAGATCACTCCCACCGGCCTGGGGCGCAGCGGACCCGGGGTGCATCCGATAGGTCTCGGTTGCATGGGGCTTTCGGGGATGTATGGCCCTACGACCGACGAGCAGGGCAGCACGACGATCCACGCCGCCATCGAGCACGGCATCACGCTGCTCGACAGCGAGAGCTGACTCAACCCGCGAACGACGCCTCGGCCAGCTTCGCCGCGTGCTCGCGTACGTCGGCGGGCCAGTCGCGGATCAGCTCGCCGAAGCGCGCCGCATAGCCGGCGTAGAGCGCCCGCGATGCTTCCTCGTAGCCCGGCAGGTTGCCCGCCATGGCGGACATGAAGCGCCCGGCCGCGTCGCGTGCACGGCGCGCGCGCTCGGCGGCCGGCTCGCGCTTCTTGCCTTCCTCCACGAGCCTGCGCAGCGCGGCGGAGATGCCGTTCGGCTGCTCCTCGAGCCATTCCCAGTGACGCGGCAGCAGCGACACCTCGCGCGAGACCACGCCGAGGCGCGGCCGGCCAGGCCCGCTGCGCCGGGGAGGCAGCGCGCGTTCGACCACGTCCTCGGCACTGCCCCGGAAGTCGAAATCCACCTGGCGCCCCGTCTGGTCCTCGAAGATCAGCACGTCGCCCACCCCGCCCCGGTCGAGCTCCGCCTTGGTCTCGAGCAGCATGTGGCGGAGCTCGCCGGCCGCGATCAGACGCTCTCCTGCGAAAGCGGCGTAGGTCCGTTGGTCGTTCATGACCGGGAATATGATCCGGGTAGAATCTGCTGTCAATACTACCCGGGTATAATTCGGCCGGTGCCACCGGGTGCTACCGTTCCCGGTCTTGACCGGTCCCTACCGACAGAGCGGGGCGCGCGGGCCGCGGCAGGGCTTTTTCTGCCCCGGCTGCGGCGGGCAGGTGAAGCGCAGCCTGCGCCACTGCCCCGAGTGCGACGCCGGCATCGCGACCGTTCGCTGCAGCGGCTGTTTCCACATGAATGTGCCCGACGACGCGTTCTGCGGAGCATGCGGGCAAGCGCTCGGGCTCGAGCCGGTCGGCGAACCGACGTACATCCTCTGCACTCGTTGCAGGAAGCCCATGCAGTCGTTCCGCGCCGGACCCGGATCGCTCTACGACTGTGGGAGCTGCGGCGGACAGTTCGTCGAGCACCAGCTGCTCCACGACCTGCTCGAGCGGCGCGAGCGCTACGGCGAAACGGCTCCACGCCGTGCTCCACGCTTCGATCCGAGCGGAGATCCGGTCGTCTATGTGAAGTGCCCACTTTGCCAGATGACCATGAATCGCAAGAACTTCGGCCGGTCGAGCGGCGTGATCGTGGATGTGTGCGCGCGCCACGGCACCTGGTTCGACATCGGCGAGCTTCCGCGCGTCCTGGCCTTCGTGGAGGGCGGCGGGCTGGTCGAAGCGCGACGGCGCGAGCAGGACGAAAAGGCACGCCAAGCCGCACGCGAGCGCGCGGAGCGAACCAGCGGGAACCTGGGCGCCCTGTCCAGACCCGTACGACAGGGCCCGTACGATGCCGGGCGCGCAGGCGTGGATGGCACCCTGGGTCTGCTATCGTTTCTCACGGATCTCCTCTCCTGACAGACCGCGCCCGCCCCGCTCGACAGCAGCGGGCGAAGTGGTCAAATTCACCCGGTCCAATCCGATGAGCCCGAAGAAGCCGAACGAACCCGGAAAAGCGCCCGACCACAAGGGAGATCTCGCCGTCGTCGAGCGGCCGAAGACAAAAAAACCGCGCCGCTACCAGGTGGTCTTGCACAACGACGACTACACCACCATGGAGTTCGTGGTGCACGTGCTGATGAAGTTCTTCCACAAAAGCGAAACCGAGGCGACGCAGATCATGCTCCACGTCCATCACAGAGGGTACGGCGTCGTCGGCCTCTTCACGCGCGACGTGGCCGAGTCCAAGGCCGTACAGGTGTCGGACTACGCGAAGGACCACGGTCATCCGCTCAAGTGCACGGCGGAACCGGAAGGCTTCGACGAGAACTGAGCGCAGCCAAGCGACCCACCATGAAAGTCAGCGCAGAAGTCGAAATTGCCGTCTCCCTCGCCGCTCGCGAGGCACAGCGCCGTCGCCACGACATGACCACGGTGGAGCACCTCTTGTATGCCCTGCTCCACGACGACGCGACCACACGCATCCTCAAGAAGAGCGGCGGCGATGTGCAACGCATCAAGGCCGAGCTCGAGCGCGTATTCGACGAGGAGATGGATCAGGCGCCGGAGGAGCATCCGCTCACGCCCACCCCGTCGCGCGGGTTCCAGAGAGTGCTGCAACGGGCTGCCATCCACGTGGAATCGAGCGGCAAGGAGGAGCTGCGCGGCTACAACGTGCTCATCGCGATCTTCGCGGAGGCGGATTCGCCGGCCGTGCATGCCCTGGAGCTGGGCGGGCTCAGCCGCTACGACGTGGTCAACTACGTCTCGCACGGGGTCAGCTCCGAAGGCGACGACGAGTTCGAGGGCATCACCGAAGGCGAGCTCGACGAGGACGAAGAAGACGAAGAGTCCGGCGAGAAGGACCCGCTCGCGCGCTTCGCCGTCAATCTCAACGAGCGCGCCGAGGCTGGCGACATCGAACCACTGGTCGGCCGGGAGAAGGAGCTTCGCCGCGCGATCCAGGTGCTCAGCCGGCGCAAGAAGAACAACCCGATGTTCGTGGGCGACGCGGGCGTGGGCAAGACGGCTATCGTCGAGGGCCTGGCCGCGAACATCGCCGCCGGCAAGGTGCCGAAGCCGCTCGAAAGCGCGGTCATCTACGCGCTGGATATGGGCTCGCTCCTGGCGGGGACCAAGTTCCGCGGTGATTTCGAGAACCGCGTCAAGGCGGTGCTCAAGGCGCTGGAGAAGCGGCCCGGCTCGGTCCTGTTCGTGGACGAGCTGCACACGGTCATCGGCGCCGGCGCGGCCAGCGGCGGCACGATGGACGCGGCGAACATGCTCAAGCCCGCGCTGGCCAGCGGCAAGCTGCGCTGCATCGGTGCGACCACGTTCGAGGAATTCAGGACGCACCTGGAGCGCGACCGCGCGCTGGCCCGCCGCTTCCAGAAGATCGAGGTGCTGGAGCCGACGCTGGAGGAGACGATCCTCATCCTCGAGGGCCTGCAGCCGCGTTACGAGGAGTTCCACGAGGTCAGCTACACCGAGGAGGCCATCGAGGCCGCCGGCACGCTGGCCCAGCGGCACCTGCACGACCGCAAGCTGCCCGACAAGGCCATTGATTTGATGGACGAGGCGGGCGCCGACGCCAAGCTCGAAGCGGGACCGGGCTCGACGGTGGACGTCGACCGCATCGAGGCCGTGGTCGCGCGCATGGCGCAGATCCCGCCGCGTCAGGTGAGCGCCGACGACAAGAGCGCGCTCAGGAACCTGGAAGCCGATCTCGAAAAGGTCGTGTTCGGGCAGAGCCGGGCGATCAAGGAGCTGGCCACGGCGATCAAGCTCAGCCGCGCAGGGCTCCGACCGCCGGAAAAGCCCATCGGCTCGTATCTGTTCACCGGCCCCACCGGCGTCGGCAAGACGGAGGTGGCGAAGCAGCTCGCGAACACGATGGGCATCGAGCTCATCCGCTTCGACATGAGCGAGTACATGGAGCGGCACACCGTCTCCCGCCTGATCGGCGCGCCGCCCGGCTACGTCGGCTACGATCGCGGCGGTCTGCTCACGGAAGCCATCGCCAAGACGCCGCACGCCGTGCTGCTGCTCGACGAGATCGAGAAGGCGCACCCCGACGTATTCAACGTGCTCCTGCAGATCATGGACCACGGCACGCTCACCGATAACAACGGCAAGAAGAGCGACTTCCGTCATGTGGTCCTGATCATGACCAGCAACGTCGGCGCGGCCGACATCGCGCGGCGACCGCTCGGTTTCGGCGACCGCTCGACCTCGGGGCGCGAGGACATCGCGCTGAAGAGCACGTTCAGCCCCGAGTTCAGGAACAGGCTGGAGGCGCGCATCTCGTTCGACCCGCTGACGCCGGATGTGATGGAGCACATCGTCGACAAGTTCATGAAGGAGCTAGGCGAGCAGCTGGCCGAGCGCGACGTGACCGTGGACCTCACGGACCGGGCGCGCGTGTACCTGGCCGACAAGGGCTACGACAAGGACAACGGCGCGCGGCCGCTGGCGCGGCTGATGCAGGACGAACTCAAGCGGCCGCTCGGCGACGAGCTCCTGTTCGGCAAGCTCGAGCACGGCGGGCACGTCAGCGTGGACTTCCGCGAGGGTGCGATCGCCTTCGACATCAAGGGACGCGACACGCCCGACGACAAGAAGCGGAACCGCAAGAAGAAGAAGCCGGAGCCGGAGCCCGCTACGTCCTGAGCGGAGCGCCGCTCAGCTGGCGCCACCCAGGCTATTTCCCTCTGAAGCGCTACGCGCAGGCAGGGCAGCCGATTGGACAGGTCGTCTGGTCCGCGCTGGGCGTGATGCACTTCGGATACGGCGAGGAGGGGCCGCCCTGCTCCACCATGCAGCACAGCTGGCCACTGGTGCAGAATGTGTTGCCGCAGCAGAACTCGCCGGCGGGGGGCTGCTTCGGCACGGCGCACGGCGGCGCGCTGCACGCTGTGCCGCCCGACGCGTAGCCGCAGTACGGATGCGCGCCGCCGCAGGCGTTGCCGCACTTGCCGCAGTTGTGGATGTCGTTGGCAGTGTTGACGCAGCCGCCGCTGCAGCAGGTGAGACCAGGGCCGCAGTTGCCGTCCGGGCCGCACCCCGAAGCGCCGCCGGTGCCGCTACTGCACTGCCAGTGCCCGCCCTTGCAGGAGCAGGAGCCCGGACTGCCCATGGCGCTGCAGCCGACGCCTTCCTGGCAGCATGGCGCGCCATCAGGGCCGCAGGCCGTACAGCCGCTGCCGCCACTGCCGCCTGTCGCGCCGCTGCCGCTGCTGCCGCCCTTCGCGCCGCTGCCTCCCGAACCGCCGCTAGTGCCTGCACCGCTCCCGCCGCTCGCCGTCGCGCCGCTGCCGCCCGAGCCGCCGGAGCTGGTGCCACTGAATGTGGAGCCGCCACACGCACCCACGCCGGAGACGGCGACTACCGAAAACCAGAACAAAACCGGAAAGCGACGAGAAAGCATGATGGGGTCCTTTGTCGGAGATGACTGTGTCGACGGCAGGTCTGGCGGTGGCTCACTGGCACGCGGGGCAACCGACAGGGCAGGTGCCCTGCGGTTCGGGCGCGTAGCAGCCCGGGTACGGCGAGCTCGGGCCGCCCTGCTGCACGCTGCAGCGGAGCTGGCTGTTGGGACAGAAGCTGTTGCCGCAGCAGAACGTGCCCGCGGGCGGCATCTGCTGGTTTCCGCAGGGCGGCGCGGTGCGTTTGCCGCGGTTGCAGTACGGCTGCGTGCCGCCGCGCCCGATGCCGCACCGCCCGTCGCCGCTACCTCGCCCGAGCCGGCTCCGCCGCCTCCGCCCGTCACGTGGCCCCCGCAGGCGCCCGGCCCGGACCACCGTGATCACGGACAATCCGGTCAAGGCGCGGGCATGACGAAGCAGCATCGAACGTAGATCCTATCCGAAATCCGTGCCACCCGTCAGACAGCGCGGGTTCCGGCACGCCCGCGTGCGCGGGTCGCGACAGTGTTGCCAGCCCGCGGCAGCGATTGGCACAACCGCTGGCACATCCGCGGCGCGATCAGGGGAAATCCGCGCGATATGAGGCGGCACGGACCTTGCTTGATGCGTCCGGCATGACGGTGGACGTGAAGGTCATCCTGCGTAACGGCGTTATCGGCTTCGCTCTTGGAGTGGTGGTGATGCTGGGAATCAGCTACGGCGCGTCGACGCTCGGCTCGTCGCCGCCCGCCGCTCCGGCGTCAGCGCGTTAACGGCGGACCACACCCGCGCCGGAACCGATCGTTCCGGCCTGTGTGGGACCCGGCGACGATCAGCGCGAGCCGGCCAGATCCTCGAGCCCGCGCTCCCGCGCGTTGACCAGGATCGACATGTTGCCGTTGGGGTGCTTGTTCTCGCGCATCAGCTGGTGCGCGTCGCCCGTCTCGCTGAATTCAAAGACACGCGAAAGGCACGGATCGACCTTGCCCGCGGTCACCAGATCGTTGATGCCCTTGGCCTGGTCGTCGTTGGCGAAGTGCGAGCCCTGCAGGCGCTTCTGGCGCATCCAGTGGTAGCGCAGGTCGAGCGTCGCGTTGTAGCCGGTGGTGCCCGCGCAGATCACGACCATGCCGCCCGTGTCGCACACGAACACGCTCGTCGGCACCGTCGCCTCGCCCGGGTGCTCGAACACGATCGCCGGGTTCTGCTTTTCACCGAGCGCGTCCCAGAACGCGCGCCCGAACTTCTTGGCGGCCTTCAACCACCGCCCATAGCCCACGTCGTCCTTCCAGTGCGGAAGCATGCCCCAGTGGCTGAACTCCTTGCGGTTCATCACGCCCACCGCGCCGAGGTCCTTGCAGTAGGCGACCTTGTCGTCGCTGCTGACCACCGCGACAGGCTTGGCGCCCGCTGCCTTGACGATCTGGATCGCCATCGAGCCGAGCCCGCCTGCGCCGCCCCAGATGAGCACCGCGTCGCCGGACTGCACCTCGTTGCCGGCCCAGCCGTGCAGCATGCGGTACGCCGTGGCGCCCACCAGCGTGTAGGCCGCGGCCTTTTCCCAGCTCAGCTTCGGTGGCTTGGGCAGGCACTGGTGGTCCTGCACCTTGGCGAACTGGGCGAAGCTGCCCCAGTTGGTTTCGTAGTCCCAGATCTTTTGGCTCGGCGCCAGCATCGGGTCCTTGCCGGCCTTCACGTGCGGGTCTTCCGGATCCCAGAAGCCGCAGTGGACGACGACCTCGTCGCCGACCTTGACGTTCTTCACGTCGCTGCCGACCTTCCACACGACGCCGCTCGCGTCGGAGCCGCCTATGTGGAAGTCCTCCTCCGCTCCAGCCCTCTGGCGCGCCTTGATCACGTCGATCGGCACACCGAGCGCCGCCCACACGTTGTTGTAGTTCACGCCGGCCGCCATCACGTACACGAGCACGTCGCGGGGCCCCAACGCGGGCACCGGCAGCTGCTCCAACCTGAAGGCATCCTTCGGCTCTCCGAAGCGATCCGGACGGATGACCTGCGCGTGCATGCGCGCCGGCACTTCGCCCAGCTCCGGAATCTCCCCCAGCTCGTAGATTTCCTTCGCCATACCGGGCGCGCATCCTATAGCGCACTGCGCAATAACGCCAGCCCGGCCGCCCCGTGGCGGCCTAGAAGCCGTACGCGACTTTCAGCTCCGGGTCGCGTTCGGCGATGACGCGGGCGAAGTCGAGCATGACCTGGCACTGCTTGTAGGTCGCGTCGTCCTGCATCTTGCCGTCGATCATCACGGCGCCGCTGCCGTCGCCCATGGCCTCGACCACGCGGCGCGCCCACGCGACGTCCTCTGGCGGCGGGCTGAAAACCTTCTTCGCGATCTTGATCTGCACGGGATGCAGCGACCACGCGCCCACGCAGCCCATCAGGAACGCATTGCGGAACTGATCCTCGCACGCGACGGTGTCGGCGATATCTCCGAAGGGGCCATAGAACGGCAGGATGTCGTGCGCCGCGCAGGCGTCGACCATGCGCGCCAGCGTGTAGTGCCACAGATCCTGCTGCGCGGTCGGCCGCGGCGCCTCGGCGTTGTCCGGGTCCGGATCAGCACGCACCAGGTAGCCCGGATGTCCGCCGCCCACGCGCGTCGTCTTCATGCGACGCGACGCGGCCAGATCCGCCGGGCCCAGGCTGAGCCCCTGCATGCGCGGGCTCGCAGCACAGATCTGTTCGACCTGGTTCACGCCCGCAGCCGTTTCGAGGATCGCGTGCACCAGGAGCGGGCGCTCGAGCTGATGGCGGGCCTCGAGCTGCGCCAGCAACTGGTCGACGAAGTGGATGTCCTCCGGACCCTGGACCTTCGGCAGCATGATGACCTCGAGCTGGTCACCGATCTGGCCGACCAGCCGCATCACGTCATCGAGGAACCAGGGGCTGTCCAGGGCGTTGACCCGCGTCCAGAGCTGGGCGCCGCCGCCCTTCCACTCCTTGCCGATCTTCACCAGGCCTTCGCGCGCGTCGACTTTCCGGTCCGACTGCACGCCGTCCTCGAGGTTGCCGAGCAGAACGTCGACCTTTCCAGCCAGGCCCGGCACCTTCGACACCATCTTCGCGTTCGAGGGGTCGAAGAAATGGATCATCCGGGCCGGTTTGAACGGGATCTCGCGCGGCGGCTCGGGAGCACCAATGGCCAGCGGTTTGAAGAATTCGCGATGGCTTCGCATGTCAGAGGGCTTGATCACTTTGTGCCGCGACGCAAGCATGCAGAGCCATGACTGCTGATGCCCGTCCCCGGAGGAGTGTCCTGTACATGCCCGGCTCGAACGCCCGCGCGCAGGAAAAGGCCAAGGGCCTGCCTGCCGACGGCTTGATCCTCGATCTGGAGGACGCGACGAGCCCCGACGCCAAGCAGCCCGCGCGCGATCAGGTCTGCCAGTCGGTGCAAAGCGGAGGCTACGGCCGGCGCGAGCTGGTCATCCGCATCAACGGATTGGAGACGCCGTGGGGCAAGGCGGATCTGGAGGCAGCATCTGGGGCCGGTCCCGACGCCATCCTGATCCCGAAAGTGGAGCGCCCGGAGCAGGTGCTGGACGTGGAAAAGCTCATGGAGAGCTACGGCGCGCCGGCCCGTACCGCCATCTGGTGCATGATGGAGACGCCGCTCGGCATCCTGCGAGCGCAGGATATCGCCGCGACGAGCTCGCGCATCCGCTGCCTGGTGATGGGCACGTCGGATCTGACGAACGATCTGCACGCGCGGCACACGCCGACGCGGCTGCCCATGCTGACCTCGCTCGGGCTGTGCCTGCTCGCGGCCCGCGCCTACGGGCTGGCGATCCTCGACGGCGTGTGCCTGGATCTGGACGACGTGGAAGCCTTCCGCGAGTCGTGCATGCAGGGGCTCGAGCTGGGCTTCGACGGCAAGACGCTGATCCACCCCAAGCAGGTCGCGCCCTGCAACTCGGTCTTCTCGCCTTCGCCCGCCGCGGTGGAGCGCGCGCGGCGCGTGATCGAGGCGCACACGGCCGCGCGCAAGGAGGGCAAGGGCGTGGTGGTGCTCGACGGCAAGCTGGTCGAGAATCTGCATGTCGAGGAGGCCAAGAGGCTGGTGGCACTCGACGACGCTATCTCGACTGAATAGTGTGACATTTTGACACATTTTTGTGGCAGAATGGCACAGATCGGGGCGGGCGGTCGGTTGACGCGCCGCGTAGAAAACCGTATGAGAATACGGCGGATTTCTGCTCTGGAGGAGCTGGGACGATGACTGGAACACCCGCCCCGGAAGCCCCGCGACCCGACGAACTGGAGCCGGCCGTCGCGGCCGTGGAGGAACTGTACCGCCGGGCGCTGTCGAAGCTGCTGTCGAAGGTGGTCGACCAGGACAAGGGTCGCGTCTCGGGAAAGCTGCTCGAGGAGCACCAACTGGCCGCCCACGCTCTGGCCTACCTTGCCACGGAGCTGGAGGCCTCCCGCCAGCTTGTCGCGTGGGCGAAGCGCGTCAGCGCCGACGGCTCGGGCGGCGAGCTGGAGCTCCGCCTCGCGGGCGCGTACGTCGGCGAGCTGGTGCGCGAGCTGCCGGGCGGCGTGAACCTGGGCGCCTGCGAGTCGCTCGGCCTCGGCGAGATGGGGCTCACGGCAGACGACGTGAAGAGCACACTGCTCGCTTCGGGAATACAGGCGATCGCCGAGCGCTACGCGTCGGGCGATGCGGTCTGCCAGCTGGCGCGCCTTTCGCACGAGCAGAGCAGCTTCGGCGCGCTCGGGCTGGGCGACGAGACGCTGGAAGCGATCCAGAGCGAGTTCCGCAAGTTCGCCCAGCGCGAAGTGGACACGATCGCGCAGGACGTCCACCGCAAGGACGTGCTCATCCCGATGGGTCTCATCGACAAGATGAGCGAGCTCGGCGTGTTCGGGCTGACGATCCCGGAGGAATACGGCGGGCAAGGCCTGGGCAAGGTCGCGATGTGCGTGGTGACCGAGGAGCTCAGCCGCGGCTACATCGGCGTGGGCTCGCTCGGCACGCGCGCGGAAATCGCCGCGGAGCTGATCCTGGGCGGCGGCACCGACGAGCAGAAGCAGGAGTGGCTGCCGAAGCTCGCCACCGGCGAGGTGCTACCGACGGCGGTCTTCACCGAGCCCAACTACGGCTCGGATCTGGCGCACATCAAGACGCGCGCCGAGAAGCAGGCCGACGGCTCCTGGCGCGTGAGTGGCGCCAAGACGTGGATCACGCACGCCACTCGCGCCAACCTGATGACGCTGCTCGCCCGCAGCGATCCGGAGGACGACGGCTACTCGGGCCTGAGCATGTTCCTGGCGCCCAAGCAGCGCGGCAGCGAGGAAAAGCCCGGGACGGAAGGCTTTCCCGACGAGGGCATCACCGGCACCGAGATCAAGGTGCTCGGCTATCGCGGCATGAAGGAGTTCGAGATCGGCTTCGACAGCTTCGCGGTGCCGCCCGGAGCGCTCCTGGGCGGCAAGCAGGGCCAGGGTTTCAAACAGCTGATGGTCACCTTCGAGAGCGCGCGCATCCAGACCGCGGCGCGCGGCGTCGGCATCGCGCAAGCAGCGCTCGAGGAGGCGATGAAGTACGCGCACGAGCGCATCCAGTTCGGCGCGCCGATCGCGAAGTTCCCGCGCGTCCAGCGCAAGCTGGGCCGCATGATCGCGCGCAACATGGCCACGCGGCAGCTGACGTATTTCGCTGCTCGCGAGAAGGACAGCGGCAAGCGCTGCGATCTGGAAGCGGGGATGGCCAAGCTGCTCGGCACCCGCGCCGCGTGGGAAGCGGCAGATGCCTGCGTGCAGATCCACGGCGGCAACGGCTATGCCGAGGAATACGTGGCGTCGCGGCTGCTGGTGGACGCGCGCGTGCTCAGCATCTTCGAGGGCGCCAACGAGATCCAGGCGCACGTGATTGCGCGGCGGCTGCTCGAGCAGGGCATGCAGAAGGCCTGAAGCGGCGAGGAGGAAACGATGAGCACGATCCGGATACCCGCCTACGGGCGTCGCCTGGAGGACTTCAAGCCCGGCGACGTCTACGAGCATCCGTGGGACGTGACGGTGGACGAGGGCATGGCGGCCTTCTTCGCTGCGTCGTTCCAGGACGCGACGCCGACGTTCGCCAGCCGCACCTACGCGCAGGCACTGGGTTTCCGCGACCGGCCGGTGCACCCGCTCCTGCTGCTCAATCTGGGGCTCAGCTTCAGCGTGCACGACGTGAGCGAGCAGGCGATCGCGCATCTCGCCTACATCGACGTGCGCTTTCCCGAGCCGTGCTACGCGGGTGATACGCTGACGGCATCGAGCCAGGTGCTGTCGCAGAAGCCGACCTCGAAAGGCGACCGCGGCGTGGTGGAGGTCCGCACCGTCCTGTCGAACGAGCGCGGCGACGTGGTGTGCCGCTTCGACCGCAAGGCGCTGGTGCGGGCCGGCGCGGTGAGTGGACGTCCGGCGGATCCCTGGCCGAAAGCGTCGCAGACGGACACGGCCGATATGCCGCACCTGCCGGCGGTGCTGCGTGAAGGCGTGAAAGCGCCGGCACGGCGGGCAGGCTTTGCGGGGTTCTTCGAGGACTTCGAGGTGGGCGACGTGTTCGCGCACACCGTTGGCAAGACAGTGGGCGAGTCGGAGCACATGCAGCTCACCCAGCTCTGCCGGAACTCCCACCCCATCCACTTCGACGAGGTCTACTGCAAGGACAACTCCTTCGCGAAGACACGCGTGGTCTACGGCGGACTGGTATTGTCGTGGGTGCTTGCGCTCACCAGCCGCGACATCACCGGCAACGCCGTCTGGGACATGGGGCTCGACCAGGGCGCGCACCCGGGCGGCGTGACAGCGGGCGACACGCTGTACGCGAACACCAAGCTGCTGGAAAAGGAAGACGCAGGCCCCGGAGCCGGTATCCTGACGCTGCGCGTGGTCGGCACGCGGAACACGCCGGGCGGGGCTCTGGTCGAGCGCGGGCTGTTCGAGCCGGAGCTTTCAAAGAAGGACGACAAGCTGAAAGAGAAGGTCGTCGAGATCACGCGCCGCGTCCTGGTCCGCAAGCGCCCCTGACCTGGGGGGGAAGCGCGCATCGATGGCCGATTGGTACGTCCGGCACGACAACGAGGACCCGATCGGTCCGGTCGCCGCGGAACTGCTCGTGCGCGGCATCGCGGCGGGCAAGGTGCCGGCGGACGCCGAGGTGTGCGAGCTCGGCACCGACGAGTGGTTGCCGCTCGAGGCGATCGAGGAGTTCCAGGACGCCTTGCCCGACGACGGCGTACAGACCCGGGTGATCGAGTCGCCGTGGTTCATGGACCAGACGAACCCGAGCCGACCGGGCGCCACGCTGCCCATGGCCTACACCGAGGACGACGACGCGGCCACGCGCGTCGCGTCCACGCCGTTCGGCGACTCGCAGCCCGGCGTTCCGCTGCCGTCGTCGCCGCGCCCCGCGGCCGGGGTGGCGAAGCCGCCCGTCGCGCGGCGTCCGGTGCCGCCGCCCGCCTCGCGGCCCGCGGCATCGCGACCGGTAGCCCCGCCGCCGCCCGCAGCGTCGCGACCCGCGGCGTCGCGACCCGCGGCGTCGCGACCCGCGGCGTCGCGACCCGCAGCGTCGCGACCCGTGGCCCCGCCCCCTCCGGCTCCGCCGCCTGCGGCTTCTGCACCGCGCGCGGCTTCTGCACCGCGCGCTGCGCCGCCGCCGAAGCCCGCTGCCGGCGCGGCTTCCGCCCGCTACGACGAAGTCGACGACGACGCCGCCACACGCGTCGCGCACGCGCCGAGCGAGAGCGCAGCCGCCTTCCCTCCCCCACCGCCGGCGGCCGGCGCACCGGCAGCGCCTCCGGCTCCGCCAGCGCTCACCCCACTGCCCGGCGCAGGACACGCCCCGCTGACTGCGCCTCTGGACGCCACGATGCCGGACACCCCGGCTGCGCGTCCGGCCCCGCCGGCGCGTCCCGGGGCACTGCCGTTGCCGGCGACGCGGCAGCCATTCCAGGGTCCGCCTCCTCAGCCCCAGCCCGCGCCTCCACCTGCCGAGCGGAGCCTGCTGCCGCTGGTGTTGTTGATCCTCGTTCTGGCACTGGCGCTCGTGGTCGTGCTCTACCTGCTCTCGAACCGCTAGCGACGGGGAGGGCCATGCGCTGGCAGTTCTGGATCGACCGCGGCGGGACGTTCACCGACTGCATCGGACAGCACCCGGAGAGCGGCGCGCTCTCCGTCGAAAAGGTGCTCTCGTCCGATCGCGCACCGTTGGTCGGCATCCGCGCGCTGCTCGGCCTCGCAGAGGACGCGCCGATCCCGCCGTGCGACATCCGCATGGGCACAACCGTGGCCACCAATGCGCTCCTCGAGCGCAAGGGACGCCCCGCAGCACTGGTCACCACCCGTGGCTTCGCGGATCTGCTCCGGATCGGCACCCAGGCCCGGCCGCACATCTTCGACATCCGCATCGCCCGACCGGAACTGCTCTACCGCGAGGTGCTGGAAGTGGACGCTCGCGCCGACGCGAGCGGCCGGGTGCTGTCGCGCCCGGATCCGGCCGTCGTGCTCGCCGCTCTGCGGCGCCTGAAGCGAAGCGGCCTGGATAGCGTGGCGATCGTGCTGCTGCACGCCTACGCCTCGGCTGAGCTCGAGCAGGAGCTCGGAGAGCTCGCACGGCAGACCGGCTTCTCGCACGTGGCGCTCTCGCACGAGATCGCCGCGGAGCTCGGTATGCTCGCGCGTGGCGACACGGCAATGATCGACGCCTACCTCACGCCGCTGATCCGCGACTACGTGGCGGCCCTGCTCCGCGAGCTGCCAGGCAGCACGCTCCGCATCATGCAATCGAGCGGAGGCCTGACCGACGCGCAGCGTTTCCGTGGTCCGAACGCGATCCTGTCGGGACCAGCCGGCGGCGTGGTGGCGGCCGCCCGCGTGGCGCGCGGCGCCGGGATCGCACGCGCCATAGCCTTCGACATGGGTGGAACCTCGACCGATGTTTCGCGCTACGACGGCGGCTTCGATCGCGTGTACGAGGCCGAGGTGGCCGGCGTCCGCGTGCGGGCTCCGATGATGAGCATCCACACGGTCGCCGCAGGCGGCGGCTCGCTGTGCCGCTACGACGGCCACACCCTGAGCGTCGGGCCGGCGAGTGCGGGCGCCGATCCCGGTCCGCTTTGCTACGGCAACCCCGCGGCCAGCGCGCTGTCGCTGACGGACGTGAATCTGGTGCTCGGCAGGCTGGCGCCGGACCGCTTCCCGTTCGCGATCGACGCGACGCGAGCCCGCTCCGCCCTCGAAGCACTGGCGGCGGAGCTCCGCGCGAACAGTGACGAGCGGAGTCCGGAGCAGCTCGCCGAGGGCTTCTTCCACATCGCCAACAACAACATGGCGGAAGCGATCCGCCAGGTCTCGGTAGCGCGCGGCTACGACGTGCGCGATTACGCGCTGGTCGTCTTCGGCGGAGCCGGCGGACAGCACGCCTGCGCCATTGCCCACCGCCTCGGCATCCGGCGCATCCTGTCGCATCCGCTTTCCGGCGTGCTCTCGGCCTACGGCATGGGGCTGGCGGACGTGACCTGGCACGGCGACGCGGACGCCGGGCGCGTCGCTCTCGACGACGCGGCGCTCGCGCGGCTCGAGCCGGTGTTCCAGGCGCTGGAAGAACAGGGCAGAAAGGTGCTCGCCGCCGAGGGATTCGCTCCCGGGCAGCTGGACAGCGTCCGCCGCCTGGACCTGCGCTACGCCGGCACCGAGACCTCGCTCACGCTCACGGCGGACGGGGCCGAAGCTCTGCACGAGGCGTTCCGCGCCCAGCATGAAAGACTGTTCGGCTACGCGCGGCCCGGGCACCCGGTCGAGCTGGTGCAGGCCCGCGTCGAAGCGCGTGGACACCGACCGCCGCCGCACCTGGAGCCGCCTTCGACCGCCGCCGAGGCCGGCGCCCCGCCGCGTCGCACCACGCGGCTGTTCCACGCGGGCGGCTGGCTGGAGGACGTTCCGGTCGTCGATCGCGAGTCGCTTGCGCCGGGGGAGCGGCGCAGCGGTCCCCTGCTCGTGCTCGAAGCGACAGGCACGCTGGTGGTGGAGCCCGGCTTCGAGCTCCGCCACGACGCCGGCGGCGTGCTCGCCGTCGAACAGACGAGCGCACACCAGCTGGAAGCAACCGAGACGCTCGCGGTCACCCGTCCGGACAGCGTCGACCCAGTGCTGCTCGAGATCATGGGCAACCTGTACATGTCGATCGCCGAACAGATGGGCCACGTGCTCCGGCGGACGGCGCTCAGCACGAACATCCGCGAACGGCTCGATTTCTCCTGCGCAGTGTTCGACGCGGAAGGCGGCCTCGTCGCGAACGCGCCGCACATCCCGGTCCACCTGGGTGCGATGGGCGAATCGGTGCGCGCCGTGATCGCCGCACACCCGGACATGGCGCCCGGGGACGTCTTCGTTACGAACGATCCCGCCGCCGGAGGTTCGCACCTGCCCGACATCACGGTCGTGACGCCGGTGCACGGCGCCACCGGACAGCTGCTGTTCTTCACGGCCAGCCGCGGGCACCACGCCGACGTGGGTGGCATCACGCCCGGGTCGATGCCGCCATTCTCGCGCTCGATCGAAGAGGAGGGCGTCGTGCTGCGCGCGCTCGCGATCGTGCGGGGTGGCGTACTGGATCGGGGTCTGGTGCTCGATACGCTATCGAGCGGCCCCTGGCCCGCGCGCGCGCCGCGCGACAACCTGGCGGACCTCGAGGCCCAGATCGCGGGGTGCCGCACCGGCACGCGGCTCTTGCACGAACTGGTCGAGCGCTACGGGCTCGCGCGCGTGCAAGCGTACATGCAGCACGTGCAGGACGACGCGGCGGCGAAGGTCGCCGCCGAGATCGCCCGCCTGCCGGACGGTGAGCATCGCTTCGAGGACGCGCTCGACGACGGCACCCCGATCGTCTGCACGCTGCGGGTCGATGGCCACCATATGCTGGTGGACTTCGAGGGCACCGGGCCGGAGGTCGACAGCAACCTGAATGCACCGCGCGCGGTCACCCTCGCGGCGGTGATCTACTTCGTGCGCACGCTGGTGGACGCACCGATCCCCTTGAACAGCGGCTGCCTGCGCCCCCTGGAGGTGCGCTTCGTGGAGGGCAGCGTGCTGTCTCCGGCGGCTGGGCGCGCGGTTGCAGCCGGCAACGTGGAGACCTCGCAGCGCGTGGTGGACGTGCTACTCGCCGCGGCGGGGCTTGCCGCCGCGAGCCAGGGCACGATGAACAATCTCACCTTCGGCGATGGGCAGTTCGGCTACTACGAGACCATCGCCGGCGGCGCCGGCGCGGGGCCGGGCTTCGAAGGCGCCTCCGCGGTGCACACGCACATGACCAACACACGCATCACCGATCCCGAAGTGCTGGAGGCGCGCTACCCCGTGCGGTTGCACGAGTTCTCGGTGCGGCGCGGGTCCGGCGGCGACGGGCGCTTCCACGGAGGCGACGGCGTGGTGCGTGAGCTCGAGTTCCTGCGGCCGCTCAGCGTGTCGATGATCGCGGAGCGACGCGTCCTGGCGCCCTTTGGGCTGGCCGGCGGCCGTCCGGGCGCGCGCGGACGGAATCTACTCGACGGCCGCGAGCTTGCCGGCCGGTTCAGCGCAGAGGTGTCCGCAGGCACGCGACTGCGTATCGAGACGCCCGGCGGAGGCGGCTACGGCGCACCCGATGCGGATGGGGCCGGCGCGCCCGATGCGGCGGGCGGCGGCTGAACCGGCGGGCCTCCCGCGTCGGCCGGCGCGGCCTTCGCTACCTCCGCCTGGATGGCGCCGCGAAGCTGGAGCGCCAGCATGCAACTGTTGGCCTGCCGCTGCGCTGAGGCCGCCGTCTGCTTGTCGCGAACCACGCGATCGCCGACGGGGACGATCTTTCCCTGTGCCCGCGCTCTGAGACGCGCCAGCTGCTGGCCGCTGTTCAGATCCCACACGCCGATCCGCCCAAAGTGCTCCGTCCGCTGGACGCGCTGCTCGTCCGTCTCGGCGCCTGCATCGCCGAGCGCCTTCGGCAACCCGTGCGCTGGCGCCTCGTCCAGCACGGCGGTGAAGTACTTGGCCCGCGTCAGGATCTCGATCGCGATGGGCACGTCGTTGTGCGTGACGCGGTCCAGGTCGCGGTCGTACGCCGTGATGCCCAGGTCGCTGCCCGCCTGGTGCAGCTCGTCGGTCCATGCGGTGGACAGCACGCGCAACGCTCGATACGCGAGCCGCATATTGTACGGCTCTAGCGGGCGCGTGCATACGTCCCACTCGTTGCAGAGCAGGCCAGGGGCGCAGTCGGCCAGCGCCTTGCAGGCCGGACCCTTCCGTGGATCGACGGCCTTCGACCTCACGAAGAAGCACGACGTGAAACCGTCGTGCAGCGAGCTCGACGACGCCTTGCGGATCGATTTCGCGCTCCGCGCATTGTCGATGTCGAGCCGCAGGTAGACGCCGGGGCTGTGCGTGATGTCGGACAGGTCGACCGACGGCGCGACGTAGTCGCCCTTCCAGGGTCCGGCGAGCTTCTGCACCCAGCCCTCGGTGCGATCGCGGAACGGCAGAATCTTCGGGCCGAGCGTCTTGGCGATGGCGCGCTGCTTGGCCATCACCGCGCTCTTCTGGCTTTCGAGGTGTCCCGCGGTGATGCGCCAGTAGACGACCCCGAACGCCGCGAGAACGACCGCCACCCAGATCCAGAACTGGGGCGTCACCCCCACCAGACGCGCCTTGCCGAACGGTGTCGCGCGCCGCCGTTCGGCGCGCGCCTGGTTCAGAGAAGGGAGCCCGGGCTGGTGCTCCTCGCGTCCGTCTTTCTTCGCCAAGGCCAGCGCCCGCGATCAGCTGACGGGTCCGACGGGGCGCTCTCGCCCGGCCGGACCGGAGGCATCAGCCACCGGGCTCGCCCAGGCGGCCAACCATGAAGCTGATGTTGGGGTAGCCGGCGAAGGCCGAGGTCTGGAACACGCTCTTGACGACGAGCGCGGGAACCCTGCGGTCGACCTGGAGAATGGCCACGCCCGGGAAGGGTTTGCCCGGATTGACCTGCTTCCACAGCTCGCGCTTGTTCTTCAGCACGTTGAACAGCTCGTCCACGCGCTGCAGACGATTGGCTTCCTCGATGGCGCGGGTGCTGCCTGCGGGGTTTCCGTCGACGAGGATCTGCGTGCCGGTGATCGCGACCATCGGCGCGTCCACCATGTCCATCACGTTCTCCGCCTTGGGCAGCTTGACGTTCTTGTCGACCGGGATCTGGCCGGTGGCCGAGAAGCTGGCCAGCAGGAAGAGCACGATGCAGAGCAGGAAGTCGATGAACGGGATCAGCGGGATCTCGTGATTCGAGGCACGCCGTCCGCCGCCGACCACCTTGTGCCGCACGAACCCAAGCGGGATGTGGTGCAGAAGCCGACGGCCCGGCACCTTGATGGGCTGCTCGAAACGGGAAAGAGCCTTTTCCGACATGATGACTCAGTTCACCGAGAAGGTGACGTTGAAAGCCGGCACCTTCTCGCTCTTGCCTCCGAACGAGAAGTCGCGCTGTGGCGTGTAGATCGCGTCGATGACCGCGATGACATCCGAGAAGGGCGTGGTGTTGTCGGTGTGGAGCACGGCCTGGTCGAACTTCTTGTCCGTCGCCGCGCGGTGGCTACCGTTCTGCTTCCACTCGGAGGAGACCTTCTTCGCCAGGTCCGGGTACGTGTAGTCGCCCGCCGACCCGATCTTCACCTTCTTGCGGGGAACGTCGATCGTGTTGACGACGGTGCTCCCCTCCTTCCAGACGAGCTGGAACTTGCGGTCACCCCGCATCTCGACGTGCAGCTGCTTTTCCTTCTTCACGTCGACCGGCTGGTCCGGCTTCGGCGGGCCGGGCACACGCGCGTCGGCGTTGATACGCGCCATCTGGGACCAGACGGCCGTCACCAGCAGGAACATCACGAGGCACAGGAGGAAGTCGATGAACGGGATCAGCGGGATCTCGTGATTCGACGTTCGCCTCCCCCCGTGACCGCCTCCACCACCCGTATCGATACCAGCCATTACTGCTCCTTGTAGACCCTGTCAGGAATCTGCCGGGCCGGCGGCGCCGCCATGTGTTGCGCGGCGCGCCAGCATGCTCCGGCTATCAGGCGGCCTGCTCCAGACCCTGGAGATTGACCTTCTGACGGTTGGCGACGACGAGGTTGAGGATCTGCACGGAGGACTCGTTGATGTCGTCCTCGATCTGCTGGGTCTTGCCGTTGAGCACGGCGAAGCCAACCAGCGCGGTGATGGCGGAGATCAGACCGAAGGCGGTGCAGTTCATCGCCTCCGAAATGCCCTCTGCCAGGATGCGCGCCTTCTGGCTCGGATCGATCGACTCGCCGCCGACGGCGCCGAACGCCTTGATGAGACCGATAATCGTTCCGAACAGACCGGTCAGCATCGCGACGTTGGCGAACAGAGCCAGGTAGCCGGTGCGCTTGTTGATACGCGGCATCTCGCGTAGGGCGGCCTCGTCCATCGCAGCCTGTACCTCTTCATCGGGCCGATTCACCTTGACCAGACCAGACTGGACGATGCGAGCCAACGGAGCGTTGGCGGCAGAGCACATCTTGACGGCCTTGGCCACGTCGCCAGCGAGGATGCACTTCTGCATCGTCGCGAGGAACACTTCTTTGTTGATCGACGCACCCCAGAGAAAGACGGCGCGTTCGGCGATGGTGGCGATGGCGCAGATCAGCCAGAAAAGGATGATCCACATCGCCCATCCGCCCCCCTGAAAGTGATGCCACAGAGTCGACATTGCTGGTTTACCTTCCGGTTCTTGTCTTCTGTTTTGCTCGACGTTCGTCGTTCGGGCCCCCCCGGCGCCGCCCGTGCGGACCGGGAACCGACCTCGGCACTATTCCGCTCGACCACTTGCCACGGAGCGGACCGGGCCATCTTGCTGAAGCAGACCCCACACAGTCAAGAGAGATTGGGTCGGCAGGAGGTATTCGCGCGGCAGCATAAAGTTACAGGAATCCAATACGTTCCGGCATTTTCATGTTGCCCGGGGCCGCGCACGCGATGCGCGCGGACGTTCCACAGCGTGTTCTCGGCCCTGCCGAGGGAGCGACACATTCGCCCGCTCTGCGGGAGTCGCGCCGGGTCCTATCGAACCACCTCCATAAGTGGCGCCCGCTCGAGCCCGGCGTCGGCCGTCGGGTCGGCAGCCGGTGCACCCGACGGGTCGCGTCCCATCGCACCTCTAGTAGTCCAAGCGACCGTCGGATCCCGGCTGGGGGACATGCACCGGCGAGCGCCTGGGGATGTGCCGTGTCGACCCGCCCGCAGGCTCCCGGAGCCGGCAGACCATTCGTGAATCCGCACGCTTGCACTGTGTCTCGGGCCGCGGCTATAGTCGCGCCTGCTTCAGCGCGGCGTCGCGCGGGGTGCGCGCCAACGACGTCAGAAGAATGATCCTGGGAAAGGGATAGCCGAATGCAGCTCCTGCTTCTTGCAGCGGTAGGTTCATCAGGCCACGCGAGCCAGTTGGTCGAGGCGTTCAAGAACAACCCGACCTTCCTGACCATGAATCTGGTGACGTCGGCGGTCGTGATGACCATCGTCATCGAGCGATTCTCGTTCCAGTTGACGCGCTATCGCGTCAACTCGAAGGAGTTCTTCGCCCAGGTCAGGAAGCTGGTCGTCGCGGGCAACATCGACCGCGCCATCAAGCTCTGCGAGGCCAGCGATTATCCGATCCTGCAGTTGGTCAAGTCTGGACTGACGCACGCCAACAAGGGTCCGGACGAGATCGACGCGGCGCTGAGCGAGAAGCTCTCCGAGCTGAAGCCGCAGGCCGAGAAGCGCGTGGGTGCCCTCTGGTCGCTCGCCAACATCGCCACGCTGATCGGCCTGCTGGGCACGGTCAGCGGCCTGATCCGGACGTTCAACGCGATTTCCGCCGCGGGCCTGTCGCAGGCCGACAAGCAGCGCATGCTGTCGAACGGTATCGCCGAGGCGATGTACAACACGGCGCTCGGTCTCGGCATCGCCGTGTTCTGCATGATCACGCACATCATCCTCCACACGCGCGCCAAGGCCATCCAGCATGACCTCGACTCGACGATGGAGCGCACGTTCAATCTGCTGACGATCCAGCAGCGCGGAGGCTGAGCCAAGGCGCCTATGGCCCAGGCCCCTACCCCGCTCAGCGCCGCCCAGCGGGCCAAGGTCCGCCGGTTGAGCGAGCCCCAGGAGCTTGCCCCCGACGAGGAGGGCGGCGAGCTCAATATCGTTCCGTTCCTGGACATCATCGTCAACATCCTGATCTTCATGCTGGCGACGATTGCGGTCACGTTCACCGCGACGATCGACACGACGCCGCCGGCAAGCCGCTCGGCGGGCGTCCGCGCCAAGGTCAAGAGCGAGGCGCTGAACCTCACCGTCCTCATCGTCAACGACGGCTTCTCGATCAAGGCGTCGGGCGGCAACGTCGCACCCGGCTGCCAAGGCGTCGGCGCGGGCATCGCGATCCCGAAGAAGAACGGGAAGTACGACTACGCCGCGCTGAACAAATGCGCGGCCAAGCTCAAGGGCTCGAACCCGGACTACGCCGATGAGACGCAGGTCTACCTGAGCGCGAATCCCGGTACCGACTACCAGACCATCATCAGCGTGATCGACGCGGTTCGCGCCACCCCGAAGGGCACCGCGCTGTTCGATGACGTGAACTTCAAGGTGCCGCGATGACGAACGGCGGAGTACCTCCCCAGGCGCCGCCTGCCCGCTTCAAGGCGGAACTGCGCAAGGCCAGGCGCAAGAACGCCGGCGGCCAGGAGGTCAACTTCCTCAACATCACTGCGATGCTCGACATCATGACGATCATCCTGGTCTTCCTCCTGAAGACCCTGGGTGAGTCGAGCGCATCGATCCCGCAGAACAAGGACATGACCCTGCCGAAATCGGTCATCCAGACGCAGCCTGCCCAGGAAGGCGTCATCGTGACCGTTTCGAAAACGCAGATCCTTGTCGGCGACAACCAGATGCTGCAGCTGCCCGGCCGCGAGTCCCTCGCCCAGACCGGCGTCGGAGCCCGCTACAAGCGCAGCGGTCCGAACGATCTCTACATCGTGCCGCTGGGCAACGCCCTGCAGTCGGCGCGCAAGACGGACAAGCTCATGCGCGAAGCCAAGGGGCTCGACGCCTCGAGCTCGGAAGCGATTATCGTGGCCGACCAGACCACGCCCTATCGCCTCTTGATCGAAGTGCTCTTCACCCTCGGCCAGAACGAGTTCGGCAAGTACCACCTGATGGTGGTCCAGTCGAAGAGCGCGAACTGACCGGCGCGGGCCGGCCAGCGGGGGCCCTGGCGCGAGAGCGGGCTTGCCGGCCCCCTCGGGGGCGTGCTAGCACCCCTCTTCGTTAGTTGGCTCGTCGCTCCTGCGAGGGAGCGTCCCGGCCCCGGCCCTTGGGCAGGTTGGCCGAGCCCCAACACTGATGCCTCGATGGCGACCCTGATCGCCGGGCGGCTCGCAGGGGCAGATCCTCGCAGGCGCTGCATGGAGCGGCAGGCGTTGCCGTGTTCGAAGTGCCGTCGTGACCGAAATCGCCCTGATCCTCGGGATCAACATAGCGGGATTGGCGTTCGCCGTTTCCCTCGCGCGTTGGCTGTCCGCACGTGATGCGGGCTCGGCCGAGATGCGCCGGCTCGCTGGCGCGGTCCAGCGCGCCGCCGAGTCGTTCCTGTGGCGGGAATTCCGTCTGGTCGCGGCCGGGGCTATCGGGCTGTCGGCGCTGGTGTTTGCCCTGCACGCCGGCCTCGAACGTCCGAGCGGCCCGCTCGGCAACGTCGAGTCGGGCTTCTGGATGGTCCTCGGGCTTTTATTGGGGGCCGGCCTGGCCTGCCTGACTGCCCAGGCCGGCGCCGGGCTCGCGCTCCGCGCCAGCGTCCGCACGCTGGCCGCTGCGCGGCTCAGCCTCGACCGGGCCCTGGGCATCGCCACGCGCGCCGGCGCAGCCGCGGGGCTCATGGTCGAAGCTGCGAGCGTGTTGTCGCTTGGGGCTCTGTTCGGCCTCGTGTACGCGATGAAGGGTGGCTTCCACCTCCCGCCCGACCAGGCCGCACCGCTGGCGCTCCACGTCGCGATGCTGCTGCCCGGCTTCGGCTTCGGCGCGGTGGCCGCTGCCCTCGTCATCCAGCGCGGCGGCGCCACCTACCACGTCTCGAGCGACGTTGGGGGCGACCTGGCAGGCGAGCGCGACGCCGGCCTCGAGCACGACGACACGCGCAACCCGGCCGTGGTGGCAGAGCTGGTCGGCGACCACGTCGGACTGGCGGCCACGCGAAGCGTGGATCTGTTCGTGTCCGCCACGGTCGCGAACGTCACGGCAGTGATCGTCGCTGCGGCCGTGTACCAAGCGCGTCACGCCGAGCTCGCCGGCATGCTCGCGCTGGTCACACTGCCTCTCGTCGTCCGGGCCTTCGGCGTGATCGCGTCGGGCTTTGGCGTGATGGTCGTACGCACCGACGACGGCCACAGCCCGGCCAATGCGCTGTGGCGCGGACACATCACGACGGCCGTGGTCGCGCTCGCCGGGCTCGCCGGCGCGACGATCTGGCTTCTGGGCGAGCGCTTCTGGCTTCCCTTCTTCGCCGCGGGAACGCTCGGCCTGCTGGCAGCAGCTGCGGTCGCGCATGCGGCCCGCTTCCGCATGGAGCGCCGCTTCAGCGCACTGCGCGACGTGCTCGACTCGGTGCGCGTAGGCGGAGCGGCAGCGGTTGCGCAGGGTCTCGGTGTGGGGCTCCAGGCCGCAACGCTTCCGGCACTCGTGGTGGGCGCTGCCATGGCCGGCGCGTGGCAGCTCGGCGCCGCGACCGGACTGGCGAGCGGTGGGCTTCTGGCGGCGCTCACCGCGCTCATGGCTATGCTCGCCGTCGGGCCATACGTGCTCGCCATCGGCAGCTTCGGGCCGATAGCCGACAACGCGCGCGGGATCGCAGCGATGAATGCCGCTTCCACCGCAGGTGACACCGAGCGTCGCACGGGACGGCTCGATGACGCGGGCTTCTCGGCCGCCGCCGTAGCCCAGACCTACCTGATCACGGTCGGCTGTCTGTCGGCGCTGCTCGCCGCGGCAGCGCTGCCGCTCATCAGCAAGGCAAGCGCGGGCTTCGCCGGGCTGCTCGACGCGGCCGAGCCGGCCGTCGCGTGGAGCGGAGCGTTGGGCGCTGCGGTGGTGCTGGCCTATGCGGGTGCGGCGGTTCGCGCTTCGATGCGCGGCGCGCGCGGCGTAGCGCTGGAGGTCGAGCGGCAGCTGCGAGGGTTCCCACGCGAGCGGGGTCTGGCGCAGGTGCCGCGCGATTACACCCCCAGCTACCGGAGCTGCATCGACCTGACGGCGCGCGCGGCGCTCGGTCAGGTGGTCCCCGCCGTGGCCATGGCTCTGCTGTTGCCCGCGGCGCTCGGCGGATTGCTCTCGCTGCTCTACCACGGCAGCGCACCGGGCCTCGCCGTGCAGGCGCTGGCGGCCTTCGTGGTCGTTGCCGCACTCACGGGCCTTGCAGCCGCGCTCGTCGGCGACGGAGCCCGTGCTGCGCTCGGCGCCGCGCGCCGCGCGAACCGGCAGCGAACCACGTCATCGGGCTTCGCCGCCGCCGTGAGCGGCGATGCCGTCGCCGACGTGCTCGGCAACGCCGCAGGCCCCGCCGCCCAGCTCTTCGTCAAGGCCGCCGCGCTCACTGCGCTGGCCATTGTTCCCTTCCTGACCTGATACCTTCCACCTGCCACTCTCAAGGACGGACTTGTCGTCACTAGCGGACGCACTCTCTACACTCTCTGATCGCGGTCTACGCCGCCTGCTCGGCGCGCGTACTTTCCTGCGCGGGCTCGACTACGAAAAGCGCAAGGTCGTCGAAGACGTTGGCGTCAACGAGTCGAGCGCGCACGGCCGCGTGAAGGGCTCGGACCCGGACCCCTACGAGGTCACGATCCGGCTGGGTGGAGAAGGCATCACCTCGCACTGCACCTGCCCCGCTTTCCAGAAGACGGGACAGCACTGCAAACACGTCGCCGCGCTCTTGATCACCGTGCGCAACCAGGCCCGCGCCCAGTTGCCGCGACGTGAACCCCAGCAGCCTCCCCCTCCGCAACCGCAGCACGCGGGCGGAAACGAGAGCAAGTCTAGCCGCCGCCGCGATCGACGACGGCGCGCCCAGGGGCAACAGCCGGTCGTCCCGCCCGGCCTGACGCCGCCGCCCACGCCGCACGCCAGCGCCAAGCCTACGGGCATCGGCGCCTGGCTTGCGCCGGAAGACAACGTACGCAGGCTCAACCTCGAGTTCCGCGCGCACGTGCGTCAGGGCGGACTCACGGTCACGGTGCTCGACACCGACGCTCGCGTGCCGCTCCTGCCGAGCGTTGCTCTGACGTGGCAGGCGTACGCGCCGACCAAGGACCGCGACGCTCTCAGGGTGCTGGCGCGCTTCGAAAGCGGAAACCCGCGGCACCCGGCCGTCGACATCCGCGACGAGGATGCCGCCGAGCTGCTACCGGTGCTCAAGGGGCAGCGGGTCCTTCTCGAGCCGGCCCTGATGCAGCTCCGCTTCGCGGACGAGCCGCTCAAGCCGCGCTTCGATCTCGAGATGGTCGGCTCGGACACGATCGTCGCCAAGGTCACCTTCGAGCGCCCGAACGACGGCCGGCGTTTCCAGCTCACCAGCGGCGGCTGGTTCCAGGGAGCTCCCGGCTGGCACATCGACACCAGCGAAGGCATCGCGCGTCCTATCGATCATCACGTGTCGCCCGCCGCGTTGGGGCGGCTCTTGCGAAGCCCGACGATCGCCGAGCCCGCTTCGGAGCTGATCAACATGATCACCACGAGCCTGCCGAAGGTCGCGCTCGAGGTGGGTGCGGAGCTGCCCGAGCTGTCGCAGGTGGCGGACGTCATCGACCTCACGCCCACGTTCCGCATGCGCGCGTCGGGCGGAATCACCGAAGCCCAGGTCGCGCTGCGCGCTGCCTACGGCGACCTCGAGGTGGAAGTCCGCGCCGACGGCATCTCGCCGCCGGTCATGATCCAGCCGCCCGAGGAGGGCCAGAAGCGCGCAACCTGCATTCGCTGCGACATCGTTGCACAGCAACAGGCTGCACAGGAGCTCCTGGAACTGGGGCTTTCCCCCGACCAGAGCGGCGAGTACTTCGCGGCGGAAGGCGAGCAGGCGATCAAGTTCTGGTCGGAGGGCGTGGGCTCGCTGCCCGAGGACTGGGACCTGTACGTGCCCGAGCACCTACTCGGGACGCACGTTCGCGGCAAGCCGCTGGCAATGAACGCGCGTGTCTCGAGCGGCGTGGACTGGCTGAGCGTCAAGCTCGTGTTCGAGGCCGAGGGCGTCGGCGTGGAGCGCGAGGAGCTGGAGCGTTGCCTACGCGAAGGGAACAAGTTCGTGCGGCTTTCGGACAACTCCTACGCCCAGCTCGACACCGACAAGGTCCAGGCGGCCATCGACCGCGAGATCGAGCTGCTCGCCGTGGCTGGCAAGAACGGGCATCTGCCGCTGTCCCAGGCGGGACGCGTCCAGGAGCTCCTGCAACAGACCGACCAGACCTCGGTGACGGCGGGAGCGAAAGCGCTGTTCCAGAAGCTCGCCGACATCGACGAGATCAAGGCGGTCAAGAAGCCCCGCGGCTTGAAGGCCACGCTCAGGCCGTACCAGGAGCAGGGGCTTTCGTGGCTCAGGTTCATCCACGAGATCGGCTCCGGCGGCGTGCTCGCCGACGACATGGGCCTGGGCAAGACGATCCAGACCATCGCGCTCCTGCTCACGCTGAAGGCCGACAAGAAGCAGAAGAGCCTGAGCGCCCTGATCGTCGCGCCCACGAGCGTCGTGAGCAACTGGATGCGCGAGATCGAGCGTTTCTCGCCGTCGCTCACCACGGCGCTCTGGCACGGTGCCGGGCGAAAGGAGCAGAAGGGCGAGCTCGAGAACGTCAACGTCATCATCACCAGCTACGCGCTACTGAGACGCGACATCGATCTCTTGAAGAAGCTCAAGCTCGACTACGCGATCCTCGACGAAGCGCAGAACATCAAGAATCCGATGAGCGCCACCGCGCAGGCGGCGAAGGATCTGCAGGCCGCGCACCGGCTGGCGCTGACCGGAACGCCCATCGAGAACAAGCTGAGCGAGATCTGGTCGATCTTCGAATTCGTCAGTCCGGGACTGCTCGGACCGCTGCCGAGATTCGAGGAGAAGTTCGCGCGCCCGATCGATCAGGGCGACTCGAAGAAGGCCGTGCGGCTGCGCGCCGCGATCCACCCGTTCATCCTGCGACGGACGAAGGTGGAGGTTGCCAAGGACCTGCCGCCGAAGATCGAAGCGGACAAGATCATCGACATGCCCGGCGATCAGAAGGCCATCTACATGCAGGTGTTGCGCGAGGTGCGAGCACAGGTCATGGGCGAAGTCGAGCGGGTCGGCGTCGCCAAGAGCCAGCTCCACATCCTGGCCGGCCTCACCAAGCTGCGTCAGGCTGCGTGCGATCCGCGGCTGCTCGGGCTGCCGCGCGAGTTCAGCCATGACGACAGCGGCAAGCTGACTGCTCTGCGCGAGCTCGTGGACGAGGTCCAGTCCGGCGGGCACAAGGTGCTCATCTTCAGCCAGTTCGTGTCGATGTTGAAGCTGGTGCGCGAGGCACTGGACGAGGACAAGATCCGCTACGAGTACCTCGACGGCAGCACCACCAACCGGTCCGAGCGTATCGATCGCTTCCAGACCGATCCGATGATCCCGGTGTTCTTGATCAGCCTGAAGGCGGGCGGCTCCGGGCTGAACCTGACCGCGGCGGACACGGTGATCCACTTCGACCCGTGGTGGAACCCCGCCGTGGAGGATCAGGCTTCAGACCGCGCGCACCGTATCGGCCAGAAGAAGGTCGTCACCGTCTACCGATTGGTGGCAGCCGGAACGATCGAAGAGAAGATTCTCCAGCTCAAGCAGAAGAAGAAGGACCTTGTCGCCTCGGTGCTCAGCGAGGACGCCGGCGGCGCCAAGCGCCTCAACCGCGAAGATCTCGAGGACCTGTTCCGCATGGAGTGAGCGCGGCGAAGCGAAGCACGCCCGCGCCGAGCGAGGCGCGCCGGGTGGGAGATAGCCCAATCCCACGCCTTCCGCCGGGCTACTCGATGGCCGGAGGCAAACCGGTCCCATGCCCGACAACGAGCTCGCGCCTGCCGGCGCGACGCCCTAGAAGTCGCTGCCGGTGCTGCCCTGCTGGCAGCCGGTACCGGTGTCCACGCCGCACGGACCGTTGGGGGTCACGCAGCATGGCTGGCCGAAGCCGGAAGTCGGGCAGAAGGCCGGATTGCAGGTGCCGCCCCCGCTTCCGCCGGTCCCCGAGCCGCCCGTTCCCGAGCCGCCGAAGCCGCTGCCACCAGCGCCCGTTCCACCCGTGCTGCCCCCCGCGCCGGTTCCGCCGGTCGCGCTGCTGCCGCCCGTGCCGCTTCCTCCGAAGCCGCTGCCGCCCGCACCCGTGCCGCCGCTCGAGGAGTCCACACCGGAGTCCTGATTACCGGCACCGCCACTCGGGAACGTCGTCCCGGTGTCGCTGGAAGCACAGGATATCACCAGCGCAGAGGCTGAAAGAGTAACGAAGCCAATCCCGAGTACGCGGGTGAATAGCGAGCCCACAAGACCTCCTGAGGGGGAAGTGCGCAGCCGACCTCGAAGCCGACCGACCGGGTTAGTGTAACGTCAACCCCCCCACAGACGAAGAGAAAATGCGATGCGTGGGAGTTTATCCCTTCGGGCTCATTGAAATTTTTGAAGCACGGCCGGGGTAATTCCATTGCAGCTGGATGGCCGGCGGGATCGGGAGCCCGCCGGTCCGGACCGAGGCTCGCTCAGCGGCGCATGGAGACGTTCATCAAGAGCCCCAACGCGATGAGCATCGTGATCACGCTCGACCCTCCATAGGAGAACAGCGGCAGCGTGATGCCGACCACG
>Ga0114931_10001373_pt1 | contig 31111 bp, 39 predicted proteins | sample 2SBtaG_FD_89579 | JGI IMG/M metagenome (GOLD analysis project Ga0114931, IMG submission 89579) | Deep subsurface microbial communities from Kolumbo volcano to uncover new lineages of life (NeLLi) - 2SBTROV14_V59a metaG | ecosystem: Environmental > Aquatic > Marine > Volcanic | place: Kolumbo... | reverse complement strand
TTGTAATGGCGTCCCATTCGGTATTTGTTGAATCAATGGCAAGCTTGACGTTGCACTCTCTTATGACGTAATCACCTTCGATGACACCCGTCACACTCAGGTTTATTTCTCCAGTACCTGTAGTAGCAATTATACCCAGGCTGCGATACATGCAGATTTCACCCTTGTTGGCCCCATTGGGGCGCTTACTCAATATCGCAACTGTTTGAAAGTCTTCTGCTGTCACGCCTGTAGCTGTAATTTTTACATTGCCGTCAACATCAGATGCAGTGACCGGAATACTCGCTTGTGTGGCAAGAAGCGTAGACAGATTTGAAAATAATTCACCTGATAATGAAACGATCGTCATTTCTCCGTTGGTGGAGGCGGGAAAAGCAGTGGTAGGAGGATTGTTGGTGGGTGAGGAACCACCACCGCCACCACATGCAGCAAGAACACAGCACATAACGAACGTCGAGAATAATTTTTTCATTTTTTACATTCCTTGTAGGTGACAAATAAAATTCATTGGATGGATGCACATGTGCCGCTTTGCTTCCAGGTAAAAACTACGGCAGAAAATAGTCGAGCAAAATGCTGTAAAATATTGCTTATTTTCTCAACCCCTGCCGAGATAAAAGACTGCTATTTTAAAGCCCTTTTTTTTTGTAATGCCAGTGAAAATGATGATTAATATTTGATGCGTATAATTATAAGATCACGTATATCCTGCACCACCTACTATTTGGCAGGCATGTGTAAATTTTATATCGTTAATGTTGCTTCTGTATGACAATATGTTATTGAGCAAGTAATAAATTTGTCACAATTGAATGAAATAGAAGATATAGACGCCCCCTTTTTAACAGCCCGTAGATTGGGGTGAGCTTGCGAACCCCAACTTCATTCGTGACAGCAATATCTTTCGATCGATAAGCTACTGCTAGCACACTCAGAGTTAATCAGTGATTATTTAACGTCAAGCCTTCATTTATTGCCAACTTATCAGCTTGTTGGGGTTCGTTTCTCACCCCAACCGGGTTTGCGTGGGCACAAAAGCGTGCCCACCCTACCCGGCCAAAACGTCAATTATAATCACCGCTAAGGGTAGATGTTATGTTTACGGTATCATTGAATGTGATGAGTTCAACGGACAACCTTGTACCATCGGCTTGTATCAGATAGGTCGTGGTAACCGTATTGTCCGGCGCGCCGGAGGCTGTGTTGGTTTGATTTGAGATGATTAATTTTGCATTACCATTGAAGCCATCCTCAAGGCTCCAAGTGAGCACCGATGTCATTCCATCATCAGCGACATAAGTACCGATGTTGCCAGACTCACCAATTCTGGCCGTTTGCGGCATAGCGGTTGTTGTTGCCGATACAATGTTCACATCACCACTAACCCCGAGAAAACGCCGGTTATTCTCCTCCATATTGTAATAGCTAGTGAGTACCGCTGTGCCATTAATGCCAGCGGTACTGGTAAACGTCGTTGTGGTTAAATACGGAATGGCGGCACTGCCTAAGAATGTTGTTTGAGCCTGCAGCACTTCCGTCACGCTACCGGTAAGTTCTATATCCCCAAGAATACTGCCAGTGAAAGTACCGGTTAAGTCAGCGGATGCGCTGTAGTTTGTGAAAAAGTTGGGCGGAAATATAGTAAAATCAATGCTGGTGTCAGTTGGGGTGCCATTTCCATCGCCTGCACCAGAACCATCACTTCCCCCCCCGCCACAGCCCGATAAAAATAAACTGGTTATTAATATCAGCAGCCCGGATATATTTCTTGTTTTCATCGAAACTCCCTTTACATTGCGCATTTTAACTGTTCCTTGATATGTGATTTTTTTGTTATACATTCGCGCTGAGACTAACCAGTTTCCTGTCGTTAAACAAGTGAAGTATTGCCATTTTTCCTCCGCCCTTAATGCTTGGCCTCAAGCCAGACTACACTCCCCATCCGTCCCGTTACCCCATCACGCCGAAACGAATAAAAATCGTCTGCTTCGGTAAACGTGCAGCTCGTTGGGGTTCGTCCCTCACCCCAGCCTAAAAAATGCAGAACCTTACACTTCAAAAGAAATCCGACGCAATGCCTTTCGTTTATTGCGCCCTACAAAAACACAAAAAAAACCACCCAGAGAATGGGTGGCAAAAAAGGAGATACTGAAAACTAGCTAGCCGAAGCAGGAGGCAATAGCTACACAGTTGTACTCCAGGTCGACATCAAGCGTAAACGGGGGCAAAGGATTTTTCCGGTTCATCAACCGGGCCATTGCCACTCCAGTAAGGAGACAACTTGCGCAATTTCGCGATGATGGGCGGCATCACTTCGATGACCTTTTCCACTTCCTCCAGTGTGTTGTAGCGCGACAGCGACAAACGGATGGAACCATGGGCGGCAGTATAAGGAATGTCCATGGCGCGCATTACATGGGAAGGTTCCAGGGAACCGGAGGTACAGGCCGAGCCACTGGAAGCGGCGATACCCTGTTTGTTAAGCAACATGAGAATGGCTTCGCCTTCGACAAATTCAAAGGCAATGTTGCAGGTGTTGGGTAGGCGGTTGTCCGGGTCGCCGGTGACGAATGCATGCGGAACACTGTCGAGAATGCCCTGCTCCAGACGATCGCGCAGTGCGGCAACCTGGGTGTTTTCGTACTCCAGGTGTTCCTCGGCCAGTTGTGCCGCCTGACCGAAGGCAACGATGGAGGCGCTGTTTTCTGTGCCGGCACGACGTCCGCGTTCCTGGTGTCCGCCACGCAGCATGGGACGAAAACGCACGCCACGGCGCAGGTACAACACGCCAATACCTTTGGGCGCGTGCAACTTGTGACCAGAAATCGACAGCATATCAATTTTCGAATTCTTCAGGTCCATAGGGATCTTGCCCACTGCCTGCACGGCATCGGTATGGAACATGACGCCAGCAGCATTGGCCATCTCCGCCATTTCCAGCACCGGGAACAGCGTGCCGGTCTCATTTTTGGCCCACATTATGGAGACGATGGCGACTTTGTCGCTGAGTAATTTTTGGTACTCGTCCAGATCCAGGCGACCTTTCTTATCTACCTTTAAGTAGTGAACCTTGTGCCCCTCCTTTTCCAGATGCTCGCACAGGCTAAGCACGGCCGGGTGTTCCACTACGGTGGTGATGATCTCGTTGCGTTCCGGCTGTGCCTTGAGGGCAGAAAGAATCGCAGTGGAATCAGACTCGGTACCGCAGGAGGTAAAGATGATTTCTGAATCGTGTTCTGCGCCCAGCAGACTTTGAATCTGTTTGCGCGCCTTTTTCAATGCCTGCCCCACCTTGTTGCCAAAGGCATGCATGGACGAAGGATTGCCGTACTGCTCGCTAAAATAAGGTAGCATGCTTTCCACTGCCGCGGGGTCCACCATGGTGGTGGCATTGTTATCTAAGTAAATGTCGTCCATTGTTTATGCCTCCGCCTGTAGTTTCGCCAATTCGGTATCCGGTAAAACTTTCATGAACTCGCCCAGGTCTTCAATGAGGCGTTGCTGAATACCGTTTAAGGTCATAGTTGCCATCTGGCAGCCGTTACAGGCACCGGTCATTTTCAGATAAACCGTATTACCGATGACATCAATCAGTTCGGCATCACCCTTATCCAGTTGCAGTTGTGGGCGAATGGAATCGATCACCATTTCGATACGCTTGATGCGTTGCAGATTGGTCATGCCACCCTTGGTACCTGCTACCAGGCTCTCCGGTGCAACATCCACTTCCGGCATTGGCGCAGCGCTGGGATCGAAGGTTTCGCCCGCTTCCGCCATCACCTTGCTCAGAATCTCTTCGATACCTTCATGACAGGAGGCGCAACCACCGCCGGCCTTGGTGTAATTAGCCACCTCTTCCACTGTGGTTAGGTTGTTGGCGCGAATGGTATCTTCGATGAGCACCGCATCCACTGCAAAACACTTACAAATAAGTGCGCCTTCTTCGTGATCGTCTTTCCATTCCTCGCCGCGATAGTCCGCAACAGCGGCCTGTAATGCTTCCCGACCCATCACTGAACAATGCATTTTCTCCGGTGGCAGGCCTTCGAGGTAATCAGCGATATCCTGATTGCTCACCTTGAGCGCTTCGTCCAGGGTCATACCCTTAATGATCTCGGTCAGCGCCGAAGACGAAGCAATGGCGGAACCACAGCCGAAGGTCTGGAAGCCGGCGTCTTCAATCACCTCGGAGTCGGGATTGACCTTGAGGGTAAGACGCAAGGCGTCACCACAGCTAAGTGATCCTACATCTCCGGTCGCGTTGGCGGCATCGACTTCGCCCGCGTTGCGCGGATTGTAAAAGTGTTCCTTAACGGTTTCTGAGTAATCCCACATGTTGAACCTCCGAGGCCTGATTGAAGCCCAAATAATTTATTAACAGGAAAAAGACGAACCACAACCACAGCTTGCCGTGGCGTTGGGATTGACGAACTTAAAACCACTGCCTTCCATGCTGTCGAGAAAATCCACCGTCACCCCACTCAGCATGGGAGCACTCATGGGGTCGACAAAAATTTTCACCGTACCGCATTCGACCACGGTGTCATCGTCCTTGGCCGCGGCCTCCAGGGCCATGGCGTATTGCATGCCGGAACAGCCGCCACCAGTCACGGAAATGCGCAGGCCGGAAACGGGTTCTTCGGCACCTTCCATGAATCGGGCTACGGCGTTCTGAGCACTATCGGTGAGGCTAAGCATGTTTTTCTCCTTCTCTGGCAAGTGATTTGCAATACAACAAATGCATTGTTTGGAAATTGAATTGCAAACCTTGTGCCACACCGCCATCTTGCGCCTTACCCGTTGATTTCAGTCGTGTTTAGAAGGGATGTCGGTCTACAGGGGTTGTCGCAACCCGGACAATCTCCCTACGCTGAGAAGGTGCAATGGTGGGATAACCGACAAAGCTTGGCCCTGTGTTACGTGCAATACACGACACGTTTGAAACAGGTTTTAGAAATATTTTTGAAATTGCTTTTTGTATTAAAACTTTTTGTGAATAAAAACAAAGGAGCATCTAATGAGTCTTGAACAACTGGAACCCGGCGACATGATTTTTGCCAGCACCGACATCTATAACGATGGCAGCATCCCTCATATCCCGCTCCAGGCCCACCTGGCCACGCAGGGTACGCGTGGTGTGTTACTCAACACAGGCCACCTGGAAGAACAACCGGATAAAACCATTTATTTGGTGCGTTTTGAAGATCCGCAACAGGAACTCGGCCCACCCGTGAGCTGTTGGGCGGAAGAACTGCGCATCGAGGAATAACTTAAAGCGCTAAGGCACGCCACACTCCGAGCCATATTTGGGCCGGCAACATTCAGCAGCAAGTAAAATGATCGAAGGGGAGAAAACATTGACCACGGACACCGCCAGCCTCAGTGCCCGGGAATACCACCAGCGCACCAAGCACAGCCTGGAAGGTTACGCCCGCGGCCCGGAGACCCTGGACTGGGATGATCAGCCGGACCCGTTCCGCCGTTTCAGTGGTTGTAAGACCTTCCCCCTGCCGCTGCCGGCCCGCGACATCGACACCGGGTATGCCGCGATGTTTGAACCGGGGGCTGTGTGTACTGCGCCGTTTACCAGCGACAACCTCGCCGCCCTGCTGGAGCTTGCCCTTGGCCTGTCCGCATGGAAGAGCTACGGTCCGGACCGCTGGTCGCTGCGCTGTAATCCCTCCAGCGGTAACCTGCACCCCACGGAAAGCTATTTACTGTTAGGCAGCGACGCGCCATTGCCTGCCGGGGTTTATCACTATCTGAGTCACGACCACCTGCTGGAACAACGCTGCACGACCGAACATCCCTTCGATAAACTGTTACCCAGCGGAAGTTTTCTGTTGAGTCTGTCCTCCATCCACTGGCGCGAGGCCTGGAAGTACGGCGAGCGCGCCTATCGCTATTGCCAGTTAGACGTGGGCCATGCCATGGCCGCCGCGCGTTATGCCGCCGCCGTGCTGGGTTGGCACGTGCAGTTGTTGGGAGACTGCAGCGACGGCGATATCGCCGCCTGTCTCGGCCTCGACCGCGACGATGACTTCAGCGGCGCCGAACGCGAGACGGCGGACGCCATGCTGCTGATCCAAACCCAGCCCGACAACGGCTCGGCGGCGGTGGACATTGCAGGCCTTGCCCAGGTCTTGCAACAAGCACACTGGTCGGGTCAGGCCAACTCCCTGAGCGCACACCATGACCACGACTGGCAGGTTATCGACCAGGTCGCCCAGGCCTGTGTGCAACCGACGACCCCGATGGAAATGACACAAACGATGGCGAGGCCGGCCCTGCTCCTGCTCACTCCCGCGCCCGAGCAAACCGCTTCGCAACTGATTCGTCAGCGCCGTAGCGCGCAGGCCTTTGATGGTGTCTCCAGCCTGCCGCTGGACGCCTTCTGCCGCATGCTGGATTCGCTGCAGCCACGCACACAAGTACCGCCGCTGGACGTGCTGCCCTGGAACCCGCGGCTGCATTTAGTGTTTTTTGTGCATCGCGTGGCCGAGCTCGCCCCCGGTCTGTATTGCCTGCCGCGCAGCGTGTCCGGCGAAACCCTGCTGCGCACGGCACTGAGCGACAAGTTCCAGTGGACGCCGACGGAAAACCTGCCCGCGCACCTGCCCCTGTTTCAACTGGTGCAAGCCAAATGCAGCAACGCGGCCCGCACTCTGTCCTGCCATCAGGGCATTGCCGCGGACAGCGCCTTCGCCGTGGCCATGCTCGCCGAATTCGAGACACCGCTGACCGCTGGAGACTGGATCTACAAGCAATTGTTTTGGGAAGCGGGCGTCATCGGTCAAAGCCTGTACCTGGAAGCCGAGGCCGCAGGCGTGCGTGGCACTGGCATCGGTTGTTACTTCGATGACAAGGCCCATGAAATTTTTGGTATCCAGGATCAACGCCTGCAGGACCTGTATCACTTCACCATCGGCACACCACAAATCGATAGCCGCCTGGTGTCCTTACCACCCTATTCTCATCTTGAATCTCGAGGTTACTAATTCATGTTAGTTGCAGTAGCGTCTAAATCCGGCTTGGCCATTGATGAACATTTTGGTCATGCCAAAGCTTTTCGCATCTATCGCCTGGACGAAAATGGTTGTTGTTTCGAAGAGAGCCGTGAGGTCGATCACTATTGTCACGGCCAGACCGGCGATCAAACCGCCCTACAAAAAATTCTGCGCATCATTGCCGATTGCCAGGCCGTATTTGTCGCCAAGGTGGGAGATGGTCCGGTAGAGAAACTTGCCGCCCGCGGCATCGAAGCCGTCAGCGATTATCCATGGGAAGAGATCGAGCCAGCGTTAAAGGAATACTTTTCTCAAACAAAAAGCCAACAATCCAGTGACGCCAAGGAAGCCTCGTCATGAAACACTTCCTCGACTGGAGCAGTTATGAAGATGCCGGCATGGGCGATGCCTATGCCGACATCCCCAAACAGGGTGGCAATTTTGCCAAGGCGGTAGCGGTGTGTATCGGCAGTCGCCAATGCGAGGAAAAACCGCGCGGCGTCATGTGCCCCAGCTATCGCGTCAGCGACAACCCCAACCTCTCCACCGGTGGTAGGGTGCAGTTGTTAAAAAAAGCGCTTAACGGTGAGTTCGGCAACAACGCCCTGTTGCAACCAGAATTAGTGGAGGCCATGGACCTGTGCGTCAGCTGCAAGGGTTGCAAGCGTGAATGCGAGGTGGGTGTGGATATGGCCGCGATCAAGGTCGAGTATCTTGCCCAATGCAATACCCGAACCGGTATATCCTGGCGCGCGCATCTGTTTGCCGAACTGCCCCATTGGCTGCATCGCAAGCCGTGGCTGGCCACGCTGATTCGTTGGCGCAACTGTTCCGCCTTGCTTCGCTGGTGTGGCGAAAAGCTGCTGGGGATTACATCCCGGCTGCCTCTGCCTCAACCGGCGAACAAACCCTTTAGTGCGGATTTTAGTGCTGCCAATCACAAAAAAGACAATGCCGAGAAAAGCAGTCACGACACGGCCGGCTCACGCGAGGTGGTGTTATTTGTCGATACCCTGACCCACTATTTTGAACCGGAGATCGCCGAGGCCGCGATCACCGTACTCGAGGCAACGGGCTACGAGGTCATCATCGCTGGACCACATCCGGACAGCCCGGAACGCGAACGCCCGCTGTGCTGCGGCCGCAGTTTCCTGGTGCAAGGCCTGGTAGATCAGGCACGGCAAGAGGCGCGTCGGACCCTCATTGCGTTGACTCCCCATCTCAAGGCCGGCCGTCCGATCATTGGTCTAGAACCCTCCTGCCTGCTGATGCTGCGTGATGAATACCTGGCCCTTGGCCTGGGTGATGACGCCGATGCCCTGGCCAAAAAGGCCATGTTGCTGGAGGAGTTCCTTGCCAAGGAAAGTAGCGCCAAGCGTTTAAACATCGACTGGCAGACAGCCGATGCAACGCCCGCCCTGGTCCACGGTCATTGCCACCAAAAGGCCGTCGGCGCAATGAAGGCGATGCGCAAGGTGCTAAAACTGATCCCCGAACTACACTTCGATAACATCGAAGCCGGTTGCTGCGGCATGGCCGGAAGCTTCGGTCTGGAAGCAGAGCACTATCCGTTGGCGCAACAGATGGCTGAGCAAGAGCTGCTGCCGGCATTGCGTGCTACCCCGAATGCTACAGTGATCGCCAATGGCTTTTCCTGTCGAGAGCAAATACGCGGCAGCAGTGAGCACAGCCCCACGCATCTTGCCGTGTTTTTACGTGATCGGTTAAATGCGACTGTCGCCAACTCATAAAGAACACTGCGTAAGATAATGGCTTATTTCCGACCTAAGCTCATAGTCCTGCACAGAGTTTGTCGTATTTCGTACACTGTGCTGATACGGAAGTGACACCCCGAGCCTGGTATACCTCACTGGGACTCTGCATACGGACGCACCCCGAGCCAGCTGAGAAAACCCGTACTGAATCCCGCCATCATCATTCTGGCACATGCCAGAATCCAGTAAGCCCCTGATTTCACTAGACTCCGGCCTTCGCCGGAGTGACGAAAACAAATAATGCAAGCAACAGTATGCGATATGAAAACACAAAATCTACCGCCCCCAATGAGGCTTGCCTTTAACGCACAGCAGACAGAATACTTCAGATACAAAACTTGGTTTGATTCTTGCTGTTGTTTTATATCAACTATCAACTGTTTTATATCAACTTTATTGCCAAGGGACATGATCATGAGTCTGTATATCAGCACCAAGACACCGAGCCCGGATCTCGACCAGAGCCCCATCGACGAAGCCATCACTTCCCTGGCAACACATATCGCCGTGGAAAAACACCATGGACATCTTCCTGAAGGCCCCGCGCTGGACATCACTTTCATGCTTTCTACCGATGATGATGCACCGCCCTTTAACGGCATGCGCATGGGTGGCTATACCGACGAAAACCAAACCTTATTCTTTGAAGCTGCCGTTCCCGTACAAATGGCGCAATCCGAAGCCGCTCCTTTTTATGTTGCCTCGGTACTACAAGACGCTGTCGATAACGCCTGCGAATATTTTGAATCCACCGAAGTCGCCTTCGACGGTGACCAATGGGTACGGGCGATTGCACCGATTATCGAACTCGATAGCAAAAAAGTAACAACCCACTAGGCAACATTAATCAATCGATAACTGAGCACATCGGTAATGGATAAAAGCAATGAATAAAATCGGTATTTTCTTTGGCACCGACACCGGCACCACGCGTTTGATAGCAAAAAAGATGGCCAAAAAACTGGGGGCGGAAATTGCCGCCAAACCGCTTAACGTCAATCGCACCGAGACTGACACCCTAATGAGTTATGAGGCGCTGATCGTGGGTACGCCGACCTATGGCATCGACCAGCTGCCCGGCATCGATACCGGCATCAAGGTCGGCAGTTGGGAGGAATTTTTGCCGCAGCTTGCCGGCCAGGACCTGAGCGGGAAAAGGGTCGCCCTCTACGGCCTGGGTAACCAGGACAAGTACACAGAGCGTTTTGCCGACTCACTGATTCACCTCTACCGTTTCTTCACCGAACATGGCGCTGAAATCATCGGCCAATGGAGCACGGAGGGTTACGAATTTGAGCATTCACAATCGGTGGTCGATGGTGCGTTTGTCGGCCTGGTACTGGATCAGCAAAACCAGGCGTTACTGACGGAACAACGAATCGACACCTGGCTGACGCAGATCAAACCGGCACTGATGGAAAAGCTGGACACAGGAGCTGCGCTTAATGCGGCACAAACGGCCTGATGATGTTGCTAAAGATCGCTCTTATATTCTTATATTCAAACTTAATCCATCATTACAGCCAGGGAGTATAACCATGTATATCGCCATGAACCGTTTTCGCATCGCACCCGGTCACGAACAGGATTTCATCGACATCTGGAAAAATCGGGAAACGCACCTCGACTCGGTGCCGGGATTCAAGGAGTTCCATTTATTGCAAGGTCCCTCGGATGAGAACCATACCCTGTTTGCCTCACACGCGATTTGGGAATCGAAAGAAGATTTTGAAAACTGGACAAAGTCGGAAGCCTTTAGAAAGGCGCACGCCAATGCCGGCGGTTCACGAGAAATATACCTCGGTCCACCGCAGCTTGAACTTTTTGACGTGGTGATTTAACTGCCGTTCACTGGCTGCACAGATCATTCATAAATGAGTACAAGACAATGCACTACGCCCCAACACTAAATGAACTTTCGCTACTCGAAGGCATCAGCCCGCCCGAGCGCCTCAACTATTTTCTCACCCGCGCCATGGAAGCGGAAGAAGTCTGGGTACTGGGCAACGAATCCGGCTGGGTGATGAGCGAGCAGGATGATCAGGCGGCATTACCCATCTGGCCATACAACGTTTTGGCTGAAGATTGCGCGCAGGGCGACTGGCAAGCCAATGCCCCGGACTCAGTGTCACTCGAACACTTTGTTTATAACCTTTTGCCGCAACTGAGCGAACGCGAGATCCATATCGAAATCATGCCCAGCAACACGCAGAAGGGTCTTGTCTTCGAGGCCAGTGCATTGCTTGAAATCCTCGAACGGAAAATCGATGCCAGCGAATACTTTATCGAAGGTTAATAGCTGATCGAGCCATAAAGGACAAACGATTAGCGGAGCGGGAGAACAAGCTTGTTACTGCAGATTGAAAAACCCTATGTCGAAGCCATCGTCGAGGAATTCCCCAACCTGGCAACCTTGAAGGAACAGCTGCGCCTGGGCAATAAGGTCGAAGTGCCATTCCATCATCTATCCAGCAATGAACTCGCCTTTTTGGGAAACCTATACAAAGCAGCCGGTCCGGATATGCAGGGCCGTGCTGCACAGCTTGCCACCTTACAACACGCGTTAAACGATGGCGGCGAAAGATTCGATGCCGAAGACCTTGAGCGTCTGGTACCCGCCATCGTCAGCTACCTGACCACCGACGCCATTCGCGGCTGGTTGTTTCGCACCAATGTTTCCGGCAAGCCCATCGACTACCTGCTCACCCGTCTCGACTTCACGCCACCGGGGGAAGAGGAATCCGGACGCGTACTGCTGGAATTGAAAGCCAACTCCAAGGGCAAGATCGCTATCGAGACACTGACACTTCGCGGCAAGGACATCGCCGAGAAAACCGTCAGTGAAATCTTTGCCGCCAAGGGTTTTCTCAAAGAGACAACTGAACTCATCAGCGCCTATGATGATTCCGCACAACGCTACTTCGACTGGCGCGGCCAGTATGGCGTACAGTTCTCAGCCCAGGGCACGGCCTTCTACGCCGAGGACCCCTCCTCCTCTCACCGTAACACCGACTGGTCGCGCAAGAACGTGGTGGTATTGTCATCTGGCGGTGGTCGCGCCCTCCTGGTGAATGATGAAAACATTCTTAGCGATCGGGCACTCACCCTGGAATCGCCGGGAGACTTTCTCGCCAGGTATCTGCGCAAGGCCGGTAACAGTATGCGCTACGATTGCAAGATGGAAAACGAGGTCGAAGCAACCCAGGCCAACATCCCTAGCGGCCTGTTCACGGAATTACCTATTCATGGTTATGTGTTCATGTTCCACCTGGAACTGCATCATCACCTGTGGGTGCATGTGGATGATATGCAGCCCTATGTCTACCAGCCGGAATTAAAAGACAAACTGATACTACCGCAGGAACAGACTGACCTCATCGACATCCTAACTGCGGAAATGGATGTGTTGATGGACGACATCGTCGCAGGCAAATCCGGTGGCACCACCGTGTTATGCGCCGGCCCGGCCGGTGTCGGCAAAACCCTGACCGCCGAAGTCTATTCCGAAATCATCAAACGTCCCCTGTATCGCGTGCATTCAGGTCAGCTTGGCCTCAATGTCGCCGAGATGGAGAAAGCATTGAAGGATACCCTGACCCGCGCCCAACGCTGGGGTGCGGTGATGTTGATTGACGAGGCAGACGTTTATATCAAACGGCGTGATGATAACATCGCCGCCAACGCTGTAGTCGGCGTGTTCCTGCGCGTACTGGAATATTTCAACGGCCTGCTGTTTCTGACCACCAATCGCGTCGACGATATCGACGAAGCTATAATTTCGCGCTGCATCGCCATGATCACCTACCACGCACCCAATAATGATGACCGTCGCAAGATCTGGCAGGTGATGACACAACAGTTTGAACTGAACATCGACGCGCAAATAATCGACGCGTTAGTCGAACGCTTTCCCAGGGCCACCGGTAGAGACATCAAGGGGCTCACTAAACTGGTAGGCAAATTCTGTCATCATAAACAACTGGCGCCGACATTGGAGGTATTTCAACGTTGCTCGATATTCCGTGGCATGGACTTTGAACATCCGGTGCCGGGGCAGTAGCAATGACTACCGCTGTTGACGCAACGCCGCGGCTTCACCCCGCGGCACAGTGGGCGCAGGAAACCCCCTTTGATGCCACGCAAGTGGATTGCACGACGGCGGTGGTACTCAAAATACTCGACAACAAATGCAAGATGCTGCCGGGCGAGAAGGCAGCGATTATGGCTATCTATGATGTCGTAAAACCACAAAGCGGAAAGCTGTTCGATACCGAGGCCCTGCGAACGATTGAAGCAGCCCGCTTCGCGCCCAATGACACCCCCAGCAACACAGTGTTACAAACGATTCATGAACTTCGAATCTATGCCGAGACTCACATTCCCAAGCCGGTGATGAAACGCTACAAGGCCATGCTGCGCGACGGTCTTTTTGGATAAGGCACGATGCAACAAAACATCTGGGCATTGGACAAGGATATTTCCATTAAACATCTCTTGTTGATGTTAGTGGAGTATTTTGGTGATGACGCCTTTGCTATCGATAGCGAACGAGAGGGCCACCTCCAATCTATTTTCCTCTTCAAACCCGATTGCCGCGAAATACGAGCCTACCTTTATACCTACGGCCAGGAAGAAGAACACTATGGTGTCCATCTTGAATTTCCCGCCATCGCCAATAACCAGCGCTTCGATAACACCGAAATCTATGAAGATACCTCACTCGACAGCCTGGTCGAGATACTTGCCGTGCATTTTGACATCCCGCAGGTAACGCCATTCAACCAAGGCAGGAAAGCGACTTAAGCCTACAAACAAGCCTGCAACCGGGCCGGGGAGAAATGCCAGCGGAAAAGTTCGTCGCCGTCGTTAATAACCCTGTTTGATGTGATCAGTTTCTGTCAGCGATTGCGCGGATGGTTTCGCTTGCGCCATAGAGGAACGCAGCCCGCCAAAGGGAAGTCCCTCGGTCAACAAACGCACATGCTGGATCGGCACCTGGATACACAGCGGACTGCCGGTTGCCGGGAGCGGTTCACTCCATGGGCGATGCAGAGTAAGTTGGGTGCCATCCTGTAACTCACAAATCAGCTCGCGCATAGCACCCAGTTCTGTGATGCGTGTTACCCGGGCATGAAGCCCGTTTGCCTCTTCCGCCACCGGCCGCAGATGCTCGGGGCGAATGGCCAGCCAAGCGGTATCCATGTCGGCTTCACGATCCAGACTAATCTTGCCCCAGCTACCGCTGACGACATGATGTTGTATCGTTTGCACCGGCAGCAGATTGCGCCAGCCCATCGCGCGCGCGACTTCCACCGAGCCGGGATCCTGAAATACCTCACCGGTCGGAGCAAGGCGTCTAATTCTGCCGGCCACCATAACGCCGATGTTGTCCGCCAGGTAACGCGCCTCCTCCAGATCATGTGTCACCATCAGCACCGGCTGCTGCAACTGCTCGACCACTTCCAGCAACTGTTCCCTCAGGTGGTGACGCAGGTGAGTGTCCAGTGCCGCAAAGGGTTCGTCTAACAATAAAAGGTCAGGCTCCGTGACCAACACACGGGCCAGGGCAACTCGTTGCTGCTGGCCACCAGACAATTGATGCGGATAGCGCTCGGCCAATGTCTGCAAATGCAGACGCTGCAACCAGGCATCGACCCGCTGCCTGCGGCCCTGACGTGGCAGACCGAAACCCACATTGGCAGCCACGGTCATGTGATGAAACAACGCATAATCCTGGAACACCATGCCCACTCGCCGTTGTTGCGGTGGCTGGCAAATACGCAGGTCGGAGTCGGCCCACACCGAATTACCCACTTTAATATGACCGCTGAGCGGTTTTTCTAGCCCGGCAATAAGCTGCAGCAAGGTGGTCTTGCCACTCCCCGACGGACCGAGGATAACGGTGACGCCGCGATCGGGTAGATCGAGGTTCACATCCAGTTCAAAACCGGGGCGCTGCTTGCGCACATCAATATGGATGCGACTCATAATTTTAACTCCGTGTGCCAGCGACGATTGATGCCATAAACCAACACCAGCACAACAAAGGAAAACAACAACAGACCGGCAGAAAGCGCATGTGCAGCACCATAGTTGAGAATTTCCACCTGCTCATAAATCGCAATAGACACCACCTGGGTTTCGCCGGGGATGTTGCCACCGACCATGAGGATGACCCCGAATTCCCCCAGGGTATGGGCGAAGCCCAGCACCAGGGCTGTAAGCAGGCCGCGGCGACATTGCGGAATAACGATCTGAAAAAAAGTGCGTTGGCGCGATGCGCCCAGGGTCCAGGCCGCTTGCACCGCGCGCTTATCCATGCCTTCAAAGGCTGCCTGTAGCGGTTGCACTACGAAGGGCAAAGAATAAACGCTGGAGGCAACCACCAGACCGGCAAAACTGAAGGCCAGGGGATGGCCGCTAAACATGGTCCATAATTCACCGGCCGGGCCATTGGCGCCCATAAACAGCAGCAGATAAAAGCCGAACACGGTGGGTGGCAACACCAGCGGCAGTGCGGTCACCGCTTCCAGCGCCACCTTGTAACGACTGCGGGTAAACGCCAGCCACCAGGCGATGGGTGTACCCACCATGAGCAAAATAATGACCGTTAGCGAGGCCACCTTGAGTGTCAGCCACAGGGGGGTAAGATCCAGTGTTGCCGCTCCGTAGGCGCTGGTCATCGTTTTGTGCCAGATAAAGTTGTACCGGTCAAAGTGATGTCACTCCGTAGCCAAAGCTCTTAATGGCCTCGCGCCCCGCTGCGCTGCGCAGGTATTGCAGAAAGCGGCGCGCGGCCGCGTTACCCTCACCCGTTTTCAGTAACAGAGCCTGCTGACGAATGGGTGCATAAAGGCTGGTATCGACGGTCCAATAATGACCCTGTCCTTCCGCGCCATGAACCTGTATCTGCGACAGGGCGACGAAACCCATCTCCGCTGCGCCGGTGGCAACATATTGATAGGCCTGGCTGACATTGTCGCTGCGGATAATCTTCGCTTGCAATTGCGTCTTCAGGCCCAGTCTCTCCAGCACCTCCATGGCCGCGGCACCATAGGGGTCGGTCCTCGGATTGGCCAGGGACAGGCGACGGAATCGCCCACCCCGCAAGGTTGTTAGCATGTCCTCATGCTGCGATTTCATCTGTGGCGCCCACAGGACCAACTGCCCCAAGGCATAAGTAAAACGACTACCGGCGACGCCCAGCCCCTGTTCTTTCAGCCGTTTCGGCTCGCGGCTGTTGGCGGAAAGAAAAACATCAAACGGCGCACCGTTGATGATCTGTGCGGTCAGTTTTCCCGTGGAACCCGCACTGATGCGCAAGGTGTCACCGCTGGCCTGTTGATACTGCGGCGCCAGGGATTTAAGTGGCAGAAGAAAATTACTGGCCACGGCGACCCGCACCTCGGCAGCCCAGAGTACGGCTGGCACCAGGGCAAGCGAGGCCAGAATCACCCACAGTGTCCAACATCTGATTTTGTACCGCATGCCTGACTTCCCCAGAACGTTTTTCGGCCCATTACTACCCTAAAGAGCAACAAGGGTGCCAACTCTGATGAATAGAAAAATGTTATTACAGGCCCGGTATTATGGCCCTGGCAGGTCGGCCGGCGAATGTCAGCACCCGGCACATTGTCGGCTTTGCAACACAATCAGGCGAACACCCCAGAGTGATTGTTCTGTATACGCCAAAATTGCTCGGAGAACACTGTACCGGTATTTCTTTTGTCTAGCCCTTAATGCTGACTCACTGTCAGCAAAGTGGAGGTATGCTCAGGAGGTAGCCATCCAACAATGGCGACATGCTCTATCATTTTAAAAAGCACCTGCATGGATATGCCTTGCCCACGCATTTATTAATTTTTTTGCAACCTGGTTAATCGCCATGATAGCCTGCAACTAACGCCAGCCAAACGTAATTTCGGAATATCGCTGCGATTACCTTTTCGATCTATATACCTCAATTCTCACGAAGTATGTGCATGTTCGATCAGAACATTTTCCTGTCGCACAACCACTCTACGTTGGAAAGAAGTCAATCATCATGTCCTATTACCCCCTCATGGATAAAAGCTGCCCCATTCGTTTTTATTTAGCGCCCAAACAATATTCAGGCAAAGCAGGAAAAGCAGAGCCAGTCGGTATCCAAAAGGTAAACAACTGATGCAAGCGCAATCTCAACGGCGTCTAATATCATGACCGGTCGCGACAACCAGCTTTGGTTACAATCCTGGCGCGATAACCAAACCGACTTCCACCAGCAAGCCGTGAACCAACTCCTGGCCCGGTTCTGGCCTAGTCTAGATCTATCTCCGGGTAGTCGAGTGTTTGTTCCCCTCTGCGGCAAGAGTCTCGACATGATCTGGCTCGCCAGGCAGGGGTGTAAAGTGATTGGCGTTGAATTAAGTCCGATTGCTATTCGGGATTTCTTCCGCGAGAGCGGCCTTAAGCCCATTAAACAAAAGAAGGGGGATTTCACGTTATGGGTACATGATGACATCAGCATCTTGTGTGGAGATTACTTCTCACTCGACAAGTCAGACTTGGGCACAATCGATATGGTATATGATCGGGCTGCACTCACTGCGTTGCCGGAAGACATCCGCAGTCTTTACATTGCCCAATTGAAACAACTTGTACCGGAGACGACAACCGTTTTTCTATTAACCACAGAGGACGCTGAAGAAAAAGAGACTTTGAGCCAGGCACTCGGTGTGAGTAAAGAGATTACATCTCTTTACTCAGCAGACTTCGATATCAAGCTCATCCATGTTGATAGTGTATTTGAACAGGATCCGGAATCGCCAGAGTTATCTCCAATACGAGTTGAATACAAAGCGTACCGACTATCCAGCAAACCAGCCTGTATCAACAGCCTCGTCGATCCAGTAGTGATTATTTAGAAAACAGCCATCCGCACTAGTAAAATATATTACGTAGTACTTTAGGCTTATACGCGCTGTGTCTAGCCACCCATCACCAATTCATACGCCTTGCGCAACAACAACAGCTCCGTCGGCGGCTGGTTGCGCGCCTGTGGTAGTTCCACGAATTCAGCGCCGTGGGCTTCGGCGGCCGCGAATGGCGGGTCGATGCCGGTGAAGCGAGCGAGGAAGACCTGGATGGCGCCATTGGGTACATCGACCCAGGCACGATACTCGCCTTCGATTTCCAGTTTGTCGCTGCTCAGGCCGAGGCGGTCGGCGGCTTCCCTGGCAAAAACAGCAGGATGTTGCGCCAACTTTGTCTCAGGTTCTTCGTCCAGTAGTGACGACAGTTTGGGCAATGGATCAAAGCCACAGATATTGCCGCCCGCCAGTTTAAGGAAACGCAGGCGCGCGCTGTTGTTATTCACGTGGTACATGATCAATCGGCTTTTCTGCAAAGGTCCCTCTTCTGGGGCAGGCTCTGTTTTAGGCATGGTTAATGGCGCACATCCCACAAGCGTTTGAAGCGACTGTCGAGAGTGGAGAGTTCGTTATCCAGAATCAGCAATTCGGTTTGCCGGGGATAGCGTTTATGGATATTGCGGCTATACCAGGTTTCCATTTCGGACTTCAGCGCTTCGCGCCGCGCGACGATGTCGGCGATGGCGGATTTGATCCAGTGCATTTCACCCTGTCCCAGGTCGGCGATGCTGTACTGCACACCGGTTTCGAAGATGCGCGTGCCACCACCTTCGGCGATGGTATCCCGCAGTTGCGGGGCATCGGTCACTTGCACCCCGGCCAGGTAGTCCACACCAAAGTCTGCCAGTTCGGCCAGCCAGGGAGTGGTCGGGCCCATCAATACCAGATTGCTGTTGGCAGCCAGTTGCGCCAGGCGCGGGAAGGTCTTGTTGGTCAGCGAGGTGGAGGTGAGGAACACCCACTCGGCCTCGGGCAGCAAATACTCGGCGGCAGGATCGGGTAAATCGCCTGCGCCGGCTTCGCGTTCCAGTACGGTGACATCGACACCCGGGAGAATGTTATCGAGGCCGGGGTAACGCCCCACCACGACCACGCGCTTGCCTTGCAATCGTGTTTGAAAGTGTTCAAACACCGCGAGGTTGGCGGGACCTTTCGTCTCCAGCGGCATGGCTCGGGAAGCGATATTGGAGCCATTGTTAATGGAGCCACTATTGATAATCGCATTCACCGCTGCCATGCCCACCGACGCTTGCCAGGGATTCCATTCACGTACCCAGCTCGCAACATCGGCGACGGCGCGACCACGTAAAGTGCCCGGCCAGTCCAGAGTGCGTGTTGCCTGTGTCGGGCTCATTGCCAGGCCGATACTTTCAGCTCGGCACAGGGTCCAGGTAAGTCCAATGATGACTTCTTCTATCGCACCGTGAGTTTCGGCCTGATCGAGCAGTAGATCGTAAACTTCCCAGGGATTGCTGTTACTCATAGCTCTGCTCGCTCTCAACCGGCTACCGGCAGCAGGCGCGGTTCCGATTTGATCTGCTCGTCCTTGCCCCAGGCGGTGACCGCCTCCACAAACCACTGCGGCTTTTTCGGGTGTTCACAGATGACATCGTACTCGGCAAAAAAACTGCCATCGGCATGAAACAGAATCATACCCTGCTTGAGGCCGTTTTTATCTCGCCAGGTACCGACGAGACTGAATTCATTGCTGGCCGGATCGCGGCTGAGTTCAAAGCTGGCGCGTTCCAGGCGCGGATTGATGAGATCCATGCCCAGGCCCATCTTGAGCATTTCTTTCTGCAGGGTTTCACACACGGACACACCCAATGCGCTGACCTGTTCATATCGCGTTTTAATATCCGGCGTCATGTTGCCTCCGCCAATTCCAGAATCACGGAACCGCCCACCTGGTCCTCGGGGTCCAGTTCCTGCAGTTTATCCAGCACTATCATGGCGCCGGCGTGGTCGTCCTTGCGTAGACGAATAAAAGACAATGCCTTTAGGCTATAAAGGAAAGCGCGCGCCGGCCCGTCCTGCACCTGCCAATCGGTGCAGTCTGCTGTCAGTTGCACGAAGTCACTATTAAAGCCACCCTGCTGTGCGGCCCGCACCAGTGACTCCACGGTGACCAGCTCGGCCTCGTCGAGATAGCCTCGGTAAAAATAAAACTTGTACAACGCGGTATAGACTTCCAGTTGATCGGGGTCCATCTCCTTGGCCTGGTGCAGCAGCGAGCGTGCGCGTTCAAAATTATTGGCGCAGGCAACGGCCTGTTGCAGGCAGGCATTTACCTCGGGCTTGATATCCCGCGCAAAGTGGACGCGCTCCTCAATGGGAGTAACGACTGATAAGAACATGCTGGTTAACCCCAATACTCCTTCGACATAAACAGGCGTTCCACCGGCTTGTCACCAAGCAGATGATTTTCAAAGATCTCATTGACATCTTCTTTGCTAACGCCGCCATACATTACCCCTTCCGGATACACCAGCACCGTTGGCCCTTCACTACAGGGACCCATGCAACCGGTCGGAGTCACCTGCACCTTGGTAAAGGCCTGACGTTTTTCCAGTTGTGTCAAGAACTCATTGAACACCTCGTTGGCATTCTTCTCTGCACAGGAACTGCGGGGATGACCCGGGGGACGAGCCTGGGAGCAAACAAATACGTGTTTTTCCGGTTTCGGCATAATGACCTCTACATATCGTTAGATAACAAATAGTTTAAACAATAATTTTTCAAATTACTCAGGCCAGCATAGCTTGCGACTCATGACTCATGCACTTTTTGGGGCAGACCCGGGAACAGGCTTCACAACCGATACAATCCATAACATTCATCAACGACATGACCATCGAGGTGTCATCTGAAAAATCGTCATCATCATAATCGTCATCGTCGTCGTAATCATCGTCATCCATATCCATGGCTTCGCGTTCCACCAGTTCAAACACATCGCGCGGACAGGCCTTGTAGCAACGACCACAACCGATACAATTACTCTGATTGAGATCAACAATGAAGGCAGGTGTCCATTCGACGCCACCGCGGGTGATACCTGTAATCTTGCCCATAAGTACTCCAGAATAATTTGTGCGCTACAATTCTTTACACACAACCCAATAACATTAAATAGATAAGCTTTTCGCTATTCAGCGGTCGCGGTCTGCGCCGACTCAAACTCGGCACTGGCCTTGGCCCACACCACGCAGGCGTCATAACATTCCTGCGCGATGCCGGGCAGGTCTTCGTAACCCGCCGGCAAGCGGTCTTCAACCAGGTCATGCAACTCGCCGGCCTTTTCTGTGGCGATACGTTTGGCTTTACGCATTTGCTTTTCCAGTGCCTTAAGTTCTTCTTCTGTCATTTTCTTTCTCCTACATTCCTGCGACGTCGCTGTGTTTACCAACAATTTCCAGTGCCACTGATAAAAATTTATCTGCCTCGTCTTTCATCTTCGACAAGGTGGGGAAACCAAATCGATGCACGTCCCGTAAGGTTTTATCCAACACCACCAGCTTGCCCACGGTGATAATCGCGCGACCGAAACCTTCATGAGAAAGGTTAAGCATCGGCACCGCCATCAACCCGCACTCCTTCTCGATGAGCGAGGAGATCGCGTTATAAAAGGCCTTGACCCGCGACATCACGATTTCATCCGGATCACCAACCACCGGGATTTCACGTCGCATTTCTTTGGTAACAACGAATGGCGTCAGGATCTTGCTGACACTCCACTCGTCGTAAGTACCGTAGGTATCGATGGCACGCATCTGGCGCACCATTTCCTTGGCGAAGTCCGATTCCAGAATAGGATCTTCTTCGTTAATAAGCTCGGCGGCTTCAGCAACTGCGTTCATGATGTAATTCCTCTTTGTTTAAAACGAGTTTTAAAACAGTTTTACTAATAGTGTTACTAGTAGCTTTACAAATGCTTGGTAATATTGAATAGATGATTGGCATCCGCTGCCTGGTGCATTTCCTGTCTCAATAGTTCCGCCTGATAGGCGTCGCGTTTGCTGGCCATTCCCCGTCGCTGTAACAACAACAGACCCACAACTAAACCAGCCATACTGCTCAGGGCGACAACACCATCACCGGCACCTACTTGCGCAGCGAGCATGGCCGCCATCACCATGGCCATCATGGGCATGAGATAGGCAAGCAGGGATGCCTTGAGCAACACTGATTCATGGATACCGATGACGGCGCCCTGCCCTTCCTGCAGACCCAGCGTGTTGCGCACCCGTACCCGATTAGTGCGCTGGCCAAACCAGCGCGCCAACACTGAGGTACCGCAATTGGAACCCACGTGACAGGAACTGCAGGACGAGCGCGGCTGCATCTGCACCACGATAAAATCGCCATCAACGGCAACGACTTGTCCGCGTTCTTCAATCATGTTCATGCGGTTTGTTTCTGTACTCTTTGTCTCTGAACTATTCATCCCAACCATCCATTTCCATTTGATCGAATCGCGAGGGGTCCACCGGACCTTGTGACTCGATAGCCCGCGCTAACCAGGCGGCAGGCCCGGAGCGCAATTCCTGTTGCAGCGCTTGCAACAGTGTCGAGATATCGGCTCCCGCCGAAACCTTCACCGGCTGAATGCCGCAGCTTTTCAGCTGTGTCACCGCAGAGGCACCGATGGCCTGGGAGTAGACGGCGACGCAACCATCCAGCGCTTCCAGTTTCGCGGCCAGTTTGTCTTCCTCACCGTTCTCCGCCAGTTCTCCAAACTGCGCCGCTTCCAGCAACTGACTGCGTTCCAGGTCCAGTGCATAAATGGCAAAAGACTCCGCAGAACCGAAGTGCTGATCCACCAGTTCCATGTCGGTACTGGCAAAGGCCACTTTCAGCGCCGCATTCAACCAGCTTGCGTCAGTGCCGGAGTCCAGTATCTTCAGGTGCCTTTCCAGCGCCATGGCCATACTCCGGTTTTTGTGCATAGATGGAGCGATAGGGATGAATCTCACCGCGCTCCAGACTTAATAAAATATTGGCGATATCGAACAGCACACGGCGGCTGCCGGCGTAACCGATCCATACCTGCTGGTATCCGCCCAAGGTGTCGTACTGGGGGAAGCCGGCCCTTAATAAAGGCAGGCCCAGACGTTCTGCGCTATGGGCAGCGTGGGAGTTGCTAAGGATTATCTCCGCATCCCCTGCCCTGGATTTCAGTTCCAGCTCCTCCAGGTCACCCACCTTCACCTCGTCGCAGGGCACCTTGGTCAGTACCTTGGCATTGGCCGGGGCCACGGCGGCCACGGTTTCGCCGCCCATGCCCTGAACGAAATCACTCAGGGCAAACAACAGGTCGGGGTCGGCAGCGATGCCGTAGCGGGTCATTCCCATCATAAAGTGGGTATCGAGCATGGCGTCCTGCAACTGGGCGCGCTGGCGTTTGATGCGCTCCGGTACCTCTTCGCCGGAGATCTCCGCCAGGGTGCTGATGAACTCATCTACAGCATCCAGGCCCATCAGGTGATCGAAGCGATACTCCGGCACGCCAGTCTTTTTCAGCAGAATCTTGCCCGCCTTGTTCATGGAGGCACCGACAACCAGGGTGGCAACGGAATCGCCCAGGGTTTCCAGTTCATTGACGGCGGTGCCGCCGATGGTCAGCGGGCTAAAGGGATCATCACCCAGGTGACCGTCCAGGGAATCGGACAGGTCCGGTACCACAACCGGGCGCAGGCCAAAGCCTTCCACCATTTCCTTCAGCTCTTCCAGATCGCTGGGGGTCAGGAATGAACCCACCAGTATGTTCACCTGGCGGCGACGGCGTCCGGGCTGGGTGCCGGACTCTCCGGCAGTCGGCACCAGCTCCTTGATCATGGCCTCGGTAGCCTGGGCAAAACCACTCTCCAGGCAGCCGGTAAAATCAGGGGTGTTCACCATCACCACCTTCACATCGTCGTACTCGGGGTTTTCGCGGCGGAACTTGCCCAGTGCGCCATTCAGGTCGCAACCCTGGGTCTCGGCCAGGCCGGTGCTGGGTACGCCGATGAGGGCGGGTTTGGATTTCTCGCACAGGGTCTTGAGACCCTTGACGATGTTATCGTCGGCACCCATTACCGAACTCACCTGATCCATCGCAGTGGTCTGCAAGGGCACCGGCTCGCGGAAGTGGCGCACGAAGAACACCTTGCCGAAGGCAGTGCAGCCCTGTGAACCATGCAACATGGGAATGGATTTATGAAAGCCGAGGAAGGCCAGGGCCGCACCGATGGTGGAGCTGGCCTTGAGCGGATTAACGGAGAGGGCCTTGCTGCGTTTGACGATCTCGGCCATGGTTATGCCTCCACCGCGATGTCTTCTTCAGCCACCGGTTCGGCCACTGCTTTCTCCCACGGCGCCGGGCGTCGCACCGCCTCCCATACCGGGCTCTCTATGGTCAGGGCCAGTTGCCGGGCCAACTCAAGCATGCCGGTATAGCCTTCATAACCAAAGTCACGCTCCTGGTTGATGTCGAGGAAGGGCACCTTGGCCTTCAGCGCGGTGTACATGTTACGACCACCGGCGATGAGGATGTCGACGTTCTGCTCCTTCACCACACCCAACAGGGCCTTGGGGCTACCGTCGGTGAGCATCTGGGTATCGTCACCCATCAGCTCGCGGATACGGGCCTTGTCCTCTTCGGTGGACTTGCTGGTACCGGTAGCCGCCACATGCATGCCCAGGTCCTGCAGGGCGGAGATCACCGACCAGGACTTCACCCCGCCGGTGTATAAAAGCACACGCTTGCCGCACAGGCGCTCGCGCCAGGGTTCCAGGGCCATGTCCAGCTTGGCCTCTTCACGGGCGATTAAGGCCTCGGTGCGTTCGCTCAGGTCCGGATCATCAATGATTTTGGCGATATCGCGCAGGGCATTGGACACATCGGAGGTGCCGTACCAACTCCCCTCGAACCAGGGGGTACCAAACTTCTCCTCCATCTTGCGCGCCACGTTGATCATCGCCTTGGAGCAAACCATCATGGTCACCTCGGCACGGTGCATGGTTTGCACCTCGCGGTAGCGGGCGTCGCCGGACAGGGTGCAAAGAATGCGGATCCCCAGCTCGTCCAGCAGCGGCATCACATGCCACAGCTCACCGGCGATGTTGTACTCACCGACCAGGTTGATGTCGTGCACCTTGAAGGGCTTGCCATCACGCTGCAGAAGGCGTTCCGGTATCACATCCGGTTCACGGGTACCGATGACATACTTGAACATGGAATCACCGGCAATGCGGTTGCCCAGGTTCTTGGTGCCGTAGAAACCCGCGGCATCCACCGGTACTACCGGGGTGCCCCATTTCTCTTCAGCCGACTTGCACACCGCGTCCACATCGTCGCCCACCAGGGCCGGGACGCAGGTGTTATAAACGAACACCGCAGCGGGACTGTAGCTATCGATGGCCTGCTTGATGGAGTGGAACAGGCGCTTTTCACCGCGCCCCATGACCACATCTTGCTCGGTGAGGTCGGTGGTCATACCTATCTTATACAGGTCAGGCCCCGAGGTGCGGGTGCCGCGGTTGTCCCAGGAACTACCGGCACAGGCGATGGGGCCGTGGACGATGTGTGCCACGTCGGCGATGGGTAGCAATGCGATTTGCGCACCGTCGAAGGCGCAGCCACCGGCCGTGGCACCGGGCTTGGGCTTGGCGCAGCCGGACTTGGACTTCTTGTTGTGGGCGCAGGCCGGCTCGTCGAGCAGTGCGGCAATGTCTTTTTGCTTCATGGGAGGCCACCAATGTTGTCTTACCTCCGGTATTGCAACCCTTATGCCAAGTGACAAGTTATTGTTTTTCCGAGTCTTTTACCTTTGACGCTTTGTAGTACATACGACAATCGGGCTGAGACGCATGGCGTAACTCAGACAGAAAAATGTCCTAACCGCCATTGTCGTAAAGCCAACATATCCGCGCATATACGACCACGCCTCCAATGCTAAGCCATTGAAAAATCAAGGCTCTCCCCTCTGGCACACCCCTTGCACTTCCCCAATAAATAGAAGCAACCAACCATCACTTAAACGCTAACCACTTTACACAGGTGATGTAGTCCATGTCGTACAGCTTTGATCTCAACGATGCCTTTGCCGGCTTTGCGCCACCAACCCCGCCAGATGGCTGTACCCAGTGCGGGATGTGTCTTTCCAGCTGCCCGACCTTCATCAAGAGTGAAGACCCGGAACAATCACCCATGGGCCGCATCCGCTTGATGCGGACGCTGGAAAACGACAGCAACGCAGACATGGTCCCTGAGCAAATGGCAAAACTGGAGAGTTGCCTCGGTTGTTACAGTTGTGAGTCGGTCTGCCCTGCTAAGGTCGATTTCGGCACGATGCTGGATGAGTCCCTGGCGCGGCTGCGCGAGCAACGGCCTCTGCCACGCATTACCCGCATGATGTTATGGCTGGCGTGTCGAACTTCGGTTTTAAAGTCCGTCGTACGAATCACGTATCTCGCACAGCTTCTAGGCCTACGCACGCTGTTGGCCAAAGCGGGATTGCTCACGCGCATGGGACTACAACGGGCCGATTCACTGCTGGGCAAACCTGGCTTCCCAGGCAGGTTAAGCAACCGCGTCCACAAATGCCGTTACGACCAGCGCGTTGCCCTCTTTACCGGTTGCTTCAGTTCGGTAATAGAACAGGATATCCAGCAGGCTTCTATCAATGTATTCAACGCCCTCGGCCTGGAAGTCACCCTGCCCAAAGGACAAGGTTGTTGCGGTGCCCTGCATAGACACAATGGCGAGCTGAAAACCGCAACCGAACTCGCACGTAAAAATATCAAAGCATTTAGATCCGACAAGGTCGACGCTATTGTTACCACCAGTAGCGGTTGCGGCGCCGGTCTGAAAGACTACGACAAGTGGCTGGATGGCGAAGCACTACCAACACCGGTGATGGATGTCAGCCACTATCTCACTTCTGTTTTGAAGCAGCACAAATTGGTGTTAGACCACTTACCACTAAAAGTCGCACTGCATACCCCCTGCACCCTGCGCCAAAACGACGACCAGGAAGAGGCCGTAGTAGAACTGTTGAGTATGATCCCGGGACTGGAGGTCGTGGCGTTGTCGGATGAACCGCGTTGTTGCGGCGCCAGCGGTAGTCAGATGTTGACCCAACCAGAAATAGCCGATGCCCTGCGCGGCGATATGATTGACGAGATTCGGACGATAGGTGCCGATGTACTCATCAGTTCCAATCTGGGTTGTGCCATGCATCTCCGTCAGGGGCTGGCACAGGCGGGGATCGATATTCCACTGCGTCACCCCGTGCAACTCATGGCTCAAGCAATGCTCGTAGAGAATTCTCCTGCATCCGGAATTGATACCCTGCAGGACTAAGTCCGTATTTCCAGAACGCTCTGTAGCTGGATTACCTATAAATTGATTTACGGGTTAAATCACGGTAAAGATTTCAGAGCGAATAAGGATTGTCTATCCACGCCTTTAATACCTTGAGATCGCGCGGCGGAAGATAGGCATAGGCGCCCATGAGATCGTTGTGAATGGCTTCTGCGATGCGCGGCGAAACCTTTTTGCGTGTAAGCAGGTAGAAGTACCAGGCCATGGGATAACCGACAGTGCGATCGAAGTCATGCATCAAATTGGCGAGTACTGAGCCGCGTGCGGAGGCATCGGGGTCCAGCTCTGTAAGTATACCATTGAAGGTAGATATCGGTCGTACATTTTTGACGGGTTCGCCGTAGCCGTCTGTGTATTCGTGCAGGTTAAGCACCCATTTATGACTCAAGAGTGCTGCTTCGCCCGCACTGCTGTTTTGCCAGTCCTGAAAAAAACGCTGGATGGAGAGTCGCGCCTCACTACCTTTGGCGAGTTTGTCCAGGTACGCGGCAACCGGAGTAATGCGACGAAACAGATAGCGTGGACTGCCCAGTGCTTGCTGTTCCAGGCGCAAATAATCCACCGGATCGATAAATTCTTCCAGGCTGTCCGGCTGCCAGTCCGGATCGACCAGCATTCGATCCCGTACTTCCTGGAGTTCCTCTATTTCCAGTTGGATAAAGTCGGCCACACCCTGGCCCGTGGATGCAACCAGGTAGAGGGTATGTCCATTGAGACGCGTGATGTAATAGTCAGCCGCGGCGTATTTATCCAATAAGGCGCTAATATCACCATCTGATTCCTGCTCAACCCAGCTTGTTAGGTTGTCGGTAATCCGCTTGTTATCCGCATCCACTACGCCGCCGATGCGATACCAACCGCCACGGTTAAGGGCGCAGGAAAACTGCGAGTCCGGACAGACTTGGTTAAGCTTTTCCAGCAGGGCCTCACGACCCTGAGCCTGGGTGACCAGCGCACTGATTTCTGTCAGTTGATTAATAGCCTGTTCCGCTGTATTCATCATGTTAACTCATTGGTCGCGCACGCCACATTTCCCAGGCCTGCTCGTGGGCGTCGTCCACGTCTTTAGCCTTGCCCAACCCCCGTAGTGCCAAAGCGACCGTGCCCACTATTGCCTGTTCGGCATACACGTCCTGCGCCTCGCCTTCCCAGACACGACGGAAGTGACGTAAGTCGGGAAAATGTTCCGGCTGGTACTTATCGGCTGGCAGCAGAGCAGGCCATTCTTCTTCCCATAGTTCTCCGTCGTACAGACCATATAAGGTGCAGCTCCGTTCCGGGATGCGTTCGATCTCACCACCCTCTCCCTTAATCGCCAGGGCCTCGGGCTGCTCGAGCAGTTTGGCCGCCTGCTGGTGGAGTTGACCGTAATTGGGATGAAACACGCCTTGCAGCATTAATGGGGCAGCCAGGGGATTCAACATGCGCACCACGGTGTGGATAGGCGGCCGCAACCCCATCAGGTCGCGCATGTCGAAGAACTCAGCTGCCAGATGCGACATCTTATCTAACTCCAAATAGGCAAAGCCACTTTGTTCCAGACTGTCGCAGGCGGCGTTAAGCGAATCGCACATTTCCATATCCAGCGCCTGCAGTGCCTCGCGTGTATAGAGGCGATCATCATTGCGATAAATGCCGTGCATGAAAATGCGATGACCATTTTTACTCAGCAGCAGGGCCGCCAATAGATACCAGGGCAATTGCCGACGTTTGCCGGCATAGCTTGACCAGTCGATGCTGACTTCCGGTAGCACTTGCGGTAATGCGATACTGGCACGCAGGGCTTCGACGAAACCCGCCACTTCCTCCGGTGTTTCCTCCTTGACCCGCATTAACATCATAAAGGCACTGATCTGTTCCGGTTCAACTTCGTAACGACAGATCATGTCCATCGCCTCAAAGGCCTCTTTACGCGTTAACGAACGCGTCCCACGTCGGCCCTTGCCGAGGATGCGAATAAACGGCGCAAAATCGTGTTCGGTAACAGCGGCGGTGTTAGCCATTATTCATCCCTGTTGCTTTCTGTCGTTTTGTGTATTTTATTTTGCTGCTCCAGTCTGGCACGTACCTCGGCACGTACATCTTCATCGGCGTCATCCTTCATGCTGGCCAGGGCGGCAAGCGGTGCGCGTTGCACCGCAGTGAGGCGCACGCGCCAATCCTCATCGTTGAGCATTTGCTCCACGCCCTCAGGCTGCATTCGTTCGGCGACGACGAGACGAATCTCGGCCTCTTTATCGTATTGCATGAGTCCGACGCTCGCGAGCGGTAACCGAGTAACCACAGTCTTACGCACTTCACGATCAACATCATTAATCATGCGAAACAGGCGCCCGGCAGGTAAACGCCTGGCCACATAGTTACGTACCAGATAATCTTCATCTTCCACCATGCGCTCGAGTTTTTCCGCCGGCAGGCGGTCGGCGACCGTCACCCGCACTTCCCTGTCTTCATCCTCCATCAACACTTCCAACGTATCGATGGGCAAACGATAGGCCAACACCCTGCGCACCACTTCATCGGGGTCATTCACCAGCGCCAATAGTTTTTTCTGGGAGAGATAGCGAGCGGCTATGGCACGACGCTCCCAGAATTCATCGCCGGCGTAATCATCGGCAAAGGCGGGATTATTTCGGAAAAAACGTTCAATCTGCCGGCCACTCATGGCCCTGACACAAGTATCACCTGGGACACATTTGGCGCTGGCTAACAGGTCTTTGCGATGCGGGCAGGTCTTGCAATCGGCCTTGGGGGTTTCATCTACGGTTTGCCGGTCCGTCATCATTTCAATCACTCGGCTTCAATTTCTGCCAACACCAGACCGGTTGCAGTCTCGGGATTGGAGGTGAATTTCAGACAGTGATCGCGACCATCGACAAGATAGACATTGAAGTTGTCGAATTCGCGTACCGGTTTGGGGCCTAATACATCGTCATCCGAACAATAGGTGAAATGAATGGAAGGCCACTTGCCGCGCAAACTGGTGACGGCCGCTTCGTCGAGGCCATGCTCCTCCACGAGCTGGCTTATCTGGTCGATGACATCTAGCTCTAGCATGCAGACTATCCCTCCGTTTGATTGCGTTCAAAGCGCACACGTTGTTCGGCACTGTGGCCCATGGCCTTGGCTAGCCAGGGTGGTGGTGAGGTGGCAATAACTTGCTGCAACTCCTGCAACTGCTCGCGGCAATTACCACCGGCGGGTAATTTCATCGGATGCACACCGGCTCTCACCACCTTGGCAGCCGCGGGACCGCCGATGGAGGCCACTAGTAATACCTGGCAATCATTGATGAGACTGGCGCGATAACTATTCTTGTCGCCTTCATCGCCGTTACCATCACTGGCAGGACGCTGATCCACCAGACGTAATTCTCCTTCGTCCAATTGGTAAATCAGAAAACGGCTACAAGAACCGAAATGACCATCGAGTAATTCGCCACTATTAGAGGCGCAGGCGATGCGAATGGAATCGGGCATATCGCCCTCATGGTATGCGTCCAGTGGCGGCATGTCTTGCACCTGCTCCACTTCACTGTCGCCTTTCAAAATCGTTAGCGCCTGTTTCAGGCTGGCGGTATCCATGTCGGCAAACTCGCCATCCATTGCCGCCTTCAGGGCTTTGACACTTAACTTCGACAAACTAATGTCGGTGGGTGGGAAATTAATGGTGGCGGCTAAGACTTTCAATAATCGCGCCGCATCCGTATCCGGTAGGACACGCGCCGCTAGCGCAATGCGCAGCGCGATATCCTTGGAAATTGGCGTCGTACTCATAGTTTGCTCCCAGCATCGGTCACTGTGGACGCGATACGCCTTACCAAGGCTCGTTCAATATTAAACCTCAGTAGAAAAAATCTTTTATAAAAAGCGCCACAGAAAACACAGAGCACAACAGCAACAAGGAGTCCTTCATAACTAACAAAAGGTTTTACCTGAATCCGTAGGTTCAGGGCGGATGCAGGGTGCATGATATTGATTTCACAGTGGAATTAAAAAATCTTAGCTTCACCCGTAGGTTAAGCGGGCATTTTTTAAACCGCTGTGGAATCAA
>Ga0114931_10001372_pt1 | contig 31115 bp, 27 predicted proteins | sample 2SBtaG_FD_89579 | JGI IMG/M metagenome (GOLD analysis project Ga0114931, IMG submission 89579) | Deep subsurface microbial communities from Kolumbo volcano to uncover new lineages of life (NeLLi) - 2SBTROV14_V59a metaG | ecosystem: Environmental > Aquatic > Marine > Volcanic | place: Kolumbo... | reverse complement strand
GTCGGCGCCGGCCACGATCCGGGACGGGTGAGCGGTGTCCTCACCGCTGCGGTGGGCGCGCTGATCCTGGTGCTCGAACGCCGCTTTCCGCTCCACCGCTCGTGGCTCCACTCGCAGGACGATCTGGCGACCGACATCGCGCACGCAGTGGACATCGCGGTCGTGGCCGGGATCGCGGTCGGCCCGGTGGCCGCGGTCTGGGGCATCCACGCGGCCGGATTCCTCTCGGACCGCTTCGGGAGCGGTCTATGGCCGGGAACCTGGCCGCTGCTGGCCCAGCTGCCGCTCGCGCTCGTCCTGGCCGAACTCCCCAAGTACTGGAACCACCGGCTCCAACACCAGATCGACTTCCTGTGGCGCTTCCACGCGACCCATCACAGCGCGCCGCGGCTCTACTGGTTGAACGCGGCGCGCTTCCATCCGGTCGACATCTTCGTCGATGGGTTGCTCGGTTCGGTGCCCCTGGTCGCGCTCGGGGCCGGGATCGAGGTGATCGCGCTCTTCAACCTGGTCTCGGGCGTCCACGGCTACTTCCAGCACGCGAACCTGACGCTGCGGCTGGGACCGCTCAACCGCTTCTTCTCGATGGCCGAACTGCACCGCTGGCACCACTCCCCGGTGCTCGCCGAGGCCAACCACAACTACGGGCAGAACCTGAGCGTCTGGGACCAGGTGTTCGGCACCTTCTTCCTGCCGAAGGACCGCGAACCCCCGGAGCACATCGGCATCCCCGACCTCGCGGCATTCCCGATGACCTTCTGGGCCCAGATCGCGTCGCCATTCACGTGGCGCCGGATCAAGGTCGGAGCGCGGCGGGTCGGAACCGGGAGGGAGGGCTTCCAGGAACGCAGCCAGCCGGTCGTTGAAGACGGCGGGCCGGACCAGGTTCACGACGTGACCGGCCGCGGGAACGACCTCGGCGGTCACGTGCGGTCCCGCCTGCGCGAGCACCGACGCCGCGGCCAGCGATGCGGCATCGCCGTCTCCGGTCAGCACCAGCACCGGAAGGGCGAGCGCGGCCAGGCGCTCCGCCTGCGCCTCGGGCGAGGGCAGGCATGCCAGCAGTCCGCGAAGCGTGTGGGCGAGCGCGGCGGCCGGATGCTCGAGGAAGCCCTGCCGGACCCACGAGCGACCACGCGCATCGAGGCCGGACGCGGGGCCCCAGGCGAAGCGCGCGCCGGCGGCTTCGAGGCCGTAGCGGTCGATCGCGTCGGCGAACGCCGCGGCGTGCGCCGAGATCCCGCGACCCGACCCGGGTCCGGCCGGAAACGCGGCCAGCACGAGCGCACGGGGAACGGTCGGAACCGCGAGCGCCCATTCCAGCGCCACCGCGGCTCCCATCGACAGGCCGCCGACGACGGGTGCGCGGTCGCCACAGCCGGCCACGACCTCGCCCAGCGCCCGCGTCGCCGCGGCGAGCGTGTAGTCGGCGGCCGCGGCGGGGGCCGGCGACCGCGCGTGTCCGGGGGCGTCGTACGTGACGACACGCCAGCGGTCCTGGAGCGCGCGGACCTGGGGCCGCCAGTTCCGGGCGCTGCCGGCGAAACCATGTGCCAGCACCACGGCGCGGGCGCCCTCGCCCCGCGCCTCGACATGGCAGCCGGTTGCGCGCATGCTCCGACGGTACCGAACCCGCCACTGACCCACGACGATCGGACCCCGATGACGAAGCCCCCTGCCGAGGCCCGAGCGGCCGCGACGATCCTGCTGGTCCGCAACGCGGCGTCGGGGCTCGAGGTCTTCATGGTCGAGCGCCACCACCAGATCGACTTCGCGACGGGCGCGCTCGTCTTCCCGGGTGGCAAGGTCGACCCGGGCGATGCGGCCCCCGGTCTCGCCGCGCAGTGCGACGGTGTGGACGGTCTCGACGACGTGGCGCGCGCGTTGCGCGTCGCCGCGATCCGCGAGACGTTCGAGGAGGCCGGCGTCCTGCTCGCCCGGCCCCGGGGCGAAACGGCCCTCGTCGGCGGGAACCGGCTGCGCGAGATCGACGCCGCACACCGCGACGCCTTCAACCGCGGCGAGCGCACGATGTCCGAACTCGTCGCGTCGGAGGGGCTGACGCTGGCGCTCGACGCGCTGGTCCCGTTCGCCCACTGGATCACCCCGCAGTTCATGCCGAAGCGCTTCGACACGCACTTCTTCCTGGTGCCGGCCCCGCCCGACCAGGTGGCGGTCCACGACGGCGGCGAGTCGGTGGACTCGGTCTGGATCACGCCGGACGCGGCGGTAGCCGCCGCCGAGGCGGGCGAGCGCGCCGTCATCTTCCCGACGCTGATGAACGTGAAGAAGCTCGGCCGGAGTGCCACGGTCGCATCGGCCCTCGATCGGGCTCGGCAGGGCCCGATCATCACCGTGCTTCCCCGGATCGAGGACCGGGACGGAGAGAAGTGGATGGTGCTGCCGCCCGACGCCGGGTACGAGGTCTCGGAGGCCCCGGTCGCGGCGTTGCGCGGTGCGTAGGCGGGCTCCGTGGCGGGCGCGCGGACCGCACGGACCGGTTAGGCTGGCGCGATGACGACCCTCGACCTCGAAACCGCAGCGCGGTGCGCCGAAGCCGCGGCCGACGCCGCGCGCCGGGAGATCCTGCCGCGCTTCCGGCACGTGGCCACGCGACGCAAGGCCGACGGCTCTCCGGTGACCGAGGCCGACCTGGCCGCCGAGCGCGTGCTGCGCGAGGTCCTCGGCGCGTTCGACCCGGACCTCCCGATCCTGGGCGAGGAGCTCGGCGGAGATCCCGGCGCCCAGGAACGCGGCTGGATCGTCGATCCGATCGACGGGACCATCGGCTTCGCGCGCGGTCTGCCGCTCTTCTCGACCCTGATCGCGCTGGTCGAGGACGGTGAACCCGTCCTCGGCCTGATCGACCTTCCCGCGCTGGCTGAACGCACCGTGGGATGGCGCGGCGCCGGCGTCCGTCGCAACGGGGAAGCGGTACACGTGTCCCGGCAACCGAAGCTGTCCGAATCCCTCGTGGCCCACGGCGATCGATTCTGCTTCGACCGGTTCGGCTGGCGCCCCGGCTTCGACCGACTGTGCGCGGAGTTGCCGCTGTTCCGGAGCTACACGGACGCGTTCGGCCACGCCCAGGTGCTCGCGGGCGGGATCGACGCGATGGTCGACGTGGACCTGAACCCCTGGGATGCCGCCGCGACCCAGGCCCTGGTGCCGGAGGCCGGCGGACGCTGCGTGACGATCGATCGGCGCAGCGAGGGCCGGAAACTCGGGCTCGTCTTCGGGAGCCCGGCCCTCGTCGAGCCGTTGCTCGACCGCCTCGGGGCCGACTCGGGAGCGAATCGACCCGAACGACCCGGACGTTAGGCGGCGCGGGCCGCGGGTGGACCGGTCGCGACCCCGGCACTTGCGGGCCGGGGCCGCGTCTGGCGTCGGCGCCGCGAGACCGGTCCGGCCGCGGCGCTTCGCGACTACTCCGCGGCGTTCTGGACCGCGTCGCTCGCGCTGTCGGCCGCATTCTGCGCCGTGTCCGCGGCCGCCCCGGCCATGCCGGCGGCACCGTCGAGCGCATCGGCGGCGGTGTCGGTCGCCATGTCGGCCGCCCCTGCGGCCACGTCGGCGGCACCCTCGGCCATGTCGCCCATCGCGTCGGCGGCGTGGTCCGCCATCTCGCCCATCTCGTCGGCCATGGCCCCGGCTGCGGAACCGCCCTCTTCCATCGCGTCACCGGCGGCGCCCGAGGCGGCTTCGACCGGGCTCGAAGAGCTGCCGGAGTCGCCACACGCCATCATCGCGATCGGGCTGGCGAGTGCCAGCGCAAGAATCCATGAGATACGGGTCATCGAGAGGATCTCCTTCCATGCGCACGGGACGGCGCGGCGGGGGAGCAAGCGCCCCTCCAGCCGCTATCGTACGTCGTTCTTCACCCACTGTTGTGAGGGGAATCACGAAATGAGTGCTTCCGAGACGAGTCAGGGTTCCCTCGACGATGCCCGGCGGCTCCTCGACGCAGGGGAATCCCTACTGGACCCGGCGCTGGAGGCCGCGGTCTCCCTGACCGATGGCGGCAAGGCCATCGACGACCACCAGGTCGTGGCCGAACGCGTGGTCTACGCGGCCACGGAAGCCCGCGCCGCCCGCGAGGTCCTGGCCCTGGCCGATGGCGCCGCCGCGGAGGGTCGATCGACGCCGATGCTCGAAGCCACCGCGATCGCGGCCGTCGCCGACCTGGTGACCCGCCTGCGCGACCGGCTGGACCCGATCCTGGACCAACTCGGCCTCGGCGACGAGGCCCTGGCCGCGGCCTTTCCGCCGGCCGTGCAGAGCCGGCTGCGGGCCGCGGGGAACGAGGCCGCGCTCCGGGCCATCGGCCGTGACGCGATCGAACGCCGCGGGCGGACCGAGCCCCCGCTGGACGAGATGATCGAGCAGGTGCGCGACAGCGTGCGCGAGTTCGCCGAGAACGAGATCGTTCCGCACGCGGAACACATCCACCGCGGCGATCTCGACATCCCCGAGTCCTTCATCGAGAAGATGGGAGAGCTCGGCTACTTCGGCCTCTCGATCCCGGAGGAGTACGGCGGCCACGAGATGGGAAACCTCGCGATGATCCTCACCACCGAGGAACTCTCGCGCGCGTCGCTGGCGGCCGCGGGCTCGCTGATCACCCGCCCCGAGATCCTGACCAAGGCGCTGATGGCCGGGGGCACCGAGGAGCAGAAGCATGCCTGGCTGCCGAAGCTCGCCACCGGCGAGGTTATGGTCGGCGTCGCGGTCACCGAGCCCGACATCGGCAGCAACGTGGCGGGCGTGAAGTGCCGTGCCACGCGCGCCACGGTCGGCGGGGAGGAAGGCTGGGTCATCAACGGTCCGAAGGCCTGGTGCACCTTCGCGGGCCGGGCGAACGTGCTCGCGCTGCTCGCCCGCACCGACGTGGACACGCCGGGGGCGAAGGGCCTCTCGCTCTTCATCGTGCCGAAGGAGCCCTTCCCCGGTCACGAATTCGAGACGACGCAGCCCGGGGGCGGCCGGCTGGTCGGCAAGGCGGACGCCACGCCCGGCTACCGCGGGATGCACTCCTTCACGCTCAACTTCGAGGACTACTTCGTCCCCGGCGAGAACCTGGTGGGACGCGAGGAGGGGCTGGGGCGCGGCTTCTACCTGCAGATGGGGGGCTTCGCGGCCGGCCGTCTGCAGACCGGCGGCCGCGGCTGTGGGCTCGCGCAGGCGGCGCTCGAGGAGACGGCGCGCTACGTGGTGGACCGCGACCAGTTCGCTGGGCCCATCGCCGAGTTCCAGCTCACGCAGTACACGCTCGGCTGCATGGCCGCCCGGCTGCTCGCGGCCCGCGCCATCACCTATGCGGCCGCCGCCGCGATGGACGAGGACGAACGCGCCGCCGCGCCGCTCGCGGCGCAGGCCAAGCTGCTCGCGTGCGACATCGCGGTCGACGTGTCGCAGCAGGGCCAGCTGATGCATGGCGGCTGGGGCTACGCGGAGGAGTATCCGATCTCACGTTATGTGGTGGATGCCTCGGTACTCCCGATCTTCGAGGGCGTGAAGCCCATCCTCGAACTCTATGCGATCGGGCGCTCGCTGCTCGCCCGCTGATCGCCCCTCGGCCGGGCCGACCGGGGCCCGGAACGGAGACGCGCGCCCATGGGATGGATCCTGGTCACGAACGACGACGGCTGGGACTCGCCGGCACTCGTTCCACTGGCCCGGGCGCTCGGCGCGCTGGAGGAGGTCCGCACCGTCGTCCCGGACCGCGAGCGCAGCTGGATCTCGAAGGCCATCACGCGCTTCGAGGAAGTCTCGGTCGAACGCGCCGACCGGGAGGGCTGCGCGATGTGGCGCACGACCGGGTGCCCGGCCGACTGCGCCCAGATCGGAATCCACGCGCTCTTCGACACCCTGCCCGACGTCGTCGTCTCGGGCATCAACGTCGGATACAACCACGGGCTCGCCTTCCTGATGTCGAGCGGCACCGTCGGCGGCGCGACCGAGGGCTGGATCGCGGGCCTTCCCGCGGTCGCGTGCTCGACCGGCGTCTCCGAGGGACACGCCGAATGGGCGCGGGCCGCCCAGGAAGCCGGCGCGCGGCACGGCTGGGAGCGAGCGGCGGCCGTGTGCGCCGACGTCGTGGCGACGGTCCTCGCGCGAGGGATCCCGGGCGACGCCGACCTCCTGTCGGTGAACCTGCCCTGGGGCTCGGGCCCCGAGACGCCGCGAGAGATCACCGAACTCGGCCGCGTCGGCTACGACCAGGTCTTCCAGGAAACGGCGCCCGGTCGTTATGCCCATCGCTTCGAGGGCTTCTCGCGGAGGGGAGATGCAAGCCTTGCGCGGAGCGACCTGATCGCGACCCGGCGCGGCGTCGTGGCCGTGACGCCCGTGCGCCTGCCATCGAGCGCCGACGTCTCGACCGCCGATCGCGAGGCGTTCGAACGCTAGGCGCGGCGGGGTCGTCCGGCCGGGACGTTCCGGCTCAGAGGCGGAAGCGGCCGACCTCGGTCTCGAGGCCTCCGCTGCGCTCCGAGAGCGCATCGACCGTGGTCTTCATCTCCTCGGCGCGGCGAGTGGTTTCGGTCGCGCCGTCCTGGAAGACCTGGACCGCCTCGACGATCTGGGCCACGTCGTTGCGCTGTCCCGCGGTCGCCTGGTGGATCTGCGAGACCCCGGCGACGAGCTGTTCCACTGCCATCGTCGTCAACCGGCTCTGGCGGGTCTGTTCCCCGGTGGAGCGCTTCAGGTCCTCGGCCAGCTGCCTCACGGTCTCGACGCTCTGCTGGATGTCGGAGCTCGCGTTGCTCTGCTCGTGCGTCGCGTGGGTGACCTGGCCCACGAGTTCCCGCACCCGGTCGAGTTCCTGACCCACCGACTGGATGCCCGACGACTGGGTCGCGGTCGCCTCGACGATGGCGCTGGCGGCCTGGCTCGACTCCTCGGCCGTGGCCCGGATCTCGCGCAGCGCCTCGCCGGCTTCGGCCGACCGGCGCGCGCCTTCGCGGACGCGCTCGGCGCCCGTCTCGGTGGCGCCGACCGCGGCCTCGACGCCGCGCAGGACCAGTTGGATCGAGTCGGAGATCTCTCGCGTCGAGTGCTGCGTGCGGTCGGCCAGGTTCTTGACCTCCTGGGCCACGACCGAGAACGCCTTGCCGTGCTCTCCCGCCTGCGACGAGATGATCGCCGCGTTGAGCGCGAGCAGGTTCGTCTGCTCGACGACGCTCTCGATCACCTGGAGGACCTCGTGGATCGACTGGCTGCGCTCGGCGAGTTCGCCGACGATGGTCTCGAGGCCACCGAAGCTCTCCTCGATCCCCTTCATTCCCGCGACCGTCTCCTCGACCGCGGCTTCGCCCCGGCGCGCACTCTCGGCCGCCTGGTTCGTGGATTCGACGCTTCGCCGGGCGTTGTCGGCCACCTCGCCGACGGACTCTCGAAGTTCCCCCATCGAATCGATCGTGGCGCCCGTGGCGGTGGCGAGGTGATCCGCGTTCTCGGCGATCTGGCGCACCGCGGCCGTCATCTCCAGCACGGACGAAGCCGCCGAATCCGCGCTCTCGAAGACGCGGTCGATGTTGTGGGAGGCGTGCTCGACCGCGCCGTCGATCTCGCTCATTGCGCGGTTCGCGTGCTCGGCGGTCTCGGAGAGCGACTCCGCGGTGCTGCTCACCTCGAGGACCGAAGCGCTCATCCGCTCGATCGATTCGATCGTATCGCTCGCGGCCGTTTCCTGGCGGCGGGCTTCGCCGAACATGGCCTCGCTCGCGTCGGCGAGGCGCGACGCCTCGCCATTCACCGAGATGGCGCTCTCGCGCACCTGCGCGACGATGTCCCGCAGGCGGTCCTTCATGCCGCTGAAGGCCTTGGCCAATGCGCCCAGCTCGTCCTCCCGCTCGACGTCGATGACGGCGGTGAGATCGCCGTTGCGCATTGCCTCGGAGGTGCGTGCGAGCTGGTCGAGGGGCATCGCGATGCTCTCGCGCAACCGAGCGGCCGTGAACCACGCGCCGATGGTCCCGAAGATCGCGATCGCGAGCACGACGCTGAAGATCTCGATCATCGACTGCACGAGCCGCGAGGTCTCGGCCCGGATCAGCACGGTCCCGACCGTGCGGCCGTCGGACCGGATCGTCTGGACGGAGTCGACGGAACCGGTGCGGAAGGTCACACCCGGCGTCTTCGCGAGCGTTCGGGGATCGACGCCCGTGGGCGGCGTCCCATAGGTGGCGAAGAGGGTCTGGTCGTTCGCGAGCAGGGCCGCATAGGTTACGTCCGGGCTCGCCGAGAGCGCCGCAAGCGCCTCGGCCGCCGCGTTCGGGTCGTCGAACTCGAAGGCCGGAATGCTGTAGGCACTGATCACGCCGCTCAGGGATTCCAGGCGGTTCTCGACCTCGGACTGGAAGCGGTTGTACTCGACCGCCGAGAGGACCAGCAGGGTCGCGACGAGCGCGCCGCCCGTGGTCCAGACGATCGCGCGCGCGAGATCGGAGCGGATGGAGCGATGCGACCCGTTCGCCATCACTCGACCCCCGACGCCAGCCGCATCAGCTTCGAGCTGACCTTCATGCCGGCGCGATGGGAGTTCTCACCGTTGATGTAGAACATGATGCGGCCGTTGCGCATCACGAAACCGATGTCCCCGTGGCGTGCGAAGCGCTTGCTCTCGGCCACGCGGATCGCGGGCTGGTCGTCGAAGTGCTTGGCCTGCGCACGCAGCTGGCTGAGCTCCCCGTTCGGGAAGTAGACGAGGTGGACGCCGTGTGCGGACTGTCCGGGCTCGAGTTCCATCACGCGGATGTGGCGGCCCTGGGCCTTGTGGCCCTCGACGAGCGCGTCGAAAGACGCCGCGAACTCGGCGTCGCCGACGATGCCGATGACGATGGGCGACGTGTCGCTGCTGAACGAATCGGCCGGCCAGGTCACGTACTTGGCGAGGTTGTAGAGGAAGAGTCCCTTCGTGTGCTCCCCGTCGGCCAGCGCGGAAGAAGCCAGGCCACAGAAGGCGAGTACGGCCACCCAGAGCGGGATCCAACGCTTGTTCCGGCGGTCCATGGACATGCAATCTCCTCCACGGCCATGCGGATGAACTGCCGCTGACCGAAGAGAAGGATCGGCCGTCCTGCCGGTTCGCTTGAGAGTCCAAAAGCCCCACGAGAAAACCCTAGGAGCCCTCTGGAGCCTCCCGGGCCACGCGGGCCACCCGCTCGACCTCGTCCATCACGCGGAGCAGATTGCCCCCCAGCACCTTGCGGACGGTCTGGGGCGAATGGCCCCGCGCGAGCAGCCCCCGGGTCAGGGCGGGCAGCCGGGACACGTCCTCCATGCCCCGGGGCATGCTGGCCACGCCGTCCCAGTCCGCGCCGAGCCCGACGTGGTCCGGCCCGGCGACCCGGATCGCGTGGTCGAAGTGGTCGAGCAGGACGTCGAGCGAGGTGCGCGGGATCTCCTCGCCCGCGAGCAGGGCGTCGAAGGCCCGCGATCGCGCGCGCGGGTCGTCGGCGTACCGCTCGCGAAGCGCCGCGATCGCCGGGGACAGGCGCGCGAAGAGCGAGCGGATCGGCTGCACCAGCGATGCGTCGATGTAGCCGGAATAGAAGTTGATCATCACCACGCCGCCGTTGCGCGAAAGCGCCCGCAGCATCTCGTCGCTCATGTTCCGCGGGTGGTCCGCGACGGCCCGGGTCGAGGAGTGGGACGCGAGCAACGGCGCCCGCGTGGCTTCGAGGGCGTCGAAGAAGGTGTCGTCGGACACGTGCGAGACGTCGACCATCATCCCGAGGCGGTTCATCTCGTGCACGACCTCGCGGCCGAAGTCGGTGAGGCCGCCGTGCTCCGGCGCCGGAACCTCGTTGGTTCCCGAGGAGTCCGCCCAGGTCGTGTTGAACGAGTGGGTGAGCGTCATGTAGCGGACCCCGAGCCGATGATAGGTGCGTAGGACCGGCAGACTCGCCTCGATGATGTGGCCCCCTTCGACCCCCATCAGGTTGGCGATCTTTCCGTCGGTAACGGCACGTCGGACATCGTCGGCCGTGGTCGCGAACGCGAGGTCGTCCGGGTACCGACGCACCAGTTCGTGGACCGCGTCGATCCGCTCGACGGCCTCACGGACGGCCGCACCGCGTCCCTCGGTGCGACCCATGTAGATCGACCAGAACTGCGCGTCGAGTCCCCCCTCGCGCATCCGTGGCAGGTCCTCGTGGCCGTCGGCATGGCGCTCGCCGAAGCGCCAGGTCTCGTCCTGGAAGCGCGGCGTGGTATCGCTGTGGGTATCGATCACGATGGCGTCGAAGTGCAGCGCGCGGGCCGGATCCTCCGACGTGCCCGCTCCGGCTCCGATCGCGACGAAGGCCGCCAGGGCCAGCGTCGCGATGCGCATCCCGGCGTCCCGGTCGTCTCGCATGTCGCGTTCCTCCGCCGCCGACTCTACCGGAGTCGCGCGGCGTGCCATACCGAGGGGACATCGCATCGCGGCCGCGGCAGGATCGCGGTGATGGCCACCTCCTCGAGTTGCGAAACGAAGGCAACGACCGTGGCGAACTGGAGCGGCCACGCGGGCGCGCCGAGCAGGACCGCGACCAGCGCACCGGCCAGCGAGACGGCCGCCAGCTTCGCGCCCCAGGTGTGGTAGCTCGGGATCCGGCCGAAGCGCAGGAACGCGACGACGCTGGCCGAGAGGAGGCCAGCACCGGCCAGACCGATCCAGGCGATCTCGGCCGCGAGCAGGTCCGGCTGCAACAGCCAGAAGGCCGGCGGCAACACCAGCCAGGTGGCCAGGTCCGCGCGGCTGTCGAGGCGCGCGCCGCGCTCCGACACGGCACCGAAGCGACGCGCCAGGAAGCCGTCGGCCGCGTCGGTGGCGAAGGCCACGACCAGGGTCACGAGGAAGGCCTTGGCGAGGCCACCCACGGCGAGCGCCAACAGCACCGGCGCCAACACGAGGCGCAGCAGCGAAAGACCATTCGGCAGGTCCGAGCGGTGGAGGGGGAACATCGGGGTCTCCTTTGGCATCGGCAGGAGCAGGCTTCGTGCCAATTCGGGAGCAGCTCAGAAGTTCCCTTCTTTTCAAGCGATTACAGCTGGAGTTGCCGATCCTCCGCGACCCCGTGCACCCGGGTCGCCGCACATGGCGTGCCGGGCCCCGGACATCGGGCGTACGGCCTGGTCCGGATCCGGCATTCCGATCGGCCACGAAGGCAGCGAGGGGGGCAGCCCAGGTCGAGCGCAGCAGGGTCACTCGATCGTTCCCGGTGCCTCGGGTCACCGAGGTGACTGGCGCGGGCGAATGGCGATCGGGGGCGGGCCATGAGCCGGAGCCCGCCCCTCGCGCTTCCCGCCCCCGGCGGATGCCGGATCAGGCCTCGTCCTCGGCCGCGTAGCGCGCCTCCGCGGCGTGGTACGCCGGGAAGCCCACGATCTCGCGCAGGTACTCGAAGCTTATGCGGCTCTCTTCGGGCGGATGGGAACCCGCCGCCATCTGCGCGAGCGCGGTCTCGATGGCTCGCGTTGCCACCTCGATCAGGGTCAGCGGGTAGGCCGCGATCTTGAAGCCGAGGGCTCGAAGCTCGGCGTGGGCCAACAGCGGCGTCTCGCCTCCCTCGACGAGGTTGGCCATCAGCGGCGTCCCCTCGAGGGCACGTCCGATCCGGGCGAGCGCGTCGCGGCTCCCGGGCGCCTCGACGAAGACGATGTCGGCGCCCGCGTCGCGGAAGGCCCGCCCGCGGGCGATCGCTTCCTCGAGGCCCAGCGTGGAGATCGCGTCGGTCCGCGCCATGACCAGGATGTCCTGCCCCGCTTCGCGCTCGTCGACCGCGGCGCGGATCCGGGCGACGGCCTCGGCGCGAGGGACGACGGCCTTGCCCCTGGTGTGGCCGCAGCGCTTCGGCGCCACCTGGTCCTCGATCATCGCGCACGCGAAACCGGCGGCCGCATAACCGGCCACGGTGCGCCGGACGTTCAGCGCGTTGCCGTAGCCCGTGTCCGCGTCGCCGATCACCGGGAGCGACACCGCGCTGCACAGGCTGCGCCCCTGGTCCACCATCTCGCCATAGGAGATGAGCTGCGTGTCCGGCGCCCCGAGGCGCGCCGCGGAGACGGCGAAGCCGCTCATGAACGTGAGCCCGAAGCCCGCGCGCTCGATCAGTCGGGCCGAGAGCGCGTCCCAGCAGCACGGCATGGGCACGAGGCCCGGTCGCGCCAGGATCTCCCGGAGCCGGTCGGGCGCGGACCGTCTACGCGAAGGCAGCGAACATCTCCTCGAATGCCACCAGCTGGTTCCCGTTCGCCGACGACGGCACCAGGATCGGCGTCTTCACGCCGGCCTCGCGCCACGCTTCGACCCCTTCGCGGACCTCGGCCGCGGTCCCGTACAGCGTGCAGTCCGCGAGCCACCGGTCCGTCATCAGGCCGGGAAGGCGATCGCGTTCCTCGTCGGCGAGCGCCTGCTCGATCTCCTCCATCTCCTCGACGTAGCCGGCCTCCTTCCAGTAGTTCCGGTAGTTCGGGAAGCCCAGGTACATCGTCAGCGTCTTCCGGTTCACCGCGGCCGCGGCTTCGCGATCGTCGGAGATGCACGTCGGGATCATGCCCGCCACCACGAAGTCGGGGTCGGCGGCCTTGCCGGGCGGGAGCGCACCCAGCGACGCAGTGACGTGCGAGCGCGCGACGTTGGCGAAGACCACGCCGTCGCCGACCTCGCCCGCGAGCGCGACCATCTTGCGGCGCAGCGCCGCCACGATCACGGGCGGCAGCTCCCCGGCCCGCCGGACCGCCCCGTACCGTTCGACGAACTCCCGCGTGTCGGCCAGGGGCTTGCCGGCCGTGACGCCCTGGCGCGCGTTCAGCGGCGCGTGCGAGACGCCGATGCCGAAGCGGAAGCGGCCCGCGGACAACTCGTGGATCAGCGACGTCGTCGCCGCGTAGTCCGAGACGTGGCGCGTGTAGAGGTTGGCGATCGCGGTCCCGAACGGGATGCGCTCGGTCGCGAAGGCCAGGGCCTCGCACAGGCCGAGGGCGTCGCCGAAGCTCGCGCAGTAGAGGGCTTCGTAGCCCCGGTCCTCGCACTCGCGCGCGAGGTCGAGGGTCTTCCTGCGGCGGCCGGGAACGGCCGCCAGCGCCACGGCCGGAAGCGGAGTCGTCATGGCGAAGCAGGCTAGCGCAGAGGACCACGACTAGACGGGAGGTGCGGCCGAGGCGTTCTCCACCGACGACGCGGTCCCGCTGCGGGTCTCGCGCCGCTTCCAGGCCCGGGCCCCGCGCGCGCCCAGCAACAGCGCGATGGCGCCGGCGTAGAACGCGGGCTCCCGGACGTCGGCCTTCACCAGCCAGTAGAAGTGGGCGGATGCGAGGACGGCGGCCGGGTAGACCAGCCGATGCAGCCGGACCCAGTCGCGGGCAAGGCGTTTCTGCCAGCGCCGGGTGGAGGTGACGGCGAGCACCGAGAGCAGCCCGAACGCGCTGAAGCCGAGCGTCAGATAGGGCCGTTCGACGATGTCCTCGGCGAGGAAGCCGAAGTCGAACCCCAGGTCGAAGGCGAGGTAGATCGAGAAGTGGAGCGCGGCCCACCCGAACGCGGCGAGTCCGAAGATCCGCCGGACCGGCGCGAGGAAGCCCAGGCCGAGGCGCCGCAGCGGCGTCGTGGCCAGGCTCGCGACGAGGAAGCGCAGCGCGAACAGCCCGCTCGCGTGCGTGGCCGCTTCCACCGGGTTCGCACCGAGGCCGGTCGTCACCGCCTCGGTCCCCAGCCACAGCACCGACAGGGCGACTGCGGTCCAGGCGAACGCCCGCACGGTGGCAGGACGGGTGAGCGCGCGGCTGGCCATCAGAAGTGCTTGGCCAGGTTCATTCCGGCGTAGAGCGAGCCGACCTCTTCCTCGTAGCCATTGAGGAACAGCGTCGGCCGCTTGGTCCACTCGCCGATGCGTCGTTCGCGGCGCTGGCTCCAGCGCGGATGGTCGACGCGCGGATTCACGTTCGCATAGAAGCCGTACTCGCGGGGGTTCTCGTGCTGCCAGGTCGTCCGCGGCTGGCGACTCCGGAGGCGGATCTTCACGATCGATTTTGCGCCCTTGAAGCCGTACTTCCAGGGCACGACCAGCCGCAGCGGCGCCCCGTTCTGGTTCGGCAGTTCGCGCCCGTAGATGCCGGTCGCCAGGATCGTCAGCGGATGCATCGCCTCGTCCATCCGGAGACCCTCGCGGTACGGCCACGGCAGCGTCGCGCGGCGGGTGAGCGGCATCTGCTCGAGATCGTGGAGCGTCTCGAAGGAGACGTAGCGCGCCTTCGAGGTCGGCTCGAAGCGGCGCAGCAGGTCGCCCAGCGGCACCCCGATCCACGGGATCACCATCGACCACGCCTCCACGCAGCGGTGCCGGTAGATGCGCTCCTCGAGGTCGTGGGGCCGCAGCAGGTCCTCGAGCCCGATCACGCCCGGCTTCGCGACCTCGCCCTCGATCGCCACCGACCAGGGCTTCGGCCGCAGCGTGTGCGCGTTGAGCACGGGATCGCCCTTCCCGGTCCCGAATTCGTAGTAGTTGTTGTACGAGGTCGCGGGCTCCCAGGGCGTCAGCGGCTCCTCGGTGCGGAAGCGCGGGGGCGCGGGGAGGAACGTGAGGTTCGGCTCCGGAGCCCCGGTCGCGTTCGCGGCGGCCTCGACCTCGTCGCTCGGGAGGCATCCGCCGATCGCGGCCCCGAGGCCGATCGCGCCGGCGCCGCGCAGGAAGGCCCTCCGGCCCAGGTAGAGGGCTTCGGGTGTGATCTCCGAAGACGCAATGGGCTTCGCGATCGGTCCTTGCCGGGGACGCCACATCGTTCGTTCCTCCTGTCGGCGACCGCGCCGCCGGCCCGTCTCGAATCCATGTCGAATGGGGGACGCATCGGCCGATCGCGGGCGTCCCTGTTCCCGAATCCCGAGTCCGGGCAGCGGGCGTGCGGCGGTCCGGACCCTCCGAGGAAGTACGACGGATTCTCCCGATTGGATACGAGATCGGATAGGCCATCGGATCCACCCCAGGGCGGCTCCGCGGATCGCGCCGGCCTCAGGCCTCGAGTTCGCTCTGGCCCCCGGTCGCCCAGAAGCTGGCCGTGAGCTTCAACCCCCGGATCGACGCGCGCGGGAAGATCTCCTCACAGGTCCGGCGGTAGCCCGTGTGCGCGATGCGCCAGATGCCGTCGCCCTCCTTCACGTACCGGTCCTCGTAGAACGCGGCGCCCTGGATCGTGACGCCGTGGTCGACGTCGACGACGGTGTCCTCGAGTGCCCAGATCCCGGTGGCCGCGTCGGGCCCCTGGAAGTCGATCTCGGGGTGGTGCACGCGATGGCTCGAGAGGAAGCCCTCGGACGACATCGAGCGGCGCAGGAACGCGACGATGTCGTCGCGGCCGGTGTAGGCATACTTGCCCCCGCTGTAGGCCGCGGTCGCGCCATCGGTGAAGCAGCTGCCCACCACGTCCCAGAGCTTCTGGTCGATACACCGCATGTACTTGTACTTGAGGCGCTTCACGGCCTCGAGGTCGCGCCAGTCGACATCCATCCGGTTCTCCTTCGGGTCGGGGGACGGGTTCGCGCCGGGATACTACCGCGCTGCCGCGCCCCGGCGGCACGCCGTCGGGGTGCGGGCAGGCGCTATCTTCGGGCACATCCTGCCGTGGAGCCCTCCTGATGAATCCCTTCCGCGCCGCGTTGGCCACCCTCTTCATCCTCCTCCTCGCCGTGCCGGCCGTCGCGAGAGATGCGGTGCCGCGCTCGCTCGTCACACCGGAGGGAGGCCCGCCCGAGGTCGTCGCGCTGTGGAAGGCTGCGAACGCGGCCGAACGGGAGCGCCGCTTCCTGGACGCCGCGACCGCGCGCGAGCAGATCCTGGCGATCGAGCCCGAGCAGGTCCACGTGCTCTGGCGCACCGCGCGCGATCTGATGCGCACGGTCGAGCCGCTGGTGAAGGACGAACCCGAGTGCGCGATCGCGTTGCTCCGCAAGGCCCGCGGCTTCGCGCAGCGGGGCCGTCAACTCGACCCCGACTGCGCCGAGTGCTGCTTCTACGACTTCGCCGCGGTCGCGCGGGAAGCCGCGACCGCGGGTCTGATGAGTTCGCTGGGCCTGGTGCGCGAGATGAAGCCCATCCTCGACGAGTGCCTGGCGAACCCGCCGAGCTGGCGCGACTCGGACTGGCACAGCGAGCGCGCCTCGCTCTACTACGGCGCGGCCCAGTTCTTCCGGGTGACACCGGATTCCGCGGTCGTGAGCTGGGTGATCGGCTTCCGCGGCGACGCGGCCCGGGCCGTCGAGATGGCCCGGCGGGCCGATGCTGCGGCCCCGGGACGCATCGATCTGCGCGCCGAACTCGCCACGTCGCTGCTCTGCCAGGCCGGGCGCGACGACGCGCCGGAGCTGGCGACCGAAGCGCGACGCGTCGTCGCCGGCCTCGACTCGCTCGAGTCCCACCTGCCGACCGACGCCGCGGACGCGAAGCGCGCCCGTTGGCTGCTCGACCATCCGGACGAGGCGTGCTCGGCCGGACGCAACATCAACCTGGAGTGAGCGAGGCCTCGAACGCGGCGGACTCGACCTCGGGGAGGACCTCGGCCGCGAGCCGGTCCAGCTGCGCCCCGAGCGCCCTGCGCCCCTGCACGAGCGGGAGCAGGACGAACTTCGATGCGCCGGACGACGCGAGGCGACGCAGCCGCTCGACGAGGGCCTCGGAACTCCCGACGTGGACGGCACTCGCCGGGTCGTCGAGGCCGATCGCCCGGGCGCGCGGGCCGGCATGACGAGCGAGGCCGGGCGGCTCGTCCTCGCCGAGATGGAAGGGGACGGTCGCCCCGAAGTGGTCCGGGTCGATGCGGCGGCCCGCGTCTTCGGCGGCGGCCCGGATCGCGGCGATCACGGGGCCGATCCGCTCGGCCGGCATCAGGCCGCCGAGCCAGCCGGTTCCCAGCGTCGCGGCCCTGCGGATGGCGGGCGGACTCGCGCCCCCGATCCAGAGCGGCAGGACCTTCTGTACCGGTCGCGGGGAGATGCTGGCGCCGGTGTAGTGGTGGAACTCGCCCTCGAAGTCGACCTGGTCCTCGCTCCAGAGGCGCCGGAGCAGCGTCAGCGTTTCGTTCGCCCGCCGCCCGCGGGCCGCGGGGTCCCGGCCCGTGGCGTTCCAGGTGGGGTCCCGGTCGAAGCCCACCCCGAATACCGGGAGCAGGCGGCCTCCGGAGAGGAAGTCGATCGTGGCGCACTGCTTCGCGAGCACGAGCGGGTCCCGGTAGCCCACGACCACGGCGTTCATCCCGAACCTGATCTTCTCCGTGGCGCCGGCGAGGGCGGCCATCGCCGCCATCGCTTCGAGCTGGGGCTCGGGACCGACGAGGCGGTCGGTCTGCCAGAACGAATCGACGCCGGCGGCTTCGCAGCGTTGCGCGAAGGCGAAGTAGTCCCGCGCCTCCTCGAACGCGAAGCGGGCGAGCCCGATTCCGCAACGGATCGTCATCGTGCGGAGCATAGCCTCGCCGGCCGCACTAGACTGGCGCGGTCCATCGACGGAGGAAACCATGGGCCGGTATTCGCGCGAAGAGATCCTGGAAGCATTCGAGGCCTACAAGCTCGCACGCGACGAGGCTTCCCGGACGGGCGACTGGGGAATCTGGGCGCGGCTCTTCACCGAGGACGCGCACTACATCGAGCACGCCTATGGCGAGATCGACGGACGCGACGCGATCGAGAAGTGGATCGTCGACGTGATGGCCCCATTCCCGACGATGACCTTCCCGCAGGACTGGTGGGTCGTCGACGAAGCCAACGACGCGGTGGTCTTCTGTTGCCAGAACACGTTCCCGGAGCCGTTGCGAGAAGACGGCACGCCCTACGCCTTCCCCAACTGGACACGGCTCGTCTATGCGGGCGGCGGGCGCTGGAAGTCCGAAGAGGACATCTACAACCCGAGGCGCGACGCCCCCGGCGTCTTCAAGGACTGGGTGAAGGCGGGCGGGAAGCTCGAGAGCAGCGAACGCGTGCACATGGTCCACCGCTGACGCCGCCAGAGGCGCAGAGACGGGCTCCGGCGCCCTTCCCGGGCGGATCGGCTACGCTCCCGTCCGCGCACGCCCACACCCAGCCGGGACGCCGCGAGCCCGATGGCGCCCGGACCGGAGGACCCCATGGGAGATGTCTACATCGTCGAGGCCGTCCGATCGCCGCTCGGCAAGCGCCGCGGCGGACTCTCGACCCTCCACGCCGGCGACCTGCTCGGACACGTGCTCCGGGCCGCCCTCGACCGCTCGGGGTTGAAGGGCGCCGACGTCGGCCAGGTGGTCGGCGGCTGCGTCTCGCAGGTGGGCGAGCAGTCGTACAACGTCGCGCGCACTGCGTGGCTCAGCGCGGGCCTCCCGCTCGAAACGGCCGCGACCACGGTCGATGCGCAGTGCGGCTCGTCGCAGCAGGCCACCACGCTCGCCACCGGGCTGATCGGCGCGGGCCTCGAGGACGTCGTCGTGACCTGCGGGGTCGAGATGATGAGCCGGGTGCCGCTCGGCGCGAACTTCTCGGACAAGGCGCTGGGTCGCCCGGTGCCGAAGAGCTACTTCGAGCACTACGCGTTCCACAGCCAGTTCGAGGGCGCGGAGATGATCGCGAAGGAGTACGGCATCACGCGCGAAGACACGGACGCCTTCGGCCTGCGCAGCCAGACCCTGGCGAAGCAGGCGTGGGACGAGGGCCGGTACGCGCGCGAGGTCGTCGGCGTCGATGCGCCCGTCGTGGGCGAGGACGGCGCGCCGACCGGCGAGACCGTGCACATCGACCGCGACGAGGGCCTGCGGGAGACCTCGGCCGAAGCCCTCGCCAGCTTGAAGGCCGTGATGGAGGGCGGCGTGCACACGGCCGGCTCCTCCTCGCAGATCACGGACGGGGCGTCGGCCGTCGTGCTGGCGTCCGAAGCGGCATTGGAGCGTCACGGCCTGAAGGCCCGCGGCCGCATCGTGGACGCCACGATCGTGGGCGTCGATCCCGAGACGATGCTGAAGGGACCGATCCCGGCGACCCGCAAGGTACTCGCGCGGACCGGTCTCTCGATCGACGACATCGACACCTTCGAGGTGAACGAGGCGTTCGCCGCGGTCGTCCTCGCGTGGCAGCAGGAGTGCGGCCCGGCGCCCGAGCGGGTGAACCCGGGCGGCGGCGCGATCGCGCTGGGCCACCCGACCGGGGCGACGGGCGACCGTCTGATCGCGACCGCGCTCCACGAACTCGAACGGACCGGCGGCCGCTACGGCCTCGTCAGCATGTGCTGCGGCGGGGGTCTCGGAACCGGCACCCTCATCGAACGGCTCGACTGAGGACACGGGCGCCGGGGAACCCATGAGTCGGATCGCATCGAAGCGGGCCCGGGGCCTGGGGCTGGCGCTCGCTCTCGCCGGTGTCGGGGTCTGGCCCGTGTTCGCCGCCGCGGAACCGCAGATGTCGCCCACGGTCGAGGCCGTGCGCCGCCCCGAGGACGTCGCGCGCCCCGAGATCGACGGCGTGCTCGACGACGAGCTCTGGCGCCATGCGGCGCAGATCGACGAGTTCGTGCAGGTCGAACCCGTCGAGGGCGCGGCCCCGTCCGAGCGCACGGTCGCCTACATCGCCTACGACGCCGACTCCCTGTTCATCGCGGTGCGCGCGTACGACCGCGAGCCCGGCAAGATCAAGGCCTTCACGATGCGGCGCGACCGGAGCACGCGCTTCGACGACCGCATCGCGATCGTGCTCGACACGTTCCACGACCACCGCAACTCCTACTGGTTCACCACGAACCCGAACAGCAGCCGGCAGGACGCGATCGTCGAGAACGGAACGCGCTTTCGCGACGCCTGGGACACGATCTGGTACGTGCGGTCGCAGGTCGACGACGAGGGCTGGACGACCGAATTCGAGATCCCGTTCAAGTCGGTCTCGTTCGATCCGGAGAACGACTCCTGGGGCTTCAACCTGATCCGGAGCATCAACCGGCGCAACGAGGAGATCCGCTGGTCGAACTGGCGCGTCGGCACCTTCCCGATGGACGTCAGCGAGGCCGGCAACGTCACGGGCCTGCGGGGCATGGACCAGGGGCTGGGGCTCGACCTGGTCCCGACCGGCGCCATCGCCACCGTCGACGAGCGGACGCGGGATCGCCAGTACGTGCAGGTCGATCCGTCCATCGACGTCTTCTACAAGGTCTCGCCCTCGGTGACCGCAGCCCTGACCGTGAACACCGATTTCTCGGATGCGCCCGTCGACGAGCGGCAGACGAACCTGGACCGATTCGCCCTCTTCTTCCCGGAGACCCGGGACTTCTTCCTCCAGGACGCCGGCATCTTCGACTTCGGCGGCATCGAACGCTTCGGTCCCTCGTCGCAATTCTCGTTCACCAACCCGAACGGCCTGCCGTTCTTCTCGCGCCGGATCGGCATCGCCGACACGGACATCGTCGAACTGCGCGGCGGAGTGAAGGCGACCGGACGCGTCGACCGGCTCAACTTCGGCGTGATGAACGTGCAGATGGGGAGCTTCACCGACGATGACGGCGAACGCATCCAGGGCAAGAACCTCAGCGTCGCGCGCGGCAAGTGGAACGTGGGCGAGGAGTCGTTCGTCGGCTTCATCGCAACCCACGGCGACCCCGGAACCAACTCGTCGAACAGCACCTACGGCGTCGACACGCGCTTGCAGACCCACCACTTCCTCGGCAACCAGATCGTGCAGTTCGACGCCTGGGTGCTGAAGACCGACACCCCGGGCCGGGCCGGCAACGACGAGGCGATGGGCTTCCTCCTCGACTTGCCCAACGACGAGTGGAACGGCCGCATCGGCTTCAAGAGGATCGGCGAGGAATACAACCCGACCCTGGGCTTCACGAACCGCACCGGCATCCACGAGTACATCGCCGAGTTGAAGCACCGCTGGCGGCCGGGCGGCGAGCAGATCCGCTACTGGGAGCTCGCGAACCGGAGCCGCCTCGTCACCAGCACCTCGGGCCGGCTCGAGACGGTGGACTCGATCTTCACCTACGAGGTGACCGACCAGCTCGGCGACTTCGTCTCGATCCAGAGCCGGCTTCGCACCGAGCGTCTCTCCGACGGCTTCGAGATCTCGGAGGGCGTGATCCTGCCCGCCGGACGCTACGACTGGGCGCGCGGCATCTTCACGGTCGGGACCTCGGAGCGCCGCGCGGTCTCGGCCCGGGTCAGCACCTCGTTCGGGACCTTCTTCTCCGGCACGAACCGGCGCCTTTCCCTCAACCTGGGCTGGCGTCCCTCGAAGCACTTCCAGACCGTGGTCGACTACACGCAGAACCAGATCCGTCTCGAGACCGGGGCCTTCACGACGCGACTGCTGCGCTGGAACATCGACGTCGTCTTCTCCCCCGACCTCTCGTGGGAGACCCTGGTGCAATGGGACAAGGCGAGCCGCAACCTCGGCTGGAACAGCAGGGTGCGCTGGGTGGTCCGCGAGGGCGAAGAACTCGTGCTGGTCTGGAACCAGGGCTTCGACACGACCGGTCACGACTTCCGGGCGACCCGCACCGAGTGGACGGGCAAGGTCCGTTGGACCTACCGGTTCTAGCGGACGCTAGGCCAGGATCCGCCGCAGCAGCGGCGGCCCCAGCACCAGCAGGCCGACCACCGCGGCACCGCACGCGGAGACCAGCACCGCGCCCGCGGCGAGGTCCTTGGCCCGGCCGATCGCGGCATCCTGCTCGGGCGAGAGGCGGTCGGACAGGGTCTCGAGCGCGGTGTTGATCGCCTCCGCGGTGAACACCAGTGCGATCGCGAAGGCCAGCAGCGCCGCACCGATCGGCGACACCCGCAGCCACGCCGCGAGGACGATCACGGCGAGAGTCGCGGCGAAATGGATCCGCGCGTTCGGTTCTTCGCGCAACATCCGCGCGATGCCACGCCCGGCGTGACCGAAGCTCGCGCGACGCGCCTGCCACCAGCTCATGCCGGCTCCTCCCGCGGCGGCGCCGCGGCCCGGAAGGCCTGCCACTCGGCCGGCGTGTTCACGTTCGCGAGTGCGTCGGGTCCGCCGACCCGATCGAGATCGGCGCCTTCGAGCCAGGTGACCCGCAACGCGTCGAGGAGCCCGCGCAGGGTCGGCTCTCCGCGCTCGAAGCGTTCCCGGGCCACGGGGGCGGCCGCGGCCCGTCGATAGAGCGCGCACAGCGGCTGCGGGCGGTCCGTCCGCGGCACGACGGCGTCGGCATCCGCCGACCGGAGCGCGACGAGGCCCAGCACGAGCTCGTGGGTGAGCGCGGGCATGTCGGTGGCGACCACGAACACCCAGGGCGCGTGGGCCGCCTCGAGAGCGCCGACGATGCCGCGAAGCGACGACGGCTCGCCTTCGGGATCAGGCACCGCGCGCCCGGGGGTTCCCTTCGGCGGCTCGCCGCCGACCAGCAGCAACTCGTCGAAATCGTGCGCGAGGAGTTCGGCCTGCCGCGTCGCGAGCGCGCGTCCGCCCCATTCGAGCCGGGCCTTGTCGCACCCCATGCGGGTCGAAGCGCCCCCCAACAGGACCGCGGCGGCGGTGTCGGCGAAGCGGCTCACGGCGCGTCCGCATGGCCGAGCCACTCGAGGTCGAGCAGCTGCACATCGACGGCCGCGCCCGCAGCGATCTCGCTGGCATCGGCGGGAAACACGAGCAGCCCCTGCGCCAGCGTCATCGAACGCAGCACGCCCGAACTCTGGTTGCCGGTCGGCGTCGCCACGATCGCGTGTCCGTCGCGTTCGAGTCCGACGCGGACGAAGTGCAGTCTTCCGGGCGCCTTCGTCAGGCCTTCCGAAAGCGTCGCGCGTACGGTGGGGCGGAGGACCCGCTCGCGGCCCCCCATCCGCAACAGGACCGGCCGCACGAACTGCTCGAACGTGACCATGGCCGAGACCGGGTTCCCGGGCAGGCCGAAGACGAGCGGACCGCGGCCGTCCGGAAAGCGGCCGAAGGCGACCGGATGGCCGGGCTTCATCTTCACGCCCCAGAAGTCGAGGACGCACCCGAGCTTCTCGAGCACCGGGCGGACGTGGTCGTGGTCGCCCACGGAGACACCGGCCGAACTCACCAGCAGGTCGGCATCGAGCCCGGCGCGCAGCATGCGCTCGAGATCTTCGGCCGTGTCGCGTGCGATCCCCAGGTTGGTGGGCAGCGCACCGGCCTCCTCGCACTGGGCCGCCAGGGAGTAGGCGTTCGAGGCGACGATGCGCCCGCCGGACACGTCGTGGTCGGGATCGACCAGTTCGTCTCCGCCGGACAGGATCGCGACCCGGGGTCGCCGGTGGACCGGGACCAGGGTGCGGCCGAGCGAGGCCAGCATGCCGATGTGGCCCGGGCCCAGCACGGTTCCGGGCCCGAGGACGAGGTCGCCCTCCCGCACGTCCTCGCCGGCAAGGCGCACGTGATCGCGGCATCGCGGGCTCGTCCGGATCTCGACGCGGTCGGCCGTCGCCTCGGCGTCCTCCTGACGCACGACGGTGTCGGCACCCTCCGGAAGGGGCGCTCCGGTGAAGATGCGCGCGGCCTCGCCCTCCCCGAGCGCCCGCGGTGCCCGCCCGCCCGCCGGGACCTCGTACGCGACCGCGAGCGAGACCGGCGAGGACGCCGACGCCGCACCGACGTCGGCCTCGCGCACCGCGTACCCGTCCATCGCAGAGCAGTCCGCGGGCGGCAGGGTCCGGCCGGAGCGGATCGGCGCCGCGAGGACGCGCCCGGCAACGCCGGTCAGCGCCAGCGTCTCGGGCGGCAGGGCCCGGGCCGCGGCCAGGACCGTGCGCTGGGCCTCGGCGACATCGATCCCGGTTCGCATGGCGGCACGGTACCGTCCGGCCGCCTCCCCGGGAACCCTCGCGAGCGCGGAAGCGGTGGGCAGCGCCGCTCGGGAATTGTGCCTAAAATGCGGGCAGCGGTTCCCGAAAACCGTGGAGTTCCGCGCCCTTGGCTTCCCCCGCCCTGCCCACCCTCGATGTCCGCGGCGAGCGCCTGGTCAGCCCGTTGGCCTTCGCGCCGCTGTCCGGGGTCTCGGACCTTCCGGCCCGGCTGCTGGCCCACGAAGCGGGCGCGGGCCTCGTCTTCACCGAGACCCTGAATGCGCGGGCGCTCGTCGAGGGGCGCCCGGGCGCGCTGCGGCGGCTGCGGACCGACCCGGCCGAGGGGCGACTGGCCGTCCAGCTCTTCGGCGCGGAACCGCACTACCTCGGCGAAGCCGCCGCGCGGCTGGCGGACGCGGGCTTCACATGGCTCGATCTGAACCTCGGCTGCCCGGTCAAGAAGTTCCTGCGCGCCGGCGCCGGAGCCGCGCTGCTGCGCGCGCCGGACCGCCTGGCGCCGCTCTTCGCGGCGCTGCGCGAGCGCTTCGCGGGCACGGTCTCGGTGAAGCTGCGTCTCGGCTGGGACGCCGCGCACGGGGTCGCCCCCGAGGTCACCCGCCTGGCGGCGGCCGAGGGTCTCGACCTCGCGACGATCCACGGCCGCACCCGCGCCCAGCAATACCGGGGCCATGCCGACCGCGACGCGATCGCGGCCGCGGTGGAGAGCGCGGATGATCTGCCGGTGCTCGCGAACGGGGACGTGCGGACCCCGGAAGACGTCTTCGCGATGCTGCGCGACACCGGGGCCGCCGGCGTGATGATCGGGCGCGCCGCGGTCGGAAACCCGTGGATCTTCGCGCAGACGCGGGCGCTCGCAGCGGCCGGGCACGCCGACGCGCCTTCCCGGCGCATCCGCCTCGACACCCTCGAACGCCACGTCGCGTGGATTGCCAGCTGCACCGACGACCCCGGCGCGCGGAACACCCAGATCCGACGTTATGTGGCGGCCTACTCGAAGGGGCTCCCGGGCAGCAGCCGCTTCCGCGCGGCCGCCCTCGCCGAACCCGACCCGGACCGGATGGTCAGGATGGCGCGGACGTTTCTCTCCGACCCGGTGGCGGCCTGATGGCCCGAAACGTGCAGGACGTGATGGAGGCGCTGCTCTCGGGCGTCGTCGTCCTCGACGCGAGCGGCTGCGTGGACGAGATCAACTCGGTGGCGAGCCGGATGCTCGAGCAATCGCGCGAGTCGGCCGCCGGACGACCGGTCGAGGAACTCGTCACCCGGGACCACGCGATCGCCAGGCTGGCGCGCAAGGTGCTGGCCGTGGGCACCCCGATCTCCGAACCGGAGCAGACGATCGAGCGGCGCTCGGGCGACGACGCCGTGGTCGACATCGCAGCCTCTCCGGTCTTCTCGAGCGGCCCGGGCGCCGACGGCGTCGTGCTGGTGCTGCGGGACCGCCTGTCCAACCGGCGCCTCGAACAACTCGAGAACGAACGCGAGCGCTTCCTGTCCTTCGGCCGGATCGCGGCCGGGCTCGCGCACGAGGTCAAGAACCCGCTCGGGGGCATTCGCGGCGCGGGCGAACTGCTGGTGCGCCGCGCCGCGAACGACAAGAACCGCGAGACCGCGGAGCTGATCGTCCGCGAGAGCACCCGGATCGCGAACCTGGTCGACGACTTCATGGTCTTCGCCCGCGGCGACGAACTCCGGCTCGCGCCCGAGAACCTCCATCGCATCCTCGACGGCGCGATCGAGTTGCTGGTCCACGACCCCCTCGCGTCCGGCGTCGAGATCGTGCGCGCCTATGACCCGTCCCTGCCCGACGTCGTCGTCGACGCGGACCGCATCCACCAGATCGTCCTGAACCTCGCGCGCAACGCGCTGCAGGCGATGGATGAGGGCTCCGGAAGGCTCGAGTTCCGCACCCGCATGACGCTCGAACACCGCATCGCGCTGGAGTCCGGCCGCCCGATGCCGACCGTGGCGATCTGGGTGGTCGACGACGGCTGCGGCATGGACGAGAGCGAGCTGCGCGAGGCCCACCTGCCGTTCTTCACCACGCGCATCGGCGGAACCGGGCTGGGGCTCGCGGTCGCCGAGTACTGGGCCGCCCAGCACCAGGGCTCGCTCGATCTGGAGAGCGAGAAGGGCGCTGGAACCCGCGCGCGCCTCACGCTTCCCCTCCGCACGGCCCCCGGACGAGGAGACGAGCCGCGATGAACCACCCCGCACGCGTGCTGATCGCGGACGACGAGGCGTCGATCCGCTTCGTCCTGCGAGAAACCCTGGAGGGAGAGGGACACGCCGTCACCGACGTCGCGTCCGGCGACGCCGCGCTCGCGGCTCTCGCGGAGGGGAGCTTCGACCTCGCGTTGTTCGACATCCGCATGCCCGGGCCGGGCGGCCTCGAACTGCTCGACCAGGTCCGCGCGATGGGGAGCGACACCGCGGTGGTGATCATCACCGCCCAGAACACCTTCGACAATGCCGTCGACGCGATGAAGCGCGGGGCCTTCGACTACCTGGTGAAGCCGTTCAGCACCGACGAGGTGATCGCCCTGGTTTCGAAGGCGATGCGGACCCGCGCCCTCGAGAGCGAGGTGCGCGCGCTCCGGCGCGAGGTCGGCCAGCAGACCGGCGACCGAATGGTCGGCCGCTCCGCGGGGATGCTCGCGGTCTTCAAGACGATCGGCCGCGTGGCCGGAAACGACGTGCCCGTGCTGATCCAGGGCGAGAGCGGAACCGGCAAGGAGCTGATCGCGCGGGCGATCCACGCCGCGAGCCCGCGCGCCGACGGGGCCTTCGTCGCCGTCAATGCCGCCGCGATCCCCCGGGACCTGCTAGAGAGCGAGCTCTTCGGCCACGAGCGCGGCGCGTTCACGGGCGCGGTCGAGTCGCGCATCGGTCGCTTCCGCGAGGCATCCGGGGGCACGCTCTTCCTCGACGAGATCGGGGACATGCCGGTCGAACTCCAGGCCAAGCTGCTGCGCGTGCTCCAGAGCGACGAGGTCACCGCGGTCGGCGGCCGCAAGCCGGAGAAGATCGACGTCCGCATCCTCGCGGCGACCCATCGCGACCTCGACGCCGCGGTCGCCGACGGCGACTTCCGCGAGGATCTGCTCTACCGGCTGCGCGTGATCCCGATCGAGGTCCCGGCCCTGCGCGACCGGGCCGACGACATCCCGCCCCTGATCGACCACTTCCTCGAGCGCTACGACGCCGAACTCACCGGGGGACACCACGTCCTGGCCACCGAGACCGTCGAGGTCCTCACCGCCTACGACTGGCCCGGAAACGTCCGGGAACTCGAGAACGCGGTGAAGCGCGCGCTCGTGCTGGCGGGCGCCGACGTGCTCACGCCCGACGACTTCGCATTCCTCCGCGCGGGCGCGTCGAGCCGCGACCCGCGGAGCGCGTCGCTGGGAGAAATGGTCGCGGAAGAGGCCGCGCGCGCGCTCGAGGAGGGAGAGGACGAGATCTACCGGCGCATCATCGACCGCATCGAACGCCCCCTGCTCGAAACCGTGCTCGCGCGGACGTCCGGCAACCAGATCCGGGCGGCCGGGCTGCTGGGAATCAACCGCAACACGTTGCGGAAGAAGCTCACGGAGCTGGGCATCGAAGTCCCGAAGCGGCCATGACGGCGCTGTGCCCGCGGGGCCTCCACGTGCTGGCCGATGCCGCACCGGGTTGGCGGCACGACCCGGTTGCGCAGGCGCGCGCCGCGTGCGAGGGCGGGGCCCGGGTCGTGCAGCTCCGTGCGAAGTCGGCCACCGACCGCGAGGCGCTCGCGTGGGGCCGCGAGATCCGCGCCCTGACGCGCGAACGCGGCGTGGGCTTCGTCGTGAACGACCGCGCCGATTGGGCGCTCGCGTGCGCGGCCGACGGCGTCCATCTCGGACAGGAGGATCTCGCACCGGGCGACCTTCCGGACTGGATCCGCGCGCGTCTGGCGGTGGGACGCTCCACCCACGGTCCGACCCAGGCGCGGCACGCGGTGTCCGAAGCCCCCGACTACATCGCCTATGGCCCCCTCTTCGACACCGCGTCCAAGGACACCGGCTACGGACCGCGCGGACTCGACGCGTTGCGCGAGATCGTCGCGATCGCGGGCGAGCGGCCCGTCGTCGCGATCGGGGGGATCGACGCCGAGCGCGCCCGCAGTGCGATCCGCGCGGGCGCCGCCGGCGTGGCCGTGATCTCGGCGGTGGCGGCTGCGGCCGACCCGGTGGCCGCGACGCGCGCGCTCGTCGACGCGATCGGTAGCGCCTGATGGCGTCGATGCGGCTCGTCTCGTTGCTCGGCATCGCGGTCTTCCTGGGCCTGGCGTGGCTGCTGTCGACGGACCGCCGGACCCCGCCGTGGCGGCTGCTCGCCGCTTCGATGGGGCTCCAATGGGGCCTCGCGCTGGTCGCGCTCGAGACGCCGTGGGGAGAACGCTATTTCGTCGCGATGAACGCGGCCGTCGCGGGGCTGCTGACCTTCACCGACGCCGGAAGCCGCTTCGTCTTCGGGAGCCTGTTCGACACCGGGTTCTCCTTCGCGCTGACGGTCCTGCCCATCATCGTGTTCATGGGGTCGCTCTTCTCCGTGCTCTACCACCTGGGTCTCGTCCAGGGGATCATCCGCATCCTGGCCCGCGCGCTCTCGGCGCTGCTCGGGACCTCGGGAGCCGAGACCCTCGCGGCGGTGGCCAACATCTTCGTCGGCATGACCGAGGCGCCGCTGCTGGTGCGTCCCTACATCGAACGCATGACGCGCTCGGAGCTGTTCACATTGATGGTCACCGGCATGGCCACGATCGCGGGGTCCGTCCTCGTGGCCTACGCCAAGATGCTGGGCGAGGCCGAGTACGCGGGGCACCTCGTCACCGCGAGCCTGCTCTCCGCGCCCGCCGCGATCGCGGTGGCCAAGCTGATGGTGCCCGAGACCGGGACCCCGGAGACCGGACTCGGCGCGCACGCCCACGTCGAACGCACGACCGTGAACCTGATCGATGCCGCGTCGGAGGGCGCGCTGTCCGCGCTCCGGCTGGCCGCCAACATCGGCGCACTGCTGATCGCGTTCGTCGCGCTGGTGGCGATGGCGAACGCCGGCATCGGCGCCCTCGGAGACGCGCTGGGCATACCGGGTCTCAGCCTCGAACGCATCCTGGGCTGGCTCTTCGCACCGCTGGCCTGGTTGCTGGGCATCCCCTGGTCGGAGGCCGCGGACGTCGGATCGCTGCTGGGAATCAAGACGGTGCTGAACGAGTTCCTCGCGTACGAGGCGCTCGCGGAGGCGATGCAGGCCGGGACGCTGTCGACGCGCTCGGTCACGATCGCGGCCTACGCGCTGTGCGGCTTCGCCAACCTCGGTTCCCTGGCCATCCTGATCGGCGGCATCGGCGGGATGGCCCCGAGCCGACGCCCCGAGCTCGCGCAGCTCGGGCTGCGCTCGGTGATCGCGGGCACGCTGGCGACCCTGATCACGGGCGCCGTGGTCGGCACGCTGCTCTAGCGCCGGCCGCTCAGCCGACCCTGCGCAGCCGGTTGCGGTCGGTGTGCGCGTACGGTTCCGGCTGACCCGCCATCGCGAGTTCGGTGAGCTCGTCGTAGGCCCATGCGCCGTCGGCCCCGATCGACACGTCCACGCGGTAGCGCGTGGTCCGCGCCGCACGGTCGAGGTACGGGTTCGAGAGGATGCCGTTGGTGGACCGGCCCGACTCCGCTTCCAGGGTGAACTCGCGCGCGTCGGCGTCGGCGCTCCCGATCGCCATCACCGTGGTGCCGCGTGGCACCATGAAGCAGCGCATCACCTGTCCGGCGTCGGCATCCCAGAGCCAGTAGCCGACCTCCATGTGGAAGGGTTCGTCTTCGCCGAGCCGGTGGGCCGTCATCCGATAGTCGAGCCCGTAGAGGACCTGGGCACCGTTTTCGACCGGGCCGAACGGCTCGAACGCGACGCGTTCGCGGAACCGCGACTCGCGGCTGGCATCCGGGCCGTGCGCGTACGAGACGTCCACTCCCTCGGCACCCTCCCAGGTCCCGATCAGGGCGGCCAGCGGCCCCCAGCTTCCGGGCGACTCCACCACGTGTGCTCCTTCTCGTGCGGGGCACGCAGTCTCCCGAAAAGTCGTGCGGATCGCTGCCCCCGTGGTGCCGTACAATGCCCGGATGGCGGCACCGCTGGCAGGCACCCGTGTGGTCGAACTCGGAGACGGCGTCTCCGCGGCGGCGGCCGCGCGCTGGCTCGCCGACCTCGGCGCGGAAGTGATCAAGGTCGAAGCGCCGGGGGGGGATTCGACCCGTATGCGCGGGCCGTTTCCGCAGCGCACGCCGGACCCGGAACGCAGCGGCCTCTTCCTCGGGCTGAACGCGGGCAAGCGGAGTCTCGTGCTCGACCTCGACGTGCCGGGCGATCGCGCGCAGCTCGCGGACCTGCTCGCCTCGAGCCACGCCCTGGTGCACAACCTGGCTCCCGCGCGCGCGGAGCGCCTCGGCCTGGACGGCGCCTCGCTCCGGGCGCGCCACCGGCACCTGGTGGCCACGTCCGTCACCCCGTTCGGCGCGACCGGTCCGTACCGCGACTACCGCGCCGAGGAACTCACCACCACGAATGCCGGCGGCTGGTGTTGGCTCTCGCCCGGAGCGCTGGCGGAGGCGGAGCGCCCGCCGCTCAAGACCGCGGGACACCAGGCCGACCTGCATGCGGCGCTGGCGGCGGCCACCGCCACCCTGGCGGCGCTGTGGCGCGCGCGGCGCGGGGGAGGCGGCGAGGCGATCGACGTGGCCGGACGCGAAGCCGTGGCCGCGATCCTCGAGGTCGGACTGATCGGCTTCACCTACTCGGGCCTGGTGGCGACGCGGCACGGCGTCCGCGGACTGAACCCGTGGGGCATCTTCGAGTGCAGCGACGGGCGCATCTTCCTCGCGACGATCGAGGACGACCAGTGGGAGCGGCTGGTCGCGTTCATGGGCTACCCGGACTGGGCCGAGCTCGAGATCTTTGCGGACTTCCCCGCGCGCGCGCGCAACGCGGACGCGCTCGCGACGTTCGTGCAGGAATGGATCTCGCCGTGGAAGGTCGACGAGCTCTTCCACGAGGGGCAACGTCGCCGCATCTGCTTCGCCCCGGTCCTCGACATGGCCGGCGTCGCCACGGCGCCGCACCTGGTGGAGCGGGGCTTCTTCGAGACGCTGAAGGCGCCCGGCTTCGGCGAGATCCGGCTGCCGGGACACCCCGCACGCTGGAGCGATGGTGCGGCCGCGCTGCGCGGGCCCGCGCCGCGCCTCGACGAACTCGGACGGGCCCCGGCGGCACCGCCCGTTCCGGCCCCGGACCCGGCTGCGACCCGGACCGGGCGGCCGCTC
>Ga0114931_10001371_pt1 | contig 31122 bp, 30 predicted proteins | sample 2SBtaG_FD_89579 | JGI IMG/M metagenome (GOLD analysis project Ga0114931, IMG submission 89579) | Deep subsurface microbial communities from Kolumbo volcano to uncover new lineages of life (NeLLi) - 2SBTROV14_V59a metaG | ecosystem: Environmental > Aquatic > Marine > Volcanic | place: Kolumbo... | reverse complement strand
TAACGGGCTCGACGGCCACCATCTGGCCATGACAGAAGACTACGATCTGCTGATTCTGGATATCATGCTGCCCGATATCGACGGCTGGAAAATTCTTCAATCCTTGCGCGACGCCGGCCGGCGAATGCCGGTGCTGTTTCTAACCGCCCGCGACAGTGTGGATGACCGGGTCAAGGGGTTGGAACTCGGTGCTGATGACTATCTGGTAAAACCCTTTGCCTTCGCCGAACTGCTTGCCAGGGTACGGACCCTGTTGCGGCGCGGCTCCACCCCCGCCAATGAAACCACGCTGACAGTGGCTGATCTTGAGCTCGATTTGATGCGCCGGCGGGTAACGCGTGCCGGGCAGCGCATCCAGCTCACAGCCAAAGAATTCGCCTTGCTGGAACTATTGGTTCGACGCCGGGGCGAGGTACTGCCCCGTTCGCTGATTGCCTCCCAGGTCTGGGATATGAATTTTGACAGTGACACCAACGTCATCGACGTCGCCATCCGCCGGTTACGCGCCAAGATTGACGAAGGCTACGAACTACGATTGATTCATACCCGTCTGGGCATGGGTTATATGCTCGACACACCGGATGCGGGCTGACAGCACCGATGCTGCGACACCCACCCTCACTGCTCCTGCGCCTTACCCTGCTGTTCGGGGTCGTGGCGATCGTCGTGTTTTCCGGATTCGGCTGGCTGATTGAAAATTCGATCAAGCATCATTTTTCCGAGGAAGATGCCAGAGAACTCGAAATCATCGCCCAATCTGTCGGGCAGGCGCTGCTTGCGGAAGACAACGACGAAATCGGGCAGCGGATCAAACGCAGGCTTGAGGATCTCACGGTAAGTCATCATCACACATCGCTGTATATCGTCGACCGGCATGGACAAGCGGTATTTTCCAGCGATGGGGCAGACCTGTCCTCGCTGATCGGACAGACTGAAAGCTCCGAAAATACCGATGCCCCACAGGAATGGGACCATGGTGGCCGGCGCTACTATGCGCTCGTGCGGCATATTGGCGGCGCCGGGGCCTCGGCTCCTCCGGCTTATACCCTTGCCATCGTGTCTCCCATGGACGTCCATTTGGATTTCCTGCGGCATTTCCGTTTGACGCTGTGGCTGATGATTGCCGCCGGTTTTGTAACCACCAGTTTCATGGGCTGGGTCGTGATTCGCTACGGTCACGCCCCGCTGCGCAACATTGTCGAACAGATCCGTCACATCAGTGCCAATGAACTGAATACCCGCCTGACTCCGGAAAGCGTGCCACGCGAACTGACCGATCTGGCCGTCTCGTTCAACGATATGCTCGAGCGCATGGAAGACGCGTTTCTTCGGCTATCCAATTTCTCCGCGGATATCGCCCATGACCTGCGCACACCCGTGACCACCATGCTGACCCAGACCCAGGTCGCCCTTTCCCAAACACGATCTATAGAAGAGTACCAGGAGATTCTGTATTCCAATATTGAGGAATACGAACGTATGGCACAGATGATCAACGACATGCTGTTTCTGGCCAAGGCCGACAATGATCCAGGCAACCTCGCTTTCACCGCTGTAGACCTGGCTGGCGAGATCACGACATTGTTTGAATTTTACGAAGCCTGGGCCGAAGACCGCCATGTCGCACTCACATTGGAAGGTCGCGCCTCCGCGACAGGCGACAGGATGATGCTGCGAAGAGCATTGGGCAATCTTCTTTCCAATGCCATACGCCATACGCGCGCGGGGGATACTGTGTGGGTAAAACTGGGCGCCTCGAAAGACGGCGTGACCGACATCACCATCGAAAATCCCGGCCCGGATATTCCTCCCGAACATTTGCCCAAGCTATTTGATCGCTTCTACCGTGTCGATCCGTCACGACAGGAAAGCGGCACGGGTCTGGGACTGGCCATCGTCAGGTCAATAGTGGAGGCGCACGGCGGCCGGATAGGCGTGACATCATCAGGCGGAAGGACCTGCTTTCACATCCGCCTGAAAACGCATCAATGGCCATGATGATGCGTGGAGGAACTGGCTTCAAGACTGTCCAGTTCGGTTTCTTCAAAATACTGAACAAACGCCCGGCTCAGGCGCCTGGCGAGATTCTGCCCGAGCACAGCGCCAGATTGTGCAATCGCCGCTTCGATCTGAGCTTCTGTGGCTTCCAGCAGATCATAGGTCACGTCGACAATGTCATTGTCAATCTCAACACGCTTGATACCCATCATCGATTGCACTTGTTCAATCACCCTCGCCGCGGTTCCAGGCGTGAGAGCGGAAGACAATTTCAAGCGCCGCCGTTTGAGCACTTCCCGTCCTTCCTGCCTGGGCGCCTTTTGCCCCGGCGCACCAATATACAGATGCGGTTTATCCAGAAACCGTTGTTTGCACTGCTCGGAACAGAAGGCAAAGTGCATACCAAGATAATCAATAGACAATTGCCGGGGATCGACCATCATATGGCATACCGGATCTTTTATTTTGGTATCGCCGCTTGTCATGGTCGCCTCCAAGTCTACCTATTCCAACAGTATCACTGTCATCATAAAACCTGTGCGCTGCACACAGGTCAAACGTCAGCACATCAATGCGCAGAGTATAGTACAGGACACTCGATATCGAACCGGCGATGGTTGTTTTTTTTCTCTATCAGGTTATACACTAGAGACCTTGTAATGAAATCATCCCGTTTGCAGATCAGGCGGTCATTTGAGCGCATATCCTGTTCGGACCCGGCCCACGGATTTCTTTGCCGGGTTACATAGCCCGCTGATCTATCAGACGCCCATATAACCCATAAACAACAAGCAAGAAATCGGTGTTATGAAGAAAAAAATCGTTATCGTTGGCAATGGTTTTGCTGCTTTGTTTTTTATCGGCGCGTTTCTTGGCCTGCCTGTCATCCCCGCGTTTGCGTTCTTTTTGCGCCGGGTATATTCGCGCTACGACATCACCGTCATCGGTAATGGACGCTTTATCTACTTCCCAGCAATTCCGGAATTCATTACCGGAAAAAAATCCACAGACACGATCAGCCTGGATATTCGGCCCTGGCTGTGGCGACGTAATATACGGTTCATACCTGACAGGGTTATCGATGTGCAGGACGGTGGAAGAACGGTCGTGACCACAGAGGGGCGTTATAGCAACGACGCGCTGTTCATCGGCACGGGTCCGGCGTTTCGATACGACGACATCCCCGGCACCAGTGAGCACACATTTTCACCCTGTGGCGGGCCGGATGAAATGGACGCCTTCATGCAGCGCCTGAAAAATCTGAAAAAAGGCATCATCTATGTTGGCTTCAAGCTCAACAAGCGTGACGGCTTTGTTGCCGGCCGTGGCGGCCAGATGTACGAATGCGCCTGCCTGCTCGACTACGCGCTGAAAGCCCAGGGCCGGCGCGACAATTTCGAAATTCACCTTTTCTCTCCGGATATTGCACCGGGAGAAACCGGCGCCATCACCGACCGACTGCTGGAACGCGACATCATCCTCGATTACGGCTATGAACCCGCGGCCTTCATCGAGGGCGGGATGCGCGATACCGATGGCTCGTTCCGGGCAGCCGATCTGATTTTGTTTACCCCCGGTATCCAGGCCCCGGACTGGGTGCAACAATCCTGCCTGCCGGTTTCCGTTGGCGGACATATCGATGTGGATAAATACGGCCGCGTCAGGGGCCTGGACAAGGTGTTCGCTGCCGGTGATTGCAGCAACCATGAAAACCCGCCCCCCTGGGTCCCGCATCAGGCGCACATGGCGCAATTGCGCTCGGAAGCCGCGGCGAAAAACATGCGCGCCGAATTCAAAGGCCGTGCACCATCGCACACCTACCGCTTCGAACTATCCTGCATTCTGACTATGGAGAACGATGCACTGTGGCTGCACGCCGCCAGCGACGACAAGCCACCGTTCTGGAACCTCTTCCCACGCCACTCACGCAAACTCATTCTCGTTAAAAACTTGTTCGAGCGGCTTTACCTGTTTTACCTGCGCCATCTGTAGCGGGATATTATTGATGCTATCACTCGATCGCCGACACAGCATCATTTTGATCCCGCACGGGCCAGACATGAAACTTTGCCTGCGTTTTCTGTCCGACACCTACCGCCCCCTTGTTCAGGTACAAGGCCCACGCCCAGTCCCTTTCATAAAGACTGGTCGTGGCCGACCAGTACACATCCTGCAGCGCAGTAAAGGCGTGAGCCGCGGGCAGCGCCGGATCATGCCGGCTGCAATCGACCAGCGATTCAAGTTCATTGATGTTAGGCAGCCGCCAGCCAGGATACTTGTCCGGACCTGCGTTGAATTGATCGACCGCGGTCAAGGCTTGCGCCCAGGTTACGGGACCGCACAGATCGGCCGGCCGATGCCAGCAGAGACCTGTCAATCGATCCAGGACGCCATCCCGGCACGGATGAAAACGTGGCGCAGGCCAGGGGCGGCCGCAGAACAACTCAGCGTCCTGCCCCGACCCCGGACAGGGGATCTCATCACCCCTTGCACTGTAACACCAAATCTGCCCGGTGACCGAGAGAATGCGACTACCCTGCCCACGAACCGGCCATACCATAAACGACTGATCCTTGCCGCCGTAGAACATACGACCGCCATCCATGTCCACATACCAGGCATGTGCCGGGCTGATCGCAGCAGTCGTGGAACTCCAGTACCAGCCGTTGAATACATTGGTGAACGGGTGACCCTCCGGCAACGCTGGCCGTCTGGTCTGATGACTGATCAGGCTCCGAAGCTCGCGCCGGTTCGGCAGGCGCCAGTCACTGTGGCCCAAATGTCGGTCAACGTTCATCTGGATCACAAAATCGAGCGCTTCCTGCCAAGTCAGGGGGAATTCCGCGGGATTGGCGTTAGGGTGCCAGACCAGACCCGTCAGCCGATCCGTAATGCATTGCCCTTCCCGCCAGAATCGGGATTCAGGCCACGGCGTACCATGCCGAAAGGCGGCGTCCTGACCAGTGCCGGCACAGTCGACCCGACAGCCATCGGCATCATGGCAGGTCACCTGCCCGGTCTGAAGATACCCCGTGTCACTCATTACTGCTCTCCTCTGTTACGTCCCGCACCACAGGTACAGCGGTACATTTATACCGATATTCAGGATAGATAATTATGCACACACTGGAACAATACGGACTCCTGTTTGGCTTGACGGTCGGCATCATCGGCTTTGTCCTCAGTCTGTATGCCCTGGCCGGCGCACTGGGTAAAGTCCGCCAGGAAGCGGGCAAAGACGTACCTGCCACCGCAGGCCGGTTATCGCGCGACCCGGTTTGGGTACGTTACCACGCCCGCTATTATGGCTATGCCCTGTTATTTCTGGCTTTCGATATGGAAATGGCCTACATGTATCCTTGGGCGGTGGTCTACAAGCAGGAAGGACTGGTTGCCCTGCTCGATATGGGCGTATTCCTGGCCATTCTGTTCCTCGGACTACTCTATGGCTGGAGTCAGGGTGCACTGCGGAGACAATAAATGATCAGCGGTGCCCGGCAGGGAGTCTTATCCGGATTCAACCGGCTGGTCGCCGCCGCCCTGGCACGCGATCTTGGCGTATTCGTCGTTCCCGGCCCGGATATCGCCCGCGCGTACGGCCTGGATATCGGAGCGGCCGGCCTCCACCTGGTTGCCAGCCCGCGTCATGCCAGCGTGCTGCTGATAATCGGTGACATCACACCAGCGTTACGTGAAGCCGCGGCTGTTGTCTATGCCCAGATGATGCGACCTCGGGCCTTATTGGCTGTCGGTACAGGAGCTTTATCGCCTTTGCCTGCCGCTGACATCAGTACCGGAATTTCGCAGCAGGAACTGCTTGAAGGTGTTCACCAGCTTCGTACTGCCTTCACCACGGGCGCTTTCCAGCCCGAGGTATCGGACTTTGATGCACCGGTGTTGCAGATCCGTATCGAATACACCTGCCCCATGCACCCGGAGATCGTCCAAGACGAACCCGGTTCATGCCCCAAGTGCGGTATGTTTCTGGTGCCACGTGAAGTCCAGGCTGGCATGCCGCGCACGCATTCAGATAATCATGCAGACAGGCAGATAACATCACCGCATACACACAAGACCTCCCCCGAAATGGACCTTGGAGCTGCCGTCGAATATACCTGCCCCATGCATCCGGAGGTGGTGCAGAACGAACCGGGGCAATGTCCCAAGTGTGGCATGAACCTGGAACCCCGCAAGGAGCAGCCGGAACAATCCGCCCACGAGCATCATCACACGGACCACAGTGCGTTGGTCGAATATACCTGCCCCATGCATCCGGAGGTGGTGCAGAACGAACCGGGGCAGTGTCCCAAGTGTGGCATGAACCTGCAACCCCGCAAGGAGCAGCCGGAACAACCTGCCCACGAGCATCATCACACGGACCACAACGACATGGATCATAGTCATATGAACCACGACGATATGGACTTCATGTCCATGATCGAGGTCACCAAGGACCTGCCCCGCAGCGGTGACGGTCTGCCGATGGAATGGATCGATGCAGCCTTTGGCCCTTTTTTTCCAGGCCTGCCCGGCGGACTATTGCTGTCACTGACACTCGATGGTGACACAGTCGCCGGGTCCAGCGCCCGCTCCCTGGCCAAGGCCGGCGACCCGCTCGCCCATGCCCCGATGGACACCGCACAGTTCGTCGAATTCATGTCTGGCATCGATCCGCTGGCCCCGGTCGCTTATCGACTGCTTGCCTGCCGGGCGCTGGAAAACGCGGCGGGTGTTGAGCTATCGGCTGAAGCCGCACGGGCGCGTATCGGCGCACTGGAGCGCGAGCGCATCGCAAGCCACCTGAACTGGCTGACACTGTTCGGGCAGCAAACCGGCTTCGACTGGTTGCAACAACATGCGGCAGCGTTGCAATTGAACATTCGGCAGGCCAATCTGGAACAGCTCGTTGCCCTGAAGCCGGCCATGCAATCCCTGATCAAACGCCTGCGACACACGCCCTTGCTGAAATCCCGAACAGCACGCATTGGCCGAGTGATGCATGATACCTCACTACTAGGTCCGGTAGCCCGCGCCGCCGGTATCAACAGCGATGCGCGCAGTGCGGATGCAGCCTACATCACACAGGGATTCTCCCCGGTCTGCCGCCAGGAAGGAGACGCCTATGCCCGCCTGCAGGTTCGACTGGAGGAGATAAGCCATAGCCTTGCGCTGCTCCAAACCGCCGACGCCATTGAATTACCGGTCTTCGCCACTGTCCGGGGGATGTCCGGCGGTGGAGAAGCGGTGGTCGAGACTCCACGCGGCCAGGCCAGCCTGCAACTGACCCTGAAACAGGGCCAGGTAACGGCGATACAACTGACGACACTGTCGACACACCATCTTACACTCATTCCAACCCTGACCGAACAGCTGGAACTGGGTGATGCACTGGTGACCGTCGGCTCCCTCGATCTGTCTCCCTGGGAGGTGTGGCAGTGATAACCCTGGCGCTGCTCTTGTTACTGACATTCGGCGCTTATCTGGTCGCTGTGCTTGAACACTGGACAACGTACGGACGGTTTCGGCCGACTGCCCCGCTGCTGGCCGCCCTCGCCCTGCTGGGACGGGAGTCCATCGTGCCACGCAAACCCGACCGGATTTTTTTTGAGGTCGGCCCGGTGCTGCTGCTGATCTCGGCCGTACTCGCCGCAACGGTCATACCGCTGACCCCGAACCTCATTATCACCGACCTGGCCACCGGAGCCCTGTTCATCAACGCAGCACTGGTCTACGTGCTGGTCGCCCTGCTGATGGCCGGCTGGGGGCCGGACGGTGCCTACGCCATGATCGGTGGCTGGCGTTTTCTCGGCCAGTTGATCGCCTACTCCATGCTGATTGTCATGCCGATTACCGCCGTGGCGATGCGTGCCGAGTCATTATTGATGAGCCAGGTTGTGGCCTCCCAGACCCATATATGGAATATCCTTTATCAGCCACTGGGTTTTGTGCTGTTTTTTATCGCCGCCATGGCGCTGGCCTTCTGCCGCCGTTTGACCTGCCGAATGCGAAAGGCGAACTGGCCGGCGGTGTGGAAGCCGAGTATGGCGGCGCCCGGCTGGCGGTGTTCCGACTCGGTCGTCTCGCGCTGATTATCACCCTGGCGGCAGCGACGGTGGTTTTCTACCTCGGCGGCTGGCAGGGGCCCTGGCTGCCGCCCTGGGCCTGGAGCGCCATCAAGATACTGGTGATAACCGCCACCATGCTGATGACCGGACGCCTGATGCCGCGCATCCGCGAGGCACAGCTGCTGGCCTGGTGCTGGAAGCTGGGTATCCCGCTGGCACTGCTGAATATCTTTCTCGTCGGTGTTCTCGTCCTGGTGTTTCCCTAATGACCGCGCAACTGTTCTTTATCGGTTTCTTCGGGCTCGCCGCGGTGTGGTTCGGAGTGGTCGTGTTCCGCACTTTTTCGATGGTGCGTTCTGCGCTGGCACTGCTGTTCTCGCAGACCGCCCTCGGCGCCCTGTTCCTGAGCCTGCAGGCGGAGTTTCTCGGCATATTGCAAATTATGATGATGGCCACGGAAATGAGCATCTTGGCCATTTTCATGGTCATGTTCATGATGGATCCCGGCGGTCTCGGCGAGATGGAGATGACCCACCAGAAACGCCTGTCGCTGGGTGCCGGTATCATCGCCTTTGTCGCTGCAGTGGCGGTCGCCCTGTTTGTGGACTGGGGACCGGTAGCGGGTGTTGCACCGGCTGCCGCGCAACAAACGGTCGATTTGAGCCGGGAATTGCTGGGGCGCTCCATGCTCATTTTTGAAACCGCCGGCGTCACCATCCTTACCGCAATGATTGCCGCCACAGCGGTGGCCATACAACCTCTCCAACAAGGCGGCAGACATGAGCATTGAACTCCTTCTTGCCCTGATTACCGGCGCCGCACTGTTCGGGATCGGCGTCTACGGCGCTCTGTCTCAGACCAACCTGGTGATGATCATGATGGGTGTGGAATTGATGCTCGCCTGGGCCATGGTCAATTTTGTCGCCTTCTGGCGTTATCTGCACCCGGACAATCCAGCCGGGCAGATGTTCGTTCTGATCATCATGACGGTGATGGCGATCGAGATGGCGGTGGGCTTCGGCGTCGCCATCGCACGCTTCCGCGCCAGAGGCTCAGTGGAAATGGAAGAAGCCACGGAACTGAAAGGATGAACCTCATTATTCCCGCCATTCTTGCCCCTTTCTCCATGATGATGCTGATCCTCTTGCTGCGGCGTTTTCCCGCTGCGCTGGCGTTGATGGGCGCCGCGATCAGCCTGCTGGCCGGTATCGGGTTACTGTCCAACGCCTTTAACGGCATGGCCGGTGAATTAATCCTGCCGGGCCTGCCCGACATGCCCTTGCGTCTGATCGCCACACCATTAACAGCACTGCTTGCAACCCTGGTCGCCGCAATCGGCGGGCTGGTGCTGGTCTATGCGGCCGGTTACATGAAGCAGGACAGCGAAAAGGTACGTTTCTTTGCCACCATGCTGTTGTTTCTCTCGGCCATGCAGACCCTGGTGCTCGCCGGAGACTGGATCCTGCTGCTCGCCGCATGGGAACTCATCGGCCTTAGCAGTTACCTGTTGATCGGTTTCTGGTACCGGCGACCCGGTGTCCGGTCTGCCGCCAGCCGCGCCTTCCTGACTACCCGCAGCGCAGACCTTGGCCTGTATATCGCGGCGTTCATTCTTATTTCCCATGCCGGCACCAACGATATCGCCACCACCTTGGATTCGACTGGCAACGCCGCAATCACCGCTGGGCTTTTATTGCTGGTCGCGGCCATGGGCAAGTCGGCACAAACACCATTACACGACTGGTTACAGCGCGCCATGGCCGGCCCCACGCCGGTGTCTGCACTACTGCATTCGGCCACCCTGGTAGCGGCCGGCGCGATTCTATTGATCCGCACGGCGCCAATGCTGCCACCCCAGACGCTCCTGGTCGTTGGTATCGTCGGCGGTATAACGACCGTCGTGACCGGTCTGATCGCGCTGGGTGAACGTGATCTCAAACGCCTGCTCGCCGCATCGACCTCCAGTCAGTATGGCCTGATGCTGGTGGCGGTGGGCGCCGGCGTGCCCTTGGCAGCATTGTTACACCTGATCGCTCACGCAGCCATCAAGAGCTCCCTGTTCCTAGGCGCCGGCGTGTTCCAGCACGCTCGGGAAAGCACAGCATTCGCTGACCTGAAAGGTGCCGGACGAGACCGGCCGCGGATATTTGTTGCATTTGCACTGGCCGCGCTGGCATTGGCCGGCATTCCGCCGCTGAGTGGCTTCTTTTCCAAAGACGCCATCATTGCCGCTTCGCTGTCGTCACCCAATGCCTGGGTGCTGGCGTCGTTCGCGCTGGCCGGCACTTTGCTGACCGGCGCCTACATGGCCCGGGCACTGCGCATCCTGTGGCGTGGTAACCGTCAGCACCGCCACATTCCGGGACTGGGCTGGATGACTCTTGGGTTGACCGGACTCGTCACGCTGGCAGTCATACTGGGGGCTACCTTCCCTTCCATCGAGGTATTGCTTGACCAGTCTCTGTCCGGGAACCCTCTCGCCCAACTCCTTGGACTGAGCGCCGCGCTGATTGGCCTGGCGCTGGGCAGGTTCATTCCCGGGTGGCGTTTGCTGGGTCCACTATTGCCCTGGGCGCGGCAGGGCTTCGCTATTGCCGGCAGCTTCGATACCTGGGTGGTGCAACCCGCATACGCCATTGCCCGCGCCTGCGAGCAACTGGAGCGCGGTCTGTATAACGGGGTGCTGGCCGTGGGCCGGGCCGGTCTCGCTATGAGCCGCGCCGCTCGGTGGGGCGATGAGCGCGGTATCGACGGCCTGATCTTTTCGCTGGTTCGTGGTGTGCACGAGCTCGGCAACCGGGCGCGCACCTTGCAGAGCGGGCTTATCCACCGTGAAATGGCCATCATGGTCGCAGGTACAGCACTGATTTTCGTGGCTCTGCTGATCGGCCTGAGCGTTTACTGACAAGGAGACACCCGAGTGCTTCCCATTGTATCCATCACTCTGTTCCTGCCGCTTGTCGGAGCCCTGCTCATCATGGTCTTGCGCAAGGCTCCGGCGCCGGCCGTGCACACTATCGGCATTATCACCAGCGGACTGACACTCGTGGGGGCGTTGTGGATGTGGTCACGTGGCGTCATCGCAAGCGGTTTTGCCCAGCTCGAACAGATTGACTGGATGCCGGCCATCGGCGCTGCCTACCGTGTAGGGGTGGACGGCATCAGCCTGCCGCTGGTGTTACTGACCGCCGTGCTGTTCTTTCTGATGTTTATCTATTCCTCCAAAGTACATGAACGGCCGCACGCCTACGTGGTGCTGATGCTGCTGCTGGAAACTGCCGCCATCGGCACCTTTACCGCATTGGACGCCATTTTGTTCTATGTATTCTTCGAAGTCTCGCTGGTGTCTATGTACTTCATGATAGCCGGCTGGGGACACGAAGACCGCCAGCGCGCGGCGCTGATGTTTTTCATCTATACCCTGCTGGGCAGTCTGCCGCTGCTGCTCGCTATCCTTGGACTGTATCTCGGCAGCGACCCGCACACCTTTGATATGCGCGGCTGGATCGACAACCCTCCACTCAGTGGTACCGCTGCCATGCTGGCACTGATGGCAATGCTGTTCACTTTCGCCGTCAAAACTCCGGTGTTCCCGTTCCATACCTGGCTGCCGGCCGCTCACGTTCAGGCACCCGCCGCCGGCAGTGTCATCCTTGCCGGAGTGATGCTGAAATTCGGTACTTACGGCCTGGTGCGCTTTGCCCTGCAGATGACGCCGGATGCGTTTCGGGATGCTGGCATCGCCATCCTTGTATTCGGTGTGATCAGCGCGCTCTACGGTGCCTTTGCCGCGCTGGCGCAGAACGACCTCAAACGCCTGGTCGCCTATACCTCGGTCAATCACATGGGCTACATTATCGTGGGTGTGGCGATCGCCGCACTCGCTATCGACCCCGCGGTGCGCGCCACAGCCATGGATGGTTCGGTATTGCAGATGATCAGTCACGGCCTGGTCACCGGTGCCCTGTTCTTCCTGGTCGGCATGCTGCAAGATCGCGCTCACACGCGCGAGATGGATCGGTTCGGCGGACTGTTGAAAGTAGTGCCGGTGCTCGGATGGAGCTTCGTGCTGACCGCCTTCGCTTCGCTGGATCTGCCGGGGCTGGCGCACTTTCCGGCCGAGTTCCAGATCTTTCTGGCGACACTGCGGGTCGAACCTGTCGCGGTTATCGTTATCCTCGGCATCGTCATCACCGCCGGCTTATACCTGCGGGCCATCGGCAAGACCTTTCTCGGCGAACTCCGCGAGCAGTGGAAAGGTATGAACGACTTGAATACCCGTGAAATACTGACGATGGCCCCGCTGTTGATACTGATTCTCGTGGTGGGCATTGCACCGGGCTAGGTGCTGACTATCATTCACACTACCACGATAGCGTTGCAGTTCTAATGGCGGATGATCTTTCCCTGCTGATCCCCGAGATCACGCTCTTGCTGACCATTGTCTTCTCACTGGTGGCTGAAATGCTGCGCCTGCCGCGCATCGCACTGACCGTCACGCTGTCCGGCCTGCTGCTTGCCACTGGCCTGACTCTTCCCCTGCTGGGCGCGGACACCAGTGTCTTCAGTGGCACCTACCGTATTGATGCATTGAGCGTCTGGGCCAAACTCATCCTGCTCCCTGCAACAGCATTGTCAATTCTTCTGGCACGCGCCGAACTCGGCGGCAGTGACCGTGAAGGTACGGTTTATGTGCTGGTCTGCCTGGTCACGCTGGGCTCGCTGGTGCTGGCCAGCGCCGGTGACACCATGTTACTGGTACTGGGTGTTCTGTTATCCGGCTTGGCATCCTTTGCGCTGGTGGCCTATCCGCGCCATGAAACCGCTACCGAGGCGGCGATGAAATTTTTTGTTTTCGCCTCGGTCACCGGTGCCATCATGATCTTTGGTCTCAGTTACTGGTTTGGCGGTACCGGCTCGACACTGCTCAGTGATCTGGCTCGCCTGGATACAAAACCGGTGATCGCCGCGGTTGGCCTGATTGCCGTCATCGTCGGACTGGGTTACAAGGCCTCACTGGTGCCGTTTCACTTCTGGGCGCCGGATGCCTACGAAGGTGCACCCGTATCAATCGCCGCCTATATGTCCGTGGTTCCCAAGATCGGCGCGATCTTCGCGCTAGCGCAAGTGGTCCGCGATTTACCCATGAGCACAAGCTGGCCGCTGGTCATTGCGGTGGTCTCCGTGCTGACTATGACCTACGGCTATCTGGCGGCGCTGGTGCAAAACAACGTCGTGCGACTACTGGCCTACTCATCCATTGCACAGGCGGGGTATTTTTTGCTTGGCATTGTCGCCGTGGGGGCAAGCCCGCTCGCATTTGAATCCCTCATTGTTTTTGCCGCCGCCTACGCCGCCATGAACCTGGGCGCCTTTGCCGTCGTTATGAATACAGGGCGGACGCTCGAGACCTTTTCTGACATCGGGCGCAAAAGAATTGCCATGAGCTTAGCAATGGTTGTGTTTCTGCTTTCCCTGACCGGTATTCCACCGCTTGCGGGTTTTGTCGGTAAATTTATGTTATTTGGCGCATCGATAGATGCCGGGTTCACTTGGCTGGCAGTGGCGGCTATTCTTAACAGTGTATTGTCTCTCGCAGTCTTCTTGCGCCTTGTGGTGCCCATGTACCGTCCCCCGGCTGTTGCGGGGGAATACACTGCTGTAACAAATTTAGTGTCAAAACCCGAGGTCATATTGACGTGGGCCATAAGCTTCATCCTGACGCTGGCTATCGGGTTGATGGCACAAATTATGCTGCGACCCCTTGTCTGACAAGACTGATTGACGGGCCGCCTAATTGGGGCTTTTTCTATTGGCGGGAACAGGTGGCACAGACAGTACGCAAGCGATCAGTCGTGCTGTAATGTCATCTCATCCTTACCAGATAGCCGGAGACCAATTCTGATCGGATTTATCCCCCAACTCACCGACACGAACCAGTGAACGGCTTTTATAGTAATAGGGCGGTATCGGTAAATTAAGCGGTGCTGGCATGTTATCGAACACCCGACCCGCCAGATCATAACGCGAGCCATGGCAGGGACAAAAAAATCCACCTTCCCATCCAGGCCCAAGATCCGCCGGGGCGATATCTGGGCGGTAATCAGGCACACAGCCGAGATGAGTACAAATACCTATGGCGATGAAATATTCAGGTTTCAAAGAACGATGCCAGTTGACCACCCCGGCACCGAACTGTTGTGGTTCCCGGGAATCGGGGTCCTTAAGCCGCTTTACCAGACTTGCGTCCTGGAGCGTTTCAAGTTGACTTTTTGTCCGCCTTAAAAACCATACCGGCCGGCCACGCCAGTTTACCGTAATCAACGCACCCGGCTCGAGTTTGCTGATGTCAACATCAACCGGTCCACCGGCTACCGTTACTGCCGTACTGGGATCCAAGGATTTGATAAAAGGTATCATCAGAGCGCCCAGCCCACCAGCCCCGACCACACTGGTGGCTGCAATTAAAAACCGACGACGACGTTTATTTACTTTATCCATTCCCACTCCTAATAACACTCTGACAACAGTGATTTAAGGAAGTTCTACTCTTCGCTGCCAGGAAGAAATGTCACAATCCAATGAGCGACCAATAATCTATCTAAACGTTAAGGAGGATCGGATTGACCCGGGATGACGAATTAATCAGAGCACCCTTAGCAACCGCTCTCTCTGCACATGAATAGGGGGCAGTTCTCCTCTTTCATTACTATAGAAAAAGAACCGATAGGGTCCAATTTTGAGTATTGTCGGCATATTTCGTAGTTACCTCATCATCCTTGATCGCATAACGATTAAGGCCAGCCGCACCCGGTACGCGCGTTGGACTGGGCCGCCTTGTTATACGTGAATTTACATTGTACACTATCCCGTACATGTACGTTATTGAGGTTTATTGCCATGAAAGCTCTTAGCTATACCGCCCTTAGAAACACGTTAGCAAAAACCATGGAAAAGGTCTGTGAAGACCATGAACCTATTGTTATTACACGAAAAAGCGAAGGCGCCGTTGTAATGCTCTCCCTCGAGGACTATGAAGCACTCGAAGAAACCACCTATCTACTACGAAGTCCAAAGAACGTTAAGCGACTCTTGGAGTCCATTTCCCAGCTCGAAGAAGGTAATGGGGTTGAGAGGGAACTGGACGAGTGAAACTCATATTCTCGGAACATGCCTGGAATGACTACCTCTACTGGCAAAAAACTGACAAAAAAATTCTAAAACGTATAAACCTGTTAATAAAAGAAGTGCGACGCTCTCCCTGCGAAGGTATCGGTAAGCCAGAACCATTAAAACACGCTCTATCTGGCTACTGGTCGCGGCGCATTAATGATGAGCATCGCTTCGTCTACAAGGTAAGCGATGACTCTATGTTCATCGCGCAACTCCGATACCATTACTAACTCTCCGTTCACGTATAACGTAGAGCTCGGCCTTCAACCAGCGCAGTCCCTTCTGCTTCATCCATCTTCTTGCTTCGCTGTGTTTGAAATGGCTCAGCGTGCAGAGAAAATACTCAGGATGATGGGTAGGGTTTATTTTGCGCTTACGTACCAACACCTTGTCCGAGGTGCTGCCGGTCGGGTGCAGACCCTGGCCGACCATCAGCTCATCGCCAGCCATCCGCGCCACACCCCGGAGCGGATCGTCATCGACCCCTCCCACTACGAAGGCCCGTCCACCGACACTGTCCAGGCGCCGATGCCGCTCGGCCGGATGGGCAAAAAGCTGCAGCAGCTCGCACAGCTTCTGAGGGTGCGAATGGGTTTTTGCTCTTAGTCAATGTTGTTAATCAAAAAAGGTCGCAACGATTTAATTATACCTGAGGAAATGAATTCAGCATCGTTATTGGAATTGCAGCGCTTCGGAAAGTATACCCACAAGAAAAAAGGCTCACCGGAAAATCCGATAAGCCTTTGATTTTATTGGTGCCGGCACCACGAATCGAACGCGGGACCTACTGATTACAAGTGAGTTTTTGGCGTTTACCGGGGGTTTTCACCCTCTCCCGAAACTTACCAAAATCACTCGTATCTTTTTGTTCTAACTGGATTTTATTTACCAACCCTTACCAACCCCCGCACCATCTTGACCCCCCCATAATCGACCAATAGTATACCCACAGACGAACCGGATCATGCCCAAATTATTCACCGATGCCTACATCCGCGCCCTGAAACCGAAGGGCACACGCTATGAAGTCGGGGAGCCCGGAGGGCTGAAAATCCGCGTGGGAACATCGGGGAAAAAGACCTGGGTATACACCTACCGGCAGAACCGGCGTCTGCGACGCATGACGCTCGGCCAGTACGGAAAAAGAAAACCCGCCTTGTCAGTGGCAGCCGCCCGGGCTGCCGTCGCCACCGCCAGAATCGCACAGACCGAAGGGCACGACCCCGCCGCTTCCATCTCCGCTGAACGCACGGCCCGGAAAACCGCCCTCACCGTCAATGACCTGATCTCGGAATACATCAAGCGCTACGCCAGGAAATACAAAAAAAGCTGGTGCGAAGATGAGCGCATGCTCAACAAGGACGTCAAAAAATATTTTGGCTCCATGCTGGCTAAAGACGTTAAAAGAAAAGACATCCTGTTCTTCCTGGAAGACTTGTCGGCCAGAGCCCCCATAGCGGCAAACCGTACCTTTGCCGTGCTGAGAAAAATGTTCAACTGGGCCGCTGAAAGAGAGATTGTCGAAATGTCGCCCTGCTTCCAGGTGAAAATGCCCAACAAGACCACCGCTCGTGATCGCGTGCTGTTCTTTGCCGAGATCCGTCAATTGTGGCAGGTGCTGTCGATGGACCGGGATGAGTTCGAAGACACGATACCCGGCAAGTGGCCAACCCGGCAGACCCGCCTGGCCATCAAACTGGCCCTCGTTACCGCGCAGCGGAGAAATGAAATCGCCGGCGCCAGAAGATCGGAATTCGATCTGGATAAAGGCTGGTGGACCATCCCCGCCGAACGGGCAAAAAACGGAATCAGTCACCGGGTCCCGCTCAGTAGCCTGGCCATCGGTATTATCGATGAATGCTGGACATCTCTGAGCAAAGCGACTATCTGGTACCCGGGAGAGATCCTTCCAAAGCCATCACCGCCGACGCCATCACCCGGGCCGTTGGCCGTATCCGGGACACCATGGATATACCCCACTGGACAGAACACGACCTGCGGCGAACCGCTGCCTCACACATGGCCAGCCTCGGCGTCAACAGACTGGTACTGGCAAAAATACTGAACCATACGGACCGCAGCGTGACCGCCGTGTATGACCGTCATAGCTACGACGCAGAAAAAGCCGCCGCCTTGACCTTATGGGCGGAGAATATCCCGGTCAGCGGTTAGGAAAACGCCTCACAGAATGGCCCCAGGAACTGCCTTTCGGGCGACCAATCCGCAATGGCGAACACCGTCCACCAAGAATTTCATAAATCAGTTATTTGTTTTTTTTGGCCATAATTCGCCGTTGTCTTGTTCTCTGTTGGCTAAATTTTAATTAACGAAAATGTAGTGTTTCTTCCGAAATTTTCTTTGAAGGCTTTCGTAATAATCCCGCCATATATGCAGCGTATAAAGTCATGTTACAGATCCGAATTCGTTTAACGACAGGACATACACATGTTTACCAGAAAACTGCTGCTTGTTGCACTGGCCTGCGCTACCTCGGCCGCTGCTGAAAATCCACCTGAAACTGTTTCGGACGAAATTCGCTCTGCTGCCCTGATGCTTTCTCTATACAGTAATGAACTGGATTGCGAGAAGGGTGGATTTATTCAGACAGGCGAGCCACAAGAACACTTTGCACCGATTTTCATGACACTCGATATCGACAAGTCGAAGTTACTCTCACGCAGTGAGCTGGTGAATATGCCACATGTAAAATACAAGTCGCTGCTTGGCGTGACATTTTCCAGAATGGACAAAAACGGCGATGGCGCTGTAACACCCGAAGAGTTGCAATACTATTTGGATGATGCGATCGCCAGGATTGACGGTAACGGAGATGGCGATGTTTACCCGGCTGAATATGAACATGCATTGACCACCGGCACGGTGCTGAAAACTGTCGCTGCACCCACCAGTCACAAGAAAAAACAACCTGATTTCGTGCCGCCATGGGTCAGGCATGCAAAGGCTATCAATCACATGAAAGCCAATAATAAACTCCAGACTGCGGTGCCCTCTAAAACACCTGCAACGGTTAATCTGAATCAATAGTCCGACACCTTTTTTACACCTAACCTCTGTACCGACCTTCTTACCGTCATTCTTTCACCACCCTTTTTCGGTGGTATCTACGCCCGCGCAAGTTTCCGTACACACAAATAACTGCACAAAATACAAAGGCCCCGAAGGGCCCTTGCAGCGACTAACTATGATTTGCCAGCATTGCACAGGCATATCGATTAACTAGTCTATGTGACACTACTTGTCTACAACCTCGACGAAAATCGGGTTAGTCGTAAATTTCAGATCAGCCCATGCCTCAAGGTCATAATTGAGGATGCCGTCAACATGTGGAGGACATGCCGGATCTTCACAAACGATGTTGTTGCTGAGGAAGTCAGGCAGTGGATTACCATTCATGTCACGCTCGTTTGGCGTACCAGCAGGAATGTTGGTACCACGAGCACGGATATAGCTGTCTTGCATTGCCTTGAAGCTATACTGAGCATTGATCTTGCCGCCCTCTTCATCCCGGTCTCTGCGCTCGTAACTGTCATCATCACCATTGAACGTGAAGTTCTTGGCAATAACTGTCGTTTCCGGTGCAAGCGGATTGTAGTACTCTTCGTCCGCCGGTGTGAACTGATGACCAACAACGCCAGTGATGAAGTCAACGTGACGTACGCTAGGCTCGTTCACCGGCTCTTCGATGCCAACCTGAAGCAGCGACGGGTTATTGAACTTGTACGGACTGTTGTTAACACCCTTTGGATCAGTTGCTTGCAGACTCACGTAAACACTGTCGCCCTTGCGAACCTTCAGTGTTTCACCCATAGTCGCACAGTTGTTTCTGCTTGTGCAGGCTTCGAAAGTAAAGTCCTTGCCGCTGATCAGTTGACCCTGAACCGAGAAAGAATTACCGCTACGCAGACTGTCGATGATGTTGACCGCAGGGTCGTCACCGTAGTCTTCAACATAAGTGAAGATTTCCTGGTACTCTACTGGCCAGAAGTCAACATTGGATTCGAAGTCCAGGGGACCGAATGAGCCACGTGAATGCCAGTCAGACGAAGCGAAGTACCAGAAACGACGACCTTCAGACAGCATCGCATCCCACATGGTGCGCACACCCGGACGACACAGAGTAACCCTGTTGATCTCACCAGAGTAAATAGTCAGAGGCTCTGCTGGACCATAGACATTGTACAGCTGGTCGTAGTCCGCCTGAGTGATAGTTTCACCATCGAAGTTCACACCTGGCTTGGTCGCTTCGGCGCCACCGTAACAACCTACACCACCGTAGGTGAACAAACCTGAAGTTGGACGACCCGCATTATAGCTACCGCGATCACCAACTGCCTGGTGACCAGGCTCAGTTTCAAAACCGAAGGCGACTTCTGGCGCAATAGTATTCCAGTCGCGGAAGTGCTCAACGTTGAAACCTTTGTCGTCGCCGGCAATGAATGCACCCTGACGCTCCACGTGTGAACCAACCGAGAAGCTCTCACCCGAAAAATTTTCCTGCATCCACAGAACTGCCGCAGTTGACTTAACGTGCTCACCGATATCGTTGATATTTACACCATCTACCAATGTGCTGTTGTAGTCAGCTGTACCTTCTTCAGAACGACCGGCAAACAGCGCCTTGATCTTATCGTTACTTTCTTCAGACAGTTCACAGGTCCAGCCCTGACCGCCACCCTGTGAAGTATCGTCAGAGTTACGCGCGAAGCAGTATTCGAACTGTGACATCGCGTCGGAATTCGGATTTTCCGCATAGTTGCCATGAGAGATCGAGGCAGATGTGTGCTCATGACCTGGAACAACCCATTCCAGACCGAGGAAAGCTTCCTTGTCTTCATTGCCAGGCAGTTCACGCGCTGTAACGATTGAAGGCAGGTCGTATTCCTGCAGTGACTGCCAACGCCACATGCGCTCGACACGGTTGCCGTCACGTAGTTCGCTGTCAATGAAATCACCCTTAATAACTGTAGAGTCAGTGTTCGGACCATCGCCAATAGTGTTCGCCCAAAGTCCACGGTTGTATGCACCGTCACGGTTCAGGTACAGAAAGTCGGAAACACGGCAGTCACGCTCGCCTGAACCAGAGTGACCAACATGAATGAACCAGTCCAGGTAACTCAGGGACTTTTCGGTCAGAACTTCGACATTGGTAGAACCGTCGGAGCAGGTGGTGTGGTTGTGGAAGTCACCGGACAGGTACTGACCGGCGTTGGCTGCACCGGCAGTACCGGCCAATGCCGCCGCAAGCGCGGCAGAAATTACATTAGGTTTCATCAGTCTTCTCCAAGTTTTTTTCATCCGAAATGATTTAGCTAAAACAACTGACTAATCACGATCCATGCTTACCTTCCCAAGTAACACACTGATAATTTCAAATGGTTGATGGGATTTTTACGTGTCTAATAGGAAGCACGGATGATACTTAAGCAACAGAATGTGACGAGCGTGTTTATGAGCCGTGATAGATTATTTAAGGTTTTATGACTGCAGGAACCTCTTTTCAACAAAGCACATGAATTGATCTATGAAACCCCATTCAGCTTTAAGGCAACTCTGATTAAGTCCCAATATCTGCGATAATACCTGCATTGATTGGAACCGGTTGAAATTGATGAAACAACAAACCTTTGCCGCCGACGATTTTGAACGCTTCCGCAAGCCCACCCGACGGGAGAAATTCCTTGCCGAAATGGAGCGAGTCGTTCCGTGGAAGCAACTGTGTAAAGTGATTGAACCCTATTACCCCAAGCCAGGCAACGGCCGGCCGCCGGTGGGCCTGGAACGCATGCTGCGTATCTACTTTCTGCAGCACTGGTTCAATCTGTCCGATCCTGGCGCCGAAGAGGCGCTGTATGAGTCCCGGTCCATGTGCCGCTTTGTTGGCATTGATCTGGGGCGAGAGCCGGTCCCCGATGAGACGACCATTCTCAAGTTTCGTCACCTGCTGGAGCGGCATGAACTGGGCGATCAGTTGTTTCAGGCGGTCGGGGAATTCCTTCAGGCTCAAGGACTGACGATTGCCAGCGGCACCATCGTGGATGCCAGCATTATCAACGCACCGAGTTCCACCAAGAACAAGGCCAAATCGCGAGATCCGGAGATGCGCCAGACCAATAAGGGAAACCAGTGGTATTTTGGCATGAAGGCGCACATTGGCGTCGACAGCAAAACCAAAATTATCCATTCGGTAGCAGCCACGGCCGCCAATGTTCATGACTCGCAGTTGCTTGAAGATCTGTTGCATGGCGAGGTGACGCGTGTCTGGGGTGACTCGGCCTATGCCGGACAGGGTGAAGTCATTCAACGTACTGCACCGAGAGCCAAGGACTTTACCCAGGCAAAAGGCAGCCGGCATAAACTGCTGGATGAGTCTGACCGGTTGCGCAACCGGAGCAAGTCGAAGGTCCGGGCCAAGGTTGAGCATGTCTTTGGTGTCATGAAGCGACTCTTTGGTTTTACCAAGGTACGTTACCGTGGTCTTGCTAAAAATACCCATGCCCTGTTTGTGCTGAGTGCATTGACCAATCTGTACCTTGCCCGACGAAGGTTGCGATGTCTGGCATAGGGTCAGTGCGCCTGGTAGAGACAAATGGCGCGGAAAAAAAGCCAATACCCGGCTACAGCGGGCAAAATAGCGTTCAACAAACGATTTTATGACAAAAACCACGAACATCTCAGAATGACTGCTTTGTTTCTCATGACTTGTTCAGATGTTCCTTAATTAAAACGTAACAACCAACAATTATATTGACTGCTGTTATTCATTTCCGGATGGCTATGTAGAATTCGAGTATTTGAACTATGCACACTTCCAGCCGTTGGTTGACATTTCTGCGTGAACCCCTGATCCAGTTCCTCTTTATCGGTGCCGCGCTATTTGCGACAGACCACTATCTCACGGTGCAACGGGACGACCCCAGGCAAATCTTCATTGACACCGACCGCGTTGCCTGGCTAGTTGATGTCTTTAAGCAGGGTCAGGGCCGACTCCCCGAACGTGAAGAGATTGACAACCTGATCGTCAAGTGGAGCCAGAACGAAATTTTCTACCGCGAAGCCCGGGCTATGGGCCTTGACCAGGGCGACGAAATGATGCGCAGCCGCCTGGTACTCAAAATGCGTAACATACTGTTTAACCGCATCGTGCAGGAAACTCCCGGAGACGACGAGCTGCGCGAATGGTTTGAACTCAACCACGCGAAGTACGATGTTCCACCGCGCTACAGCTTCGAGCAATTTCCACTGGCAGATATCAGGGAAGAAGCGGAAGCCAGACGCCTGGCTAAAGAACTGGCAGACAAACCCGCACCACAGCAATATGCTTCAAAGCTGCGTAGTTACCCACGACGCCCAGCATCCAACATCAAGACGCTGTTTGGCGAAGATGCTAATGCCCTGATTACAGCGCCGGTTGGTTACTGGCAAGCACTACAGTCACACAATGGCTGGCACCTTGCCAGGGTAACCGAGAAGCACCCTTCAATCCCGGCCGAGTATGATTCAGTCAAAACCCGGGTAAGCAAGGAATTCCAGGAGATTGCAGTTGATCTGCAACTGGTGGAAATGGCTAAACAAATTGCCGACAAGTACCGGCTACATCGTGCATTCGATGATGCCGACCTGGACAATATTCTCACTGCTGCCGAGGACTTTAAACCCACAGCGACCACCGCCGACAGTCGTACGCTGAAAGCGCGTGCCGGCGCCTCGAAACAAGAGGTTAACTGATCGCGTTATGTTCAGGAATCTATGCACGTTTACACCCGCCCGCCTGGCAACTTTCTGCCTGGCACTGATGGCTATACTGGCTGTACCGCAGGTCATGGCTCATTCAACACCTGTTGCATCACTGGACATTCGTGAAGGCCAGAATGGAGTGCAATGGCTACAGTGGACTTACTATTCTGCAGCTTCTGATCAACCCCCAAATGTACAGTGGCCCGATCACTGTAGCGAAGATTACCCGAGACTGGACTGTGGCGAACAGGGACTGGTTGGAAAGATAACCATGCCGCAAATTGGCGAGCAGTACTCTGCCGCAGTGGTCAAGATTCATCCTCGCGAAGGTACCATGCGCACCTACACACTCACCGGCGCTAACCGCAGTCTGATGCTCACTATCGATGGTAAGCTGCCCTGGAAGTTCATTGCCGCATCGTACATTCCGCTCGGAATCGAGCACATCATGCTGGGTGTCGACCACCTGTTATTCGTACTCGGCCTGATTGTTCTGGTGAGCAGTACCCCGATGCTGGTCAAGACCATCACCTCGTTTACCGTAGCGCACAGTATTACTTTAGCTGCTGCTACTCTCGGTTGGATCGGTGTTCCTGAAAAGCCGGTCAATGCCGCCATTGCGCTGAGTATCGTGGTGCTTGCCGTCGAGGTTCTGCGCGACCGTAAAGGATATGCCGGCCTGAGCGCCAGGCTACCCTGGTTGATCGCCTTCGGTTTCGGTTTACTACACGGATTTGGTTTCGCTGGCGCAATGAACAACGTCGGCCTGGATGCGAATAGCCTGCCGCCGGCTTTGCTGTTCTTTAACGTCGGTGTGGAAATGGGTCAGCTGGCGTTCGTATTCCTGGTGCTGGGACTGTATCACGCACATCGCCGCCTCGAAGCGATGCCACCGGCCTGGAGTGCTACCACCGGTATTTACGCAGCCGGCGGCATAGCCAGTTACTGGTTCCTGGTGCGGACTGCCATGCTTGCGTCATAAACACACTGGAGCATCAAATGATTAACACAACATCTCACTCGATTGCCAGACTACTGCTCCTGCTCGTACTGGCCGGCTGGTCCACTGTATCGCTGGCGCATGCTGAAGTGGGCGTTGCTGGCGGATTAGTCAGTGGCCTGCTGCACCCTATCTTCGGACTCGATCATCTGCTCGCGATGATTGCCGTTGGTCTGTGGGGAGCGCAACTGGGCATGCCAGCAATTTACCTGTTACCAATTACTTTCCCGGTGGTTATGGCTATGGGTGGTCTGCTCGGGGTCATTGGAATGCCGCTGCCACACATCGAAATAGGCATTGCATTATCCGGGCTGGCACTGGGTGCCATGATTGCTACAAACACGCGGCCTGCACTGTGGATTGCGGCAACCCTGGTCGGACTGTTCGCGGTATTTCATGGTCACGCTCATGGCGCTGAAATGCCTAACGCTGCCAACCCGCTGGCATATGGCATTGGTTTTGTGATTTCCACTGGCCTGCTTCACCTGACAGGCATAATGATTGGCCTGTTGATCCGCTGGCCGATCGGCGCCGTCGTGATTCGCGTGTGCGGCGCAGTCATTTCCGCTTTTGGCATGTTCTTCATGGTTTCGAGCTTCGGCCTGGTGAGTTGAACATCATGAAGCTACTGCGACACCTGATACTCCCGTTGCTTGTGCTGACTTTCCCTGAGGTAGCCCATGCGCATCTGATTTCGACCCGCTTCGGGGAATTTTACAGTGGATTGCTTCATCCATTGACCACGCTGGTTCACATTGTTCCCTGGCTGGCGCTGGCAATGTTCGCATCCATGCAGGGCAAGGCTTTTGCACGTCGTACCCTGCCGTTATTTCCACTGGCCGTTGGTCTGGGTGTGATACTCGGTTACAGCCTGGGTGGCTACCAGGACGTATTGATACTGAATATCATTTCATTCGTAGTGCTGGGTGCACTGGTCGCACTGTCCCGGCCGATTCCCAGGTATGCAGGATTGGCCGCAGTACTGTTATTTGCCATCAGTCACGGTTATGCAAACGGCGATGTCGATCTGGCCCACGGTAGCCTCACTCTCTACGTGGTAGGCGTGACCAGCGCTGCCTACATTGTGGTGACGCTCGGCGCTGGTGCGGCCGCAACTCTGAGTGAAAAAGCTACCTGGGGACGCATTGTACTGCGCGCACTGGGCAGCTGGATCCTCGCCTCTGGTCTGATTTACGGGGGATTTGAACTGATGGGAATCAGTGGTGCCTGATTCGGCGACAGGCTCTGCTGAGGCATTGAAACCCTCCGGACTCACATCCGAAAAACTGCCACTCGTTACTGGTTCCAGCCTGCTGCTCTATGGGGTCCTGCTGTTTTCCGGGTTTGCCGGTCTTGGCTACCAGATGGCCTGGACACGTATGCTGTCAGTATCACTCGGCCACGAATTTGCCGCGATGCTTGCGGTTGTCGCGGCCTTTTTTGTCGGCCTGTCACTGGGCGGGCTATTGCTCAATAAAGTCATTCGCGAAACGCATAGACCACTGCGCTGGTATGTCGCCCTGGAAATTATTATTGCTCTGTGGGCGCTCAGCCTGATCGTTCTGCTGCCGTGGTACAACCAGTGGAGTGCACACCTGATCGGCAGCGAGCCATCCTCGCTATGGCACTGGAGCGTTGCTTTCGGTGCCAGCCTGCTGGTGCTGTTACCAGCGACACTGGCGATGGGTGCCACACTGCCCGCTGCACATCGTGTTGCAGAATCACTATGCGCAACACGTCACGGCATTGCCGGTTTGTATGCCGCGAATACCGCTGGCGCCCTGTTAGGCACACTGGTCGCGACTTACTGGTTGCTGTCTGCACTTGGCCTGAGCCGCACAATGCTACTATTTGCATTCATCAATCTGGGTATCGCAGCGGTAGTGTGGCTGCGGTTGCCCACGGAAAACAGCCAGCCTATTTTGTCGCCTGACGACACACTGCCAAATCGAAGACTGCTGGTGGTGCTGTTTCTTACCGGGCTTCTCGGACTGGGGTATGAAATCCTCGTAGTGCGAGTACTTGCCCAGGTGCTGGAGGGTACCGTTTACAGTTTCGCTGCGGTGTTGTCGATTTACCTGCTGGGCACGGCGTTGGGCGCAGCACTCTATCATCGCTACAGGCAGGCATCGTCACATGACAAGGGGCGTTGGATGAACACCAGTTACCAACTCCTTGCCGCCGTGTCATTTCTGTGTCTTGCCGGTACTGCACTGCTATGGGCTACCGAGTTCATCTATCAAGGAGTATTTGAGCAACTCGGTCCTGGCAATACTTCCGCCATGCTCGCAGAATTATCTGTTGCAGCAGCCGTGTTCCTGTTGCCGACGGTAGCCATGGGTGCCCTGTTCAGCCACCTCGCACAACATGCCACCGGCCCGCACGGCCTGGGGGCAGCACTCGGGGTTAATACACTGGGTGCCGCATTTGCGCCACTGCTGTTCGGTGTATTGCTGCTACCTTCACTCGGTGCGCTGGAAACCCTGATTCTGCTGGGTGTCGGTTACCTTATGTTGCCTTGGCTACTGGGTGCAGGCGTATCCTGGTTACGCTACAAAGTGCCGCTGGTTGCCTGTGCAATTGCCCTGTTGCTGGTGTCGGGACCACTGCGATTCGTGTCCGCGCCGGCTGGCAGTGAACTACTGGCATACGATGAGGGGGTGATTGCTGCTGTCGCGGTTATTAAAGAACCGGATAACAGTCGCCATCTCAAGGTTAACAATCGCTTCACCATGGGAGGTACGGCGAGCCGATTCTCGGATCACCGCCAGACTCACATGCCGTTATTGTGGCATGGTGGCAATGCACGAAACGCCCTGTATCTCGGACTGGGTACCGGTATTACCTTCCAGGCTGCACAGTACTACCCGGGGCTGCATGCAACCGGCGTTGAGCTGATCCCGGAGATGTTGCCATTAATGCCCCAGTTCGGTGTGGACGTGGACGGGCCGCAATGGCGTATTCATCCTCGTGTAGTTGCTGCCGATGCTCGCCGCTTCGTGGTTGCCGACGATACACAATACGATGTCATCATTGCCGAGGTTTTTCATCCTTCGCGTGATGGGGCGGGATCGCTGTATACCGTTGAACATTTTCGTGCAATTCGCGACCGGCTCGCGCCAAAAGGCCTGTTTTGCCAGTGGCTACCATTGTTCCAGCTCGACCTGGACACGCTGCGTCTGATCACTCGCAGCTATCTCGAAGTGTTCCCCAATGCCCAGATGCACCTCGCTCATTACAGCCTGCGCCAACCTCTGCTGTGCCTGCTGGGCGGTGATGGACTGAGTAAATTCAGCGAAGACTGGCTGGTTCAACGGGTACACGATCGCGAGCTGCAGCGACAACTGATCGGTACGCGCCTGAATTCCGATTTTGCGCTATTCGGTGGCTACCTCGGTGGACCTGAGGCACTGCGTGAGTTCACAAAAGATGTGCCATTGAACACCGACGATCATCCCAGAGTAATTTTCGAGGCACTGGCCTTTGTCTACAACAACCCGGAGTCGCCAGCCGAGCGCCTGCTCGAGCTCGTTAAGCTGCTAGCACCACAGCGCGGTGATCTACCTGGCCTTCCCAGAGATGGTGAGTTCGGGCAACGGCTCAACGATTACTGGCGTGCCCGTGATGTATTCCTAGCTGCCGGCGTCGGCGTAAAACCATCAGCGGATATTCGCAGAATGCTGGCGCAGACCCGTGACAGGCTGCTCGCTGCAGTGCGGCTATCCAGCGATTTCCTGCCGGCTTACGACCCTCTGCTGCAGATGGCGAAAGCCCTTTATAGTGTCGACCCTGCAGCAGCTCGCGACCTGCTGCAGGAGCTGGCCCGGGCCAACCCGACCATGCCCGATGCTCCTCGCCTTCTGAGGCAGATATTTGGACCAACCAGCGGAGAAAACCCATGAGCCCGGAAGAATTTTCCAGGTACGTGCTACCACTGTTTGTCACACCGGTTGTCAATTATCTGTGGCCTGATAGCGACACGCTAAACACGGAACTTCGTGATTACATCCTAGAGATGGAAAAGTCTAAGCCAGCATAAGCAAGAGTAATGTGGGTGGCTGGCATTCGTCGCTGGATTTTCTCAGCCGCGACGTGGCACCGATACAGCAACTGCGCGAGCGCCTGTGGGGCTTTACCCATGACCTGCTACAGCAGTTTTCGCAGACTGAACAGAAGCCTGTTTTTAGCATTGAAGGCTGGGCGAACATCTTACGCCACGGTCAGTATCACTCGGTGCATTCACATCCCAATGCCACCTGGTCTGGCGTTTATTATGTCAGCGGCAACGAGGATGTCGAGGACCAGCCGTTCAGTGGCCGCCTGGAGCTGCTCGATCCGCGACCTAGTGCCAGCCTGAATTATGCCGATTCATCCACACTGTATGGCCGCTTTCTACTCAATCCCCAGGCCGGTCAGATGTTCGTGTTTCCATCCTGGATGCAGCACCAGGTGCATCCCTGTTTCGGCAATAAAGAACGTATCTCGATTGCCTTCAATGTAATGCTGTAGTTAGCGTAAACCCTTGACGCCTTCCTGTCCCGGACGAATCAGGAACATGGTCACACTGGCACGCACGTGATCCCCCGCCGCAGGTTTGACCGTGGAAATCATATGTGGATTACCAGTTTTCATTACCGCCAGGCGGTTAGGCTTGGGCATCACGTAATAACCCATGCCGGCTTCCATCAGGGCTTCGTTGACCTCGCGGTTGTCGAGGTGGCCGGAGAGTTGCACCATCCTTCGCCCCATTACCTCCTTGGGTTCAATCATGGAGGGACCACAGCGATCGGGAATATTCAGGGCCGAAGGATGGGCAATAAACAACTCACCGCCCCATTGCACATTCCATTCCGGATGTGCGTAATAAGTACATGAACCAGTAACGACTGATGGCGTATCACGGTGCCAGTAAAGACCGCTGTTCCGCTCGTAAAGGCGAGGCGCCATTGCGATGGTGCGCAAGTCATTGCCTTCTCTACCTACCAGGTTCTGATAGAGGTCCGGAACACTGGCAAAATGTTGTGCCAGCAGATCCAGGGCGGTGCCGGTTGGATAGGCAAAAGCCCCTTCATTAGTGTCAGCTACCTGTTGAGCAACTTCACCGTAATAAACATCGGGCCCACGAAATACACGACCGTCATCAAGACGCCAGGCACCATGGAGGCCGCGCATATCATTGGGAAAGAACGGCGCAACCTGGAACCAGCGCCACATCTGCTCAAAATCATTAGCTGAGAGAAAATCGTCAACAATTAGAACCTGATCAGTTTCAAATACCACTTTCATTTGATAGTCCGTTTTATTGCAGAGAATTAGGCCTGGTTAGCAAACTGCACTTCGTAATCCCAGCTCTTAAGACGCTCAGGCAGTGCGTTCATCGCGATGCTAATGCGCGCCTGGTCACCCTGGTTGGGCGGTACTGCATGTAGCATGTAACTGGGAAAGAAAATAATGTCACCACGATTTACTTCACCCGGGATCCAGCGCTCTGCGTTATAAGGCGTAGTTGCACTATTCTCGTGAGTATTGCTAAACACAAAGTTTGTTCCGCCCATGGGCCTATGAAATATAATACGTGCCGACGGGTGTACATCTGTCAGGTAGAGAACCGCTGTAATGAGACTATTGGCGTGACTATGTAACAGCTGGGCGCCACCAGTAACGGAAACATTCATCCATAATTCCTTGATCGTCCAATGCAGGTTTTCACCGAATAATAAAAAGCCGAAGTCACGAAAATAATCCTGAAGGCGTCCATTCAGATCACCGAGTCCAGCGATATCGTTTGCACTCAGGGGCTCGGTATGTGTAAGCAGGTTGGTCTTTGCATTCGCGATTTTAGGTGAAGATTCGATGCTTTTCTCTAGCGCATCCAGTTCGGAATCGTTAAAGACCTTTTCGACCCGCATCACCGGTATCGGAAAAAGGCCTTCGATGTGCATGTTACTCATTAGATTGAAATCCAGTTTGACTGTGACAAATTAATTCCACCTGGTGTCCGAACATGATAAACACTCTAGCACCTATGCTGAACAGCTGTATGGCGGAAAACATATTATAATCTCCGTTTTGTTTTTTCGTATAACATTAAAACTCAGCCGTACCGGCTCTTCAGCGTGAATTCTCTTGCTTCGACTTTGCATTCTATCTCAGCTCGCGCGTACTGACCGTCTTCTTTTGTTTGCTCACACCTACACGCTTCTTGTTGTCACCCTGCAACACTCCTTCCCGATACTCCTTTCGCCAGCGTGATAACATGAAGGGATGAATATCCAGACCCTCTGCCACTTGCTTGACTTGAATCCCTTCCTGGTAACTAAGCTTAACAGCTTTGATTTTGAATTCGTCTGTATATCGCCATGTCTTTCTTGGTTGTGTATATCTTGGCATTTGCCACCTCCTGAGTTATCAGAAGGTGTCCACTAAAGCGGGGGAACTTCAGCGTCGGCTTGATTGAGTTATTATACGTAATTATTAAGTTTTTTGCTTCCATTTCCGCATTCTGGCTTTGCTCCGTTGTTCTAGGCTCAAATGGTATTTATGATAATCATCACTATCTTCGGATTTATCTTTATCACCAAACTCAAAGGATACACCTCTACGCCGTGGTCCAAATAAACGTGCATATTCTCCTTGGAAGGCATGAGGTGTGCGTTCCATTTAACCAGATACCTGGATCATTATTGCCCCTACACCATTCCGAAGCGGGAAAACACGCTTGGTTGTACAGAGTAATTGGGTTATCAGAAACGATGAATTTAGTATTTGCTTCCGAAGTATCTACAATACTCCAAACATACTCAGTCCAAAGCGCACAATGCATCCTATTGAACTGTTGCATATCAATGAGTAGGTAGTTTTTATCTTTAGATCTTGTGAATTTTTCGACATAAGAAAGGCCCTTTGGGGTTATGATTTTTTGAACGCTCATAAAAGGCAAAAAATTGTTAAAGGCTTCGTGACCGACACTCGGATGCTCGAAGTCTGAAAAATACTCAACTGCTCTTTTACCGTCTGCATCTATTTTTCCGAAGAATTTTTCTTCAATTTCGGTTGATTCCCATCCCAAGAATCTTGTCGTATAAAGGTGTTCTTCATAAAAGCACCTCGGCGGCCCCCATTTTAAAATGG
>Ga0114931_10001370_pt1 | contig 31124 bp, 24 predicted proteins | sample 2SBtaG_FD_89579 | JGI IMG/M metagenome (GOLD analysis project Ga0114931, IMG submission 89579) | Deep subsurface microbial communities from Kolumbo volcano to uncover new lineages of life (NeLLi) - 2SBTROV14_V59a metaG | ecosystem: Environmental > Aquatic > Marine > Volcanic | place: Kolumbo... | reverse complement strand
GCTTCTGCCCGTGTCGGTACCGGATTGTTAATCATAGATTCAAGCATTTGTGTTGCTGTAATTACAAGTTTGCCTTTTACATTACATTTTTTTATAATTTCTTTCTGAAGCATTGGTACATCCTGAGGGGGAAGTTCAACTCCTAAGTCTCCCCTTGCAACCATTATACCGTCCGATGCATCTAAAATTGATTCAAAATTATCACAACCTTCCTTCTTTTCAATTTTTGATATTACTTGAATATCTTTGTCTCTTTCTTTAAGCCAATTTTTTAATTTTATTATTTCATCAGGGTGACGAACAAATGATAAGGCAATATAATCCACTCTCTTCTGAATAATAAACTCTAAATTTTCGTAATCTTTTTTAGTGATGGAGGGTGTGGTTAATTTCATTCCGGGGAGATTTATTCCCTTTTTTGGTTTTAATATTCCGCCGTTTTCAATCAAGCAAGTTAGAGAGTTTTCATCTTTTCCGGTTATTTTTAATCTTAACAAACCATCATCAATTAATATTATATCGCCTATTGTGGCATCATTTATAAGGGGTTTGTATAAAGAAGAAATTTTTTCTTTAGTTCCTTTAATATCTTCAGATACAATTTTAATAGTATTTCCTGTTGTTAGCAATACTTCAGGTGTGCTCAGTTCACCGACTCTAATTTTTGGACCCTGAAGATCAGCGAGGATTGAAAGCGGTGTATTTTCTGCAATACAAGCATCATTAATATTATTAAATACTTTTTCAAAATAATCTAAATTACCATGTGAAAAATTTAGCCTTACACCGTCACAACCGGCTTTTATTAACTCGATGATTTTTTCAGTTGTATCAGTTGCCGGACCTAATGTGCAAAGTATTTTTGTCTTTGCAAAATTAAAATTATTTTGTGGCATTACTTTTTCTTTTTAAGTGTTGTTGCAGGTTTTCTTTTATGTTTAGCATGTTTAGGTTTTGTCTTTAAGTGAAATTCTTTTAGCTTCTTTTCAACTAATCCAAAAACAGTATTCGGTTCATAATTACCTCTTGTGTTTAATTTACCCGCTTTAACCCCTGTTAATATTTCTATTCCTTCTTCAATTCTTTCAATAGCATAAATATGAAACTCTTTGTTTTTAACTGCTTCAACAATTTCATCTTTCAACATTAAATCCTTTACGTTTTGAATAGGAATAATTATACCTTGTTTTTTTGTTAATCCCCGATGTTTACAAAGATCAAAAAATCCTTCTATCTTTTCGTTAACACCGCCAATAGGTTGAACATCACCTTTTTGATTTAAAGAACCTGTTACTGCAAATGATTGTTTTATAGGCAGACCTGAAAGAGTAGAAAGCAGAGCAAATATTTCCGCACAAGAAGCGCTGTCGCCGTCAACCCCGCCATAGGATTGTTCAAATACAAAATTAGCATTGAATGAAAGTGGAAAATTTTGTCCGAAAGTTTCTTTAAAATAACCGGAAATGATTAATACTCCTTTTTTGTATGTATTTCCTGCCATTCCTGCTTCACGGTCAACATTAATTATATTACCGCTTCCTATAGATACTGAAGCTGTTATTCTTGACGGTTTTCCAAACGAGTAAAAATCAGATCCGTAAACAGCAAGCCCGTTTATTTGTCCCACTCTTTCTCCATTTGTGTCAATCAAAATTATGTTTTCATTTATCATATCGGTTACTTTGGATTCAGATAAACCGTGTCTTTCTTTTGCATATTTAAATGCTTTTGCAATGTGAGCAGCCGATACAACTGTGAAACCGTCATCACAAGCCCAAAAATTAGCTTCTCTTGCAACGTCAGCAATGTAAGAAAACCTTGTTGTAAGTTTGTCTTGCTGTCCCGCATAACGTTCGCCAATTTCAATAAGTCTTGCTATTGCAGATTTATCAAATTCTTGTAGATTTTCTTCTTTAATTAATTTTTTAACTACTCTTGCGTACTCAATAAGAACTTCATCTGTTCTTTTTATTTCATAATCAAAATCAGCAATTATTTTAAATATCTTTTTAAAATCATCTTCATAATTTGATAATAATGAGTAAATATGTGATGATCCTATAAGAATTATTTTTGTATCAATATTGATTGGTTCGGGTTGAAGAATTGAATTTGAAATTAGAAAAGATCTGTTATCATCTCTAATTTGTAACTTTCTGTAAGTAAGTATTCTTTTTAACGTTTGCCAAACATTTGGTTCTTCAAAAAGATGATTTACATTTAAAACCAGATAGCCTCCGTTTGCACGTAAAATTGAACCGGCTTTAATTTTTGAAAAATCACTATACCATCCTCCTCTGCCGTCATTTACTTTTTCAATTGTTCCGAAAAGATTTAAATAACTCGGGGATGTTTCAATTATGACAGGACAACTTTGTGCTTCTGAGTTATCTAATATAATGTTTACTTCATATTCTTTAAAATAATCTATTATAAAACCTTCTTCTGTAGTTTCGCCCTCTGTTTTAATGCCTTTGAATACTTGCAAGTTTTCAAGTATATTTTCTTCTACATCATTCAAATAACAAATTATTTTTTTGTCAGTGAATTGATCGCGCAAATTATCCATTACACCTTTTACAACAACATTGGCGGTATCTTTTTCAAGTTCGTTTAACTTTTTTTGGAATTTTTGACTTAGTTTTAATCCTTTTTTAAATATTGTTTGAAGCGATTGCTGATAAGCAGTGTGTTTTTTTACAATGCTTTCGGCATCTTTTTTTGTTATTTGTTTTTTTTGTACTAGTTCATTAAGATGTAAAAGCGAAACAGGTTTATTGTCTATTATTGGAAAAATATCCGGCCTTGCAGTTTGTCCATCCTGTACTTGGCCCAATGTAAAATTATTTTTCTTAAGTTTTTCCTGAAAAGGCTGCATAAGCTTTTGTTGCTGTGTGGTAAATTCTGTTAAAATATTTTTCTTTTCTTCCTGGTAATTCTTGCTTTCAAGAGATTGGGGTATTTTACTTTTAAGCATTTCTATTGAATCACACAATTCCTTTTTGAATTTTTTTGCCTGACCTTTAGGAAATACAAGCAGTAAAGGTCTATCGGGGTCTTTAAAATTGTTTACATAGGCATAATCATACAACATAGGACAATTTGAACTAATTGTTTCCAGCATCTTTTTTACTGTAGAGGCCTTACCTGTACCGGAAAGTCCTGCAATATATATGTTATATCCGGGACTCCTTAAGTCAACACCTAATTTTATTGCTTTTAATGCTCGTTCTTGTCCAAGTATTCCTTCAATTGGTTCTAACTCATCTGTAGAAGTGAATTTGAAAATATCAGGATTGCAACTCCATCTTATTTCATCCGGTTTTAGTTCTTTATGCTTGCTTGCTCTAATTGTTTTCATAATTATTTCACTTAATTTTTGTTGATAAAATTTTTATTAAATATGAAAAATATTTTACATTAAAAAAACCATTATAAATTTAATAAATCGTCTACCTTTTTACTATTTAAAAAATTGTTTATTGTTTTAGAAATTAGTGTGAGTCATGTCACTAAATTAAGAAGGGGGAAACAATTAGTCTTTTATATATGAATCCTAATATGTCAATATCATACTTTCACTTTTGGGGAAATTTTTATTGCAATTATTTTTTCCCCTAATGTATGTATTAATTTTTGTAGTATTTTTGTTCTTAGCCATTGATTCAATGTCAAAATTAATAGTAATAAAATTAGGTGTTGATATAAAAAAAACTTCCATTTTATTCAATAAAATTTAGTAGCACAGAATAATATCTTGTGCTACTAAGATATTTGTTCTTGAATTACCGTATAAATTACATTGAATTGTTAATTCTTTTTATTTTTATTATTTTCATTTTAGGTCTCCTTCCTTTTTAGAAGTTCATTTTTTAATAAAACTATTGGCAGTAATTCATAAGAGAAATAAGTCCTTTAATTAATTTATAGTTACATAGTTGATAACAAACTTAGGTTAAAACTAAGAAAATAATTCTCTGATAGTAATGAGTAAATATTATAAATACAAAGAAAAGAAGTTTAGAAAATAAAATGAAAACTTCTTTAATAATTTCTTTCTATCAAAAAATTGAATATCTCAAATTGGTTTTGGCCGGACTTGAGAGACAAACCGAAAGAATGTTTGAAATAATAATTGCTGATGACGGTTCTGATTCATCTGTCGTAAATCAAGTGGAAGAACTGACAAAAGAAATTTCTTTTAGAGTAATCCACGTTTTGCAGGAGGATAAAGGATTCAGAAAAAATAAAATATTAAACTCTGCCATTGTATCATCTAACACAAATTATTTAATTTTTATTGACGGCGACTGTGTACCGCATTCTAGATTTGTTGAAGAACATCTAAATTACAAAAATGAAAAAACCTGTTTAACAGGAAGAAGAGTAAACCTTTCACAAAAATTCACTAATAAATTAACGATAGAAAAAGTTAGAGAAAATTACTTAGAGAAAAATTTTCATTCAATGATAATTGACGGCTTGTTCGGTAAATCGGATTATGTTGAAAAAGGATTTTATGTAAAAAATAATTTTTTAAGAAAACAATTCAACAAAAAGCAAAGAGGGTTACTAGGTTGCAATTTTTCTTTGTTCAAAGAAGACTTACTTTCAATCAACGGTTTTGATGAAAGATACGAAGCTCCTTCAATCGGGGAAGATTCAGATGTACAATTTCGTCTGAAGCTAAATGGAGTAAGAATCAGATCACTTAACAACATTGCCATCCAATATCACCTTTATCATAAACTTCAACCACGTCCTCAAAAAAATTTAAATTTATTTAATAAAGTTAAAGCTGAGAAAGAATTTTTTACATTGTTCGGAATTAAAAAATAAAAAAATATATTTGTTTTTTATACTTCAAAACCTTACTTTTAAAGTACTATATTATAAATAGACTTAATTTTTAAGGTAAAAAGTGTTAGATAACTTAGATATTAAAATATTAAAGACTCTTCAAAAGAAGGGAAGAGTAAAAAGAAGTATGCTTGCAGAAGAAGTGGGGCTTTCTCTTCCTTCTGTAAGTGAGAGATTAAACAAGCTTGAAGAAAAAGGAGTAATAGAAGGATATTATGCGAAGTTAAACAGAATATCATTCGGTTATGATATTATGGCTTTTATTTTTGTAACGATGGATTCATCAAAACATTATAAATCATTAATAACACACGTAGAAAAAATTCCGATGATAATTGAGTGTCATTCCGTTTTAGGTGAGGGCTCGCATATATTAAAAGTAATTGCAAAAAACACAGAATCATTGGAAAAGCTACTTTCAAAAATTCAATCTTGGGCAGGTGTTGTATCAACAAAAACAACATTTATTCTTTCAACTATAAAAGAGACAACTCAAATAGATATTTAATAATTATTAATCAATATGAGGCAAATAAATGGGAAAAAAAGTTACGCAAATAGATAAAGTACTAAGTTTTGTTAAAACAAAAAATATCAAATTTATTGATATGAAATTCATGGATTTTCCAGGTCAATGGCAGCATTTTACAATACCCGTTGATCAATTTGATAAAGATATTTTTTCGGACGGATTGGGGTTTGACGGTTCATCAATAAGAGGTTGGAAAAACATAAATGAAAGTGACATGTTAATTATTCCGGATGCTTCCACAATGTTTATTGATCCTTTTATAGAAGCTCCAACTGTTAGTTTAATTTGTGATGTATTTGAGCCGGCAACAAAGGAACGTTATTCAAGATGCCCAAGAAATATAATTCTAAAAGCAGGTGAATTTCTAAAATCAACTGGAATTGCAGATACGGCATACTTTGGTCCTGAAGCGGAATTTTTTGTTTTTGATGATGTACGTTTTGACTCACTTCCTAACGGATGTTTTTATAAAGTTGATTCTTCTGAAGGAAGATGGAACAGCGGAACAAATGAAGGACCTAACCTTGGTTACAAACCAAGATATAAAGAAGGTTATTTCCCAGTTCCGCCGACTGATTCTTTGATGGATTTACGAAATGAAATGGTCTTGAATTTAATTGATGCCGGAATTGAAGTAGAAGCACAACATCACGAAGTTGCAAGCGGTGGACAATGCGAAATTGATTTAAAATTTGAACCTTTATTAAAAGCTGCGGATCAACTGTTGATGTTTAAATATATAGTTAAGAATACTGCTAAAAGACACAACAAAACTGCAACATATATGCCTAAACCAATTATGGGGGATAACGGCAGCGGAATGCACGTGCATACAAGTTTATGGAAAAAAGGAAAGCCCTTATTTGCTGGGACAGGTTATGCCGGCTTAAGTGAAATGGGATTGTATTTTATCGGTGGTATTTTGAAACACGCTTCATCTTTATTAGCATTTACAAATCCTACAACAAATTCATATAAAAGATTAGTACCGGGCTTTGAAGCTCCGGTAAATTTAGCTTATTCACAAAGAAATCGTAGTGCTTCAGTGAGAATACCTATGTACTCATCAAACCCTAAATCAAAAAGAATAGAATTTAGATGTCCCGATCCTTCATGTAATCCCTATCTTGCTTTTTCAGCAATGATGATGGCTGGTCTTGATGGAATTATGAATAGAATTGATCCGGGTGATCCCTTGGAAAAAGATATTTATGATATGGCACCTGAAGAACTGCAGGATGTACCATCAACACCGGCAACATTAGCGAAGGCTCTGGAATCACTTGCAGATGATCACGAATATTTATTAAAAGGAGATGTTTTTACAGAAGATGTTATTAAGACTTGGATTGATTATAAAACAGATAAAGAGATTAAACCCATTGCACTGCAGCCGCATCCCTATGAGTTTGCTCTTTATTATGATGTTTAAATCTTTGTAGTGTTATTTTTTGAAACATCAATTTATAAATAAATTTAAATTTTGAAAGTAATATTTAATAAGTTTTTTTGAATATATCAAAGACTATTTTAATTAACCTATATTTAATATTACTGATATATAAAATATTAATTAGTGGATAAACATAAAAATTAAAAAGAAGTTAGTGATGTGACAAGAGAAAAATCAAAGTGCTTTAATTGTAATTAAACTTATATCATCCTCAAAATTTCCCCCGGTATAATTATAAAGTTCCTCTTTCAATCTTTCCATCGGATTTTCAAGCAATGATATATTCTTAATTACTTCAATCATTTTTTTAGATCCGAATTGTTTTCCCTCAGTATTACGCGATTCAATTATACCGTCGGTTAAAATAAAAATGCAGTCGTTTTTATTTAATTTTAAATTAACATCTTCGTAATTTCCATCAGGTGCAAATCCCAATAGCATTCCTTTTGATTGTAATTTTCTCAACTTGTTGTTAGTTCTGTCTAAGTATAAAATAGGTATATCACCAGCGCCTGTATATCTTAATTTTCTTTCTTTTTTATTTAAAATTACGATAGAAAGGGTAGCAAAAACTTCTGAAATTTTAGCATCTTTATAAACTGATTTATTTACCTGTTGTAAAATTACACTTGGAGTAAGTTCGGTTGTGTTTTGAAGAACTACTCTTATTGCACTTCTAACATAGCCCGCATAGGCGAAGGCAAAATACCACGCTCCCCATTTTTTACCCATAACATCACCTAGAACTATTGCTAGATTGTTTTCATCCAAAGTAAAATAATCTAAAAAATCTCCACCTGGAATCCCTTTATATGTTTGATGCCATTGAGAAATTTCAAATCCTTCAAACTCGGGAGTTTTATCTGGAACTACTTTTACGTGCATTGAATCAGCAGCGTGTTGAAGTTCTGAAACAGCTTTTTGCCTTTCTTTTCCAAGGCTTTTAACTATAGCGCTTACTTTTGCTACAACAACTCTAGGTCCAGCAGTTTTTAAAACATAATCTGCTATTCCCAAATCATAGCCTTCAAGTATATCATCTTCATCACCTTTTGAAGTTAAAAAAACAAAAGGTATTTCTTTGAGGGAATCATTAGATAGTAGCATTTTTCTAAATTCAAAACCGTCTTTTTCAGGCATCATAATATCGGATATAATTAAATCTGGTTTATTTTTTTTTGCTTTTTTAAGCCCTTCGTCTGCGTTAGCTGCATATTCGCAATTAAAACCTTCTTTTTTAAGATTATATTGAAATAACATACCCAAGGATTTATCATCATCTACTAACAAAATACTGGCTTGCTGCTCAGTAAAATTGTCTTGAACAACATTATTTTTACCAAAGTTTTTATAAATATCTGATCGTCTAAGCAATGCTTGAATTTTGAAAAGCAGGTCATCAATTTCTATTGGCTTAAAAATAATATCATCTGCTCCGACTTCAAGAGCTTTTGTTTTATTACCTACTGTAGAATCACCTGTAATAAATATAAATGGAATTAAGCTATGTTTTTTATTTTTTCTTACAATACTGCAAAATTCATATCCATCCATTTCATTCATAATAATATCGCATAAGACCATGTCAATATCATTATCATCTAATATCTTTTGTGCTTCTGAAGGTTTGGAGGCTTCAAATACATTATAGAAATTAGAAGAAAGTTGTTGATTTAATAATTCTCTAATTATTGGATCATCGTCAATTATTAAAATTGCTTTTTGTGTCTTACCATTCATATAAAAATTTATGATTAGATAACGAAACCAAATAAGTTATTAAAAAATAAATGATAACTAACAATAATTTTTCCCAAATATTTTTAGATTAGGAAAAGCTATTAACTGCTTCTTCTTTTGTTGAAAAGGCTTCGAAAACACGATACATTCTTGTAAGTTCGAACATAGAATGAACGGCCGGCTGAAAACCAACAAGTTTTAACTCTCCCCCAATAGTTGTAATTTTTTTTAAAGAAACAACTAAAGCGCCAAGAAATGTAGAGTCGATAAATTCACATTGTCTTAAATCAACAACAATTTTACGAACGCCCTCTTCAATATCCTGAATTAAAGTTAATTTGAATTCTTCAGCTTCCTTAAGTGTGGCTCTAGTTAAATTTACTACTTCAACTGTAATATCACCGTATTTTTCTTTAGTAAAATCCATATATAAATCCCAAATAATTACTGTTTTAAAATATCAATCGTTAGAACGATTTTCAATTTTATATTTTTCCATTAATCGATAAATTGTTGCCCTGCCTAATTTTAATTTTTTTGCTGCTTCTACAATATTTCCTTCTGTAACTTCAAGAGCATGTCTTATGGCATCCTCTTTTAATCTCTCAAAAGGTATTATATTTTCACCTTGAAATAAACTGCCTTCTTTTACAACAAAAGGAGCATCTTCCTTAGCCCTGATATGTACAGGTAAATCTTCAACATCAATCATATTATTTTCAGTAACAATAATACATCTTTCTATTGTGTTTTCCATTTCTCTAATATTTCCGGGCCATTCATATTCAAAAATATACTTAATTGCATTTTTTGTAAACCCTTTTATATTTCTCCCCAATTTTTTATTGCATTTTTTCAGAAAATATTCTGCCAATACTAGAATATCACCTTTTCTAAAGCGTAAAGGAGGTATATAAATCGGGAATGAATTTAGTCTATAATAAAGGTCTTCTCTAAAATGCTTAGTCTTTACTGCTTCTCTTAGATCTATATTTGTAGCAGATAGAATCCTAACATTTGTTTTTATAAGCTCTGTCCCGCCAACTCTTTCAAATTCTCTTTCCTGAATTACTCTAAGTAATTTAGCCTGCAATAGCATTTCTAACTCGCCAATTTCATCAAGAAATATTGTGCCTTCATTTGCAAGTTCAAATTTTCCTAATTTTCTTTGATGAGCACCTGTAAAAGATCCTTTTTCGTGACCGAATAATTCACTTTCAAGTAACTCACGTGGTATTGATGCACAATTTACCACAACAAAAGGTTTATCTTTTCTTATACCGTTATAATGGATTGCTCTTGCAATTAGTTCTTTACCTGTACCGCTTTCTCCGTGGATTAAAACTGTAATGTCGTTATTCAATACTTTAGATACAAGCTTAAAAACATCCTGCATTCTTTTATCTGCAGAAATGATATTATTAAAGCTATATTCATTTTGTACAGATTCTTTTAATCTTTCTAATTCTTTTGTTAGCTCATAATTTTTTATAGCATTTTTTACTGCAGGTTCTAATCGTTGTACCTCTATCGGTTTAGGGAAATAATCAAATGCACCATGTCTAAGTGACTCAACGGCTGTTTCAACATTCCCTTGAGCAGATAGCATAATTACAGGTAATTGTTCGTCTGTTTCACGGATTTTTTTTAAGACATCTAAACCGCTAATACCCGGTAACATTATATCCAACAACAAAAGGTCCGGTTTTTTAGAATTCAGTCTTTTTAGAACATCTTCGCCTGAGTCGAAAATTTCGGTTTCATAATTCCATTTATCTTTAACCCAATATTTTAAAAGCTTAGAAATAGCTCTTTCATCATCCACAATAAAAATTACTTTATTCACTATTCTCCTTTTATAATTGATTTACTAATAATAATGGTAATTTAATTGTAAAGGAAGTTCCTTTGTTCACATCACTTTGAACAGAAATAAATCCTTTATGTAAATCTACAATTTGTTTAACAAAAACCAAGCCTAAGCCGGCACCCTGTGTCTCAATTTCTTTATTCTCTGCTCTGTAAAACTTTTGAAAAATAAAATTTATATCTTTTCCGGGAATTCCAATACCCGTATCAGAAATAATAATTTCAAATTCTTTATAAAGAGTTTGCCCTATTATTGTTATTCGCCCCCCTTCGGGTGTAAATTTTATTGCATTGTTTAATAACTCCATTAAAACTTGATAAACTTTTTCTTCATCAATTATTAAAACATTTTCTTCTTTAGGTAAATCTTTTGTTAAATTAATCTGTTTCTTAATCAATAATGGCTTTATTTCTTTTATAACTTTTTCTATTAAACTAACTATGTCAATACGTTCTTTTTCAAGTCTTATTTCTCCTCCTTCTAGCTTAGTTATGTTTAAAACATCATTGATAAGTCTAGCTAATTTTTTTCCTTCATCTAAAATTATTTTATTAAAATCTTTTTTCATTTCTTCCGACATTTGTGTATCGGTATAAATGGTTTCAGAAAAGCCAATAATGGATGCCAACGGCGTTCTCATTTTGTGTGATATGCTTGACATAAATTCGTTTTTTAGCCTGTTTAATTCCTCAAGAATTGATTTGCTATAAGTAGATCTTTGTCTTTCTATTAAGATTAATCTATTGGCTTCAGTAAGTTTTTCATCAAGTTGTTTTAATTTATTGTGGTCATTAATCATTTGGGTTATATCTCTGCCTACACCAATAACATTGACTATTTTTCTTTTTTCTTTAATTGATTTGCAATTAAATTCATAAACATAACTTTTGTCTTTCTTGGGTAATGTCTTTGCCTGGAATGAAACCACCTCATCATTATTTAATAGCTTATTTATAGATTCGGAAACAGAATTTGATGAATAAATAATATCAGTAAAGTGTTTACCCGTAATATCAGCTGAGTTATAGCCAAGTTTTTTTGCGCCACTATTGTTAACCAATTCAAAATATCCAGAAGAATTTAATATAAATATTAAATCTTTTGAGATGTTCAGAAGAAGCTCAAAATTTTTTTTGAAATTATTTTTCATACAAATTAATCTAATTTTTAATAATAAAAACTGCCAATATTATTTTCCTTTTCTTAATAGAAAAAACATAACTATAATTATAACAGTAACCATTAAAATATATATCCATTCAGGGGTTTCTTTTAATTTAAATGGTTTATATTTTACATAAATAGTTTTACCTGAACCTATTTGATAAGGTTTATATTTCCAAATTAAAGTTTTCCCGTTTTTTTCAGTGGCGTTATCATCATATATTTTTCCATAGAAAGTATATTTATATATCATACTGTATTTGGTTGAATCAAAAGAAAAGTTATATGTTGGCGAAGGTATTTTTTGCGTGAAAATTTTAATACCTGCACCATTATCAATTAGTGAAAATTTTGAATCTTGAAATGCCTTGGAATAATTTAGGGAATCAATATTATTAAAAGTAATATCAATAATTGCATGAGTTGTGCCGTCTGTTGAATCAGTATAAACTTTTATTCCTTTTAGTTTATAATACTTAGATGAATATTCTTTAATTAAAAACTCTGTGTTAAAGAAAGCTGTTTTTTTTAACTGCTCTGAGTTAATGTCGTAAGGTAAATTACTCCAATAATGAAGGCTCATCTTACCGGACCCATCCGGATAAATATTAACATCTTGAATATAATTTAAACATCCTGACAAAAGAATAAGAGAAAGTATCGGGAATATTCTTATTATAAAATTTAGCTTTTTTTTTCTTACTAGTTTAAAGATATCACTGATCACGTTATTAATGGGGTAAATTTGATATCTTTAAATTATAGATAAATTTACAAATTATCATTATTTTTACTATTCATTTTAAAATAAAGTAGTGTTATGCCAACGTACGAATATAGATGCAATAAATGCGGTAAAAGATTTGATCTTTTTCAAAAAATGAGTGACCGGCCTATAGAAACTTGTCCATATTGCAAAGGAGATGTTACAAGAATTATAGGTGCAGGTATGGGTATTATTTTTAAAGGTTCCGGTTTTTATGAAACGGATTATAAACATAACGGATCAAAAATTTCTTCTACTAATAACCAAGTAAAAAAAACCAATCAATCTGATGTAAAGGAAAATACTATAAAAGAAACAACCAAAGAGAAAAAAGATTTAGATAAATAATTTTTTAAAAATCAGCACCAAGTGAAATATAGTGTATTGGTGATGAAAAACCGTTTATATTATATGCCCAGCCTACATCATACTTTAGTAAAAAATTTAGGAAAAAAACTCTAGCCCCTATTCCCGTACCAATTAACAAATCTTTTGTTATTAAATTACCGTTTTTATCTTTAGCAAACAGCTGAAGGCTACTTGTTTTATTCCAGGTTGCACCGGCATCTAAAAATATTGCACCTTGCATATTATTAAAGAAAAAAGGTAAACCGCCGGTTACTAAATATCTTATTAAAGGAAATCTTAATTCCATGTTTAATAATGTATATTTAGAGCCAATTCTTGCTGCATATTCATATCCACGCAAAGGAACACCCGCCGTAAAAAACACAAAATCAGAATTAGTTTTAATTGGAACTTCATTATTTGTTGCGAATTTTCTGTTTATCCAATTTTCAGTTCCACCTAAAAAGAATCTTTGCGGATTTGCACCACCGGAGAAACCGCCTGCTACTCTTATAGCAAATGAATAATAACCAACACCCATTTTGAAATAAGTTCTGTAGTCACCTGTTAAAGAATAAAAACTTAGCCTGCTATCGGAAATTCCAGGGTTACCAAATAAATCCAAACGGTAACGGGAACCATCAATTGGGGCTGTAATTCCCCAAAGCACATTATCTTTAATTAAACTAATAGTGGGAACAATAAAAGTTGATTTAGAAATAGGTACAAATGAATTATCCAAATCTTCTTTTGAAACACCAAAAAAACTTAACCCGGCATCTATTCTATAAAACTTGTTAATAGGATAACTAGCTGAAAGAACAACCCCAAAATTTCTAAATCTAAATAAATCTGAAGTTTGTCCTTGAGTTAAAAAGACAAATCTTGCAGTATGGAATAGTTGTACGCCATAATTAGTCCTATTAGCGAGATAAAAATAAGAAAGTCCATAATCACTATTTTTTAAATCAAGTTGAAGAGATGTTTGCCCAATAATTCTATGATTGCCAAGTACATCACTAAAAGATAAAACAGTTGTACCCGTGAGTCCATATAGAGTATTATATCCGGCATTGGCATAAATTAAATCCGGTGAAAATGTAATTTTATATTTGCGTATTCTATAGTTACCATTCTCATCAAGGTTATCCGCAGGTTTAAAATTATTTTTAGCTTTTTCTATTTTATTTTTTTCTTCATTAGTTTTAGGACCAAATACAAAATTAGTATATGTAATTTCGGTTGAGTCCAACTCTGTCTTAGTTGTATCAATATATTGTCCTGTAAAAAAATCTATTTTTTTTGTTCTTTTTAATTTTTTTTCTCTAGTAATAATTAGCTTTTTAATTTTTTTGTTTCTTGTTTTCTTAATTTTTTAATATATACAGTCGGTAATAATTTTTTAAGTTTGGTCTTGGGTATAAAAGGATTATTCATTAAGTAAATATTATAAGAAGCTTGAGCCAATGAAGAAAACGTAAGTTTTTTTCCATCTTTTGATAATGAAATTTGCGATATTCCGTCTAAAGAGTTTGTGATGGGAGAAGAAGTTATCTGCGCTATTGATTTAATTGTATCATCCTTAGATAGTTCAATACTTTTTTTGTAAATGTTTGTAATTCCATTTTTATCGGAAACAAACAAAATTTCTTTTCCGCTAGGCCCTGCAATCGGATATGACTCAGTAACATTAGGTGTATTTGTTATTCTTTTAATTTTTAATGAATTAATGTTTATTGAATAAATATCATCTTGATTAAGATTATAATTATAAATTTTAAATTTCTTCGGCATTGGGCCAATTCTTAAGTTTCTTTTTCTATCTGAAGTAAATAATATTTTTGTTCCGTTTGGTAACCAACTTGGATCTTTATCCGTAAAGATATCATTGGTTAAATTTCTTAATCTTTTAGTATACAAATTATAAGTATATATATCAGATTGTTTTGCATTATGTCCAATAAAAGCAATTCTTTTTCCTTTAGGTGACCATGCTAGACTATTTATTCCATCAAGTTGTATTGGTAAAGATATTTTATCACCCGATTCTACATCAACAATATAAATCACATCATATCCATCACTTTTAGCACTTATTGCAATTTTTTTATCATCAGGTGACCAAGTTACTCCGGGAGTTACAACATTTAGTTGTTCAAAATCGGCAGTAGTATTTCCGTGAATTAGTTTTTTAATAATGTGCCCGTCTATTGCGCTCATTATAAAAAGGTCAAAATAATAATCTCGATTAGATATAAAAGCAATTTTATCTCCTTGTGGGGAAAGAGCAGGAATTATATTATAAAATCCACCATCTTTTTCAGGGTCGGTTAACCTTTTAGAAAAATCTTCCGGATCGTGTCTAAATGCTATATCAGGCCAATAAGTTTTTTTTATGTATTTTTTCCAACGCTTATTTAATTCTTTAATTGATAGCCCCAAAGCTGCTTTAAAACCTGCTTCAACATTACCTGTATCTTTAATTTTGTTTATCAACTCACCTATTTTTTCTTTACCGTATTTTTGTGATATGTAATAAAAAACAGATTGCCCACCTCGGTATGCCAAAAAACCATTAAGTTGTGGAATATCAGGTAGCTTTTCACTAATTGAAATGTCTCTTATAAACATATCGGTTTTAATATCCCATCCCAAAGATTGATATTCAGCCATTCCTTCATTGAACCACGTTGGAAATGTAATAGAAATTCTGTTGGCAATTATATTTTGAATTGATCCTCCGTAGAACATGTCATTTAAGACAGCATGACTTAGTTCGTGGTGTATAAGGTGTCTTAATTCTTTATAAGAGCCCATAAATTGGATTACAACTCTATTTTTAAATAACTCAGTAAATCCTTCAATTCCTTCGCTCAATGCTTGACTGGTTGTATTAGTTTCCTGAAAATCATTTGTGGAATTATAAATAATAATAGTAATTCTGTTATTGATTTTATAATTGAAGCTATTTTGCAGGGAAGTTAAAGAGCGTTCTGCTTCTTTTGTAATAAACTCAGCAAGTTCTTTACCTTTAAGTGAAAAATAAATATCAAAATGTTTGGTTTGCACATAGTACCAGGTAAAATTTTTATACTGTACTTTGTTTTTTCCGAATTGTCCAAACATAATAGATTGAACAAAAATTATAAATAGAAAAATTTTAAAAACACTTTTTATCATCAATCACTCCACGGATTTTTAGATAATAATAAAATCAATTTCTGTTTTTTTAATATCAGCTTTAATTAATTTTACTTTCACTTTATCTCCTAATCTATATTTTTTATTAGTCCTTTCCCCAATAACCGAATAACTGGTTTCATCGTAATAATAATAATCATCTTTTATATCTTTTAACCTTACTAATCCTTCAGCTAAATTATCAATTAATTTAATAAATAAACCGAAATAAACTATACCCGAAATTATTCCATTAAATTCATCGCCAATATGTTCACTTAAGTATTCAACTTGTTTTAATTTAGTAGAATATCTTTCAGCTTCTACAGCATCTCTTTCAGTAGATGAAATATGATCACATAAGTTACTTAAATACTTTTTATTCTTAGTAATGGTTTCATTTTTATTGATATAATTAAAAAGTAATCTATGAACTTCCAAATCTGCATATCTTCTAATAGGAGATGTAAAATGTGTGTAACATTTAAAACCCAACCCATAATGTCCGATGTTTTTTGTAGTGTAAACTGCCTTTGCCATTGAGCGAATTGCAAGTTCGTTTATTAATGTTTGTTCTTCTGTACCCTTTGCTTCCGAAATTAAAGTTTGGAATTTATTTACTTTTGTCTGAGAATTTGGAGAAAAATTATATCCTAATTTGTTTACAAAAGTTGCAAATTCCTTAACTTTATCTTTATCAGGTAAATCATGAACTCTATAAATAAATTCTAATGTTTTAGATTTCCTTTTTTTTGCTATGCTTTCAGCTACCAGCTTATTTGCAAGCAGCATAAATTCTTCAACTAAAGAATTACTTTGAATAAATTCTTTCAATACAACATTTATTGGTTTACCAACTTCATTAAGTTCAATCTTTACCTCAGGAGTAAAGAACTCTATACTTCCTTCCCTTAATCTTTTTTCTCGTAATTTTAAAGCAAGATTATTTAACTTTAATATCTCTTCGCAATATTCTCCACTTTTACTGTCAATTATTTCTTGAACTTCCTCATAAGTAAAACGTCTGTTGCTATTTATAACACATTTTTTTGGGTGAAAGTTTAATATTTTTCCTTTTTTTGTAATTCTTATCAAAATCGAATAAGTTAATCTGTCTTCATTTGGTTTTAATGAACAAATATTATTTGAAATTTCTTCATGTAACATAGGAATTACCTTCCCAACGAGATAGACACTGTTGCCTCGTTTTTGCGCTTCTTTATCAAGTTCTGTATTTGGTTTTATATAATTAGAAACATCGGCAATATGTACACCTACCAAATAATTGCCCTCTTCATCTTCTTCTATTGACAAAGCATCATCAAAATCTTTAGCGTCAAAGGGATCAATTGTAAAAACAGTTTTTCCCCTGTAATCTAATCTTTGTTTTATTTCATCTTCAGTAATTGTAAATGGAATTGTTTTTAGTTCATTAAGTGTTTTTTTATTGAATTTATATGGAAGGTTAAACCTTTCGGTAAGACTGATAAAGTCATTCTTAGTTTCCACATTTACCTCTTTATACAAAACAACATTTCCTTCCGGATTTTTTGAACCTTTTTCCCATTTAATATTTTTAACAACAACTTTATCATTTAATTTTATATTAGAAGAAATTTTACCCTTTATTTCAAACAACTTATGTAAATGTTCATCTATCGATTTGACATAAAATTTTCTATTTTTCTTTATTAAAAAACCTTCAATTTCTTTTCTTCCTCTTTTTACTATATCAATAATTTTTCCCTCAGAGTTTTTGCCGTTACCGCCAATAATTTCAACCTTTACTGTATCACCATCTAATGCATTAACTAAATTTTTATTGGATATGTATATGTCTTTTGTTTTAGAATTATTTACAACAACAAAGCCGTAACCGGATTTATTTACTTGGAGAATACCGTTAACAAAAATAGGACTTAACTCTAAATTTAGTATATATTTTTTACCATTTTTTTTAATATATTCTTCTTTCTCCAAACTATAAAGTACAGCTTTTAGCGCACTATATTCGTGTTCTGTATTAATATTAAGACGTTTAGCAATTCCTCTTCTTTTAAATTGTCTGCCGGGATTACTGTTAAAAAGAGATTTTACTTTACGTTTCACTAGAACTCAAATTTATATTTTAAAGCAAGTTCATTAATCATTTCTCTTACTAAGTTTGATTCTGTAAGGGATTCTTTTCTTTCAACTCTTATAAAAAACCTTTGAAAAAGAGGATACTCGATTCTAACATTTGTTCTACTTAAATCTTGGAATACTTCTGTTGTACCGCCAATTGTATATTTAAATTTATTTACTTTACCTGATAGACTAAATTTAGTATATGAGCCAACTTGTTTTACTTCTACACTCCTTATATAATCACCGGCGTAAGAATTCAGTAAACCACCTATCATAGATCCGGCAATAGATGAAGCCGTACCGGTTAATGCATTTGATTGTTGTGTTGTAAAGCCTTCTTCTGTAGTTGAAAAATGGCCTGTTAAAATAAACATAATTGCATCTGATGCATCCTTTGTTAAATCCGGTATATCTTTATCAATATTTTCAGTTCCATAGTATACAGCTAAATTATTTTTTGTTTTAACAAAATTTTTATTTAAGTCTTGTAAAGGTCCTTTTAATTTAACTTTTACAGCTACTTCTTTTTCTTGAGATGAAGTATTAGTAGAATCACTTGTAGGTTCATAATAATAATTTCTGTATATACCCACAACATTGAGATAAGGGTTGGTTAACTCATTTTCAAATCTTAGTGTACCGCCCGCTTCAAATGTTTTTGTTAAAAAATCTAATGAAGATCCTTCTCTTAATGTTAAAGTACCAAAAGCACGCGGTGTTCCTTCAATTGTTTTATATTGAAAATTACCGCTAATATTTGCGTTAAGAATTTGATTAAATTCTTTATCAAGCACAAAATGTATCCTTGCTTCATCTTCAACTGTTACATCAATATCATAAACTATGTTACTAGCTGTTTCTTTTATTTTGTTTTTTGAAGAATCATTATGCATGGATAATTTAATTAAATTATTAAAACTTGAAATGTCTTTGTCTATATTTGTTGTATCAACAATATATTTATAAATATAATTATTTCTTGTATTTTCAAATGATGGTTTAGCTTGTGGAAAAGTTAGATCAGCTTTTTTAACTAATAATGGGGCTTTTAAATATTCTTTTTGTGAGGTTAAAGTAAATTCCGCCTGTCCTTGTGTTGCAACAACAAGGTCACCATAAACCAAAGGGCTAACAGATTTTGAAGATTCATTTAATATTTTAAGTTGTCCGGTTAAATACACTTTTGGTGATGTAAGTTTATAATTTTTTATCTTAGTATTTCCAATGCCGTATAGTAAACCACCATCTTTTGTACCTATAACATTAGATAAGTACATACTGTCTAATTTTATATTGCCATTTTCTGCGCTAAAATTTAATCCCGCATTATATTTCATGTTATTATAGTCTGAAATAAAGGATATATTATTAACATTTACTTTTCCTGTTGGTAATAAGTTTTTTAATTTTCCTTTAAAACTCAAATCTGCAAATACTATTCCATTTAAATTTGTAAACTCAGGTATAAAATTACTAATTGTAATTAACTTAAAATTATTTGCTCTCAATTTTACATTAGCTTCAGCCTTTGCAATAAGTCCTTTGTTAATATTATTTAATCTTAAATCAATAGGAAGATTACCTGTTATTGAAAAAATAGGTTTGGTTAAAGTGTTTAATGAGTCTGTAATAGAAAGATTCAAATTTAATAATTTATTAAAATAATTTATATTGCTTTTAAGAGAACCAACCTTATTATTATCAATGGAAACATTCTTAATATTTAGAGCAACCCCTATTTGGGGAGACAAATAATTACCGAGTAATTTTGCGTTTAATTTTAATTCACCTTTAATATTTTTAAATTGTTCTTCATTCAAAATATTATTTGTAATATCCTCAAGATTAATTTTATTTACACTAAGTTGTAATTGATGATTTCCATTTTTGTTTAACAAACCCAGTATTTTTATTTTACCTTTACCGTGTGAAAGTTGAAATTGTTTAAATTGAACTTCACCTTTAGAATAGGAAATATCTATATTACCTTCATTACGCACTAAATATTTTTTAAACTTAAGGCTAAGTTTATTTAATATTAATATAGAAGTTAAGTTATTAAAAAAAGTTTTACCGCTTAGTTCAACTTTAAGTTTATTTTCAATATTAGAGTTGAAATACAATGAACCGATTCCATCTTTAAGTATGTAATTTAATTTAATATTTTTAATATCGCTTCCTGTAAAGATCCTTTTTGTATCTAAATTAATATTTGCGGACAAGTTAGATAGGTATGTCAACCTAAAATTATTGAGAAGATTAATATTTAAAGATAGATCTGATAAAAAATAAACACCTGCCTTACCCCAGATTTTAACGTAATCTAGTTTACTGTTAATTAGTAAATTTATACTATCTTTTTTATTAGTAATTCTACCATTAAGCAAACCACTTATATTTATGTTGTCTTCACCAATGAAAGGTGCTTGTAGATTAAACTTTTTAAATTTTACTGAAAATCTTAAATTATCATTACTTATGGGGTTTATTACTTTGTAATTTATTATTTTATTTTTTTGAGGTAATGTTAAAAGGGTATCTTCTGTAAAAACAAATTTATCAGTTTCTTTATTAATAACATTTGTTAAAGAGTTTATTTCATTTGAAATAAGGTTTATCATATTCTTAATTGTAAATCTTCCATTTAGCTGAGCATCTAACTGGCTTGAATTAATTTTAAGTTTACTTATATAATTTTTATTAGCTATTAAATTTATTTTGAATTTATTACTTCTCAATGGGGTTTTATTAATATAAGAATTCCTCAAAATTAATTTACCTAATAAATTATACCTACCGCTCTTTTCTTTAATTCCCTTTCCGTTCATCTTTAAATTAATATTTGTAACTAATGAAGAATCATTTGTAAAATCAAACACATTAAAATTTTCTAAATTAGTTTTTAAATCAATATTTAAATTGTCATTTTGGGTTAAATAAATATTTCCATTAGAATTAATATTTGTAGAATCTGTTACAGCATTAATCTGATATTTAACATTACCATTTTTTACTTTTGATAATAAACTAAGAACATCAAATATTTTGTTATTGTAAGTAGAATTATTTGCATTAACTTTTACAGTGGAATTCATAGATAATAAGTCAGTGCCTGAACCAAAGGCTGTTATTTTTGAATTTAATATTACAGGTATATTAATAATTGGAAACAAAGAAATATTAACAGTATTAATTTCACCAAAGTAATTAGTTTCGCCATTTAAAAAATTCATTTGAATCTTACCAGAAATCTGTCCTTCATTATTAATAATTTTAAAATTACTGTTAAATCCAAATGCTTTTGCATTAAATGAGAGAGTATCAATTTTTATTTCGTTTACTTCTTTAAATTCAGGTAAATGTAAGAACTTTAATTTTTTTGATATTTCACCTGCATATAAAACACTTTTATTGATATTTGCTTGAATTTTTAGACTATCAATATTATCTAAATTTTTTACTTTACCATTTATATGTATATGAGATTCACCTACAGAAACTTTTAATAAATTAATCTTTAAATTGTTGAACCTGCCTTGAGATACTAAATTTACATTTATTATCCCATCTATAGGTAATATTGAAGGTATAAATTTCCCAATTTCGTTTAGGTCAAGTTTCTCAGATTTCAAGTTTAATTTTATCTTAGCATTACCGAAAGTGTTATTCTCTAAAGCTTTCAGCAATCTGTTTTTTTTCATAGTCCCATTCAAAACAAAATTAGAATTAGAGGTTTCCATTTTAAAGCTATTTATAATCATCTTATTGTTATTGAGTGTTATATGAGATTTAATATTTTTAATATTAATCGAATTTATATTTGGTGTACAACTAAATGAATTTATCAATAAGTCATAATTATTTTTATTTAAGTCTATCTTTGTTTCAAGAGAAGCATTGATATTTCTAATATTTAAATTATTAGAGTTTAGTGTATCATAAATAGCCTTCGGGTTATTATCTAAATTATCGTGTAAATAAAATTTAACATTGTTTAACAAAATATTAGAAACGGTTATAACAAAAGGAAAAGGTTTTGCTTTTTTGTTGTTTGTTGTTTCCATTGACTTAAGAACATTATCCAAATTTGTTTTACCGTTTTTATAAGTAATAAAGTCGATCTTTGAATTTTTTAATTCTATCTTCCTTATTAAGATTTTTTTAAATAAAAGCTGTAAAGGGCTAGTTTTTAATTCAATTGTTTCGGCTTTTAATAAAGTGTCTTTTTTAGAACTGATTATTACGTTTCTTAAAAATAGAGAAGTAAATAATGTCCCGCTTATTTTATCAATAGATAAATGACCATTTATGGAGCTGTTTACTTTTTTAACTACGGTTTGACGTAAATATTCTCTAAACGTTGAAGTTTGACTAATACCAAAAAATAAAAAGACAAATAATAGGATGACAATAAATATTGATATAAAAACATTGACTATTTTTTGATATAAAGTTCTTTTTTTAATATCTGTTTTTTTTCTCTTCAATTTCTTTTTGACAAATTAAAAATATTTTATAACTACACTTAATAATATTTAGTCTTTTGTTAATCTAATATGAATAGTTAAATCAATGCTAAGATATAATTATTACTACACTATTTATTAAATTTTGAAATTATGGAATCGATAATTTTGCTTGTAGACTGTTGAACAACAAATTCAATGGTTTTAACCTCACCACCGTTTTTAATCACTGTATCTTTTCCAACTATTTTATCTATATCCCAGTCAGCTCCTTTAACCAATATATCAGGAATAATTTTGTCTATAAGTTTTTCCGGTGTTGCTTCATCAAATAAAACAACATAATCAACAGGTTTTAAATTTGAAACAATGAATGCTCTTTCATCTTCAGGAATAATTGGTCTTTTATCACCCTTTATTTTTTTTAAGGATACATCACTGTTAATACCTACAATTAAGATATCGCCCAATGCTTTTGCTTTTTTTAAATAATCTATGTGTCCAGCATGAATAATATCAAAACAGCCATTTGTAAATACAACCTTTTTTGCTGATACTTTTAATTCCATTCTCAGTGATATTATTTCATTTAATGATTTTAACCTTTTCATTACTTACCATTCTCAGCAATATTAAACAAATGTTCAATTTCTATTGGTACAATACCAACCTCTTCGCAAACTAATCCACCGGCATAATTTGCAAGAAAAGATGCCTCTAAAATATCGGCTCCGGCAGCAAGTGACATAGTTAAGGTAGCAATTACTGTATCACCTGCACCGGATACATCAGCTACCTTTCTTGCTTTGGTAGGCATTCTTTTTTCTTTTTTATTTTTTTGAAATATTGCTATCCCTTCCTCACCAAGAGTAAGTAGTACATTATCGGCATTTAATTCTGAAAGTAGTTTCTTACCTGTATTTGATATATCCATATCGTTTTTAATTTTAATGCCCATAACATCTTCAGCTTCTTTTTTGTTGGGTTTAAAAACAGTAACGTTTTTATAATCAAAAAAATTATTAAACTTAGGATCAACAGTAATTAATACATTATTTTTGTTAGCAATGTTAATTATCTGATCAATTAATTTTGCTGTTAGAACACCCTTGTTATAGTCCTGTAAAATAACAGCATCAATCTCACTTATTTTAGATTTAAAAAGATTATATATTTTTTTCTCTGCTTCTTTATTTAAATAATTTTTACTCTCTTTATCTATTCTCACTACGTGCTGACTATCAGCTATTACTCTTGTTTTTGTGGTGGTAGGCCTGCCGTCTTCAATAATTATTCCGTCTTCTGTAATACCTGCTTCATTTAGCAATGAAGAAAAAATAGTACCATGATTATCGTAGCCTATAACACCAATTGGCAAAGGATTTCCATTTAATTTTTGAATATTTAATGCAACGTTTGCAGCACCGCCAAAACGATAAAATTCATTTTCTACTTCTAAAATCGGGACAGGCGCTTCGGGTGAAATTCTTTTTACATCACCCCAAAAATATGAGTCGAGCATCATATCACCAATGACAGCTATTTTTTTATTATTAAAATTTTCTTTTAATTCTTTAAGCCTGTTTTTTTCTATTTTTATCATGTTTCAATCTTACTTATAATTTTTATTCTTACTTTTTTTAATATGAGCTAAAGGATTATCAAGCTTAAGTTCCAATAACCCCTTATCAGTGCCAATCCACATTGAAGATCCATCAAAATAGAGAGCCTGAACTTTTGTTGTATACATGTCTATATTTCCAAAGTTCAATCTTTTAACTTCGTTTGTAATTTTATCTATTATAAAAAGGCCTCTTCCTAATTCTTCTTTTTCTTTAGTATAAAAAGAATAAATACCTGCCCAAATTTTATAACCTGTTTTTTCTAAAGCAAATACACCATTATCAGATAAACCATTTCTTTTTGAAATTCTTTGCCAATTAAACTTTCTGTCAAATTTATAAATACCTCCAACATTAAATGTAGGTTGCTTTGATGTTACAAATTCATCAGTTGCAAACCAAATATAATTACCGTCAAATAAAATATCTGAAATAGAAACAGATTCTCCGTCCCCGTTAAAATCATTACCTTCATTTCCTATATAAGACCAGGCTTTTGAATTTTGAGGACCAAGTTTTTTATTATATATATGAACTCCGGCTTCTGTTCCAAACCAAATAAGACTATCTCCGTCAATTTTAATAGTTTTAAAATTATTAGTTTTAGTATCTTTATTTATAGTTAAATCAATATCCTGATATTTCCTTTTTTTAACATCATAGAAAGTTAAATTTTTAAATCTTCCAATCCATAAAGTATTATTTGATTTATCGTAACAAAGTGATCTTATCCAATTTCCTAATTCACCGCCTTTAGCAAATTTTCTTTTACTCCATCTTCTTTTTCTTTTATTGTAAATAAATAAACCGTCAGTTGTACCAGCCCATACATATCTTTTACTAACTGCTAAGGTATAAAAAAAATCATTATTAAGATTTCTATTTTTAGTAGAAAAATTTTTCCATTTATAATTTTTAAATGAATAATAATATAATCCTTCACCATATGTAGAAACCCACAAATTATTATAACCCGGAATAATAGCTGTAATATTTGCTCCATCTAAATATTTATGGACATTAATTTGGGAGCTAATATTAGTTGTAAAGAATAGAAACAATAACATTGTAATGAAACACTTCATAGGATAAATTAATTTAATATGTTAGATTTATGCTTAGAGTTTTAGTAGCTCTCTGCTTTAGATGGAAAATTTTTCTTTTTTACATCACTAATATAATTTTGTATCGATTTATCCATTTCTTCTGCAAGGTTAGCATATTTACGTACAAACCTTGGTTGAAATTCCACATAAAGTCCTAATAAATCAGGTGTAACTAATATTTGTCCATCACAATTTATTCCCGCGCCAATACCGATAGTTGGAATAGTTAATGCTTTAGTTATTTTTTCTGCTAATTTTGCCGGTATTTTTTCCAACACCACTGCAAAGGCACCTGCTTGTTCCACTGCAATAGCATCTTCAAGTATTTCTTTAGCTTCTTCTTCATTTTTGCCTCTTTCCCTATAGCTTCCGAACTGATTTATACTTTGCGGAGTTAAACCAACGTGTCCCATCACAGGAATACCTGCAGTGGTAATTTCATGTATAGTATCAGTTACTCTTATACCGCCTTCAAGTTTAACTGCACCTGCTGAAGTTTCTTTCATAATTCTACCGGCATTTCTAAAACCTTCATTTACACTAAGCTGATAGGACATAAAAGGCATGTCTACAACAACCATGGCTCTATCAACTCCCTTTGTTACCGCTTTTGTATGATAAATCATTTCATCCATTGTAACAGGTAAAGTAGTTTCATTGCCCTGAAAAACATTTGCAAGTGAATCACCGACTAATAACAAATCAATACCTGCTTTATCAAGAATTCTTGCAGTAATAAAATCGTAAGCAGTTAATGCAGCAATTTTTTTTCCCTTCTTTTTCATTAAGCCAAGGGTTTTAGTAGTAACTCTTCTAATAGCCTTTTCAGTACTCATAATTTATGCCTTTATAATACTTGATATACTTTTGTTAATTTTTCATTACTGAAATTGACTGATATTTCTTTAAAAATTTCACCATAATGATATTCAAATCCTATTTTTACCGCCTCTTCTAAATTTAAATAATTAATATCATCATTTAATATAGATTTTAGTTCTATTGTTACATGATTAATTTTATTACTTATGTCTAAAATTTCAGCTTCAGGTAAATTAAGATATTTTATTAAATTTTTATGATAATTACCGCACAAAATAGAACCGTGCTGCAAAAGATTATTACCAAGTTTTCTTTGAGCACTTCCCACAAGTTTTTTGTCTTCAAATTTAATTTCGCTTTTTGCAGTTGTTGCAAAACAAACATTTCCTTTACTTTCTTTATAAATTTTAGAAAAATCCGGTTGTTTAGTTTCCAATTCAATTGCAGATAATTTTTTGTTATAAAGAATTAATCCGGCTTTTAAAGCTTTGTTAATTTCATTGTAAAAATGATGGGCTGATTTTTGGTCTTTTCCGTAAGCAACAACAGAATAAGTCAATTCTTCCGAATGTAAGATAGCCCTGCCTCCTGTGGGCCTTTTTACAATTTCGATTTTATCATCATTTGCTTTTTTAATGTTTATTGAATCATATTTTTGATTAGCTCCCAATGAAATGCAGAAAGGATTCCATCTGTAAAGCCTTAGATAAAACTCACCTGGCTTAGAAATTTTTGCAAGTTGAATATCATAATCCATATTATATTGCCCGTTATTACTTCCTGTATTTAAATAATAATAATTCATTTACCGATTAAACCTCTGTTACTTCTGTCTAAAAATTCTAATACTTCTTTTACATAAGTATTGTCAGCAAGTTCATTTATAATTTTTTCTTTTGCCTGTGAAATGTTTAGGGAAGTGCTGTAAATATATTGATATGTTTTTTTTAATGAATTTATATCTTCGTTTGCAAACCCTCTTCTTCTTAATCCAAGTAAATTAAGTCCCTTGTATTTTAAAGGTTCATTAGCTGCTAAAATAAATGGGGGTACATCTTGAGTTATTCTAAAACCACCTCCTATCATAGAGTGCTTTCCTACTTTACAAAATTGATGTACAGGGGTAAGTCCACCAATAATTACATAATCATCTAATTCCACGTGACCGGCAACTTGTACTCCGTTTGCCAATATACAATTATTACCTACTACTGAATCGTGAGCAACGTGGCTATAAGCCATCAGCAAACAGTTTTTACCAACCCTGGAGAAACCTGTTTCTTTTGTTCCCCGGTGAAGAGTTACATATTCATGAATCTTTGTATCATCACCAACATAAAACAGAGAATACTCATTATCAAATTTTAAATCTTGTGGAATATGTGAAATTGAAGCCGCCTGATGAATGGTAACTCTGTTACCTATTCTTGCTCCATTATATATTACTGCGTGTGGTCCGATAAAACAATCATCACCAATTTCAACATCATCTTCAATTATTGCATAAGCAGAGACTTGAATGTTTTTACCTAACTTTGCTTGATCACTTACAATTGCTGTTGAATTTATATTCATTACACTTTGTCTTCTCTATCAACTATTGCTGCCATAAAATCTGCTTCTGCAACAAGATTGTCATCAACAAAAGCACGTCCACTCATCATTACAACTTTACTTTTCTTGTTCTTTAATATTACTTCTAAATAAATTTGATCACCGGGAACAACGGGTTTTCTAAATTTAGCATTATTAATCTGCATAAAATAAACAAGTTTGTCATCTGGATTTTCAAAAGAGTTTAATAGCAGTACTCCGCCTGTTTGTGCCATTGATTCAATAATTAACACCCCCGGCATAATAGGTTTACCAGGAAAATGTCCTTCAAAAAACGGTTCATTTATAGTTACCATTTTTATTCCGACAACTTTTTTATCGAGCTCTAATTCCACTATTCTATCAACCAATAAAAATGGATATCTGTGTGGAAGTATTTTCTGAATTGCTTCAGAATCAAAAACAATACCCTCCTTTTTAACAAACTGGTATTTTTTTTCCAATTTTTTTTGTTGGTAGAGCTTCCTAATTTTTTTTGCAAATTCAACATTGGCTTTATGGCCTGGACGTGCAGCCAATATCTGAGCTTTTATAGGAGCTCCAATTAATGCTAGGTCACCAAGTAAATCAAGTAATTTATGCCTAACAGGTTCGTTCTTAAAACGGAGCGTTTTATTATTTAAAATTCCATTGTTCCCGAGAGTTACTTTTTCTTTTATGCCAATTTTTTTACTTAATTCTTTTAATTCATCATCATTACAATCTTTATCAACAATAACAACAGCATTGTCAATATCACCGCCCTTAATTAATCCTCTATCGGCTAATTCTTCAACTTCGCTTAAAAAGCAAAATGTTCTGGCAGTAGCAAATTCACTTACAAATTCTTTTTCCAAATCGAATAATCCTGTGTGTTGGCTACCGAGAGCCGGATTTTGATAATCGACCATCACAGTTAACCTATAATCATTTAAGGGTAAAGCAACTATGTCTACTTGATTTTCTTCATCATGATACATTACAGTTTGGTCAATTATTAGATAATCTTTTGGAGCTTCTTGTTTTTTAAACCCTGCTTTTTTAAGAGCATTTACATAAGGCATAGAACTTCCATCTTCAACCGGTGGCTCAATGCCATTAAGTTCGATAATTAAATTATCAATTTGAAGTCCTACAATTGCTGCCAATACGTGCTCAACTGTGTGAACTTTGGCTTCACCTAATCCTATAGTGGTTCCGCGAGATACATCAATAACATAATCTGAATTAGCAGGTATTTCGGGTTTATCATTTAAATCTACACGGATAAATTTTATACCGTAGTTTTCAGGAGCCGGTTTAAAAGTCATAGTACAGGTTGTACCGGTATGAAGTCCTATACCTGTTAATTTAACAGATGAAGCAATTGTATGCTGTTTTTCTAACATTTAATTAACCTAATTTTATTTCTTAATCATAAATAATTGGATGAAATTGATTATTAAAAAATACCAAGATGAGTGTTGAAATACAATAAATATTGAACATAGATATTTGCAAATTAAATATGAAATTCAACTTATTTTAACGAGAGTATACATTAAGGATTAGAGAAAAACTTAACATTAGAGGCGGTTATAAATATAATATATGTTTTTAAAGATGCCGGATTTTACTTTTTTATAAACTCATTTAAAAAAGAAAGACCCTCAAAATTAAAAATATTGAGGGTCTTTTAGTAGCGGGGACAGGACTTGAACCTGTAACCTTCGGGTTATGAGCCCGACGAGCTACCAATTGCTCCACCCCGCGATGTAAATTTTAGATTGCAAATATATATATTAAACATACCCTTGTCAAATTTTACTTGATGATAAAAAGAGAAACCGTAATTGGAAATAATTTGGTTTTTATTAAGTGGTTACGCTATTAAAGCTTGATGAGATACCATCAATAATTTGAGACCTCGCGTGTATTTCATTAAGATTTTTTATAATCCGTAAAATACCGGCTCTTTTTTCTTCTATTAAATCAGTAATTAAATTTTTTACTTCCGGCATATTGCATTCTTCCAGCATATTTTCATAATATCTTGCAATAGACGCCTCTTTACGTAATGCTTCGTTAAGTAAAGAGCACGTGTCTTTGCAATCATGCTTACAATTTAAATCATTTGTTTTCATTACAGCCCCTATTTTTTGCTGAATAAAATTTAACTATTTATTTTTTTTCAGATAATTTTATGCCTAATTGAAGTGCTTTTTTGTTAATTGGTATTAAATGATGATGCCTTTTTGGTAAAACATCTTCCAAAGCTTTGAGTACACTTTCAATTTTTACAATATCTCTCTGATTTATCAGCACTTAATATTCCTAATTCCTTGTTGGTAAATGCCACAGCCTTTACATATTTCTGTTGCAATTTTAATAGTACCTCTAATCATTACTTTATTCCTTTTTCAATTAAAACATAAATATTCAACTAATATGCCAAAGCAAGAAGATTATTTAATTTTAAAAATGATTATTTTTTTAATAAAAAGAGTGTTTTTAGAAATTCTTATTACTAACAATTAGTTTTGTTTCTTGTTTTAGAGAGGTTTTATTTTACTAATGAGAAATTAAAGTAAAAAACTGTACTTAGAATTTTCTAATATTGGTTTAACTAACAGTAAACATTTATTTTATTATAAAAGCTCTGTGGCTTTGGCTAAATAAGATGAAATAAAATCCATTATTATTTTATAATAATTGCAACAATATTTTTATAATAGATTTTTACAAAAAAAAGCTTTCCCGACTAAAAAACTCTAATAGTCGTATATTTGGTATTGATGTAAAAAGAGTAAAAAAAACAAAAAGTATTGCCGTAAAGGAATATTGGAAATAATTTTAGAACGTAAGAATATTTATCAACAACCTAAGAGGCAATATTTGAAAGGAACAATAAAAATTCTGATAATAGTTGTTCTATTTTCTGCGGGGGGATTTAAGTTTTCGGATTTTTCAATCGCTGATGATATTGAAGCGAATAGACCCGCAAAAAGCATAATCCAAAATTCAATATCTTATGCTTCGATTGAACCGACTTATGAACAAAAAGGGATTTGGACTGCATCATGGTACGGTCCAAAATTTCACGGTCGTCTTACGGCAAATGGGGAAATTTATGATCAAATGTCCTTTACTGCTGCACATAAATCGATTAAATTCGGTACATATCTTAGGGTAACTAATTTGAAAAACAATAAAATTGTAATTGTAAGAATCAATGACAGAGGACCTTATATTAAGGGACGTAACATAGACCTTTCAAAAGCCTCCGCTTTGGCTTTGGGTATGATGCCTAGCGGTGTAATTAAAGTTAAAATTGAGGAAGTTCATTTTAATGAGTTAAATTCACCTGTAATGTTTTATTAAATTAAATATTTGATAAAAAAACAAAAACCCGATTTCTTTCCGTCAAAGCCGGATGTTCCAAAAGAAAACGGGTTTTTTGTTTTAGTATAGTTTTTTTATTATCTGTATTTATTTT
>Ga0114931_10001369_pt1 | contig 31149 bp, 24 predicted proteins | sample 2SBtaG_FD_89579 | JGI IMG/M metagenome (GOLD analysis project Ga0114931, IMG submission 89579) | Deep subsurface microbial communities from Kolumbo volcano to uncover new lineages of life (NeLLi) - 2SBTROV14_V59a metaG | ecosystem: Environmental > Aquatic > Marine > Volcanic | place: Kolumbo... | reverse complement strand
GTGAGATCCCTTCTGTGAGATCCCTTCTGTGAGAGCTCCATGAACATCTGTATCGTCGGCAGCGGCTACGTCGGTCTGGTTACCGGCGCCTGTCTGGCTGATTTTGGAATGGTCGTCACCGGTGTCGACAAGGACGCCGCCAAGGTGGCGATGCTCAGCCACGGCGAGATCCCGATCTTCGAGCCGGGACTGGCCGAGCTGGTGCGCAAGAACATGGCCGAGGGTCGCCTCCGCTTCTCCACCGAGCTGGGACCGGCGATCGAGGCCGCGCAGGCGGTGTTCATCGCTGTCGGCACGCCGTCTCGTCCGGATGGCTCGGCCGATCTGTCGTTCGTTCGCCAGGTCGCGCGCTCGATCGGCGAGCACCTGAACGGCTACAAGGCGATCGTCACCAAGAGCACGGTGCCCACCGGCACCGGCCAAATGGTCGAGGATCTGGTGCGCCAGGCCTCGGCTGGCAGCCACGCTTTCGCCGTGGTGTCCAACCCCGAGTTCCTGCGCGAGGGGTCGGCGATCGAGGACTTCCTGCACCCGGATCGGGTGGTGATCGGCAGCCGCGACCCGCGGGCGATCGAGATCATGCTCGACATCTACTCGCCGCTACGGGTGGCAGACGTGCCCTTTGTGACCACCGATGTCGAAAGTGCGGAGCTGATCAAGTACGCATCAAATGGCTTTCTCGCCACCAAGATCTCCTTTATCAACGAAATCGCTGCGTTGTGCGAGGCGTACGGTGCCGACGTCGAGGTGGTCTCGCGCGGCATGGGTCTCGACAGCCGCATCGGCCCCAAGTTTCTCAGCCCAGGTCCAGGATTCGGCGGCTCGTGCTTTCCCAAGGACACACGCGCGGTCGCCCAGCTCGCGCGCGAGCGCGGCCATCGCTTCCGCATCATCGAGGCCGTTCTGGAAGCGAACCAAAACACCCAGGTGCGAATGGCGACGAAGATCCGCGACGCACTCGGTGGCAGCATCCGCGGCAAGACGCTGGCCATTCTCGGCCTGTCGTTCAAGCCCGACACCGATGACATCCGCGAATCGCCCGCGATCGAGATCGTGCGCGCACTTCTCGGCGAGGGCGCCGGCATCCGCGCCTACGACCCCGAGGCCATGGACGCCTGCCGCGCCGAGCTGCCGGAGATCACCTACTGCGGGGATTGCTACGACGCGGCCGAGGGCGCAGACGCGCTGGTCGTGCTCACCGAGTGGAACCCATTCCGCCACCTCGAAGCAGAGCGGCTCAGAAACGCCCTGGCGTCTCCCCTGATCATCGATCTTCGCAATATCTACGAACCGTTACGCATGCGCGCCGCGGGTTTCCGCTATGTATCGGTCGGCCGGCCCACGGTCGCTCCGGACGCGCAGTAAAACCGGAAGGTGGCAGCATGGACCTCGAGCACAAGCCGACTGCGGTGGTCACCGGCGGCGCTGGTTTCCTCGGCTCGCACCTGTGCGAGAAGCTGTTGGCCACCGGCCACCGGGTGATCGCGCTCGATAACCTGGTCACCGGCCGCACCAGCAACGTTGCACATCTCGCCAACAACGACGACTTCCGGCTCTTCGAGCACGATATCTCCGACAGCGTTGCGATCGAAGGCGCGGTCGACTTCGTGCTCCACTTCGCGTCGCCTGCGAGCCCGCTCGACTACCTCGAACTGCCGATCCAGACGCTCAAGGTCGGCTCGCTCGGAACCCACAACAGCCTCGGTCTGGCCAAGGCCAAGGGCGCACGATTCCTGCTCGCCTCGACCTCGGAGGTCTACGGAGACCCACTGGTGCATCCGCAGCCCGAATCGTACTGGGGCCACGTGAACCCGGTGGGACCACGCGGTGTGTATGACGAGGCCAAGCGCTTCGCAGAAGCCATGACCATGGCCTACCACCGCACACACGGCGTGGAAACCCGTATCGTGCGCATCTTCAACACCTACGGGCCGCGCATGCGTCTGCGCGACGGTCGCGTGGTGCCAGCCTTCATGCAGCAAGCGCTGCGCGGCGAGCCGCTGACGGTGTTCGGCGACGGTGGGCAGACACGCTCGTTCTGCTTCGTCGACGACCTGATCGCAGGCATCTACCGCCTGCTGATGTCGGACTACACCGAGCCCTGCAACATCGGCAACCCGCACGAGATGACCATTTTGCAGTTCGCGCAGCGCATCCTGGCGCTCACCGGATCCGCCAGCGAGATCGTGCACAAGGATCTGCCGGTGGATGACCCCAAGACCCGCCAGCCCGACATCACCACGGCCCGCCGCGAGCTGGGCTGGGCGCCGGAGGTGTCGCTCGACGCGGGCCTCGAACGCACGGTCGCCTACTTTCGCCAGGCGCTCGATGAAGAAGCGGCGAGCACAGGATAGAATCGTCTGGTTCGAGGACTTGATCCCAGCGCCTGTTTGGCGCCATCCACGCCCGCCACGAAGAGAGTTCGACCGTGCCTGATCCTGCTGACAACATCACCTGCGTACGTTGCGCACGCTGCGCCCCAGCCGCCGACAACGTCTCCTACGGCGGCGCGCTGGGTGCGGAAATCCGCGCCAAAGTCTGCGCGGATTGCTGGAGCGAGTGGCTGGCGGCCGAGGTTATGGTGATCAACGAATTGCGACTCGACTTCATGGATCCGAAATCGCTCGAGGCCTTGGGCCAACAGCTTCGCAGCTTCCTTTCGCTGGATGGGCCCGCGCGCTGAGCCCTGTGGCTGAGCGCTTCCGGCCATGAGCTTCGCGCAGACGCCTAGACGCGGACGTCTCGCCGCCCTGCGCACGACCTTCGCCTCGATTCCACGGCGTGCTCTCGTACGCTTCGCCCTGCTCGCCGCCGTGCTCGCTGCCGGCCTCTTGCTGCTGCGCTGGCCGCCGATCGCTGCCCACCTGACGCGCGAGATGTTGATGCAGCTCCTCGAGCAACTGCGCAGCCACTGGTGGTCGCCGCTGGTCTTGATCGCGCTTTATGGGCTGGTCGGCTGCCTGGGATTGCCCGCCAGTCCGCTGCTGATCGCTGGCGGCGCCGTTTTCGGCGCTGGGCTCGGCACGCTCTACAACATGCTCGGACTGATGCTCGGTGCCTGGCTGAGCTTCTTGCTTGGCCAGCATTTCGGCCGCGACCTGATCGTCCATCTCGGTGGCGACAAGCTGCGCCGCGCCGAACGGCTGTTTCATCGCCGTGGCTTCTGGCCCCTGGTCACCCTGCGTTTCTTGCCGGTGCCATTTGCGGCGATCAACTACGGTGCCGCGCTCGCTGGCGTCCGCTCCGGACGTTTCCTCGCCGCCAGCGCCGTCGGCATGGCGCCCGCGACGCTGATGCACACCCTTTTCGCCTCCTGGCTGGCCGGCTCCGCCGCTGGCCAGCGGCTGATGGTGCTCAGCCTCTGGATCACTGCTTGGTTGGGCACAGCGCTGCTCACCACCCTGCCCACCTGGCTCGAAGCCCGCGCCCGCAAGCGTCGCTACCGGCGCGTCACGGCGCAGCGCCGCTTGAAGCAGACCGGCCAGAACCTCGTGTCGTGAGCGACTTGGCCCGCCCATAGACGCGCTAGGAGCCTGTTGCGCATCGCCCGCACGGCGCCTCGTGGGTGGCGCGAGGCTCTCGCTTCGTTACGTTCTCGACAAATACCTACGGGTATTCGCCTTCGAGCGTGCCTCTAGAGCCCCCTCGCGGCGCTCCGCGATGTACCATCCGTCGACTCGCAACAGCCTCCTAGCGCGTCGAAAGCGCTGCGTCGATCTCGGGCGCATCCAGCACGATCGCGCGCGCCGCCCGCTCGACGTGCGCCTCGGGGTCGAGCTCGTAGCGGCGGATGACACGACGAAAGACCTCCTTGAGCGCGCGCGCGCCCAAGCGCGGTGCCTTGGCTGCTTCGCGGGCGATCGAGCGCACAGCCGCCGGGGACAGCGCCAGCTTGATTCCCTGGCGCGCGAAGTAGGCCTGGCTGTGCTTGAACCCGGAGTCGGGGCTGTCGAGGAAAATACGCACCAGCTCGTCGAGCCCCAGGTCTTCGAGCAGTACCACGGCGTCGTAACGCGCCAAAAACTGCGGGCTCATGCCGTAGTCAAAGAGGTCTTCGTTCTCCAACCAGGCGCGCAGGTCAAACTCGAGGCGTTCTTGCACCTGGCCGTCCTCGACCACCGTCATCGGCTTCAGCGCGCCCTTGTCGCGGCCGACGGTCACGCGGTCGAACACCGCATCGTAGAGCCCTTCGAAGGCGCCGGCGCAGACGAATAGCAGGCCACTCGAGTCGACCGTCACCGCCTTGCCTCCCGCCCACGCTGGCAGCACGAAGGGCACGGCCTCGTTCTCCATCACCGTCAGCAGCGCCTCCTGGGCGCGAATCCCGGTGGTGTTGACGATGTCACCATCGCGACTGCGGATTTTATCCACTTCGTCGATAAATACAATGCCCCGGCGCGCATCATCGAGCATCTGCTCGACCGTCGCCTGCGGTCCCAGTCGGTCCCGCGCGCGCGCGAGCAGACGCGCCAGGATGGCCTCGCCCGGACGGCCGCGGCGCGCCTCCTCGCCGAGCACATTCGCGTGCATGCGCACCACCACCGGCTTGAGCGCCAGGTCGTCGCGGGTGGCGAGATACTGCTCCACCGCCCGCATCAAGGTGGTCTTGCCGGTGCCGGACGCGCCGATCAAGAGCACATTGCCCACCGGCAGACCCGCCAGCTTCTTGGCCAATGCGATCGCCATTTCCTCGACCGCGATGGCCTGGCCGATCACCCGAGCGTCGAGCGCCTCGGCGATCGACTTGGGCAGCGGTGCGCGCGGTGGCGGTGTCACCGAGCAACCACCGGCGCACACGCACACCGGTCCCTTTTCCGGAACGCTGGTCGCCGGACCTCGGTACCGCAGCGCGCCGAGACTTCAGCGATCGGGTCTTGAGCGATGATGTTTTTGCCTCGCATTCGTCGCTCCAGGGTAGCCGATGCCGCAAGGCATTTGCCAGCGGGCGCTGGCATCCGCCGGGTGCGGTGAACGACCCGCCGGCGCGGATGCACGAGGTCGCGGGCAAGACGCGTGACCGGCGAGCGCGATAGGCTTGCTGTCGGTTCGCATGCGGACCGACAGCAAGCCACCCCCATGAGCCTCCCCGACCCGCTGAGCCACCCCGACCCACGCCAGCCGCGCCGGAGTCGCCCGCGCGCCCGCGGGCTCGCCGCCGGATTGCTGCTGATGCTCAGTGCCTGGCAGGCTGCGGCCCAGACAACGCCGCTCGAGCAGGCCCAGGAACGACTCGATGCCGGCGATCCGGAGGCTGCGCTGGCGCTGATCGAGAAAGGCATGGGACGGGGCAAGGCCCGGGGCCAAGCGTTGCTCCTGCGCAGCACTGCTCGTTTCATGCTCGGCGAGCGCGAGGCCGCCACGGCCGACCTGCGCCAGGCGCTGGCCGCCGACCCCAGCCTACGCCAGGGCTGGCTCAACCTGGCGGCAGTCGAGATGAGCGTGGAGCGCTGGGATGCTGCCTACCAGGCGTTGCGCGAGGCCGAGAAGCTCGATCCCGACGCGGAGGACAACGATCTCAACCTCGGCGCGGTGCAGCTCTTGCGCGGCGCGCGCGAAGCGGCACAGGCGCACTTCAGCCGCTACCTCAGCGCCCACGCCGACGATGCAGAAGCGTTTTACCAGGTGGCAGTCAACTATGGCTTGGCTGATGATCCAGCCACCGCCATCGCCCATCTCGAACGCGCCGTGGTGCTCGATGAACGGATCCGCCTGCGCATCCGCGGCGACGCCCGCTTCGACTACTACCAATCCGCCACCGTCGGGCGACGCTTCAACCATCTGCTCAATACCGACGTCTACCAGCCACCGCCCGATGCACGCACAGCCGCGGCCACCTTCTCCGCGCGCTACGACGCTGGCGAGCGCTTGTTGCTCGATGCCGTGCTCGCGGCCTTGCGCGAGCTGCGCATACCGCACGAACCGACGATTGAAGCGGCCGAGTCCTGGGCTCTGATCTGGGGTCGCATGCGGATCAAGGTCGGCAACCAACGCGATGGTGGCGGCGTGGTCAGCGTCAGTGCAGCGCGCGACGCGTTCTCCGCTGCTGCGTTCCATCGCCGCACGCAGCGCCTGTTTCAGGCGGTCGACCAACAATTGGTGGTGCTCGGGCTCCGCCACTAGCCACGGGGACACCATGGGGCCCGATCCACACCAGCCCTCGACGCCGGCAACCAACGACCACCAACAGCCGGAATGCGAGCCCGAGGGCGACGACGCGGTCATCGGCCGCGCGCTGCGCCGCTCGCTGATCGCCATTGTGGCGTTCGCCACGCTCGTCGGTGCGGTGGTCTGGCTCCGCACGCGGCCGCGCGAGGCAGCACCCGAGCAAACGATCGAGATCGCCGCGCCAGCGCAGCCCACCGCCGGACCGGTGGCGCCACCCGCACTACCGTTCACCGACGTAACGACCTCCGCTGGCGTCGACTTCGTGCATGAAAACGGCGCCCGCGGTGACAAGTTGCTGCCCGAATCCATGGGCTCGGGCGTCGCTCTTTTCGACTACGACGGCGATGGCGACGCCGACCTGCTGTTGCTCAACGGCCAGGCATGGCCACAGGACGCGACCCGCCCCACAGCGGTCAGTCCCACAGCGGTCAGTCCCACAGCGGTCAGTCCCCCGACCCGCGGCAGCCGCCTCTACCGCAACGACTCGACCCCGGGCCGAATTCGTTTCACCGACGTCAGTCACGCCAGCGGCATCGATCGCTTGGCGGTCTATGCCACCGGTGTCGCAGTCGCCGACATCGACGGCGATGGACGGCGCGACCTGTTCATCGCCGCGCTCGGCAGCAATCGAATGCTGCGCCAGCGTCCGGACCACGGATTCACCGACGTCACCGCGGACTTCGGTGTGGCCGGGGCCGAGGATGCCTGGTCGACCTCGGCAGCCTTCTTCGACGCCGACCGCGATGGAGATCTCGACCTCTTCGTCGGCAACTACGTTCATTGGTCCCGGGAAATCGACCTCGAGGTCGACTACCGATTGACCGGCGTCGGCCGTGCCTACGGCCCACCGATCAACTACCAGGGGAGCTTCTCCTACCTCTACCGTAATGATCTACCCGACCCTCAGTCGCACCACCAGGATGCCCACGGCGCTGGGGACCTCAGCTTCACGGATGTCTCGGCAACCAGCGGAATCCGGATCCGCAACCCGGCCACCGGCGTGCCGGTGGGCAAGGCCCTCGGCCTGCTGCCGATCGATGGTGATGGCGATGGTTGGATGGACCTGCTGGTGGCCAACGACACCGTGCGCAACTTCTTTTTCCACAATCTCGGCGACAGCGCACCCGGAGCCATCGCTTTCGAAGAGGTCGGCGAGCTGTGGGGCCTGGCCTACGGCCGCGCCGGCGAGGCCACCGGCGCCATGGGGGTCGATGCCGGTTACCTGCTCGATGAACGCGACTTGGGCTTCGCCATCGGCAACTTCGCCAACGAGATGACCTCGGTCTACCTCGCCCAGGACGATCCCACGCTGTTCGCCGACGATGCCATCGGGCTCGGCATCGCCGCAGCCAGTCGCTCGGTGCTCACCTTTGGTGTGCTGGTGCTCGATGTCGACCTCGACGGCCATCTCGACGTGCTGCAAACCAATGGCCACTTGGAAAACCAAATCAACACCGTCGACCCCAATCAAACCTATGCCCAGCCCTCGAAGCTTTTCTGGAACGCGGGAACCGGCGCCCGCCAGCCACTGATCGCCGTCGACTTGAGCGACACTGGCGACCTGGCCACGCCGCGGGTCGGACGCGGCAGCGCCTGTGCCGATCTCGACGGCGACGGCGACCTCGACTTGGTGGTGACCCAGACCGGCCGGCCCGCAGTGGTGCTGCGCAACGACCAGACACTCCGACAGCACTGGTTGCGCGTGCGCTTGATCGACCGGCCACCGAATCGAGACGCCATCGGCGCCCGGATCACGCTCACGGCCAGCGGTATGCGTCAACGCCGACAGGTCAATCCGACGCGCAGCTATGCCTCACAGTCAGAGTTGACCGTAACCTTCGGACTGGGCACAGTAACGGACATCGAGGGGCTCACCGTCACCTGGCCCGATGGCCAGCAACGGCGCGTGGCGGTCGACGCGGTCGACCGCCTGCTGACAATCTCTCGCGACAACATCTGATACGATTCAGCGTTGAATATTTTTCATCATAGGTCTTGGTCACGCGGATGCGACCGGCAGTCCACCTCGAAGGATCCAGACCCCAGACCTTTCGGTGAAAGCGAACATGCCACCCGCAGAGGAGTATCGACCATGCGAGACCACCACAAAACCGGGCGTCATCAAGCGCCGGAAGGTACCCTGGGTTGCATCTCCGCTCGGCGGGCCGCCGTTCTCGCCTCGCTCGCCCTATGCTTGATCGCGAGCGATGTTCCAGCCGGCGAACGACCGGTGTGGCTGGACTACCCACCGCTCGAGGCGCCCGCCGATGCGCTGCTCAAGGATGCACTGGCTCACAGCACCGACTCGGACCAAGCGGTCTTGATCCTCAGCCGCGACACAGTCCTGCGCTTCGATCAAGACGGCCGGCAGACCCAGACCAAGCGCGTCTTATTCCGCATTGAAAGCTCAGAGGCCATCGCTGACTGGGCGCGGGTCAGCGCGGCCTGGTCTCCCTGGCACGAGGCACGGCCGAGCATCCGGGCACGGGTGATCACCGCTGGCGGGCAGGAGCTGCCGTTCGATCCCTCGCTGCTCAGCGACAGTCCGAGCGCCAGCGGCGATCCGGCCATGTTTGGCGATGGCAGGGTGCTCGAAGGGCCGTTGCCAGGGGTGGCGGTCGGTGCCGTGGTCGATACCTTGATCGAGCGGCGTGACCGCGAGCCCTTCTTTGCCGCCGGCAATGTCAGCCAGACCTACCTGGTCTCGACCGTGCCGATCGCCTACGCCTCTTTGACCCTCGATGCTCCGGTCGACCTGCCACTCGCCTTCACTCTCCATCGCGCCGAAGGGATCGAGCCGGTGGATACGCGCCAAGACGGCCGGCACACGGTCCGCATTACCTACACCGACATGCCAGCGGCCGAGGAGGTGGAGGGTGGGCAACCGCCGGAGGCTGCGCGCTGGCCTTCGATCACCCTCTCCACCGCTGCGAGCTGGCAACAGGTCGCACGTGCCTACGCGCAGATCGTCGACAGCCATGTGCGCGGCGCCGACCTCTCGGCCCCGGCTTCCTCCACCGCAGGCCGAACGTCAGACAGCGCGGCCACCAGCCAGAGCCAACGCATCGACGCCTTGCTCGCCACCTTGCACGAGAACGTCCGCTACACCGGTCTCGAGCTGGGCGCGGCATCGATCGTACCCGCGACCCCGGCCGAGACCCTCGAGCGCCGATTCGGCGACTGCAAGGACCAGGCGACACTGCTGGTGGCGATGCTGCGCCGGGAGGGCATCCCCGCCTATGTGGCATTGCTCAATGCCGCACGTGGCCGCGACGTCGACGTGGACCGGCCTGGTCTCGGGCTGTTTAACCACGCCATCGTCTACCTGCCTGGACTGCGCCCCATGTGGATTGATCCGACCGATCCGCACGCCCGCGCCGGCGAGCTTCCCAGTGTGGATCAAGATCGCTGGGCTCTGATCGCCGCGCCTTCCACCAAGAACTTGATCAAGACCCCCGCGAGCCAGCCCACCGACAACCGCCAGATCGAAACCCGAGAGGTCTACCTGCCAGCCTTTGGGCGGGGCCGCATTGTCGAAACCACCGTTTACCACGGGGTTCTCGAACGCCAACAGCGGGCGGTGATCGAAAGCAGCAGCGCCAGCGAGCGGCGCGAAGGCTATGCCGACTACCTCGCCTCGGCCTACATCGAGGCCGAGCTCGGTGCCTCCGAAGAGTTGGGCACCAAGGACCTCAGCCGGCCGCTCACCCTGCGCCTCGAGGCGCTGCACGCTGCCCGTGCCGCGGTCGATCTCGACGAGGCGGTGGTCGCCATCCCGATCGCGAACCTGGTCGCCAACATGCCGGACGAGCTGCTGAGCAGCGACGCCGAGCCGCGCGAGCATCCCTTTGTGCTGGTGCCCTCTCAGCTCGAGTGGCACTACCGCATCCACCCTCCGGCCGGCTTTGTGCCGCGTGAGATTCCCGCCGACAAGGAGCGGGCCTTGGGCGTTGCCACGATGCAGCGGAGCTTCCGTTTCGAGGCGGGTGTGCTGCATGCGGATTTCACCTTCACCAGCGGCCCGCGCCGGCTGACGCCGGCTGAGTTCGATGCCACGCGCAAGGCCCTGAGCGAGGTCGGGGAGCAAAACGAAGTGCTCGCGCTATGGTTGGATCCCGAAGCGAGCGTGCTGGCGCGCCGGGGCAAGGCCGTGGAAGCCATCCGCGCGGCGCGGGCCACGGCCTCCGCGCCCACAGCGTCGCCCATCGATGGCATCCGGTTCGGCCAGGCGCTGCTTTCGATGGGGCTGGGCGAGGCCGCACGGCACCAGGCCGAGCGCGCGATCGAGGCCGATCCCGAGCGCAGCATAGCGCATTGGTTCCTCGCCACCACCTACCTGAAGGACCCGATCGGACGGGCTTGGAAGCCGGGGATCGACCGGCCGGCAGCCCTTCTCTCGCTCGAGAAGGCGGTGGCGCTTGACCCCGGAAACGAGCTCGCGCAAGCGGAGCTGGTGCTGGCCCTCGAGCACAATGACGCCGGCATTCGGCAAGGACCTGGCGCAGACCTGGAGGCCGCGGTCTCGCACATGCTCGCCTTCCGAGAAGGCTTCTCCAACCACAACCTCGATGTCAACCTGGCGGAGGCCCTGATGCGCACCGGCCGCGGCGAGCAGCTCGTGGCCCTGGCCGAAGAGATGGATGACGCGACACAAAAAGCCATTTGGGGCCTGGTCGGTACGGCGCTCGCAGCGGGCGAAGACGCGGTGCTCGCCCGCGCTTCGCGGCTGTCCGGCGATCTCCCCACACGCACCAACCGTCTGGCCCAAGCTGCCCAACAGCTCGTGATCGCCCGCCAGTACCAGACCGCAGCAGCGTTGATGCGCCAGGCGTCTGCGGGCAGTGCCAACCCGGCGGCACTCAACACCTACATCAAGATCCTCGAGGCCACCCGGCCGCTCAGCGAAATTCCCGAACCGAGCGAGCCCGGGCAGAAGATTCTGTATCGACTTCTGAGGCTTGTCTGCGACGATAAAAAGGTGTTTGGAACCGTGTTCCACTCTCTGGTTCTCGAAGACACGGATACGAAGAATCTTTCCGCAGCATTGGAGGAGGGCATCCACCGCGCCCTCGCCGGGGGCGAGCGTGGCGCGGCCCAGTCGGTGCCCATCGAGGTCGCGACCGATCTCACCTACGCCTTCGCGGATGTCGATCTGGATGGGGATCCAGGTGCACTGCAGCGTCTCCGCATGCACGCCCGCATGCAACTGCCAGGGGTTTCCGAACTGGGATCGTTCTACGTGGCACCCGCCGACGCCGAAGGTCAGGGCAGCTTGCGCATCCTCGGCCGGGAGGACGAGGCGGGATGGATCTTACTGCGCCTGATCGACCGCGGCGACCTGGAGAGCGCGCGCCGCTGGCTGGATTGGCTGCGCGAAGCGCTACCGGACGGCGACAGCGATGATCCGTTCGCCGAACCTCCCCTAAAGCGGCTGTGGTCGAGCGGTGCAACGAGCGATGTCGAGCGTATGAAGCAAGCGGCTGCGTCGTTGCTGGCATTCAGCGACTTCGACGCGCTGAAGCGCCGGGCGGCCCAAGTGTTGGCCCCGGCGCTGGCCGCGACCGAGCCCACCGATCCCCGCTGGAAGCCACTCGCCATCGCCCTTCTCATCGCATCCCCAAGGCGCGGCGATGCACAGACGAGGGAGCGAGAAGCGGGGCACGGAGCCACTGTCGACCTCGACGATCTCACCGCGAGAATGCTCGAGGCCGCGTCCGACTCCGATGCCGCCTTCATCATCCGCATGGAAGTATTGATCGAGGCCAAGCACTTTGCGGCGGCGACGGCCTTGGCCCGCGAGCGCCACGAAGCGGACGCCACAGATCAAGCGGCGATTCTTGCGCTGGCGCAGGTTGCCTACAAAACGGGTGACTTGGTGACTGCCGATCACTGGTTCAGCCTTCTCGACCCCGATGATCGCGAGAATGCCACAGCCTTCAATAACCAAGCCTGGCGAATGTTGTTTCTTTCGTCACCGAAGCCTTCCGCCGCTGTCGACCTGGCCAGTCGTTCCGCCGAGCTGTCGCATTACAAGAACCGCGGGATCCTGCATACCCTGGCCACCGCCTACGCCGCGAACCAGCAGCCCGCCGAGGCCTATCGCGTCTTGCTTCAGATGGTGAAAACGCAGCACGACGCGGTCGAGAATTCGGACTATCTGGTCCTCGGCCGAATCGCCCAGAGCGTGGGCGAGACTGACGCGGCGCGCGCCTACTACGCACGGGTCGAAAAGGACACCCGCACGTTTTCGAGCGGCCAGCTTGCCGAGCGCTGGTCTGCCGGGCTGGGCACCCAACCCAGTCCAGCCAGCACAGAAGGTCGCTAGGAGCCTGTTGCAAATTGACGGATGATGCATCGCGGAGCGCCGCGAGGGGGCTCAAAAGGAGCGCTCGAAGGCGAATACCCGCAGGTATTTGTCAAGCTGCAACACAGCGAGAGCCTCGCGCCGCCCACCAGGCGCGGGGCGCCCTATGCGCAACAGGCTCCTAGGAACGCATCACCACCGAGCCATAGTGCAGGCCGGCGCCGAGGGCGGTGAAGGCCACCAGGCTGCCCTCCGGTGCCTTGCCGGCCTGGCGCGCCTCGTGGAAAGCCAGGGGCAGAGTGGCCGAGGTGGTATTGCCGTAGCGTTGGATGTTGTTGTGCACCCGCTCGTCGGCCAGCCCGAGGTACTTTTGCGCTGCCTCGTTGATGCGCAGGTTGGCCTGGTGCAAGATCAGCAGATCGAGGTCGTCGAGACTGCAACCGGCGAGACCCAAGACCTCGCGGGTGACCACAGGCATGCGGGTGACGGCCAGCTTGAACACCGAGCGTCCGTCCATTCGCGGCACACCGTCACCCCGCTCGAGCATGGCGGCATCGACGAAGGGCCGGTAGGCCGAGCCGATGCCGGGTACGAAGAGGATCTCGCTGTTCGCCCCGTCGCCATAGAGCCGGCTGGCCAGGATGCCACGCCCGTCATCGCGTGTATGGGCGCGAAAAACCATCGCCCCGGCGGCGTCGCCGAACAGCACGACCAAGTGCCGGAAGCGGGTATTCCAGGCCCGCGTCGGCTCATCGAGCGTGAAGCTCGGATCGTAAAGCGCCTGCCAGGACTCCTGGCTCCAGGGAATGAGCGCGGAGTGCACGTCCGTGCCGACCAGCAGCACAGTGCGCGCCAAGCCACTGCGGATCAGCGCGTCGACCGTCTGCAGGCCGTAGGCAAAGCCGGCACACTGCTGACGAATGTCCAGTGCTGGCAGCGGATCGAGCCCCAGCTTGCTCTGGATCAAGGTACCGGCGCCGGGGAAGTAATGATCGGGGGTCATGGTCGCGCAAACCAGGTAGTCGACCGCCCCTGGCTCGACACCCGCATCCTCGAGCGCGGCACGGCCGGCGGCCGCACCCAGGTCCGAGGCAGCGACATTCTCGCCCGCATAAAAGCGCGTCACGATGCCGCTGCGTTCGCGGATCCAATCGTCGCTGGTATCGCACACCCGTGCCAGCATGTGGTTGTCGACCTCGTTGCTCGCGACCGACACTCCTGTGCCGGCGAGCAGCGCGCGTAGCTCACCCATCGCAACGTCCTCGTCGGTTGGTCCGTGCTCAGCCGCCGAACCCGCCGGAGCGGTTGCGGTGGAGCGGATCGCGCAGGCGCGGATCGCGCCGCATCTGCTCGCGGAAGAAAACGGTATGCCCGCCGAGCTTGATAAAGCGATAGTGCCGTTCGGGCGGCTGGCCATCGAGCCCAGGCTTGGCGTCCTTGGAGTACTCCCAAACCTCGGGCGCAACGCCGCCGACCGTGCGTGCGCGCTCGTGGCTGGTGTTCGCAGGCTCGCCGTAGAGCACGAAGATGGTCCCGCGGTCGGTCTTGCTGCCCGCGATCACCGCCTCGCTGAAGCGCTTGTTGGCTTGCGCCACCCGGGCTTCGAAGATCTGCTCCGGCGTGCGCTTGAAAATGGGCGTACCCTTGTTGCGCTGGGCCCAGAAGGCCTCGATGAACGCAGCGGCGTCCGCGTCGGAGGTCAGCGTCACGTAGCGCTCGATCTCCTCCGCGCTGGCCATGCGCGCGATCGCACCCACCAGCCAGCGGCAGTGGTCGACACCGAGCAACGGATTAAACAGCGCATCGGGATCGGTCGGCTTGTCGTGTCCCCGCTTCTTCTTGGCCGATAGCGGTGCTGCTGCTAAGGCCAGGACCAACGCTGGAATCAGCAGCGTGACGAGCGCACGCAGCGTCCTAGCGGCGGAGCAGGTCAAGGAATTCCTCCCGCTGGGCGCGCTGGTGGAAAATGCCGCGAATCGCCGAGGTGGTGGTCACGCAGCCGGACTTTTTCACGCCCCGCATCTCGACGCAGAGATGCCGCGCTTCGATGACCACCATGACGCCCTCGGGCTGGAGTTTTTCGTCGAGGAAGCCGGTCACTTGCTCGGTCAGGCGCTCTTGGAGCTGTGGTCGCTTGGCGTAGAACTCGAGGATGCGGGGAATCTTGGAGAGACCGATGATATTTCCGTTTGGAATGTATGAAACGTGCGCATGACCATAGAACGGAACGAGGTGATGGGCGCACATGGAGTAAAACGGGATGTCTTTCTCCATCACCATGGCCTTGTAGTGTTCTTCGTTCGGGAACGTCGTCACCCGCGGCTAGTTGCCCTGTTCGAGACCATGGAACATCTCGGCATACATCTTGGCCACCCGGATGTCGGTATCCCGGAGGTTGGCATCGCAGAGATCGAGCCCAAGCTCGTTGAGGATGCCGCGCACATGGCCTGCGATGCGCAGCAGGCGAGCCTGCTTCTCGGGCGCCACGCCTTCGAGGCGCGATGCCGCGATCTGCGCATCGCCTTCGCAGGGCGCAGGCGGCGTGGCAAATGCGGGGTCGAGGGCGCTCGCTGTATCGTTCATGCTGGAGCTCGTGGTCGTGGTGCTGGTGGTCTTGCTCGCGTGAAGCGACGCCTGGTCTCCCTGCCGGCTTCATTGTATCCTAGCCGCGACGGCAGCCCGGTTCCCGGCCCGCAAGACGATGCGGCGCCCGAGCTTCCTGCCAAGACCGATCGCCAAACATACCCGGCCAAGGAGCACGAGAGCATGCATGAGCTCAGTATTCAGTACTGCGTGGTTTGAAACTACCGGCCACGCGCCGCCGGTCTGGCGGACTCGATCGAGCAGAAGCTGGGAATCAAGGGCACCCTGATCAAGGGCAGAACTGGTGCTTTCGAGGTCACGCTCGATGGTGATCTGGTCTTCTCGAAGAAGGCACTCGGCCGCTTCCCGGAAGCCGGCGAGGTGGAAGCCGCGCTCAGCGCACGCCTCGGCGCGCCGCAGCCATGAGGGCCTCTGCCGTCCTCGCCCTGGCCCTTTTCGTCAAGCTGACGAATCTGGTTCATGGTTGGTCCTCATGAGGAGTACCCATCATGGAGAAGCGAATTGCGCCATTTCGTCGGCAGGGTGATCGTACTTCGGTCGTCCCCGAGGACTACGGCGTCCGGTATCGGGTGGCTCTGCGAGCATCAGGTGCCGAGGCGGCGCCTGGGTGCCTGGCTTCTGGCGAGCGAGCGGGCTGGGGTTTGGCCGCGATCGGAGCCGGCGTTGCCACGCTGTGTCGCTCGGTCCCGGCGGCGGTGAGCGACGGTGGAGGTCTTCAAGCGGTCGAGGTCGTGGCGCGTGAGGCGTGCGGCGCGGGTGCCAGACACCTTTGGGTCCAGGGTGCCGTCCAGCATGCCGGCTCGTCTCAGGTGCCACCCTTGTGTACGGTGGGGTGTCACCCTCCTGTCCAGAGGGTGTCGACAGCGGAGGAGCTCAGGCCGTGATGCGCCCGGGCGAGAACGACCGGAGCGACCGGTAACTTCGCTTCCAAGCAGGCGTACTACCTTCAAACGGGGTCCATGTCCGCGACCGCGAGGCCGACCCGGGGCACTTTGGCTCCGGGCGTGGCGTCTCCGATCGGACGGTGGACAATGGGCTCCTGGTGTGCCGGGGTTCCCGTGCCGGCAAACCCCATCCAAAACCACGACCCGAGGAGCCCCGCCATGGCCCGCTTGCTCCAGGATCTGCAATTCGGCCTCCGTGTCCTGCGCAAGCGTTGGGCCTTCACCACTCTCGCGCTGGTCTCCCTCGCTCTCGGCATCGCGGCGAACACCATCATCTTCAGCCTCATCAACGAGGTCTTTCTCCAGCCGCTGCCGATCGAGGATGCGGATCGTGTGGTGTCGATCTCGACGGTCGACGATCGCGCAGGCCGTGGCGCGCCGCTGTCTCACCTGAACTGGCTCGATGTCCGCGAGCAGAACGAGACCCTCGCGGGCGTGGCCGGCTACGGCTTCTCCGGCTTCTCGGTCGCGACGGGGCCCGGTGAGCCGACGATTCGAACGGGGCTGCTGGTGTCGGGCAACTACTTCGAGGTGCTCGGTGTCCGCCCCGCCCGAGGCCGCTTCTTCACACCCGAGGAAGACGACGCGCCCGGTGCCCATCCGGTCGTGGTCCTTCATCACAGATTCTGGAGCGACGAGCTCGGCGCGGCGGATGACGCCGTCGGATCGACGATCCGGATCAACCGCCAGCCCTTCACCGTCATCGGCGTGGCCCCGGCGGGCTTCGACGGGCTCAACATCGGTTTCGAGCCAGCGGCCTGGGTGCCGATGGCGATGAACCGCGTCATCCAGCCCGACAAAGAGCTCAACTGGTATGACCAGCGGCGCGGCCTCTTCCTCTTCGCCTTCGGACGGCTGGCCTCGGGTGTCGGCATCGAGCAGGCCGCCGCCAACCTCGACCTGATCGCGAAACGGCTCGAGCAGGCCTACCCGGACGACAACCAGGGTCGTGGTCTCGGCGTCCGGCCGATCGCCGAGACCACGCTCTTTAACCGCGACGCCACGGCGCGCAGCTCCGCGCTTTTGATGGCCGCCGTGGCGATCGTGCTGCTCATCGCCTGCGCCAACGTCGCCAGCCTGCTCCTCGCGCAGGCGAGCGAACGGCGCAAGGAGATTGCGCTGCGTCTGGCGCTCGGCGTGCGGCGCGGCCGGCTGATCCGCCAGCTTCTCACCGAGAGCCTGCTGCTCGCCGGCACTGGCGGCGCGCTCGGCGGCGCGCTAGCCGCCATCGCCAAGGACCCGGTGAGCCGCAGCCTGGGGGCGCTCCCCGGCGGCGGCAACCTGGCGCTCGACCTCAGCCTCGACGGCACGGTCCTTCTCTTCGCCCTCGTCTTGTCGCTCGCCACGGGCGTGCTCTTCGGGCTGTGGCCGGCGCTGCAGGCGTCGCGTCCAGAGCTCGTCGGCGCGCTCAAGAACGCGACCGATACCGCGCTCGCGCCCGGCCGCAAGCTGACGGCACAACGCGCCCTGGTCATCGGTCAGCTCGCGCTGGCGGTCGTTTCGCTGGTGGCTGCGGCACTCTTCGTGCGCAGCCTCGGTGCGGCGCTCGACCTCGACTTGGGCTACCGGACGCACGAGCTCGTGGCCCTCGGCTTCGACGTCGGCCGCGCCGGCTACTCTCCCGAAGAAGGCGAGCAGTTCTTCCGGCGGGCAGAGGAGGCGATCGCTGCCGTTCCCGGTGTCGCCCGCGTGGCCCTTGCACAGGCCGCGCCGCTCCAGGGCTCGATCCGGCGCTCGGTGATCCTCGAAGGCGAGAATCCGGAGCAGCGCACCTACGTCCAGGTCAACGTCGTCGGGTCCGGCTACTTCGAGACCGCTGGCGTGCCCCTCGAGCAGGGGCGCGGCATCTCCGAGCACGACCGCGCCGGCCAGGTGCCTGTGGTCGTCGTCAACCGCACCATGGCCAAGAAGTACTGGCCGGGTACCAACGCCGTGGGCAAGCGCTTCTCGTTCTTCGGCATGGACCCGGTCGAGGTGATCGGCATCGCGGCCGATGCCAAGTACAACAATCCGGGCGAGGACCCGCAGCCCTATGCCTACCTGCCGCTCCTCCAGCAATACGTCACCGGCATGAACATCCTGGCGCGCGCCGAGGGCAACCCCGAGGCCGTGCTGCGCGCGGCGCAGACCAGGCTGCGCAGCCTCGACCCAGACCTGGTGATCCGTGCGCGAACCGTCTCCGGCGCGGTCAGCGCGTCGCTCCAGGGGCAGCAGATGAGCGCGGTCATGCTCGGAAGCTTCGGTGGTATCGCCCTGGTGCTCGCCACGATCGGCATCTACGGCATCATGGCCTTCGCCGTGCGCAGCCGGCGCCGTGAGATCGGGATCCGCATGGCCCTCGGAGCCCAGGCCTCGAGCGTCGTCGGCCTCGTGCTGCGCGACGGCTTCAAGCTCGCCATCATCGGGCTGGCGGCTGGCGTCCTCGCCTCGCTCGCCCTGACGCGGTTCGCCGGCGAGCTGCTCTACGTCTCGCCGAGCGACCCCGTCGCCATCCTAGGCACGGTGGGTCTCCTGCTTTGCGTCGCGGTCGTCGCCTGCTTCGTGCCTTCCTGCCGTGCCGCGAAGGTCCACCCGATCGAGGTCCTGCGTGCCGATTGAGCGACGGCCTCCACGGAGCGCACGTCCGGCTTGCCCTTGCGGTAAAGCTGCACGCTGGAGCCGTCCCGAGTCCCGTAGGAAACCAGAACTGTTGATCCACGCAATCCGAGCCTCCGGGTCTCGACCCAAGAGCGCCGGCGCCTCGGCTTCGTACCCTGCCAGAGCAGACTGTCTATCGTCGAACGGGACCGCGGCGAAATCCAAGGCTGGATCGCCGCAGCCTGCGTCGCCCCAATCGATGATCGCCAGCAGCTCGCCGCGGGATGAGCACATGACGTTCATCGTGTGGAGGCCATCATGGATGAAGCGAGGCTCGATGACCCCCGCAGCGCGTGGCCTCATTCGTCGAGACACATCATGACTTTGGCTCCCTTCTGGCTGATTTGATTCCGGCCAGCCACGCTCGAGTGGATGAGACAGTGCCTTGGTCCACATCGCTCGGCTTCTTTCTTGCAGAATCCGTTCGCGTGTTGGCCATGGCGGCTACAGGAACTGTGTGACCCGTCCCAACAGCGTCCCGTAGAGCGAGTAGAAGCTCGTCCCCTCGACGAATGCCTGGTTCCACTGCGGGTTGGTGCCCTTTTGTGTGAGGACGATGATGTCCGATCCGCCAAACGTGAAGTAGCCGAACTCGTCACCCTTGAGGCACTCTCTACCGATCTCATGGGTCATGTTGACACCGGAGACCTGGCACATCCCGACCGGGATGACAGCGACGACACCGATATCCCCGTACGGTGAGCCCGTCGTATCGATCGTGATGACCCCGCGCGCCTGCAAGAACTCGTAGCCGTCGTCCGCCGAGTCGGCGGCTTCGAATTGGCCACCCGACAAAGACACTTGGAGGTAGACCTGCCCGATCAGTGGATAGCATTCCATAACCTTCCCTGCCACCGGGGTATGAAACCGATGGTACGAGTACGGGCCGAGGAATAGATGGATGAAGTGACCACCGTTGAACGCATCCGCGTAGGCGCTCTTTTTGAGGAGCTGCTGAACGGTGGCGTAGGTGTGGGTGCCCTTGAGGACGATCGGCGGCTCGATCATGCCCGTGTCGTCGATCTCGTAGGCCTCCTTGTAGGTGCAATCGGCGGGCACCGTGAGCACGCTGTTATCGAAAGGATACGCGATAGGGCGCAATCCAGGGTTCAGCTCGCGGGCGAAGAATTGGTTGAACGAAAACCAGCGACCGCTCGGGTCGTTGGGACGCAACTTCCCGGGGTTTCCTACCTCGGGAATCATGGAATCCTCGACCCGGTACTCCGGTGACTCCTTGCGGAAACTGTCGAGAATGGCGTCGTTGAACGACGCCGTCGAGTTGAGAAATCTGCCCCACTCGCACGCCCACAGAACGAGGAAGTCGGCGAACCACGGGATATCCTGCAGGACTCCTCCGTCGAGGCTGTCAAGAGGCTGGTCGATCAGCCAGTAGAACCAGCAAAGGTAGTCATAGACCTCTTGGTGCTCGCCGAGGTCGCTCGGGTCTGCCCAGGCCGGGTTCTCACTCTGGTGCGGGATCCAACGGCTGTAGACGCACAGGTAGTGCACGTACTCGTCGAAGGTCGTCGGCCAACCGTTCATCCCCGGGAGCGGGAGCGCATCGTACAGAGCTTGATCGAGGCCACCTTCTTTCGCCTGATGATTGGCCTTGTTCAGCGACTCCAGAAGCTGCTTCACGAACTCCGTGTCGTCCTTGTGATCAAGGAGGGGATTGAGTGCGATCAAGCTCTCAGGTTCGGGAATCGGTTCGATAGCAAAACCCATTATAGCTCTCCTATTTGGTGGTCATGCGGTGCGTACACTTTGGCGAGCGTGTGAAGAGCGATCGAATGTTTCGCGAGGCGGCGTGGTGCAGCCTGGCCCGATCTTCATCTCATCGATCCAAAGCCGCGCATGTATTCTGCGCCTTCGCCTTCGGCAGCACGCCAGGGTCGGGAAGGCAGAGGCTGGGGCCTGGTCGCTCTTTGTGTCCAACGGCTTTGGCCATCTCGCGTTGCGGCCATGATGGCCGGTCTCGTGTCGGTCGCATAGCGTAGCACGATAAGGCCAGGCAAGCATACGGCGAAGGCATTCCGCCATGGGTGCCGGGCGTTTCCGCCTGCTGCGCCAGTTGCTGACCGAGAGTCTCCTGCTCGCCGCCGGTGGTGGTCTGGTGGGTATCATGCTCGGCGCTTGGGGCGTCGGTCTCCTGCGTTCGATGCTGCCGGCGCAAACACCCCAGCTCGACAGCATCGCGCTCGACGTCCCGGTGCTGGCCTTCGCCTTCGGCGTCTCGGTGCTGGCCGGCGTCCTCTTCGGGCTGGTGCCGGCCCTCCAGGCCTCGCGCATCAATCTCTCGTCGGCTTTGTCGCCAGGGGGTCGCGGCGGTGATCGGCGTGGGGGGGCGGCTGCGGGCCTCGTTGGTGGTCGTCGAGGTGGCGCTGGCTCTGGTGCTCCTGATCGGTGCGGGACTGCTGGCTCGCAGCGTCTGGTCGCTGCTCGCCGTCGACCCGGGATTCGATACGGCCGGACGCTTGGCCGCGCGTGTGACCCTGCCGGGCGCCGACTACCACGAGGACGAACGGATCCGTTCGTTCTGGGCGGCGTTGATCGAACGTCTGGACGCCAATCCGGCGGTTGCGGCCGCGGCAGCAACCAGCATCATGCCGATGGACGCGGGCGACAACGATACGAGTTTCCGTGTCGAGGGCATGCCCGAGCCGGATCCATCGGACCCGAACGTCACCTGGTACCGGGCGGTGACCGCCGGCTACTTCGAGACGATCGGCATGCGCCTGGTCGCCGGGCGCGGCTTCACGGCGCGCGACCGTGACGGCGCGGAAGCGGTTGCGGTGGTCAACCACACCCTGGTACGCCGCTATCTCCCCGGCGGCGACCCGGTCGGCCGCCGCATTCGCTTCGGCTCTTCCGGTGACGGGCCGTGGTTGACCATCGTCGGCGTGGTCGCCGGCGTTCGCCAGCGCGGCCTCGGCGAGCCGACCGTCGCCGAGCTGTTCGCACCGGTGCTGCAGCGGCCTCGACGGTCGATGATGGTCGTCGTGAGCAGCACATCGTCGCCACCGGCTGCGCTCGCACCCGTGCTGCGATCGGCCCTTCGTGGTCTCGATCCCAACCTGCCGATCGCGACGCCTCGGCCCCTCGACAAGGTGGTCTTGGCGTCCGTGGCCACGCCGCGCTTGCTGATGAAGATGCTGGTCGGCTTCGCCGCCCTCGCCCTGGTGCTCGGACGCGGCGCGCGCCTCGCCGGCATCGGTACCCTTCTCGGCATGGCCGCGGTCCTCGCCTTCGGCCGCCTTCTCCAAAGAAAGCTTTACCAGGTCTCTCCCGCGGATCCCATCACCCTTGTGGGGACCGCCGCCCTGCTTTTGCTCGCGGCCTTGGCCGCCTGCTGGCTCCCGGCCCGCCGCGCCGCCCGCCTCGACCCGGTGATCGCATTGCGCGAGGAATGAGACTTTAGAGGTTCCGGTCGTTCGTACATGCCTGCCCCACAAGCACCCTCGACACCACCTTCGACGATGCCAGCCGGCAAGCAGCCACCAGCGACAGCACCTTCCTGATCGCGAATCGCCACGATGGCCGTGGCTTTCTCGAGCGCTGCGAACGCACGTACCCCCGGAGCCCTCTTCACCGACGGCTTCGAATCGGGCAGCACCTCCTGCTGGGGGTCGCAAGACTTCTCGTCCCCGAATGCCGATTCTGCCCGCGTTCCTGACACGGTTGCTCGGCCGCAAAAACGGCCGACTCCATGGCCGGATCGAAGGAGGACGTGCGGCATTTGCTAGGAGCCTGTTGCGAATCGATGGATGGTGCATCGCGGAGCGCCGCGAAGGGGCTCCTAGGACACGTTCGAAGGCGAATTCACGTAGGTATTTGTCGAGAACGTAACACAGCGAAAGCCTCGCGCCGCCCACGAGGCGCCGTGCGGGCGATCCGCAACAGGCCCCTAGCCGGGTGGCAGACGGGCGCGGAAGGTGCAGCTTTGGCCGGCGGTCTCGGCGACGTCGACCGCGAGGGTATCGACTCCGGTGGCCGCGAGAATGGGTGCCAAGCCTTGCCATAGATGATGGGCGAGGAGCTCGACGGTGCTGTTGGCGAGCGGTAGCAGCAAGACATCTTCGGCTGGGAAGCGATACCGGCGCCCGGCGAAGGCAACGGCCACTTGGTCTCGCTCGGTGCGGATCGCGAGCAGCGGGCAGGCTGCCGGGATGAGCATGCGGCTGTCGAGCTCGGCGCACAGCCGGCGCACCTCGGCCTTGGCCCGCTCGAAATCGATCAGCAGACCGAGATCGTCGAGCCCGGCGCCTTCGAGCTCGAGCCGCACCCGATAGTTGTGACCATGGAGCGCTTCTGCCTCGGTCGGCCCGAAGACGGTGAAATGGGCACAGGAGAACTTGAAGTCCTCCTTGGCCAGGACCACGGTGTAGCGGCCGGCGTCAGCCATCGCAGGTGGCGGACGGCGCAGCCTTCGACGCAGCGCTCGGCGTTGCGTCGAGGGCGGTCATCTGAACCACCGCCTCGAGATGTCCAGTTTGTGGAAAAAGATCCAGAAAGCACAAGGATTCGATGGCGAACCCGTGCTGGAGCGCGCGCAGATCGCGCGCCAAGGTGGCTGCGTGGCATGAGATGTAGGTCAGGCGCCGTGGGCGTTTGGCGACCAGTGCGGTGCGCACGACGAGCGGTAGACCGCCACGAGGCGGATCGACCAGTACGCGGTCCGCTGCCTCCGGCAGTGCATCGACAAAACCTTCAACCGAACGGTTTTCTACCGACACGCGTGAGATGCCTTCCGCGGCACGCACGTTCTGGCGGGCAAAGCGCACGGCGACGCGCTCGCTTTCGACCGCCACCACGCGCTGGTAGCGCCTGGCGAGCGGCAGGGTGAAAAGGCCGACGCCGGCGAAAAGATCAAAGGCCTCGGCACCTTGGAACGGACCGATCGCTTGTTCCAGCAAGTCTGGTAGCAAACCACGATGGGTCTGAAAAAAACAGCGAGCGTCAAAGCGATAGGTGAAGTTTCCGGCCGTGAGCTGGATCGGACCATGCGGCAAGCGTTCGACCACCGGCGCGCTGCTGAGGGAAGCACCATCCCCCGCGGCCAGGTCAAGCCGCGGCGGCGCGGTCTCGCCGAGCGTGCCCGGCAGAGCCTCGAGGCAGGCCTCGAGCTCGGGCACCAGCACCGGACAAGCGCCGACCGCGACCAGTTCGCGGCTGCCGCGCGCATGGTAGCCAACCGCCGGCCCGCGCTCGGTTTTGCCGGTATGAAGCTGGGTACGCAGGCGGTAGCCCCAGGCATCGCCAGCGATCACCGGTACCGTTTCGGGAACATGCACGTGGCCGATGTGGGCGAGGGCCTCGCGCATCGCCGCCACCTTGTAGGCCAGTTGACGCCGATCGTCAAGATGCTGCAGCGAGCAACCACCGCAGGCAGCGAAATGTGGGCACGGCGGCGTGCGGCGACCCGGGCCCGGGGTCAAGATCTCGACGATCTCCGCGCGTCCGAAGTCGGGGCGGCGATCGGTGAGACGCACCCGCAGGCGATCCCCCGGTGCTGACAGCGGAACGAAGATGGCGATCCCTTCAAAGCGGCCGAGTCCGTCGCCTCCCGCGACCAGTTTATCGATCGTGAGATCGATCTCTTCGAGACCGACGAGGCGCGCGGCCGGTGCAGGCGGTGGCGGTGGCTGCGGTGGTGGCGGTTCTCGGCGATCCTCGGCAAAGCGCTGCGGGCGGCTGGACCAACCGCCACCGCCGGAGCGTCGCCGATCATCGCGCACGGGTCGGCGACCCCCGCGGTGGGGGCCGGAGCGTCCGCCGCGCGGTGGGCCGCTATTGGTCGCCATGGTGCTCGTTCCGCGCCTGGAGCGCCTCAGATCTCCTGGTAGACCCAGCGTTGGAGTGGCTTGAGGCGGCGGCGGACGCTATCCCAATCCGGATCGATCCGCCACAGCCCACCCGCCACCGAGGACAGCAAGGAGTTGCCGTCCTGGGGAGTGAAACAGAAACCGTAGACCTCTCGCCCACCACGCACCACGAGCGTCGGCTCGACAACCACTGTCTGCGACAGAATGCGGCCATAGTAGCCGTGGTCGCGCCCGAAGCTGAAGATCAGGTTCGCCTGCCGCTTGTCGGTGACCGCCACCCATGGGCTGTCATAAAGGCGCTGACAGATTTCGTCCTTGGTGATATCACGATTCAGGCGCAGGCTGAACCAGATCGAATGCATGTACTGCGTGTTGAGCTTGACCGCACTCGAAAACAGGTTCAAATCCAGGTTCAGGGTCTCGAACAGATGATACGCGTCGTGGGCATGGTGGGTGCCGAAACGCGCGTCTCCGTGCTTGCCAACGCTCGGCGCCGGCACGAAGCTGCTCGCCTGGCTGATGTCATTGGCCCGTCGCATGCAAACGAAGGTTGCGCTCTCGAGATGCGACTCGCCGTCCTCGATGGCGATGTTCTTGACCAGCGTCGCGATGTTGTGCGTATTGCACGAGACGATCTGTAGAAATCGATCGTTTTCAGCATCGAGCGATTTCTCGTTGATGCCGCGCGCATAGGGTTTGCCAAAGTCAAACTCGCTGCCTTGGGCAAGGAAACCCTTGACATGGCCGAGGACGGGATCGAGGTAGGTCGCCTGCTTGTTGGTATTGCCTGCGGGCGTGCAATCGATCACCACAGTGGCACGCGCCAGGGCTTCACCCGCGGTGTAGGTCACCTTGTGACCGAGGGCCTCGAAGTCGCCGACCCGCTCGCGGTCGGTGGCCAGGCGCGCGCCGCGTGCCATCAGGTGCTCGAGCTTGGCGCGATCGCTGGCCAGCGGCGTACGTTTGTGAAAGGTCACCTCGTCGACGCCGAGGTGCTCGCGAAAGTCCGTGAACAGGCCGATCACCGGCTCGCCGATGGTGCCGGTTCCGATGATATGTACAACGGTCGACATGATGCTCCTGTGAGGGCCACACGCGGGTGTGGTCTGCGGGGAAGAATCTGGATCGTAGCGGTCGAGCGGTGGGCTCCAACCAGCACCGCCGGGGATCAGGCGCCCGCCCGACAGGACCGACTGGGCGCACCAAAGGTGTGATGCTAGCACGAAGCCTGAAGGCGGATCGCCTACGAATCCTCGGCAAAGGGGTCATACTCGAACTGCTGCAACGGGCTCTCCGGCTCGGCTTGTGCCGCAGCGCCATCGCTGCCATGCCCACCGCCCGTATGACGATCGCCGCCATGCCAATCGGGATCTCGACGTGCGAAGATATCCAGCGACACCGGGACCTCGAGCAGGGTGCGACTGGTATTCGGATCGCATAGTGCGCTCTCGCACTCATAGATATACACGTTCCAGCCTTCTCGTCGGGCAAACCGGACCAGTGTCTGGTAGGTCTCGCAACGGCCGCATTTGACCGACAGATTGCGAATGTCGATGCCGGCGGGGTCGCTCGTTGCTTCTCTCGCTGGGTCGCTGGCTGGCGAGCGCATGATCCGATCGCTCTCTTCTGGTCTCGAAGGCGCAGGCGCAATGGCGCCGCCTGCGAGTCTACCAGCCGGGGCGCCCAGGGATGGATTGCTATAGTTCCCCCATGCGACTGTCGCACCGATCCGCAGCCCTCGCCGCAGCAGCGCTCATGCTCGTGCTCCGCGCCGCCACCGCGGCCACCGCGGCCGGCGCACAGGCCGACGAGAGCGCGGAGCACGAGCGACCGGCAGTCACCTTCTCGGACCAGACCTCCGTGGCCTGGGTGCTGGTGCCGGTGAGTGTTCGCGATGCGCGCCAGCGCTTCGTCCGTGATCTGCGGGCACGCAGTTTTCGCCTGGTGATCGACGGTCGCTACCAGGCCTTCGACTCGTTCGATGCCGACGCCGCGGCGCCGCTGAGCCTGATCCAGCTTCAAGATCTTTCCGGCAGCATGGACTTGGGCGGCAAGCTCGACGCAGCACGCGCTGCGCTCGCCTGCTTCGCCCAGGGGCTGCGACCGGGCGACGAGATCGCGCTCGCCAGCTTTGGCGCAGGCCGGCTGAGCGTCGACGTACCGTTTACCGATCTCGCCGCGCCCGTGCGCGAGGCCGCGCGCGCCTGGCATGGTTATGGCAGCACAGCGCTGCACGATGCTGTCGCTTGGTTACCCGAAATCAGCCTCGAGGGTCGCCATCCGCGGCGCGCTGCCGTGCTGGTCACCGATGGTGCGGACAATGCGAGCACGCTCGCCCCCGAGGTCGCCCGCGATCTTGTGCGCCGCGCGCAGCTTCCGGTCTATGTCCTGGCGCTGGGCAACCGCGATCGGTCGCGGCAGGTCGCCAGCGGAGAGGCGCGCTCGAATCGGGCCCTTCTCGCATCCCTGGCCACCGTCACCGGCGGCGCCTTCTTCGCTCTCGACACGACAGCGCAGGCGGCCACCGCCGCCTGCCACAAGATCGCTGCCGAGCTACGTCACCAGTACGTCCTGGGGTTTCGCATCACCACCGAGGGAACGGTGGCCGACCACCGGCTGCGGGTCGAGGTGACAGATCCCCGGATGCCCTTCATCATCACCCACCGCGCTGCCTATCGCGGTGGCGCGAGCATCACCCACTGACGGGCGCCGGGCGCCCGCGACGAGGAGGAAGACCATGAAACACCAACCCGCCACCAAACTCTATCGCATGGATGCCGGATCTTGGCTCGGACTGCTGCCCGCACTGCTCGCCCTGCTGCTGGCCTCCACCGGCTGTGCCTCCAAGAACTTCGTCCGGCGTGAGATCTCGACCACCAACCAACAGGTGCAAGACCTCGAAGTCCAGGTCGAGGCCAATCAGGATCGGCTGGCCGCCCACGACCAGGAGATGACACGCCAAGGCGAAGCGCTCACCGAGGTCGAAGGCACCGCCAGCACGGCGTCGAAAACGGCCCGCGAAGCACTCGAGCGCGCGGTCGCAGCCGGCAAGCTCGCCGAGGGCAAGCTACTGTTTGAAACCGTGCTCAGCGATGACCAGGTACGCTTTGGCTTCGACCGCGCCGAGCTCAGCGACGGGGCGAAAGAAGCGCTCGCCGCCTTTGCGGAACGGCTTAAGTCTGCTAACGAAAATGTTTTTATCGAGATTCAGGGACACACAGACGCCATCGGCACCGAAGCATACAACCTCAAGCTCGGTGAAGCGCGGGCCGAGGCCGTGCGCCGCGAGCTGAACCAGGCCCACGGCCTGCCGCTGCATCGCATGTCGGTGATCTCCTACGGCGAGTCGGAGCCGGTGGCGAGCAACGACAACCGCGAAGATCGCGCGCGCAACCGCCGCGTGGTGCTGGTAGTGCTCAAGTAAGCGACCGGGCCGGCGGCGGGAAATCTCCGCCGTGCTATCGTCGGGCCATGGCCGAGTCTTCCGGCGTGGCGGCACGGACGGCTTCCGAGACCTGCCCCGCTTGTGGTGGCACGGGTTGGCAGATCGTCGATGATGGTGGCAATGGCGCCGCGCGAGCCTGCGAATGCCGTGCGCAACGTGCGGTCGCCGAATTGTTGGCGCGCGCCAGCATCCCCGAGCGTCACAGCCGCTGCCGCCTCGAGAGCTTTTATACGAAGAACCGCACCGCTGGCGCGGCGGTTCAGCAAACGCTGCTCGCGGCCAAGCGCGCCAGCGAGCTGTTTATCGAACACTTCATCGACACCGATCGCGGCCGGCATCGTGCCACCGGGCTGCTTTTTATGGGCCCGCCGGGGACCGGCAAGACGCACCTGGCAACGGCGGTGCTGCACGAGCTGATCGAGCGCTACCGGGTGCGCGGCCGCTTCGTGAATTTTTCGCATCTGGTCTACCAACTGCAATCGACCTTTGACCCCTCCTCCGCCGAGACCCGCCGGCAGATCCTCGACCCGATCACCCGCGCCGAGGTGCTGGTGCTGGACGAGTTGGGCGCCACCAAGCCCACGGATTGGGTGCAGGATCAGCTTTATTTGATCATCAACGAGCGCTATGTCAAGAGCCTACCGACGTTGTTCACCACCAACTACCGACTCGCCCCGCAGGTGGCGTCGCCGGCGGCATCCGGCGACGCCGCGATGAGCGATGCGCGCATCCTGGCCGAGGGTGGACGCGGCGCGGCCAACCCTTTCGCCGGTCTCGACAACCGCATCTCGAAGATGCTGGTCAGCCGCTTGTATGAGATGGCGGTCCCCATTCAGCTCGGTGACTGGGACTACCGGGAGCGGGTGATGCGGCCGCGCCAGCGGGCGTGAAGAGCGAGCGCCGCTCACCAGCGAGACCACCATGCCCGACGCTTCCCACGCCGGCGGAGCCGCTGCCACTTGCAGCGGTGTCTCGCTGCCAGCACCCGGCGACCGCTCATGATGCGTGATGCACCCCTCGCCATCGTCCGCATCGCGCTGGTCGGTTTGGGGCTCACCGCCGCTTTGGCCGCCGCCCAATCGGCGGTGCGCGAGCCCGCCGCGGCTGCGGCGCAGCCGACCCTGGTCCGGGTCGGACTGGCCACAGATCTCGAGACGGTCGGTATTTGCTGCGATCGGCGCATTCGCGTCATGGCCGGAGCGCGAACGCTCGGGCTGCACCGGGGCGTCGAGGTGCGCGCCGACCCGGCTGTCGAGAGCAGCGCGGTCTACCGCCTACAAGTGGCCGCGCTCAAGGACGAACGCCAGGCCCAAGATCTCGCCCGCCGCCTGGCACGCGCCACCGGCGAGCCAGCCGACGCGATCTTCGACGCCGATCGCGATTTGTACCGCGTGCGTGTGGGTCGCTACGCGCGATCGGAGCAGGCCGAGGCACAGCGCGGGCGTTTGAGCACGCTCGGGGTCGAGCAGTCGTGGTTGGTGAGCGAAGGCGGTGCCCTCGAGCGCGCGGCCCTGATCGTCGACCAAGACGCCAGCCACCTCCGCGTCCGCGGCCGCTGGCTGGCGATCGAAGCACCGCGTGATCTCGGCATCCCCTTCGCCCGCCATCGCTACCGCGGCCGCTTGCTGATCTACCTCAACGACCGCGGCCTGCTCAACGTGATCAACGAGCTGCCGCTCGAGGACTACCTGCGCGGTGTGGTGCCACGCGAGATGGGACCCGAACAGTATGACCAGCTCGAAGCGCTGAAGGCCCAGAGCGTGGCAGCGCGGACCTTCACACTGAGCAACCTGAACGAGTTTGCCACCGAGGGCTACGACATCTGCTCGACTCCGCGTTGCCAGGTGTATGGCGGCATGGATGTCGAGCATCCACTGTCGGACCGAGCGATCGCAGAGACCGTCGGCGAGGTGGTGGTGGTGGACGGCGCGCCAGCCGAGATCTTCTACACCGCCACCTGCGGCGGGCACACCGAGGATGTCGAGACGGTGTTCCCAGCGCGCCATGGTCGCCACCTGCGGGGTGTGCCCTGCTTCGAGGCAGGCGCGCATCGTCTGGCCGCGCGCGGCGATCGCCCCGGCGAGGCACAGCGGTCCTTTGCCAGCCTGCTCATGGAGCGCCTGCTGCCACCGCCACCCGGCCGCGGCGAGCAGGTCTTGTCGGCACGCCTGGAGCACCTGGCGCTGCTCGCTGGGCTGCCGTCACCGCGCGCGGAGCTGGCCTCGCTCGAACGCGCGACCGTGCGCCAGTACCTCGCCTCCTTCCTCGACCTGGCGCTCGACCCGCGGTTGCTCGGCGAAGGCCCGCAACTGGCGCGCCTGGTGGCGGCACCGCCTGCCGGCTGGCAACGGCCGGAGCGCCGCCTGGCGCGCCGTCTCGAGGCGCTGTTGAGCGCACCGGCACGGGACTCGGTTCTCGACCCTGAGGCGCGCGGCGCCATGCTGTATGAACTCGCGCGCTATCTCGAAGTGCTCAAGCACGATAGTGTCGACTATCTTCATCACGATAGCGATGCGATTCATGTCAAAGATCGTCTTTCACAGGCGCGCATCGAGCTACCAGCCGCACTGCTGACCGCGCACGCCTCCGGCGATCAGATCACCCGTGGGGAACTGGCATTGGTGCCGGGTGACCGCATCACCCTGGTGCGCCATCGCGGCCGGCTGCTGGCGGTGCTGGGAGCAAAGCTGCCGCCGCCCGTAGCGCTCGGCAACCGCGCCGAGCGGGCGAATTGGCGCCGCGTGCGCTCGCGCGCCGAGGTCGCCAAGAGCGTCCGGGCACGCTATCCGGGCTTCCCGTTCGAAGGCTTTCAAGTGCTCGCGCGCGGCGTCTCGGGTCGTGTGGCGAGCCTGCGGCTGCTCGGTGCTGGCGGCCGCAGCTTGCTGGTCGACGGTCTGGCCGTACGCTGGACGCTGGATTTGCCCGACACCTGGTTCGACGCTCGGCCGACGGCTGACGGCTGGATCTTCACCGGTCATGGCTGGGGGCATGGTGTGGGCATGTGCCAGGCGGGGAGCTTCGGCATGGCGGCACGTGGCGCCAGCTACCGCCAGATCCTCGAGCACTACTTCACCGGCATCACCATCGCCGCGGCCGGCGCCTCGAGCGCCGCCCGCAACCCGGCGCCTGAGCGCGGCAGCGGAGCCAGCACCCGCGTACCGAGAGTGGCACAATGAAGCCGCATCTCGGGACTCGCATGCCCGAGACCCAGGCCCTTGGAAACCCAGC
>Ga0114931_10001368_pt1 | contig 31162 bp, 19 predicted proteins | sample 2SBtaG_FD_89579 | JGI IMG/M metagenome (GOLD analysis project Ga0114931, IMG submission 89579) | Deep subsurface microbial communities from Kolumbo volcano to uncover new lineages of life (NeLLi) - 2SBTROV14_V59a metaG | ecosystem: Environmental > Aquatic > Marine > Volcanic | place: Kolumbo... | reverse complement strand
ATGGCGGCGGTGAATGCGGCGGTGTGTGTCTCGATGGCTTCTGCGGCGGCGGGGAGGATGTCGCCATCGGGGGCATGTGCCAGTTGGTCGCGCACCAATTTTACCGTGCCGTGCAGTAGTTTTAAGCCTTTTTCGGCAGCTTGCAGGGCTTCGTTGGTAAAATCTACCGGCGAGCGGTAATGGCTGCTGAGGATGAAAAATCGCACGGTCAGCGGGTCGTAGGCTTGGGTGAGCAGCGGGTGGTTGCCGCTGAAAAGTTGTTTCAGGCTGATGGCATTTCCCAAACTTTTGCCCATTTTCATGCCATTAACGGTGACCATGTTGTTGTGCATCCAATATTTGGCGAATCCGTGATGGTGTGCGGCATCGCACTGTGCAATTTCGCTTTCGTGATGGGGGAAGATATTTTCCAGCCCGCCGCCGTGAATGTCGAACGGTTCGCCGAGGTATTTGGTGGACATCACCGAGCATTCAATGTGCCAACCGGGGTAACCTTCACTCCACGGGCTGCGCCATTTCATAATATGCCCCGGCTCGGCTTTTTTCCATAGGGCGAAATCGGCGGGGTCGTCTTTGTCGCTGTTCACATCGATGCGCACGCCTTCTGCCAAATCTTCCACTTTCCGCCCGGAAAGTTGACCGTAATTGGGGTAACTGGAGACATCAAAATACACCGAACCGTTTTTTTCGTAGGCGTGCCCGCTAGCGAGCAATTCTTCAATCAGTTCGATTTGCTCGGGAATGTGGGCGGCAGCGTGCGGCGAAATATCAGGCCGCTGGACGTTCAGCGCATCCATATCCTCAAAATAACTGCGGGTGTATCGCTCGACGATTTCCATCGGTTCGACACGTTCTTTTCGTGCTTGTTTGAGGATTTTGTCTTCTCCGGCATCGGCATCATCGGTCAAGTGCCCCACGTCGGTGATGTTTTGCACGTAACGCACGTGATACCCCGTATACCGAAAATAGCGGATGATGGCATCGAAAGAAACATAGCTTTTGGCATGTCCCAAATGTGAGTGCCCATAAACGGTGGGCCCGCACACATAAATGCCAACGAATCCTTCTTCGATGGGTTCAAAAACTTCTTTTTTGCGGGTGAGTGAGTTGTAAAGTTTAATAGCCATAAGGTTTCAAATTTTGGCAAATAGCCAATCTCCAATTTCCAATAACTAAATATCTGGCTCGGCGAAAATCATTCGCCCGGCAGTGGTTTGCAGAACTTTTGTCACCGTCACTTGGATGGTGTTTTCAATGTAGCGTGCGCCGTTTTGCACCACCACCATTGTGCCGTCGTCCAAATAGCCCACACCCTGACGCGGTTCTTTACCGGGTTGGATGATGCGGATTGCCAGCGTCTCGCCGGGCAGATAAACGTTTTTCACGGCGTTTGCCAGTTCGTTGATGTTCAGCACCAGCACGCCCTGCAATTTTGCCACGCGGTTCAAGCCATAATCGGTGGTTAGAATGGGGCACTGCAATTGTTTTGCCAGCATCACCAATTTGTCATCAATTTCGCGGACGTGTTCCACGTCGCGGTCGGTGATGCGCACCGGAATGATGGAGGACTCTTGCAGTTGGTTCAAAATTTCCAGCCCGCGCCGGCCGCGATTTCGCCGCAGTGGGTCGGATGAATCGGCGATGTGCTGCACTTCCAGCAGTACAAATCGGGGAACCAGCAGTGTGCCGCGCACAAAACCGGTTTGGCTGATGTCGGCGATGCGTCCGTCAATGATGGCGCTGGAATCCACTAAAATTACATCGGGGGTTGCCGCCATTGATTTTCGTCCGGTGCGAGGGTTGGTCCAACCGCTGGCAGGAGAAAGGATGTCCACAATATCTTGATGGCGCATTACCATGATGGCAATCCCCAAATAGCCGAATAGAATACTGAATAGCAGCGGCAGAAGTTGGCTGAACGGGGCGGGCAGTTTTGCCAGTGTGGGCACCAACAACGCCGAAATTGCCAGCCCGATGGTCAAACCAAACACAGCCGACAACAAACGCGATGCCGGCATCCGCTTGATTTGGTAACGTATCCACTTGTATGGGCGAATGGTGATCCACGGGGTTATTAGCAATCCGAGCGCGGCAAATGATAGCGCCATAGCAATGGATAAACGGGTGGTTTGATTGCTGGGATAAATTTGCAAATAACGGCTTACTTGTGCGCCGATGATTGCAAAAACAACCATGCCAACCAATCGAAAGATGAGTTCAATGGTCATAACAATACGCTTTTGGGATGTGTCGCCTGCGGGCAATGACGGTACACAACCTGAATAAAAATCATGAGGATGCCCACGTAAAATATATGATGATGGTATCACCAGTTTACGCAAAAGTCAAAGCAGTATATGAATCAAGTTAGCGCCGTATCAATCGCTTCGCGCACCGAGCGGGCATATACTGGTTTGATGCCGGTGACATTCAATTTTTGGGTGGTGGATGTTTTGGGCAGTATTGCCCGCTTGAAGCCAAGTTTGGCAGCTTCTTTCAGCCGATTCTCCAAATGTCCCACGGCGCGGAGTTCGCCGGACAGCCCGATTTCGCCGATGAGTATCACATCGGCGGCGATGGGTCGGTTTTTCACGCTGGAAGCAATTGCCGCGGAGATGGGTAAATCGGCGGCGGGTTCGTTGACGCGCAGCCCGCCGACCACATTCACAAATACGTCTTGGTCGCCCAATCGGATGCCGGCACGTTTGGTGAGCACCGCCAAAATCAGCAGCAGACGGTTCATATCTACCCCGTTGGGGGTTCGGCGCGGATTGCCGAAAGTGGTGGTGCTTGCCAGCGCTTGAATTTCTACCAGCAGTGGACGTGTGCCTTCCACCGTCACCGTGATGACAGACCCGGCGGCGTTGGGCAGTCGCTCGGTCAAAAAGATTTCGCTGGGGTTGGGAACTTCTATCATCCCCAAATCTTGCATTTCAAAAATGCCGATTTCGTTGGTTGCGCCGAAACGGTTTTTCACCCCGCGCAATAAACGGTACGAATGAAACCGTTCGCCTTCCAAATACAGTACCACATCCACGATGTGTTCCAGCACGCGCGGCCCGGCGATGCTGCCATCTTTGGTGACATGCCCAATCAAAAAAATGGGAATGTTTTGCCCTTTGGCGATAGCCTGAAATTGCATGGCAGATTCGCGCACCTGTGTTACCGAGCCGGGCATGGAAGTCAACTCGTCGCGGTACACGGTTTGAATGGAGTCGATGATGACCATCGTTGGCGAAAAATCGCTGATGTGTTCCAAAATGGTGTTTACATTGATTTCATTCAGGATGAACAGATTTTCCGCTTGCACACCCAGCCGTTCCGCCCGCATTTTTATCTGGTAGATGCTCTCTTCGCCGGAGACATACAGGATGGGTCCCGATTGTTGTGCCAGCGCCGCCGAAATCTGCAGCAACAGGGTGCTTTTGCCCACGCCGGGGTCACCGCCGATGAGTGTGAGCGAGCCGGGCACGATGCCGCCGCCCAACACGCGGTTAAATTCTTCCATGGGCAGGCGAATGCGGTCGATGCGTTCCATCGGTACGGCAGAAAGAGGCTGTGGTGCGGTACGGGTGACCATGTGGCTGGTAGCGCGGTGAGTGGTGGCGCTCGGTTTGCTTGGCTGGGTGATGGTTTCGATGAGCGAGTTCCATTCACCGCATTCGGTGCAACGTCCCATCCATTTGGGGAAGGTTGCGCCGCACTGTTGACATACGAAAATAGTTTTTGGTTTTGCCATAGTATGACGGGGTGAGGGCTAAGTTTTTTGTGCGTTTTTAAAATCGCCGGACTCCAGTGAAAAGAACAAAGATGGGGGCAGGGAAATTCCCGCCCCCATCTCTGTTTGACGTTTACATTACGGCTTCCGCTTCTGCGGTTTCGTCCGGCGTTTCTATGCGTTTGGTAACATTGATGATGATTTTTTCATCCTGATAATCAACTTCCAATTCATCATGCGGCAAAAATTCGCCCGATAAGATGCCTTCCGAAAGCCGGTCTTCCACGTGGGTTTGCAGCACGCGGCGCAATGGTCGCGCGCCGAAATCGGGGTTGTAGCCTTCTTCTGCCAAAAATTCTTTGGCGGAGTCGGTCAATGCCAGCGAGATGTGCAGGTCGTCCAACCGGGCGCGCACTTCGCGCAGTTCATATTCCATGATATCTTTAATTTGCTCGCGGGTGAGGGCTTTGAATATCATCACGCCGTCGAGACGGTTGCGGAATTCGGGACGGAAGAGGCGTTCCATTTCTTTCATTACTTTGGCGCGCATTTCTTTATAAGCCTCTTCTTCTGTTTTGCTGTCATCCTGATGGTATTGAAAACCGAGGTTGGCACGTTTAATCATATCTGCGCCCACGTTGGATGTCATGATGATGATGGTATTGCGGAAATCAATCCGCTTTCCTTTGGCATCAGCCAGTTGGCCGTCTTCCATAATTTGCAGCAACATGTTAAAGGCTTCCGGATGCGCTTTTTCAATTTCGTCGAACAGGATGACCGAATATGGGCGGCGGCGCACGGCTTCGGTCAGTTGTCCGCCCTCTTCATAACCGACATACCCGGGTGGCGAGCCGACCAGCCGCGCCACGTTGTGCCTTTCCATAAATTCGCTCATATCCAGTTTGATGAGCGCTTCTTCGCTGCCGAACAGAAATTCGGCGAGTGTTTTTGCCAGCAGTGTTTTGCCGACGCCGGTTGGCCCGAGGAACATAAATGTGCCGATAGGGCGACGCGGGTTTTTCAACCCGGCGCGAGCGCGGCGCACGGCTTTGGCAATGGCGGTGATGGCTTCATCTTGCCCGATAACGCGGTCATGCAATGCCGATTCCATTTTCAGCAATCGTTCCGATTCTTCGGTGGCAATGCGCTGCACGGGAATGCCGGTAATCATTGCCACCACATCGGCGATGTCGTCCGGGGTAACTTTCGGGGTGGTGGTGGGTGTCCATGCCGAGTCGTCGGGGTTCAGTGCGGCGCGCAATTCTTCCTGACGGTCGCGCAGGGCGGCGGCTTGCTCAAACTGCCCCGCCGAAACAGCCTCTTCGGTGGCTTGCCGCAATTCGCGCAACTCGGAAATGGTGGTTGCGTCGGAACTGGAGAAGGGCACTTTGTACAGCCGAACCCGGGCGGCGGCTTCGTCAATCAGGTCGATAGCTTTGTCGGGCATAAATCGCTCGGTGACGTATCGTGCGGCGAGATGGGCGGCGCTTTCCAGCGCTTCATCGGTTATTTCCAGGTTGTGATGGGCTTCGTACCGGCTGCGGATTCCCCGCAAAATTTGGATGGTTTCTTCGATGGAGGGTTCATCCACTGTGACGGGTTGGAAACGCCGTTCCAGCGCGGCATCGCCTTCGATGTGTTTTCGGTATTCATCGAGGGTGGTTGCGCCGATGCACTGAATTTCGCCGCGCGAGAGTGCCGGTTTGAGGATGTTCGCCGCGTCTACCGAGCTTCCGGCAGACCCTGCGCCCACCAGCATGTGCAGCTCGTCGATAAATAGAATTGCGCCCGATTCTTTGATTTCGTCAATCACGCGTTTGAGGCGTTCTTCGAACTGGCCGCGATACATTGTGCCAGCCACCAGTGAACCGACATCGAGCATTACCACCCGTTTGCCCAACAGTGTGTCGGGGGCTTCGCCGCGCACGATGCGCTGTGCCAGCCCTTCGACGATGGCGGTTTTACCCACACCCGGTTCGCCGATGAGGGCAGGGTTGTTTTTGTTTCGGCGCGAAAGGATTTGGATGACGCGCTCGATTTCGGTTTTGCGCCCCACCACCGGGTCGAGTTTGCCCTGTGCGGCTTTGGCGGTTAAATCGGTGCCGAGTTGGTCGACTAACGGTGTTTCTTTTTTCTTGCTCGCTTCACTTTCTGTGCCGCCGGTGCGGGTGGCGTTTTCCATCATCACGCGGGCGGTTTGGGCGCGCACTTTATCCAAGCTGACGCCGAGGCTGCGCAGTACATCCACTGCCACGCCTTCGCCTTCGCGGATGAGCCCGAGCAGGAGGTGTTCGGTGCCGATGTAATGATGCCCCAAACGGCGGGCTTCATCTACTGCCAACTCGATGACCCGTTTAGTGCGCGGGGTGAGGCTCAGTTTGCCGTACATAGCGCGTTGCCCGCGCCCAACGGTGCGTTCTACCCGCTCTCGAATTTGTTTGAGATCGATGTCCAATTCTTTCAAAACGCGAACGGCGACACCATTTTCTTCGCGGACGAGTCCGAGCAGAAGGTGTTCGGTGCCGATGTAATTGTGGTTTAATCGTTGTGCCTCTTCTTGGGCGAGAGTCAGAACGCGACGCGCTCGTTTGGTAAAGCGGTCAAATTTATCTGCCATAATAGCGACTTCCTTTTTTATCTGTTGTGGGGTGTCCCACTTGGTTGCGCTCAGATGGATGATATTATGCCGTGACTAAATTAGCGGTAGATTAGAAACTGGCTTTTTTAATCATACACCGGTAAGCGCCATATAACTGTAATTAATTATACCAAATCTTTGCGAAAAGCGGAAAAGCATTTTGTTTGTAACAAAAAGGGCGAGAAAATTTTCTCGCCCTTTGAGAACAACGTGGTTTTGCAGTCGGAATTATGCTTCTTGCAACTCCGATTCCGCTTCGGTGGGGGCGCTTCCGGCAGGTTCTTCGTCTTCAACCTCATCGAGAGTGGCATCTTGGGCTTGTTTAAGGCTTAAGCCCATTCGCCGCCGGCTTGGCTCAATGCTGATAATACGGACATCAACTTCGTCGCCTTCGTGAACAATTTCGTGCGGGTGTCCCACTTGCTGGTCAGACAGTTCGGAAATGTGGATCAATCCTTCGAGCAGGTTGTCAACGCGGGCGAATGCGCCAAAGTTGGTTACTTTGGTGATGACGGCGTGAACGATTTCTCCGGGTTGATATTTATCCAGCGCTTCGCTCCATGGTTCAGGTTGCAGCCGTTTTAGGCTCAGCCCGATGCGCTGCCGAGCATGGTCAATATTCAGTACATACACGTCCACGATGTCGCCAACTTTCAAGACTTCGCGCGGATGGCTTACTTGTGACCACGATAGTTCGGACAGGTGAACCAGTCCTTCGGTGCTGCCGATGTCGATGAATGCGCCGAAATCGGCAAGGCTGGTCACGCGGGCATCTTTGATGATGTCGCCGACCGAGAGACGTTCCAGTAATTCTTCTTTCTGCTTGCGGCGGACAATGTCCACTGCGGCACGTTCCGAAAGAATCAGCCGGTTGCGGCGTTGATCAACTTCGATGATTTTCAGCTGCAATTTTTCGCCGATAAGATTTGCCCAGCGATTGTTTTTGTCGCCGGTGCCGCTGTGGTTGCTGGCCAATTGAGAACCGGGCACAAACCCGCGCACAGAGCCAAATGCGACGATAACGCCGCCTTTGTTGGTGCTGATAACTTCTCGTTCCAGCATTTCGCCAGACTCGTACAGCTCTTTGGCTTTAATCCAATCTTTCTCTACCACGGCTTTGCTCAGCGATAAAATGACGTATCCTTCATCGTCGAGCAATTTTACGACGAACACCGGTATTTCGTCACCGACGTTAATTTCGGCGAGATATTCCGGGTCAACCCGGTCCAAATCTTTGGAGCGGATAATCCCCTCGTATTTTGAGCGAACATTGACCAGAAGTTCACCGGGGGATTTGCTGACAACAGTGCCTTTGATGGTTGTGCCGGGCACCAGTGCCTGAAGCTCCATACTGGATTCTTCCAGCAGTTGCTCCATGGTCATTTCGTCTTCGGGTGTTACATTACTTTGATCTTGGGGTAAATTTTTGACCTCTCCCATTAGCTTGAAACCTTAGTGGCTCCTCCTTACAAGTACAAAATGCTTTTCAGCCCCCATTATACTTGACTTTTGGATAAAAATCAATTGCCAATTTTAAGTCAATTATTTTGGAGACCGTTAAGTTTCACTTTTATATGCTAAAACGCTTTAATGCAGCGTTGAAACACTCTTGGCTACTTTGGCCGGCTGGGGGTGCCCATTGAGCACCGCTTCGTAAATTGATTCAATCTGTTCGCCGACCTGCTCCCATGTGAAATGGGTTAAAATGCGCTGGCGCAGGGCGTTGCCGCGGCGGATGCGCTCGGTATCCGATAGGTTCAGCGCGGTTTCCAGGGCATCTGCCAGTGCCGGTGCGGTCCGTTCGCGGGCGTAAATGCCGTAATTGCCCAGATATTCTTGGCTGACCGGCGTTTTGAATGCCACCGTTGGCAGTGCCATACTGGTATAATTCAAAATTTTGCCGTTCCCCTCGGTGTTTGAAAGTTTCGGCGCAATGGCGATATCTCCCACTGCCAAATAGCGCGCCAACTGCTCGTATGCTACTTTGCCGGTAAAAGTTACCCGGTCGGCGATGCCCAAGGCTTGCGTTTTTGCTTGATAGAGTGCCACCGATGGAAAACCCATCAGCAGCAGATGAAAATCGTTGCGGCGGGTGCTGAGTTGCTGTAAGGCTTCCAGCATCAACCCCACACCCTGATATTCGGTGAGCAGACCGACATAAACCAAGATTTTCTTGTGGGTGGGCAGTTGCAGGCGTTTTTTCTCTGCCAGTTTTTCTTCCGCAGAAAATTGTTGCGGGTCGAATGCGTCGGGATTGACACAATCCGGTGTGGGATGAATGCGCCCTTGCGGCACACCAAATTCCGTGGCGAGTAATTTTGCGCCATGCTGCGAGCTGGTGAGGACAACCTTACCCAAATGGTCGATTTTGCGTTCCAACCACTGCAACGGCTTTAAAAAACGGCTGTTTTCGGAGAGAAACTTGTGGTCGAGCATTTCGCCCGTTAGGCTGCCCTGAAAATCGAAAACCAGTGGTGCACCGGTTAATTTGCTGATAGCCCAGCCAATCAACCCGCCTTCATGCAAATGGCCATGGATAATGTCTGGTTTTTCTTTGATGGCAAATAAAAGAGCTTTGATGGCCAGCAGCGCATCCATATAAAGTTTGTGCCGCGATGACCCGACTTCGATGCGGTAGTTGAACGGCACGCCCCAACTGCGGCGCACATCAATGCCCCAAATGTCTCTGCCATTGGGGTACGTGACAACGGTCACGCGATGCCCCATCTTTTGCAGTACGACCGCCTCTTCCAAAATACGGACATGGCAACCGTAATCAGCAAAAAACATCGTGGGTGCAAGCATCATAATATTGTATTTGCCGGACTTGGTGGTTCGACCCATCCATGCCATCCCAAAGAAAGTTTATTTATTGTAATGCAATTCGATGAGAACGCAAGATTGACACAGTGTTTCGGCTCAAAACAATAAAATTCTTGACTTTTTGGCAGCTTGTTCGTACAATTCAGACACATTTGTTTGCATGAAAGGAAAAATATGTCTGGGAAAAAACGATGGATTCCATTGATAGCCGTACTGCTGGTGCTGTGTTTGGGCGCAACTTGCGTGGTTGGTATTTTTGGCGGCTCTTACATTTTGAACCGCGCAACGGATACCGTTAGCGCCACATTGGCGCTGGCTACCCCTGCGGCGGGACAATCACAAAACCCGCCCGCCCCGAAAAACGCACCCACTGCAGAAGTTCCCCCCGCCCCCACCTTCGAACCACCTGCCCCCGGCGAGCAGGTGCTCACCCTGCCCGGCGGCGATCCGCCCACGCTTGACCCGCATCTCAGCGGCGATGCCACGTCGGCAGTGTATGTGGTCGAAATTTTCAGTGGGTTGGTGGCGTATGACATTAACCTGAATTTGGTGCCGGATATTGCCGAAAGTTGGGATGTCTCCGATGATGGCACGGTATATACCTTCCATCTGCGCGATGGCGTAAAATTCCACAATGGCAAGCCCGTGCGTGCACAAGACTTCAAATGGTCGTTTGAACGCGCCTGCGATTTCAAGACCGGTTCTTCCACAGCCGATACCTATATGGGCGATATTGTCGGTTGCCGCGATAAATTACACGGCAAAACAGACGAGGTTTCCGGCGTGCAGGTCATCGATGACCAAACCCTGCAAATCACCATTGATGCACCGAAAGCCTACTTTTTGGCGAAAATGACCTATCCCACTGCGTATGTGCTTGACCAAGAGAATGTAGAGCGCGGCGGACGCACTTGGACGGAACACCCCAACGGCACCGGTCCCTTCATGCTCGATTCGATGGAATTCGGTGAAAAAATTGTGCTGCGCAAAAACGAAAATTATTACCGCGACCCGAAACCACGTCTCGACCGCATTAATTTCTCTCTTTCCGGTGGTTCGCCGATGATTCGATATGAAAACAACGAACTGGATGCCACCCCCGTCGGGCTGGCAGATATCGAGCGCGTGACCGACCCCACCAACCCCCTCAACGCCGAATTGATGTCCGGCACGCGGTTGAGCGTCTTTTATATCGGCTTTAATGTAAACAAACCGCCGTTTGACGACCCCAAAGTGCGTCAGGCTTTCAATTTGGCGCTGAACAAAAACAAAATTGTCAGCGTGGTTTATAAAGAAACTGTCCCCATCGCCAATGGTATCGTGCCCCCCGGCATACCCAACTATTCCAACCCCGATTTGGTTCCATTGGAATACGACCCGAAAAAAGCGTTGGAACTCATTTCCGAATCGAAATATGGTGATGTGAGCGAATTCCCCGACATCACACTGTACACCACCGGCGCGGGCGGTTCACCGGCACGCATCACCGAAGCATTGGTGGCAACATATAAAGAAGAACTCGGTGTGGATATTTCCATCCAGCAAACAGACTGGCCCACCTTCCTGTCGGACATCACCCAACCGGAAAATCCGTATCAAATGTATCAACTCGGCTGGATTGCCGATTATCCCGACCCGCAAAACTTCCTTGACCTGCTTTTTCACACCGGCAGCCAGCAAAACCACATGGGGTACAGCAACCCCAAAGTGGATGCGCTGCTGGATGAAGCCGGGCTGGAACAAGACCCGCAAAAACGCGAAGAACTCTACCGGCAGGCAGAACAACTCATCATCAACGATGCGCCGTGGGTTCCACTGTATTTTGATTTTGAACAATGGCTGGTCAAACCATATGTGAAAGGATTTGCCATCCCGCCGATGATTGTACCGAAATTTCAGTACATTTACATCAGTGACGAAGGGTAAAAATGGCAGCATATATCGTCCGACGGGTATTGTGGTTGCCGGTTCTGCTGGCGGTGATGATTTTTATCACCTTTTGGCTCGGGTTTTACGGACCGGGCAGCCCCGAGCAAGTATTGCTCGGCCAACGATTTGACCCCGCCACGGCTGAAATCATCCGCAAGCAGTGGGGGCTGGATGACCCCTTTTGGGTGCAGTACGGACGATATGTGCAAAATTATGTTTCGCTGAATTTCGGCGAATCACTGACGAAGTATCCGGGGCAACCGGTGGCAAAATTGCTGGCGCGGCGATTGCCTGTCACCGTGGAATTGAATGTGGCGGCAATTGCCATCGGGTTGCCGCTGGGATTGTTTTTCGGCGCAGTGGCAGCATATTTTCACGGCACATGGCTCGACCGCAGCATCATCTTTTTTTCGGTATTTTTCCGGGCGATTCCATCGTTGGTGGCGGGTCCCATCCTGCTTTTCATTTTTGCCAAACAATTAAAAATTGTACCGGTCGGCGGCTGGGATGGTGTGTTCAGCACCAGTGCCATCTTGCCCGTGGCGATTTTGGCATCGGGCATCGTGGCAGGGTTCGCCCGGCAAACCCGCGCCAATATGCTTGATGTGCTGAATGCTGATTATGTTCGCACCGCGCGCGCCAAAGGGCTGCGCGAATGGACAATTTTATGGCGGCATGTGCTGCAAAACGCGCTCATCCCGCTGATAACCATCATGGGGTTCATGCTCGGCGGTATTGTGGAAGGCACACTCATCACCGAAACGATTTTCGGCATTCCGGGGATGGGGCAACTGGCGTTTCAGGCTATCAGCGCGCGAGATTACCCCATCGTTATTGCCATTACCGTGCTGGCGGCGGTGGTATTCGCTTTGGCGAATTTGTGGGCTGATTTATTCTACGGGGTTATCGACCCGCGCATTCGCAATACGTGATGCGTGATGCGTAAATTTTGCAACCCTGAAACTTTCAACCTTGAATCTGAAACTCGACAACTTTGAACACTAAACTTGAAACCCTGAACCCAAAAGACAAACCCCGCACCATGTTTGGTGATGCGTGGGTGCGCTTCAGTCAAAACCTGCCGGCGATGATGGGGCTGACGGTGGTCATCATCATGTATTTGGTGGCAATTTTTGCCCCGTTGCTGGTTACAACCGATTACACCGCCATTGATTTGGATAATGTGCGGTCGTCACCCAGTTTGCAACACTATTTCGGCACCGACGAACTGGGGCGAGATGTGTACAGCCGGGTAATATGGGCAGCACGGTCGGCGGCGTTTGTGTCAATTTTTGTCCCGGCGCTCAGCTTGATTTTGGGCGTATTTTTCGGTGTGCTGGCTGGATATTTTGGCGGATGGCTCGATACGATTATAATGCGAGTGGGCGATGTGCTTTTCGCTTTCCCCGGGTTATTGTTTGTGTTTTTCATTGCTGCCACCATCAAACCGGCGGCTTTGGCGTGGGTAAAAACGATTGGGCTGAAAGAATTTGCCAAACAAGGCTATGTAGATTACATTGTTATCTTCACAGCCCTTGCGTTGGTGGGCTGGCCCGGCTTGGCAAGACTGGTTCGCGGACAATTTTTAACGCTTCGCAACCGGGAATTTGTGTTGGCGGCACAGGCTTTGGGTGCATCCGGATGGCGGATTGCCCTGCGGCACATTTTACCCAATGCGATGACGCCCGTCATCGTTGCGGTGTCGGGTGGCATTGGCGGCGCAATTGCCGCCGAAACAAGCCTCAGCTTTCTGGGCGTGGGGCTGCAACCGCCTAACCCCAGCTGGGGGCAAATGATTAGCGACTATTACGTTTACTGGCGAAGTGCCGATTTATGGCCGCTGCTCTTTATACCTTCGATAATTTTGGTGACTGTTATTTTAGCGTTTACCTTCGTCGGTGATGGTTTACATGAAGCATTGAACCCATACTTGGAGTAAATCGTATTTCTATGCGTTGAGTATGGTTGACATTGTTTAATCTGAATTCGGGGTTATTTTTCTCGGCAACGGAAGTGATGGTTTTTCCCAAAGAAACATCGGATGTCATTCCCGCGAAAACGGGAGACTATGTGCAATTTTCTATGGATTTCGGATATTTCCTTGCGGGAAATTTCGGAATGACAAAAACACCGAATTGAGGTTAAAAAGTTTCAATAGATTTACCGGTCATATCATTTTAGTTTAAAGATAAACTAGTTTTGGAGGAGTTTTATATGGCAAGATTGCTGGAGGTAAAAGGACTTCGCACCCAGTTCTTTACCCAAGACGGCGTGGTGAATGCAGTAAACGGCATTTCATATACGTTGGACGAAGGCGAAACGCTGGGCATTGTTGGCGAAAGTGGTTGCGGCAAAAGTGTGGGTGTGATGTCTTTGATACGGCTCATCCCATCACCGCCGGGAAAAATTGTGGGCGGTGAAGTGCTGTTTGACGGGAAGGACCTGCTGAAAATAAGCGATAACGAAATTCGCTCAATACGCGGGCACAAAATCGGCATGATTTTCCAAGACCCGATGACTTCTCTGAACCCGGTGTTGACCATCGGGCGGCAAATTACCGAAGCATTGCAACTTCATATGGGAATGAACAATGCGCAGGCGCGGGCACGAGCTGTGGAATTGCTGGAATTGGTGGGCATTCCCTCGGCGGCTGACCGGCTGGACGATTATCCCCACCAGTTTTCGGGCGGGATGCGCCAGCGGGTGATGATTGCTATCGGGCTTTCGTGTAACCCGCAATTGCTCATCGCCGATGAGCCGACCACGGCTCTGGATGTGACCATTCAGGCGCAGATTGTCGACCTGGTGAAAAAATTGCGTGATGAATTGGGTATGGCTGTCATCTGGATTACCCACGACCTCGGTGTGGTTGCCGGATTGGCAGACCGTATGGTGGTGATGTATGCCGGGATGATTGTCGAAGAAGCAGACGTCAAAGAACTGTACGCTAACCCGCGTCACCCATACACCCTCGGGTTGCTCGGTTCGCTTCCCCGTCTAGACAAAATTACCGGCCAAAAACTGGAATCAATTGAAGGTTTACCCCCCGATTTAATCGCCTTGCCCAAGGGATGTCCATTCTACGCCCGTTGCAAATACCGTATTGACAAATGTAAAACCGAAAACCCTGAGCTGCAAAGTGTTGGTGTAGGGCATCGAATTGCGTGCTGGATTGACGTAACCAAAGACCCCATTACAACCGAAAACCCGTGGCAAACGGCGTAGGAGATGGCAATGAGTAGCGATAATCAAGAAGTCTTGGTAAAAGTAAAGAACTTAAAAATGTACTTCCCCATCACGCAGGGAATTGTCATTCAAAAGCATGTGGGTGACATTAAAGCCGTAGACGGGGTAACCTTTAACATTCATCGCGGCGAAACCTTGGGGTTGGTGGGAGAATCTGGCTGCGGAAAATCGACCACCGGCCGCGCAATTTTACAATTGTACACCCCTACCGACGGCGAAGTTGAGTTTGAAGGGCAAGATATCGTCAAAATGAAGGGCGAAAGTTTGCGGAAAATGCGCCGCCGAATGCAGATGATCTTCCAAGACCCGTATGCTTCGCTGAACCCGCGTATGACGGTCGGCAACATCATCGCCGAGCCGTTGGAAGTGCATAACATCCTTAAGCGCAACGAACGCCGCGACCGCGTGAAAGAATTGCTGGAAGTGGTGGGGCTGAACCCGTATTTCATTAACCGTTATCCCCACGAATTTTCCGGCGGACAGCGACAGCGCATCGGTGTGGCGCGTGCCTTGGCACTCAACCCCGATTTTATCGTGGCAGACGAACCGATTTCCGCGCTGGATGTGTCCATTCAGGCGCAGGTCATCAACCTGTTGGAAGATCTGCAGGAACAATTTGGGTTAACGTACCTCTTCATCGCTCACGATTTATCGGTGGTGCGGCACATCAGCGACCGCATCGCAGTGATGTATCTTGGCAAACTGGTCGAACTGGCAGACCGTCATACCTTGTATCACAACCCGTTGCACCCGTATACACAGGCGTTGCTGTCGGCTGTTCCCATTCCCGACCCGGTCATCGAAGAAAAACGCCAGCGTATCATTTTGGAGGGCGATGTACCCAGCCCGGCCAACCCGCCCAATGGCTGCAATTTCTGCACCCGTTGTCCAAAAGTGTTTGAACCATGCTATGAGCAGGAACCGGAATTCAAAGAAGTTGAACCCGGCCACTGGGTTGCATGTCACTTATATTAAACCGAACGGTTATCTTTTAAATTGAACCTTTCAAGGGTGATAGGCGTATGTTGTATGTCAGCGTGTATTAAAATTGATACACTATGGGCATAGCTGTCGCCCCTTCGTAAAAATACTCCTAAAAAAGGGGATGTGTAGTATGTTACGTTTTATTATCAGACGCATTTTAGGATTTATTCCGGTGCTGCTGGGGGTGATTATCTTCACCTTCTTTATGGCACGGGCTATTCCCGGTGGTCCTTTCGACTTCATCGGCGATAAAAGCTTGCCGCCCTCGGTGGTAAAAAACCTCGAAGCCAAATACCACCTCGATTGGCCCGAATGGGAACAATTCATCTCGTATTTAGTTGGCGATGAACTGTACATCGGCTCCGTTAAAATTTTCGATTTAGACCCCAACACCCCCGCCTACTCTTATGGCGTTTTGCGCGGTGATTTGGGCCCCTCTTTCCGTTACCGCGGGCAAACCGTCAACGACATTATCGGGCGTACCTTCCCGCTGTCGGCGCAATTGGGTACAATGGCTATCATTTTGGGTTTGATTATTGGCGTCCCCGCCGGGATTATTTCTGCCTTAAAACAGAATACATGGCTTGATTATACCGCCACATTTGTGGCCGTTTTGGGGGTGTCCATTCCCAGTCTGGTGATGGCACCATTGCTGATATGGATTTTCTCGGTTTGGCTGGGGTGGTTCCCCGCGGCAACGTGGGGCGCAAAGCCACCGTATTTGCAAAATATGCTGTCACCCGGATTCGACTGGGGTAATTACTGGTCGCACGCGGTGATGCCCGTGTTTGCACTGGGCACAGGGCTTTCGGCAACATTTGCACGATTGATGCGTGCCAGCCTGCTGCAAGTTATCCGCGAGGATTATATTCGCACAGCGCGTGCCAAAGGGCTGCACGAGCGAACGGTTATTTACCGCCATGCTTTAAAAAACAGCCTCATCCCGGTTGTAACCGTTATCGGCCCGATGTTCGCCGCATTGATTACCGGCACATTGGTCATTGAACAGATTTTTGGACTCAACGGTATGGGTAAACACTTTGTGCAAAGTATTACCAATCGCGATTATGCGGTGGTATTGGGAACGATTTTAGTTTACACAGTAATTTTAGTGTTCTCGAACCTACTGGTTGACTTGGCATATGGTTGGTTAGACCCGCGCATCCGGCTGGACGCGTAATAACATTAAAGATGGAGATAGAGATATGGCAGTAGCGGAACTTCCGGCACACACCCAATTGGCGCGCAAACCTCGCAGCTTGATGTCTGATTCGATTAACCGATTGCGCAAAAACAAATTGGCTGTGAGCAGTATTGTTATTTTAATATTGATTGTCTCGGCGGCAATTTTTGCGCCATTCATCACCACCGGCGACTTTGCCAAACAGGATTTGATGGCAAACAATGCCATCCCGCATTGGATGTTGGTAATTATGCCAAAGGGCGCCGAACAATATGCGCGGTTTAGTGACAAATTTATTCTCGGTGCAGACGATTTAGGCCGCGATTTATGGACACGAACCGTGTATGGCGCTCGTATTTCGTTGGCGGTGGCAATTGTGGCTTCTTCTGTCAGCTTGCTGGTTGGCACGGTGTATGGATTAATTTCGGGTTATGTTGGCGGCACCACCGATACCGTGATGATGCGTATCGTGGACTTTTTGTATGGATTCCCGTTCCTGATTGTCGTTATTCTGTTGCAAACATACTTTAAAGCTGTGGCTAGGCGTGGCGTCGGCGGGGGATTTGGGCAGGCTATGGTGGCTATCAATGAGTCGATGGGGGGGATGTTCTTCCTTTTCGTTGCCATCGGCTTGGTAAACTGGATTGGTATGGCGCGTATCGCACGGGGGCAAGTCTTGTCCTTGCGCAAAAAAGAATTTATCGAAGCCGCAAAAGCGGTGGGTGCGCCCGATATCCGCATCATCTTCCGCCATGTCCTGCCGAACATTGTTGGCCCACTGATTGTGGTTGAAACACTTGCCATCCCGGGCTACATCTTTCTGGAAGCGTTTTTAAGTTTCATCGGCTTGGGGGTTGATGCACCGACACCCAGTTGGGGCATTATGATTTCCGAAGCCGCGCCGGGTATTCGAACATACCCCAACCAGTTGCTGCCCCCGGCGCTAGCGTTGACAATCACTACCTTGGCATTCAACTTTATGGGTGACGGTTTGCGAGACGCATTCGACCCACGTTTGAAAGAATAATGCAATGATGTATTGCGTTAAGTATAAAATAAAATTTGTCAAAATCACCTTTTTCGGCTAATATTCCTATGCAGAGTCGAAAAAATAAGCGTTAAATATTCTTCAAGTGGTCAATAGCGAACACTGAAAGGAGGTGGTGCCGGTAACGTCACGCCGATAGTAAAAACCATTGTAGCATAACATTGTAGAAAATAAGTTTTTGGCTGTGTCTGCATTGGGCAGATACAAAATTAACAGTTTGGTTAATTAAAATTAACCAAGGAGGAGAGAACACATATGTTTTCTAAAAAAACACTGTTGTTGGTAGTAGTGATTGCAATGCTGGCAGCGATTGCCGCCCAGTGTGGCGCTGCTCCCACGCCCGAAACCGTGACCGTCGTACAGACAGTTGTGGTGACCAAAGAAGTTAAGGGCGAAACCGTGACCGTCGTAGAAACGGTTGAAAAAGAAGTTGTGGTGACCAAAGAAGTTGAAGTGCAAGCACCCGGCAAATTTGACAACAAAGTAACCCTGCACTGGAACTTGGGCACCGAACCCCCCACACTCGACCCGGCACTGGCCACCGACACCACCTCGGTTGACCTTGACCGCAACCTGTTTGTTGGGTTGACCGAATTCGACCCCGTTACCGGCGCAATTTCGCCGATGCTGGCAACCGATTGGGACGTTTCGGATGATGGTACCGTTTACACCTTCCATCTGCGCACCGATATTCCGTGGGTTCACTACGACCCCAAAACCGGTGAAACCGTTCAGGTCACCGATGGTGACGGCAACCCCCGTTTCGTTAATGCATACGATGTGGAATATGGCGCCAAACGCACCATTAACCCGGAAACCGCTTCCGACTACGCTTACGTAACTTACATCATCAAAAACGCACAGGAAGTTAATACCGGTGAAGATGCCGACGGTAACCCCACCGAACTGACCTTGGATGACGTGGGCGTGAAAGCACTGGATGAAAGCACCGTTGAATTCACCCTTGAAAATCCCGCCGGGTATTTCCCCGCCATCGCCGGTATGTGGGTACTGCGCCCGCAACCGCAATGGGCAATTGAACAATACGGCGAACGTTGGATTGAAGCCGGTTTGATTGACACCAATGGCCCGTACGTGCTGGATGAATGGATCCATGGTGGCAACATGCGTCTGGTGAAAAACCCGCTGTGGATTAATGCCGACGACGTGCAAATCGAAGTCATCGATATGCTGATGATTGAAGAAGCATCGACCGCCTTTGCCCTGTATGAAAATAATGAACTGGACACCACCGGCGTACCTCTGCCCGAAATGGATCGCGTGAAATCCGACCCCGTATTGAGCAAAGAACTGCGTATCGCCCCCGTGCCCTGCACCTACTACTACGGCTTTGTTAACACCAAACCGCCGTTTGATGACGTTCGCGTTCGCCGCGCTTTCAGCGCAGCCATCGACCGCCAAGGTTTGATTGACAATGTCCTTAAAGGTGGACAAATTCCGGCAACTTCGTTTGCACCGCCCGGAATCTTCGGCGCGCCCGAACCCGGCACTGTGGGCCAAGGCTTCGACCCCGAATTGGCGAAATCCAGCTTGCAAGAATTCCTGGACGAAAAAGGCATGACCCTTGATGAATTCAACAGCACCTACGACATCGTTTTGGGCCACAACACTTCCGAAGGTCACGCCAAAATCGCCGCCGCTATCCAACAAATGTGGAAAGACAACTTGGGCGTGGATGTCCGCGTAGAAAATCAGGAATGGAAAGTTTACCTGCAGACCATCAAGAAAACCACCCCGATTGAAGATGAATTCCACATCTATCGTCTCGGTTGGTGTGCCGACTACCCGGATGAAAACAACTGGGTGCATGAAGTATTCAATAGCGAAGCCGGTTCGAACCGTCTGCGCCGCAACTGTGCCGACCCGAACTGCGAAGAGACCACCGGTCCGAGCAAATTCGACGAGCTGACTGTAGCCGCCGGCAAAGAACAAGACCCGCAAAAACGCATTGAAATGTACAAAGAAGCCGAAGATATTCTGGCACGCGAGGAAGCCGCATACGCCCCGATTTACCATTACACCAGCGTTGTGGTTACCAAACCGTGGCTGACCCGTAACTACCCGCCGTTGGGTGGCGCAGACTTCTATAACTGGAAGATTGATGCCGATGCTCAAATGGCAGCAATGGGTAAATAGGTCACAGTGATGCAGTAATAACTGCTAACTAGCAATACAAAAAGCCGGGTGGCAAATTTGCCATCCGGCTTTCTTTTTCTTTTCCAACTTTTCTACCACGCCATCTTCCTTAACTTGTTACTGATGGCGTAAGGTGAGAAAGTAAATTTAGCATTTTTGCAAGAGGTCTAGTATCCAAATGCCAGTCGATTCCAGAGTTTTGCAGGGAAATCAAACCGCTGCATTTCGGCTTGCACCTTTTCCACGTCATATGGTACGCGGTGGATGGTAAATTCCATCGCTTCGGTATCTAACAGTGCATACGATGCACGGGCATCGCCGTCACGGGGCTGACCCACACTGCCGGGGTTCATAATTAACCGCCGCGAATTGAGATGCTGCACGAATACATCGGTTTCGGGGATGATGGCTTCACTGTTTTTGCCCGGTTTTTCGGCTGCCAAATAGATGACTGGGCTGTGAGTGTGCCCCACCAAACAATAAGGGGTCTCAAAATGTTTAAAATTCAATTGTGCAACTTTTGGGTATAAAATATATTCCCAAATAGGATGACGCGGACTGCCGTGAACCAGTGTGAAATTTTGGTCTTCCAGTAGATAAAGCGGTAAATTATCCAGATAGGCGCGATTTTCCGGCTTAAGTTGTTGCTGTGTCCAAAGTACGGCAAAACGAGCATTGATATTAAATTCGGAGACATCCAGTTTATCGAGTACCGCCCAGTCGTGGTTGCCGGCAATGCATTTGTGGTCGAATTCATTTAGCCGCTCAATACATTCATTGGGGTATGGGCCGTAGCCAACTACATCGCCCAAACACCAAATTTTATCGAACATGCCGGCGGCAGCATCTAAAACCGCATCAAAGGCGACGAGATTGGCGTGTATATCGGAAATTACCAGATAGCGCATATTTGGGGGTCCTTCGTGGCGGAGCACTGTGTATAATTTGAGAGTATCATACCATAAATTATTAAATCTTAAAAGCACGCATTAACGCTTCAAAAGTGCTGTCAATAATATGCACAAATTTTGAAGAGTGCTATAATATTAATGGGGATTTTTTCACAAACAGACGTTTTTCACCTAACGAGGAGGTTAGATTCCTATGAGTATTACCAAAGAAATGGCTTTGAATTACCACACGGAGGGACGCCCTGGTAAAATTGAGGTTATCCCCACCAAACCAACCAGCACTCAACTCGATTTGGGTTTGGCTTATACCCCTGGCGTCGCCGTACCGGTACTGGAAATTGCCAATAATCCTGATGATGTTTTCAAATATACCGCCAAAGGGAATTTGGTGGCTGTGGTTTCCAATGGTTCTGCGATTTTGGGGTTGGGAAATCGCGGCCCAATGGCTTCAAAACCGGTTATGGAAGGGAAAGGGGTACTGTTCAAACGCTTTGCTGATGTGGATGTGTTTGATATTGAAGTCGATTCCTCTGACCCGGAAGAAATCATCAATGTCGTGCGGGCTATCGCGCCGACATTCGGTGGTATCAACTTAGAAGATATCAAAGCCCCGGAATGTTTCGAAATTGAAGAGCGGCTCAAAGGCATGCTGGACATTCCCGTATTTCACGATGACCAGCACGGCACAGCCATCATCGCCACTGCCGGGTTGATGAACGCCCTCGAAATTTCCGGCAAAAAAATTGAAGACATCAACATTGTGGTGAATGGTGCAGGTGCTGCGGCTGTCGCTTGCGCCGAAATGTTCATTCTGGCGGGCGCAAAACGCGAAAACATTACCATGCTGGATTCACACGGGGTAATCCACAGCGGGCGTGAAAGCGAGTTGAACAAATATAAGAAACGCTTTATGAAAGAAACGGAAAACCGCACGCTGGCAGATGCTATGCGCGGCGCAGATGTGTTTATGGGATTGTCGGTTGCCGACGTCCTGTTGCCGGAAATGGTAAAAACCATGAACGACCATCCCGTTATTTTTGCGATGGCAAACCCTGACCCCGAAATTCGGTATGAATTGGCAAAAGAAGCGCGCCCCGATGCTATCGTTGCTACCGGACGCAGTGATTACCCCAATCAGGTGAACAACGTCCTCGGGTTCCCGTTCATCTTCCGTGGCGCGTTGGATGTGCATGCCCGCCAAATCAACGATGAAATGAAACTGGCGGCATCGCAAGCATTGGCGGCGCTGGCGCACGAAGATGTGCCGGATTCGGTGCTGCGGGCGTACAATTTGGAAGCCCTGAAATTCGGGCCGGATTATATCATCCCCAAACCATTCGACCCCCGCGTATTGCTGTGGGTTGCGCCGGCTGTTGCCGAAGCGGCAATCAAAACAGGCGTTGCCCGAACCCCGCTAGATATGACCCAATACCGCGAGCAACTCGAAGCGCGGTTGGGCAAAGGCTGGGAATTGATGCGAAATATCGTCAACAAAGCCAAAAGCACCCCCAAACGCATCGTGTTTGGAGAAGGCGACGCCCCGAAAATCATTCGCGCGGCAGCATTGGTGGAAGAAGAAGGTATCGGTACACCGATTTTGTTGGGCAAGCCCGAAAAAATCGCGCAGCAAATCGAAAATCTCGGCTTGAATTTTAACCCGATGGTGGTCAACCCGGCAGATGATGAACATTTTGAAGACTATGTGGCACAACTGGTTGCCGACCGTCACCGCAAAGGCGTGACCGAAGCTCGCGCCCGGCGGTTGCTTCTTGAACGTCGCTATTTTGGCCCCATGATGGTTAAAAAAGGACACGGCGATGCGTTCATTTCCGGCTTGCATCAGGATTATCCTGAAGTAGTCCGCCCTGCACTGGAAGTTGTCGGCGTGGCGGAAGGTCTTCACAAAGTGGCCGGAATGTACATCTTGATTGTGCGTGATAAAGTGTATTTTGTGGCAGATACCACGGTTAACATCAATCCTACCGCCGAAGATTTGGCTGAAATTGCAATGTTAACTGCCGATGCTGTCCGGCAATTCAATTTTGAACCGCATATCGCCATGCTCAGTTTCTCAAACTTTGGCAGCACCCGTCATCCGGTGACCGAAAAAGTGCGACAGGCCGTCCAACTGGTACACGAACGTCGCCCTGAGCTGAAAATTGACGGTGAGATGATGGCAGATACTGCCGTTACCCCGGAAATCATCGATGAACTTTACCCGTTCAGTCAGGTGCGTGATGCCAACGTACTCATTTTCCCCAGCCTTGAAGCCGCCAACATTGCATACAAACTTGTCCAGCGTTTGGGCAAGGGCGAATTGATTGGCCCGATCCTTTTGGGTATGGGTAAACCGGTACACGTTTTACAGCGCGGCGATGAAGTCCGTGAAATCTTCAATATGGCGGCAGTAGCTGTTCTTGATGCACAAAATAGGGCATAACCCGCTTAAAATTGAGCGTTTTCCCCGCCGGCTCGCATCCTGCACAGCTTGAGGCGTATCGCAGGGTCGAAATCGGCAAACGTCAACAGAAGTTAGTTTAAAGAGAACACCCATGCAACTGCATGGGTGTTCTTTTTAGGGGGATTGTTTGTGTCATTTCAATAAATTGGGGTATGACATCGTAGTGGCACGCTGCAGCGTGCCACTACCGGACGGCCACCCCCTACATTTTGAGAAGATACGATTGTTTCGTAAAAAATATTGCGGATTAAATGGGGGTGTGCGGTTTTTTGGATGTGGCCGGCGAAGCTTTTCCGGTTAACGCTGCAAGCAAGCTTTCTTTTGAATCGGTCGTGACGAATATTGTCAATTTGTCGCCGGGTTGCAAACGGGTATTTCCGTGAACAACCTCTACCAATCCCGACGGATGCCGCACCGAGACGATGACTGCGTCGTATGGCAGCGAGCCTGCCAAATCGGCGATAGTTTTTCCGGCAGCAATACTGTCCGGCAAAATTTCTACCTCGACAAATTCGGTGTTGTCCACTTTTCGCAAACGCAACTGATCCATTCGGTGCTGAACTTTGGCGCGGTTTGCCAACGCCAAGTTGTAGGCGCGAATGAAGTCTTGCCGCCGGATAAGCCCGATGACCTTTTTGGGGTTTTCGCGCGTGACAACCGGCAGCCGCCCCACATCACGCACGCTTAAACGGCGCATCACGTCAGCCATTGTTTCGTCAGGGTACGCGACCAGCACGTTGCGGGTAGCAATATCTTTGACGGGGGTATGGCTGGACACACCGCGCTCAATGGCGCGTTCGATATCAAAAATAGTGACGATGCCGTACAAATCGCCATTTTCATCAACCACCGGCAGCCCGCGGCGGTGATATTCATTCAATTTGGCGGTGGTTTCGGTTAAATCGAGCGTATAGGGGATGGTATAGGCTTCGGGGCGCATCGCCTCTTTTACGGTGATGCCCTGCATCACGTCCACATCTCGCCCCGACCGCAGTTGGATGCCGCGGCGCACCAATTTTAAGGTGTAGATGGTTTCCTTTCGCATTGCCATCGAAATTAATGTGCTGACGACCGTCGCCAGCATTAGCGGCAAGATAAGCCGGTAGTCGCCGGACATTTCAAAAACGATGATGATGCCGGTAATGCTGGCGTGTGTGGCTGCGGCGAACACTGCTGCCATGCCCACCAGGGCATACGCCCCGGGCGAAGCGGTAATGGCAGGGAAAAATTGGTGAACGACCACCCCAAATGCACCGCCCAGCATAGCGCCCATAAATAGCGAAGGGGCAAATACGCCGCCGGAGTTTCCGGAACCGAGGGTGAAGTCGGTGGCAAAAAGTTTCCCGAAGATTAACAGCAGCATTAAGGTGATGGGTACATTACCTTCTAACGCTTTGCCGATAAATTCCAACCCCGAACCCAGCGCGTCCGGCACAAAAATTGCCAAAATACCGAGCAATAATGCGCCGACGGCAGGTTTCAGTGCATCGGGAAATTTCCATGCGTCAAATTTATCTTCGAACCAGTAAAGCGATGTTACAAATGCCCATGCAATCAACGGTGCAAGCACGCCGAGTACCAGATAAAAGAGTGTCTCCCACGGGCTGACCATTCGGTATGCCGGGACAGCGAATGCCGGCGTATCACCCAAATATTGGCGACTGATGATGCTGGCTGTAACGGCACTGATAACCACACTGCCAAAATAACTGGTGGTAAATTCACCTAAAATTATTTCCAGCGCAAAAATTGCCCCGGCGATGGGGGCATTAAATACAGCGGCAATACCTGCGGCAGCACCGCATGCCACCAAATTTCTGATGCGAGCTTCTGAAAGGTGGAAAAATTGCCCCAACACCGACCCCAGCGCCGAGCCGATTTGCACGATGGGTCCCTCGCGCCCTGCCGAGCCGCCACTGCCGATGCAAGCCGCCGATGCGCCGGCTTTTATGACCACTACTGCCGGGCGGATGCGTCCCCCATTCAGTGCGATGGCCTGCATTACTTCCGGCACACCGTGCCCTTTCGCCTCTTTGGCAAAAAACGAAATCAACGGGCCGGAAATGAGTGAGCCTATTACGGGAATGAGAACGATGGCGCCCACCCCCAGCGGAGTGCGCAGCCACGTTAAAAGAACATCAAAAAAGAGCCAGTGAGTTTGATCTAGCAACCAAATAAACCCTACCGCACCGTAGCCGGTCAGCAGTCCCACCAAAATGGATGTAAAAAGCAGGATGGTGTTTTCTGATGGTTGATAGTGGTCCAAAAGATTTTGGCTAAATTGGCGAATGCGTTGGGAAAAGTTCTTTGTGTTTTGCTGTGACTGTTTGGTGGTCATAAATACCTCTTGCAGTGAAGTTTCTTCCGTGCCATGCGCACCGTTTCAATTTTAGTCCTGCAATTTGATGATTGCAAGATTACCATTGTTATGCGGAAGATAACTTTGGCTTGGCGTTTTGTCATCCCGGAATTTTTTGAAAGAGAATATCCAAAATTCATGGTGAATCTGTATGGATTTTTGCTATCGCGAGCGTGACGGAAAAATAGCCGAACTAGCCACCTGAGCCTTTTATAATATGGTGCGGAATAGAACACGGATTGAACAGATTAAGCTGATTTTCACGGATTTATTTAGAATTTATCTGTGAAAATCTGCAAAATCTGTCTCATCTGTGTGCTATTTTCAAAACTATCCGGTAGCTAGATGGCGGTATATTGTGACTTTTCCGGTAAATTTGAATTTTGATGCGTTTGCCCCGATGAGTATTTGCAAAAAATTGAATTTGTATGGTACATTATTTTATCCAAAAATTTTTAGTGTCGATGTTTGATAAAAATGTGACAATAGTGTATCCTGTTGCGTACAAATAGCGCGTTTTATCTGCGCAAAAAAGGAGATGTGGATAAAGATGGCTAGTGGCACTGCAACACTCAAAACCAGTACCACCGAAACCAAAGTTGGTTTTCTTGCCGGACGCAGAGGAAGGTTATTTCGAGAGAACCTGACGGCGTATTTGTTTATTGCCCCTGCGATGTTGTTGATTTTTATGTTTGGACTGTTTCCAGTTGCATTTTCGCTGTATGTGAGTATGTACAAATGGAAAATCAAGCAGGGTGCATTCAAAGGGTTAGCCAACTATACCAAAGCCATAGACGATTTAGCGTATGTTGTGGCATTTTTGTTGGTTATTGGCGCGTTTTGGTTGGCAATTTCTATTTTCCGCAAAATGTGGCGAGCAGCTAGAGAGCAAGGTGTGTCTCTCTGGCTGTTTTTAATTCCCGGCGCACTTTTTTCGGCGGGCACTTACTATTTCCTCAAGTTTGTGGTGTTGGTTTTGCCGGAGATTTTATCAATCGGCGAGAAAGTCCAACGGGTCAAACGGACGCAGGAATTGTATGCCCAACTTTTCCGAGAGGCATTTCAGGTTGAAGCTGTGGCGCAAGCCAGACAGCACGCATTTTTGCTGCTGGTATTGGCAGTTGTGGTGTGGATTACGCTGAATTATACCATAAAGGTTCGCCATGCCGGGCAGTACGTTGGCCAGTTTTTCCAAATGACTTTTTACGCGTGGATTGGTTGGTTAATTGGTAGTTTCACCTACAATTATATTCAAGCCCAGTATGCCAAAGCGATGGAAAGCGGCACGGAAGTTACCATCTGGGTGCAGGTGATTTCTATTTTAGGGGGTTTGTTGCTGCTTTATCTGTCGTGGAAGTTGTGGAATTATGCTCAACTTCAAGATAGCACCCCTAAAATGCTTTTTGGGGCTTTTGCGGCAATTGCACTGCTGGTTGCGGCATGGATTTTAATCGGCAAAGTGCCGCCGGTTATCGCGGCCGGTGATAAAGCTTTGTGGAATGGCTTGCTGGTCACCACGTGGTATTCGATGGGGACTGTGCCCATTCAGTTGGTAGTCGGCTTGACGATTGCTTATCTGCTGTATCAGGATATCAAAGCCAAATCGTTCTTCCGTATGCTCTATTTTATCCCATATATCACCCCGGCGGTGGCTAGTGCGGCGGTGTTCCGCATTATGTTCTCTAATCGTCCCACGGGTATGATGAATAATGTGTTGGCGTTTTTTGGGCAGGAACCGTTGAAATGGCTATTGGAGCCGAACCCCATCTTTAAGATTTTTGGGTTGCCGGGGCCAAGTTTGGCGCTGGTGGTGATTATTCTGTTTGGCATTTGGACATATTCCGGCTACAACGCGGTGATCTTTTTGGCGGGGTTGGGGAGTGTTCCGCGTTCGCTGTACGAGGCGGCTCAAATTGATGGTGCAAACCGCTAGCAGTCATTTCGACATGTTACATTGCCGCTACTTTCGCCCATCACCTATTTTCTGTCGCTGTTAGGAGTTATCGGCACGTTTAAAGCCTTTAACCACATTTTTGTGTTGAGGAACGCGGCGGCGTTGAGGTCAGTTGATACGCTCAGTATGGTCATTTGGGATTTAATTAAGACAGATAACCGGTACGGATATGGCACCGCCGTTGCGTTTATCTTATTTGGCGTGGTATTGATATTGACATTAATCAATAATAGTGTGCAAGGGAAGCGTGTGTTCTATGGCTAATGTAACCGTTGCAAAACCATCTGTAAATCGACGCCCCGTAAAATGGTGGAATATTATCGTTTATGTGGTATTGACACTGGGTAGTATTGCAATGATTTTGCCCATGTATTGGACAATCGCCGCATCATTTATGACTCGCGCCGAAGCCATTGCCTTCCGCTGGGTTCCTTCGGCATTGCGGGTTGGCAATTATGCCGATGCATGGGAGCAGGCACAGTTCTCTGAATATTTCTTAAACAGCGTTATCATCACGACCATCACCGTGACGGGTATCGTCATTTTCAGCACATTGGCGGCGTATGCTTTTGCCCGTATGGAATTTTTCGGCAAAAATTTGCTGTTTTCGGTGTTGTTGGCAACAATTTTTATTCCGGAAATGGTTTTGTTGTTGCCGAATTTTCTGACAGTAACATGGTTGGGACGCATCGGTCCCATCCCATGGGTTGACAACTGGCCGGCACTGACCATCCCGTTTATGGGGAATGTGTTCAGTATTTTTTTGCTGCGCCAGTTTTTCACCCAAATACCGAATGATTTATTTGATGCGGCCAAGATTGATGGCGCAGGGCATCTTCGTTTTCTGGTCAGCGTCGTTTTACCACTCTCGCGCGCGCCGATTATGACCGTTATCATTTTTGCCTTCATTGGCTCGTGGAATGCGCTGGCGTGGCCCCTGCTGGTCACCAATAGCGCCGATTGGCGGCCTATCGCAGTGGGGTTGACCAACTTTTTGGACGAGGAACAACAGCGATTGCATTTGCAAATGGCCGGTGCAGTTATCACGATGATACCCGTGCTGGTGATTTATTTCTTCACCCAAAAACAATTTACCGAAGGAATTGCGTTGAGCGGATTGAAAGGGTAAAATAGTGATAGTTTAACACCTTTAAAGGAGGTGATGTGTTCCAAAAAAACACGGCAAAAAACTAATAAAGTAGATTGTAAATTTTGAAACCCAAAAACAAAAATTTGGAGGAGATCTTTAATTATGACTAAGCGACTTTCGCTAATAATGATACTTTTAGTTGCAGTAGCACTGGTCGTTGCTGCCTGCGGCGGCGCAGCCCCGGCAACCGAAGCCCCGGCAGCCGCCCCTACCACAGCCCCGGCGCAAGCAACCGAGGCCCCGGCAGCCGCCCCTACCACAGCCCCGGCGCAAGCAACCGAAGCCCCGGCTGCTGCTCCCACCGAAGCCCCCGCCCAGGCCGAGAAGAAAGTATTTAAGGTTGGGCAGGTAACTGACGTGGGTGGCATCAATGATGCCAGCTTTAACGAATTGGCATGGAAAGGGATGCAAGATGCCGAACTCGACTTTGGTGTTGAAATCAACTTCCTCGAATCACAGCAACAAACCGATTACGAAAAAAATATCAACGAATTCCTGCAACAAGGTTACGACTTGATTACCACTGTCGGTTTCTTACTGGGTGACGCGACTGAAGCCGCCGCCGAAGCCAATCCCGATGCCAAATTCGCCATCATCGATGTGGACTACTTGAGCGCACCGAATATCTGGCAATCGAACTTCTCGACAGACGAAGCCGCCTTCTTGGCCGGCTATCTGGCTGCCGGCGTGACAAAAACCGGCAAGGTCGGTACTTTCGGCGGTATCAACATTCCGCCCGTGGTTATCTTCATGGTCGGTTTTGAAAAGGGTGTTGACTACTACAACCAACAACATGGTACCAGCGTGGAAGTACTCGGTTGGAGTACCGAAAAAGGCGATGGCTTGTTCACCGGTAACTTTGATAGCTTGGACGATGGCCGCTCCTTCGCCGAAAACCTCTTTGATGAAGGTGCAGACATTGTGATGCCCGTCGCCGGCCCGGTTGGGCTCGGTACCGCCGCTGCCGCAAAAGACCGTGGCAAACTGATGATTGGTGTTGACCAAGACTGGTACAACAGCGCTCCCGAATACAAAGAAGTTTACCTCACCAGTGTTTTGAAACGTGTTGACCTCGTATCGTACCAAGCCGTCGAAGCACTCGTCAATGGCACCTTTGAAGGTGGCGTGCATCATTACACGCTGGCTAACGGTGGTGTGCAATTGGCCGATTACCACGACAACGCCGCTCTCGTTTCGGCAGACCTGCAATCTGAACTGGATTCCATTGCCGAAGATATCAAATCCGGCAAACTGTCCACCGGTTGGGCAGAATATATGGGCAACCCGCCCGCGCCCGCCCAAGACGAAGGCGCAATGGCCCCCGAATTTGTGTGGCCGGAAGCCCCCGCTCCCGATGGCCCGCTGGCAGGGATTGACCCCACCGGTCAAACCGTCGTTTGGTGGCACAACCACAGTGGCAGCCGTGAAGAAAAGCTGCAAGCCATTGTTGACAAATTTAACGCCGAAAACCCCTATGGCATCACTGTTGACGCAATAAACCAGGGACACTATAACGATATTCGTGACAAAATGGGCGCCGGCATCACCAGTGGTGACTTGCCCCAAATCGTTGTCGGTTACCAAAACGACGAAGCCTTCTACGCTTCTGTGGATGCGCTCACCGATATGAACACTTACGTTAACGACCCGTACTGGGGTTTGAGCGAAGAAGACAAAGCCGACTTCTCACCCGGTATCTTTAATCAAGACGTACACCCCGCTTTTGGTGGCGCACGTCTTGGCTTCCCGCCCAACCGCTCGATGGAAGTGCTGTACTACAACAAAACTTGGTTGGAAGAACTCGGTTTCGACCCGGCCATTATGAACACCATCAACCCCGATCAATTTGAAGAAATCGCCTGTGCCGCCGCCAAAGACCGTGGCGATGGCGAAGGTGGTTACATCATCCGCTTTGACGCTTCGCAAGTTGCCGCCGCCGCATTTGCGCGTGGCACCAGCGTACTCACCGATGATGGCCTGCATTACCAATACAACACCCCTGAACTGGTTGACTACTTTACCCAAATTCGCCGCATGTACAATAATGGCTGCGCTTGGGTATCGCCAGAACGCTACCACGATGCAGAATTTGCCGCACGGCAAGCCATCTTCTACATTGGCTCCACCTCCGGTCTGCCGTTTGCACAAGGCAGCATGGACGAAGCCAACAACAAGGATGAATGGGAAATCGCACCGCAACCCTACACCACCGACACCCCGCACCAAAACCTGTACGGCGGTAGCGTGATGATGCCGAAAGCCACGCCAGAACAAGAACTCGCCGCGTGGATTTTCATCAAATGGTTTACCAGCCCCGAACCGCAGGCAATGTGGGTAAAAGCATCGAACTACTTCTCACCGCGTTATAGCACCGCAAAACTGCTGGATGACTACATTCCCACCAACCCCAAATACCAAACTGCACTCGACCTGCTGCCTTATGCAGAGTTCGAACCCCAGCTCATCAGCTACAGCGATGTTCGTAACCTGGTTAACGATGCTTTCCAAGAAATCATCAACACCGATGTAGATATTCAAACCAAATTGGACGAAGTTACCCAACAGGCTAACGAACTCCAAGACGAAGCGATGCAGTAGTTT
>Ga0114931_10001367_pt1 | contig 31189 bp, 29 predicted proteins | sample 2SBtaG_FD_89579 | JGI IMG/M metagenome (GOLD analysis project Ga0114931, IMG submission 89579) | Deep subsurface microbial communities from Kolumbo volcano to uncover new lineages of life (NeLLi) - 2SBTROV14_V59a metaG | ecosystem: Environmental > Aquatic > Marine > Volcanic | place: Kolumbo... | reverse complement strand
TTATGTATATTCATGTATGGATACTGCAGTAAAAGAATCAGTTAATGAATGGGCTCTGCAAGGAGGAACATTCTACAAAGAACAAGGCGGTTATTCTTCAGACACAGAGCCAGGCGTAACACACATCCCATTTCGATGGAAATTTAGAACTCAACCAACGTACTTTAATGTATCATATTCAATTTGGAATGAATCAATGTGTCCAATAGTTGTTCAAAATCCGCCAAATTATCCTTTTCCTAAAACTTACCTATCATCCCTACAATCAATATACAACTCCCCGCAAAACGGTTGTATATTCAACTCGGTTTACATAGACTCAGGATTTTTCGGTCTTAACAATATTTCAAAATTATGCTATCCCTTAAGCACAAACATAAACAGCACACAAAGATTAGCCAGTCCCTGTGCAACAGATATTACCACCATAAAGAACTTTTCAATAGAAAAACAACTTGCTGATATGATTTCAAACAGAACACAAAACTGCCTGAATTTCTCAATATTTCAGGAAGAAGGACATAACATTACAGTTTTAGGCGCTCCAAATACAACAATAAAATACGATAAAGAATCATTTTCTATTGACATGGAATATCCATTCCTAGTAAAATTAAAAAACAAGAATCCTGTTTTGATAAAACATAATTTCGAATACAAATCAGACCTCAGAGTAACAAGAATTCATAATTACATACTAAATCTTCTAAGAGAAGAATCTCAAAACATATTCTTTAATATTACTACGGATTACTCCATGGTGCCTGGTTTGGACCCATACAATATGCATGTATCTGTGATAGACTTCTTGGCAGATGTAGGTAAACCATATCGAAACGATCATATATTAGTGGTTGAAGACAATGCATCAAAAATAGGAAATCAATCGTTAACCTTTTTCACAGCAATAAAAAACAGAGCACCTGCTCTTGACTATCTGCATTATACAGATGCAAATTCACCTTACGATATAATAGGTGTAGAAAACGAAACAATAAATATATCTCCAACAGGCATCGACCCTGATGACAAACCAGTTCTGTATAACTATTATGGCTGGAAAGAAACAAGGGATGAAGTATTCAATTACTCAGGACCACCAGCCGAATGCAACATCGCTACAGCGGGACCAAACACATTGAGCACTGAAGAAGGAATTCTCAAATGCATAAATGTATTCCCGAACGCAAACCCATATAACTGGACAAATAGCACACTTTTCAAAAATACCCATAGAACTGCAGAGTTTACACCAAATTTATCAGACATAGGCATCCATAACATGACTGTATATGTAGAAGATGAATCAGGACTTCGTGACTGGCAATTCTTGAAAATACTTATTATAGATAAACCATTTATCAACATAACGTTTGAATCACCATACGGCTCAGAGTTCCCGGAGAACATAACTTCAATTGAAGACCCATCCAATATCTCAGCAAAAGGAACAAAAGCAAGCATCATTGGTGGGCAGAATATTTTAGGATACAACTGGACTGATTCACAAGGATTAAACAAGTATTTCAGTGTTGAAACATCAATTGACAAATTAATTCTTCCATTCGAACTTCATCCGATACAGTATCCACTATCAGGATTTCCAGACATAAATAAAATAGAACATCAAGCACTTGACATACTAGGAATGCACACAATAACTCTGGGCGTAAAAACAAATAATGGTCTTGTTTCAAATGGAATAGTTAATCATGCAACAATGAATCTTAATGTGACTGAATGTTTGCCTCATAGAAGTACAGACAATGAATATCCCTATAATCTATCAAGGGATGGATTTTTTGCGAATCACACATGTTGTCTTTCAGATTTTAAATACGCTGACGGAAGCACGATATGTTTTCAAACAGATAAATATGGTTCATATATCGACCTGAGAACATTCTATATTTCAAAACTTGCAAAAAACACGGAACTATCAGGATACCAATATTATTCTCCAGCGCCAGCAGCAGACAGCATAATAAAAGTAACAGACAAGTCCAAACAAAATGATATCTATCAGCTAGACTTTAACAGAAGTTGTGATGGAAAAAGAGGAAATATCTGTGCAGGAGCAGTTGATGCAAAACTCATACCTGTTTTATCATGTTCTGATAATGGAAATAATGAAGTATGTTCAGGTCCTCCAATAGGAGTATCAAATTCACCAGTGACTTTTTGTGATAATTATAATCCTGGAGTTACATTTGAAACAAAATACCATCTTCCCGGAGCAACAGGAATCTGTAATAACGCTGAGAAACAATCCACAAAAGGACCTAGTGGATACAATGATGGTACAGGAATTTATGATTGTCAAGGAACATGTGATGGTCTTGGTGGATGTTCGTATGCAACTAACTGTGCATGTAATGTAGCATACGGCGCACAATGCGATGCAAATAATCAAAACGCAAAAACAATAACTGATAGCGGTAAGGATTATTGTTTATATGGTGGATGCAATTTAAACAGCTGTGAATATCTACACAAAGAGGAGATGCCTTGTCCATCAGGACAAACTCATTGTCAGGTAGGAAACAAATGTATTTATTCAATAAGTTGTACTTCAAATGGGCATCATGAAACTAAAATAGAATGTAACTTTGGTGAAACATGCACAGATTTAGGTTGTGTGTGAGTGTGCTGACAACATATTCATAGTTTTCAACAAAAGATTTATAAACAAAATACTACAGTTTTAGACGTATAACTAAAGGGATTGCAAAAAAGGGTTTTTATCATGGAAAAGGGAGGAGAAAAAGCTGTAAAACCAATAATCGGTTTCTTATTTATAATTTTATTAATTATGGCATCAGTAACATTCATAACAGTGATTTCACAAAGCGTTTCTGCACAAAGTGCAACAAATACCTGCTGTGTTACACCCAGCGGATGCTTTGATACCCCCTCTGCAGCACTCACTCAGCAAGGTTGCACTGATACATATTCTGGCACTATTAAGACAACTGCATGTTCTCAACTCAGTGAATGTATTTTTGGATACTGCTGTTACCCAACAGGAGCAGTATATCAGAATAATAATTCGTGCGCAGCGACTAAATTCATCCCCGCGTCACGAGCAGATGATGGAACGCTTCTTTGCGACCCATCAACCAGTATTATAAGTGGAAAAATAAAGTACAATGATGGAACACCTGCAAAAGCAAATATAATTTTCACAAATGAAACAACAGGGGAAACTAAATTAGAATATACAGCGACAACAGATGACTCAGGTAACTATATTCTATATGCAAAAAAAGACAAAGAGTATAAAATATTAGCAACAAGAAATGTTAATGGTCCAGACCCTAACTGTCAGACAACCACTGACTTGACAGTTACAGGAGACACAACGTTGGATTTGGCCTTGCCATGCACTGCTGAATCTGTCTGTCAGATGAAATGGGTTACATCACCGTGGAGCAATCCACAAGAACAATGTGGAACAAGAAATGTTACTCTTGCTGCAAACAATAATGGTTGTAATTCAGGAGTACCTGCAAAACCTGCAGAAAGCAGACTGCCTTGTATAACACCAAATAATTTTGTTTGTAATCCAAATGGCGCACTTGATGCTGGAGAACCATGCGACCCAGGTATATCAGGTGCATCGCAAATATTTAGCAGTAACTCAAATCAATGCTCAGATTATATTTCAGGAACACAGGGAACTGTAACATGTACTAATCAATGCATAGTAGATACAAGTGCATGTGTTTCATGCCCTACAAACCCAGATGATTGCTCACTTAATCAATGTACTACTTGTAGCACGGAATGTGTCAATGCACCAATATGTGCAGGAACCTGTCAGGATAAAACAAAAGTAACACTTGATGGTTCAAGGATTGCAAAAGAACTAAAAGTAAACCTGACCTGGAATATTGAATCAACACCTTCTTGTGCTGGAACACCACTTAAATTCATTTTAGACAGATGCCTTGCAGAAAACGAACAATGCACAGGAACAGGATTAAAAACAATAACAACTATGGGACCTACAATAAGACAATATCTAGATGCAGACACCTTGCTAAAAACGGGAAAGGAATATTGCTACAACCTCACAGCAGAAATGAATGGTGCAATGGATAATTATAATGTTTCTTCAAATCAGCTTTTCTGCATAAAAATGCCTGACACAGAATGTCTGAACAGGGATGCCGGAAGGTTCTGTAATAAAGATGCTACTGGAAATGCAGTAATTTCACAATGTAAAGATTCGGGCAAGTTCACATTAGATACTGATAAATGTCAGGACGCATGTGTTGGTCCGGACATAAATGGTGATGTAAGATGTATTGATACAAATATCTGCACTTCATGCAATGGTCCATTTGGTGTATTTGGTTATACTGACAATATGTATCTTGCATCAGGATTCGGCGATTCAAATATGGACTGTCATGCAGCAGCGTTTGAACCAGATGGAGAACAAGCAGGCATATGCTATCTTGACGAAGCATCAGTAACTAATTCTGCAATAGGTCAATACAAAGCATGTTCAGACGTATGGACATGTTACGATTATAAAACACGAAGTAGTTGTAGTGATGACCCATGTATGATTTCACTAGCAAAGAACTGTAACTGGAAACCAATACTATCAAATGCATCAGATGAATCAGATACTGGTCTTGGAGTATGTGTTCCGAAAAACCCAGGTTTTCAGGACTGTACTCAATGCGATTCAAATTCTCCACTGGGAGTATGTACACCAACAATATGCAGTTTATATGGTGAAGAAGGAAAATGCAATTACAATCCATCACCTAATCCGTCAAAGCCAATAACAGATGCATTCTTTTGTATGGACAAAGCAAAAATGAGTTGTAACTCATATAAAACTCAGAATGATTGTGTAGGTCCAGATAATAAAGAATTCAAAGCAGACATATCTTACGATAATAACGAAATAATTAAAGGCACAAGTACAAATGATATAATACAAAGAAGCCATGATAAATATGGATTTGGAACCTGTCGATGGATTGATTCAGGAAATAATGATGGAACGGGAAGTTGTTACAAAGATGCAGACATGAACAATGATACTTCAAACGATGATTGTTCTCCTAAGGATCTTAGGTGCCTCACAGATTTCCAATACCCAAAAACAAATATATCTTTAATAAATGGGCAGGAATATTCAACAGCGGAAATAAGCGGAATGACATATACAATAAATGATACATACTCCAGAAATGATGGAACGTCAAGAGACGTAAAAACTTATTTCTCAATAGAACCTAAAGAAACTAATCAAAAATATGCACGACCAGCAACTGAACTAAAAGACATAGAAAACATAATGCCGACACAACCAGGAGATTATGTATTATATTATTTCTCAAAAGACCCATCAAATAATTATGAGCCCGTGAAGAACATATCATTTACACTAATCAAAGATTTGAGCGGAATAAAAGTAACAAAAAAAATTGACTCAGCGTATATTGAAGGGCCAGATGTTTTCCTTTCAAATCTAACAATCACAGCAAAATATGACTCACAAATAACCTGTAGATCAACACTCACACCAATAATAAATACAAGTCGAGAAATGCTTGGAAATGACGCTAAATCAGGAACAGAGATAAATTTTAATTATACACTGCTAGAAGATGGGGACTACAACCTATTAGTTGAATGCACAGATTCTCACCTACAAAAATTTTCTTATAAAGAAACGATAACTATTGAAGCTGACACAACAATAAAAAATCCAACGCCGAGAGGAATCACAGTTTTACCAGGGGGTATAACTATCTCAATAAACACATCAGAAAATGCCACTTGCTATTACCTGAACGATAAAACATTCACGCCTCCGAAGAATCCACTATCAGGAACAATAGATGGTAAATGGACAGAGTTCAAAACAACAGGACAAAAACATCATGAAACAAATGTCACAAAAAACAAATTATCATTTGAAGTGTACTTTACTGCTTGCAAATTTAATTACACTAGCCCAACACCAGTAAGTTTCATAGGAAACTATGGAGATATGATATATTTCGGTGTTGATAACGAATCACCAAGATTGAAAATAATTGATGATGATACACATAAAGAATACAATTCAACAAGTGTAAAACAATCAGTAAATTTGAAATTTGAATGCAACGACACAACACAAGAACTACTGTTGTCATCAGGTACCATAAACAAAGACTTAGACTTTGGATGCGACACAATGTCTTATTGCAAATATTATTCATTAGAAGACGGAACAGGATGCACGCCTTCCAATATAATAAACATTACAGATCCATGGAAAAGCACATTTGGTGTGGAGAGCGGAAAGACAAAGATATATCTTAACATATCTGTGGCTGACAAAGGTGGAAACACGAGGAACTACGAAAATGTTCTTCTAAATATTAAGAACACAACATTTATACCTCCAAACATAACAATTTGTAACGATGCATTATCCTGTGCTAATAATTAAAATTATCATAACATAAAAAAGAGGGGAATTATACTTTATGAATAAAAGCACATTTTTAGTCTTAATATTGCTGTTCTCAATGATTGCAATATCAACAAGTGTACAAGCTACAGGTCCTGTTTGTATTCACGAAGGAAATAAAATGGTGTGCACAGATACGAGAGCACAAGCATATAATTCATCAGCACCAATAATAAAAGTAGATTTCTACGAAAAACCCGTTAATATAAAGGATATCTATCTTTTAAATGATAAAACATCTTCAAAAGTAAAGTTACATGAAAATGTCAACAGTTATAATGAACACTATGAATACACTCCTAAAAATTATCTCGGAGACTATCAGTACACATTGGTTTTAGATGCACAGGACCAGGACCAAAATGAAATACTTATGTATGTGAACTTTTCAGTGAACACTTCAGCAATGAAAGTCTGGGTAAAAAAACCAGAAAACAAATACGTGAAAAATCCTGAATTTGCTTTTGGCAATTCAACCTCATTTTTCTTTGAAATACAAACAGAAAGACCTGGAGAATGTGGATACTCAAGAACAAATTTCAATTCATCAAATCCGGAATATTACGAATTTAATAATTCATATAAATTTAACAGAAATAAAACAAATAAAACACTTAGTTACATAGATGATTTTTCATTAGATGACCTTTTCTCAGGATATGTTGACGGGCAAGATAGAATATTATATCTTATATGCAAAGAAGACAGTTCAGAAGCAAAATATTCTGAGAGAGAACTTATAATAGGTAGGGATAGAACAGCTCCTGTAATTGCAATGACTGAAGATCCTGAAATAGTCAAAGATTCAAACAATAGAGCATCTGCAATAAATATAACGACAGGTAATGATTTATCAGTATGTACAATACAAAACACGAACCCTCCTAAGAATGGTATAGCAATTCCATCCGAAGTACCGCCAGGAACAAGTTTTAACGCATTTGAAAATTTCACAAGACAATATAGCGAAACTTTAACTTTACCATCAGGGAACCCTCTAAAATATGATTATGTACTAAATGTCAGCTGTGATAATATTGCAAATTATCACAGTTCAAAAACATTTCATCTGAAAGCAGATTTACAAAAAGTACAGGATATGACTATAATATATCCGCCATCGGTAATAAACACAACCGATTTTGACCTTAATGTATCAACAATAATTAGCAATGATATTTGCGAATACTCATTTAACAAAACAGGACATGACTTCAAACCACTCACATTTTCAAACAAACTAAGCAATGGAGAATCAATATTCACTGCAAAAGCGCAGGGTGTTGAAGGAAGACAAACTGTGTATGTTAATTGTTCACTTCGAGGAGGATTCAAAGAACACACATTTACAATAGACACAACAGGACCGACCGCACCAAAAATTTCAGCAAAAGAAGATACTTGTTCACTTAATAATTTTAATGCGCAATTCGAATCAAACGACACGAATGGAACTGGAGTATCAAAATACTACTATAATGTAACCTACGACAACGAAGCCAACGATACAACATCAATTACAGGCTCAACATCAGCAGGTTCTTTGCTTAAAACATTGGACTTTGCAAAAGAAGGCGGAGATTTAACAATTAAGGTATATGCAATTGACAAGGCAGGTAATACGGGAGCATTATCCACTAAAAAAATAAAAATAACAAATGACTCAATTGATGTATGTGATTTTACCAAGCCGAGAATAACAATAAACCAAAGTCAGGATAATGAAACAAAAGAATGGACTATAAATGTCGGTTGCAAAGACAATCAAAGTGGATGTAAGAGTACATTTGATTACAGCATACAAGATAATACTTCTTGCGTATATGACCAATCAGCAAATCTAAAAGACCCAGTTATAATCACAAATTCTTCAATATTCTGTGCAGCAGTATACGATAATAATAATAATAACAAAACATACAAAGATTCATACACAGTCAATTTTCCTATTCATTGTGCAAACAAGGTCAAAGATTTGTCAGAAACGGATGTTGATTGTGGTGGTGATTGTGGAGCATCATGCGAAATAAACAGCACATGCAGAACAAATAATGATTGTCTAGACAAATACTGCACGCCTAATGGAACATGTCAGATACCATCATGTTCAGACAAAATAAAGAACGGAGGAGAAACAAGTGTGGATTGTGGCGGTTCAATTTGTAGCTCCTGTGCTGTTGGAAAATCATGCATACGAGATGATGATTGCACAACCGGAAATTGCTTTAATAAAAGCTGTGCAGAAGCAAGTTGTACAGATGGAAAATTAGATGGAACAGAAACGGATGTTGATTGTGGTGGTGATTGTGGAGCATCCTGTAAAAATGACTATGCTTGCTCGACGAATTCAGACTGTGTATCAGGTTATTGTGCAGATTCAGGTAAATGCGACATAAGCCCGACACTTGATTCAGATGGAGATGGATTACCTGACGTCTGGGAAAGAGATAATTTCGGATGTATTAATTGCGCAAACCCTGATGATGACCCTGATGGAGATGGCTACACAAATCTTGAAGAATTCAAAGCAGGCACAGATCCTAACGACGCTTCTAGCATACCCTCCTTTCATAAAGTTAAAATAATAACAATAATCTTATTAGTTTTAGGAGGACTTGCAATAATTGCAGGCGCTTATTTATTATTCGCTGAAAAATCAAAGAAGAAAAAAGCAGCGGAAAAAGCACGACAAGCACAATATCAAAGCATATTTTCGAATACGCCAAGACCAATAATAAAACAACAAGAAAAGACAGTAACTCAAAGACCATTAACTCCTAAAGAAATTGAACTAAGACAACGTCAGCGTTCACTAAGCTTAAAAGAAAGAGAAGAAAAAAGAAGACAGCTATTTAATGAATTCTCTACTCAGGATACTACGACTAGAAAGAATGTTCAAAAGCCACCTCGCCCAGTTGTAACTAAACCAGTAACTAAACCACAAACTCCAAAACCAAAAGTTGAGAAAGAAAAGACAGAAGAATATATTGATATATCTAAATTAAAACAAAATAAATTAAAGGATAAGAAAAAATAGATTAAAATGAAAAAAGCACAGATGCAACAAATGTTCATATACATAATGGTGATATTAGTTGTTGGAGCACTGATTTTACTTGCTGTTCAAATAATACCAAAGCTATTTGGACAAGCATGTGGAGTAGAAAAAACTAATTTCATAAAATCACTTGAATCTAATCTAAACAACAATAAAAATTATGGTTACAGACAAAACAAACCAGTAAATGCGCCATGTGATTACGAAGAAATATGCTTTGCAGACATTTCAAAAACACCACCTCCAAATATTGATTCAATAATAACAAGTGAAATGGACTCAGGAACTGGATACAATGTATTTCTAAAAAACAGTCAGGGAACAGAACCAATTCTACGAATGGAAAATCTTGAACTAAAAAATAATGCAGTAATATGTATTCCAGCACAAGGTGGAAAGTTCTACATAGACATGCACTCAATCGGCTACGGGAAAGTAGAGGTAGCACAGGGGTCTTAAAATGACCTTTAAAAAAAAAGCCCAACTGGAAGTAAGCTTCAACTGGATATTTGTTCTTATAGCTGGCGGAGCAATACTGATTTTCTTTATAGTTATCATAGGCAAACAAACAAATGTGAGTGCTCAACAACAAAGCATAAAGATAACTGAGAATATGAAAACCATAATAACTTATTCTGAGAACAATCCAAATACATTCAAGGAGAACGACCCAGTAAATTTTGAAACTGAAATGAAATGTGAAGACGGGACTTTATACTATGGCCTAAAGGATTCTTCTTATGCATCAACACTTGATACTGCAAATGTTTTCTCTACACAAACACTGGGTCCTGGGAAAATATACTCTTGGAGCACAACATTTTCAGCACCATATTCAATAACATCAATGCTTTATCTGTCAGATGAAAATACAATGTATTTATTTGATAATGATACAGAGCCCATTAGAAATATTGCAGAACAACTGCCAAATAATTTCAACAAATTATTGATGCCTGCAAGTGACATATCAAAATATGTTGACCAAGGACTTAAACGATACATAATAATTACAAACAAAATCGTGAAAGACAGCAACACACCACCAGGTTTTTCATTAAACAATCCAAAACTCAGAAGCAAGGCAACAATACTGAAAATTGTGCCAGTAAATCCTTCAACAAATCCTTTTGCAGATGGAACAATTCAGTTCTGGAACTATACCAACCCGTTCGCAACAAATAATCCAACACCAAAAAAAACAAATGAATTAGCATATGCAACAAAAGAAATGCTTTTTGGAGCAATAATATCAGGAAACCCAGATTTGTATCAATGCACCAGAGGAAAAATTCTTCAAAGAACAAGACTGATAACTGACTTGAATGAAAACAGAACAAATGAAATATATAATTCTCTTTCAATCCATTCAATATGTAAAATATATTATGGCTCAATTCTAACAAGTGAATATGCTGCACTGAATAATTCTGCTTCAAATTTTGACAATAAATATGATGATTTTTACTCAGCAATTCAAGCAATAGCCACAATTAATTCAGAAGTACAAAGATCATCCTGTGTTCCCATTTACTAAAATGAAAAAAAAAGCGCAAATACAAAGCGGAGAATCAATCACAGTTGTAATAATAGTTGTGATTTTAATAATTCTAGGATTAGTATTCGGATTTAGTAGAGAACAAAGTGCAAATACAGAAGCTAAAGCACAACAAGAACAACTAAGTGCAGTAAGAATAACTGAATTGGCAACGAATCTTGACGAACTCAAATGCTCGAGATACGAATCCACAGGTGATGTGTGCATAGACATCTATAAAGCTAAAGCACTAGCTGAAATAATAAAAGAAGACAAAGAGGATGCATACAAGAATTATTATGAGATGTTTAGGAACTCTCAGATTAATATCTCAATAATCTATCCAAATGTTGAAAACATACAAATATATGACTACAATGACTCAATAAACAAATCAAGCAAGACATCATTCACACCAATACTGGTCTGGGACCCTGTTAGAAACGTGAAAAGCTTTGCACTAATGGAGGTGTCAACATACAACTAAACAAAAAAGCCCAGATGGAAATAATGGGTCTTATCGTAATAGTAATACTAATAACATTGGTATTATTTTTTGTTCTGGCATTTGACGCCAATAAAGCTCAGAACAAACCCTCGCCAGCCTCGTTTTCACAGGATAAACTAACAGGAACCTTGGGAACAACACTTCTTGAAACAACCACTACCTGTGGCCGAAGTGTAAAAGAACTATTAGGCGACTGTGCATCATATAAAGAGATAAGTTGTGGAACTGAAGATTCATGCACTTATGTGAACAACACAATTGTAAACATAACAAATAGAACTCTGGCAATCTCAGGAATAAAATATTTCATAAATATCTCATCAACAGAAGGAAAAACAACAACATTCATAGAATCTGGATGTGACCCTGATAAACCAGGAAACTGGAAAACAGTTCCTTTAACATCATTCAGTACAGAGTATGGTTCAACAATGCGTTTTCAGTTAACAATCTGTACTTGAAATCATCAATTTCTTTGTTCTAAATAAAAAAATTGCTACTCTGAGCTCATCTCCGCTTTAAATGCACAGAAACAAAGTTTCTGGAATGCCAAAAATCAAAGATTTTTGTGCGTGTTGGAGTATTAAACTCCATACACTAGCGCACAATAACGCATTTGGTTGTTGTGAAGGTCTATTTTTGTCTCGAACAAAGAATCTTAGTTAATATTTACCAAGATTTTGCTCTAATACAAAATGCAAATATTTCTATTTTGCTTCAAGGCAACAATATAGCCCCCGATAGTTTAAACTTAGTCAACGACAAATGTAAATTATTGTCATTCGTTGGCTATATTGAGAGCGACATACAATTTTTATCAATTACTTATGTTGTGAACTAACTTATAGCAAAATTTAAATACCACTAAGGACAGATTTCCATTAGCAAGAGGTGCAAACCACATGAAAAAAGGAGATTTAAGCATAAATATTATTATAATCGCAGCAATTGCTCTGTTAGTACTTGTAATTCTTTCAATATTGTTGTTCAGGTCAGGAACTAGCATACAGCAAGGTACAAGTTGTTCTGGTGTAGGTGGGGTTTGTTCAACAGACCCAACCTGTGCAGATGTATCCTATCAATACGGTGCAGGATACAAACCAAGTCTTAACTTTGAATGCACAGACAGCAGTCCAATATGCTGCATAAAAATATAAGGAAACAAAATGAAAAAAGCTGAAATGAGCATGACTACAATAATAGGCGCAGTAATAGCACTTATTGTGCTCGTCATCATTATAGTTCTCATAACCAGAAGTAACAACGGTCTAAAATCAGGAACAGCCTGTAGCATAAAAGGAGGCGTATGTACAAGTTATTCGTGCCTACCCGATGGACTAATATCGCCTACTGGTAATGAAAAATTATGTTCAGGTAATAGTCCAACCTGTTGTAAAATAGGCATGATAAATAATGTCGGTACCCAATAATCTACAAAGAATCTATGAGAACTCTTGTAAAAATGAAATATTTAACAAAATCACGTAAAGGCGAAGGGTTCGGAGGTTTGGGGACCATAGGTGGAATAATTCTATTAGTCATAATAATTCTTTTTCTCTCAGGATTTTTAACAAAAACATGGGGTGCATACAAAGACTCGACATCAAATAAAGAATGCTCTGGAACTTGTAGAGCAGTATGTTTATCTGATGAATTCCCACAAGGAGATATATGTGTGAAAGGTGCAAAATTGGTTCAATCGCCAGACGGAAAAAACCTGAAATGCTGCGCGACAGCTCTTCAGATGGCTGCAAAGCCAAATGACACTACGAAAGGAAATCAGAGTGTGACAAATAATCTGGGAAACTCAACAAATAATGGCGATAAAGGAACTACAAATGGAAATTCTCAGATAAGTAACACTAACGGAGCAGCCACACCAACATATATAGAACTTAGATACGGTGAGCTACCTGACAAAATAACAACTAAAAGTGGCTTCACATTCATCTCAGACAGAATAAATCAAGTATATGTCTGGGGAACAGGGCCTGGAGCGGCAAAATGCAGCATAAAAATACTGAGCGCTAATGGACAGCAGACAACAAGGGACGGTCTTACATTAACTATGGATAAACAACCATGTAAAACAGAGTCTAATAAAAAAAGCGTAATTTACAAGCCTAAATTCTCAACTTCAGAAACAAATCATTTCTCGCTTGTAGCGATATTATATGATGATAAAGGCACAGTAAACCAATCAATAGTAATACCGGTTACAATATCGACGTAATTTTACTCAAATATACTCTATAAATAACGCTTAAATACAAAAAGATTTATATTCTCTTTAAACAGGAACAATTTATAGTGAAAAGGAGAAAATATGAAATTGCGATTTTTTAACAAAACAGGGCAAACCCTCATGAAAATAGGGTCTATATTGTTGGTTATAGTGCTCATAGGTCTTGCAATCTTAGTATTTTCAAAAATATTTGCATAAAATGAAACTTAGAAAATTAGGAAAAAAAGGCGGTCTTTTTGACAGTTTATCTGATATGATACTTGCGGTAGTTGTAATTATAGCGATTATTGCAGGAATAATGATTATAACTCCGTTATTGACAAAAGCAGCAACAATTGATACCTGTAGAAGTAGTGTGCTTCTTAAAGCTAAAGCAAATATAAATATTAAAGGCGTAAATGTTGCACAAAAAATCACGCCGTTAGCATGTAAAACTACAGATGCTGGAACGCTATCTGGAACCCGTGATGAAATTAAACAACAAATCGCAGAATTAGGTGCAAAATGCTGGTATCAATACGTTGAAGGAACAATAACTGACTTATTCTCAGGAAGCAATAACGAAAGAAGCTGTGCTATCTGTTATTATTTTAGAGTGGACGAATTACAGCCTCAAAAAATACCACATAAAAAAACTGTGATGGTTGAGTCGGCAAGAACTGCAAAGAACATATCAATACCTGAATTCTACAACTATATTTTCACACAAACATATAATCCAGGAGTATTTTATGGTGGTGGAACAAAAGTTGCAATAAGTGATATTTACAAGGACGATTTTGGCTTTGATTTACAAATAGATAATCCTAGAATAGTAAGTCCATCAGATATAAATTCAAAACCATTCGATGGCTACGTTGTGGACTATTCAGGATATATGCTTCAACCTTCAAGAGAATCATATCTTAAAAGCATAAAAACTCAGGGTGATAAACTTCTTTCAACAGGAAGAGGGCAATTATTAGTGCTAATAGCAGATAAATTTGATAGCATGGATAGAGTGGATTCTATGAACCTTGTACAGGACTTGAATCTTAACAGCAATGAAAACTCAAGAAATGCAATATTGCTAATGGTAGATATAAACAACCATAAAGTCAGACTCACTCTTGGCGCAGATTTAGAACCATACATATCAGAATATGAAATAAGTGATTTGATAAAAAGTTCGTTTGCCAGTGCACCAAATCTAGAAACTGCGCTTTCTGAGTTAGTTCAAAAAATAACTTCAAAAATTATTGATGAGAAAAAGAACAATTATCTTTCACAAGCAGGAATTAATCTTCATTCTTATTACGCCTATTTTTCAACAGCTGATAACTATCCTTTACTATTATCAGATTTTGAACCTGGAAAATCATACGCAGTTGCATATGCTAGTAGTTCGCAAGCAAGACCCTTCTTCGAAGGTGAAGGGGAGGGTCTTAAAGAGGATGTGAATAATTTATTTCACACGGAAATATTTAATCCTTCAAATTTTAACACAGCACCACAATTATGTGATATTTTCGGATTTGGTTTTTGTGTAGGGGGTATTCAACAAAGACCGAACAATCTTATAATTTCCAGAGCAAATGATTTAAATCAATATTGTAAGGTGACCTAATGAACAAAAAAGCAGAAATAATTGTTGATGATACAGTTAGAATGATCGTAGTAGTAATGGGACTTTTTATTTTACTTGGAATAATTTATGTAACGATTACTAACTGGCACACAATCATAGGGTATCTCAAATGAAACCAAATAAAACAACCAAAAAAGGAGAATTTAATATGATGTCTGCTCTATTTTTAGCTGTAATAGTTTTAGCTTTTTACTTTATTGTATTTAATTCAAACATATTTGCACAAATATCAAACTCAATAGCTCATCTTGCAAGACCACCATCATCGGACCCAACAATATGGCAACAGGATTTTTATTCCCAAAGACAAACAGCTCTAGGAATATATGCTAACATTAGTGAAGCATTTAATAAAACTGCAGGTGCATCGCAGGATACTTGTTTCGGATTTTTTCAGGTGCCAGATAACGGTTTTTTTAGTAAAGGATATAATATTCAATTACTAGAAAACGAAAAAAAAGACGGTTCTTATCTTAGAATGCTTCAATGGAGAGCAGATAGAACAAATACCGCAGATACAAAATCTATAGCTGACTGGGAGCCACTTCAATTAAGATTTGATATTAAAGGATATCTTCCCTGCGCCGTGTATGGTTCCCCTGCTGAAAATTTTTATAAGGACATATTGGAAAACAGAATAATTAAACCTCCACTTAAAAGACTTGACTTTCTGGACCAATTTTACAATGGCAAACAAAAAGTAATTAACGGAAAAAACAATTTGCTTGATAAATCTGACCCAAGTAATCCAACGACTGAAGGAAAACAGGAAAATTACGGAATATATGGATATTACATTGATAAATTTGGATTATTTCCATTTCAGACATTGTCTCTTTGGGGAATTGACGGCAAACAAATAGTAATTAACGGAAAAAATAATTTTCTTTATTTTCAGGGAGAAAATGTAAATTATTATATTCTTTTCAAATATAATAAAATGTTGTGTGTACTGCCGGATCAAAAGGACTGGCCGGGTGGTTGCAATCCACCAAGTAATGGTATTTTAGATTCAGATTGTCTAGACTCAAAAAGCGGAACTGATAGGTTGCCAAATTTGCTTAAAGGACCCTTAAATAAATATGTTTGTGATGGATTTCAGAATGAATTATCGCACTTAACAACGAATTAAATTAAAGGAGGAGAAAAATGAACAAAAAAGCCCAGACAAATAAAACCATAGCTGGATTAATAATGCTCATAATTGTAATAGCATTCATTTTTTATGTATTCAAATCCAATGTAAAATCATATGAGGATATACAGCTCTCAAAACTTAGCCCACTATTATCTGTAAAAGATTACGACGGGGATGGTTTTCCAGATGCAACAGATGTTTGTCCATGTGGGTCTGATAATTCAAAATTAGATATAAATGGAAAATCATACTGTGGTGCATTTAGTTTTTCAAAGGAAAGTTGCACAACTCCTTTTGAATGGGTACCATATAAGAATATGGCTGGTGGACGATGTTTATATAGGAAATATGATTGTTTAGTTTATGTTTCTGCAGTTTATGAAAACAAACAAAAAGATGTTTTAGGAAATCTCGGAACAAAAAGTACAGCAACTACAACAGCAGGTTCATAAAGATATAAAATGATTAAATCAAAGAAAGCGCAGGAATCAACAACAACAATGTTTTTCATAATAATAGGCGTTGTTGTTTTTATCACTCTTTTGATAGGCGGATATAATTTTGCAAGAGAAATATTCTCATCATACAGTCAATCACAAGCAAGCATAATTAACTTTACAAATGCACTTGATGACGTTCAGGCAAACTATTCTGTTTCAGGCACAGGCAAAGGGGTTACAATTCAGCTTGATGAAGAATCAGCAATAATAGGATTTAACCCTGATGCAAATTTTAATTATATTCCTAAAAATAAATGGACGAAAGGATCATACCTAAAAAGACTATCACAATGCGAGAAAGGCAAAACTTGTGTGTGCTTGTGCGAAGGATATGATATCGCAGATAATGGCATAGATATTACCTGTAAAAAAATAAATTACTGCAGAAATTTCGACTCATTTGTACTAAAAAAGAACATGTATATGAAAGATGTGTTTGATGATTTGGATGTAAGAAACATAAATGCTGAAAGTAAAAGAGGAAATGACTATTGGTTAGATAGTTTCATAATTTTAAGATCAAGCAAGATAAGCCCAGATAAATATTCTTGCACAGTTACACAGGCTATCGTGATATTGCCTCTTTTGAATAAAGTTTTAGGCTTGAAAAATGCTGGATGTGCTAAAAGGGACTTAAGGCCTGTAATTATTTCAGGATTTAGAGACTTCCTCACATTGCAGTTTGCTGATGTGTATGTGCGAAGAGTCGGAACTAATAGTAATGGTAAAGCAGTGCTTGATATCTGTTTTAAAAAAAATTGTGAATATGCGCCTTCTAACTGAAAAAATGAAAAAAAAGATGAACAAAAAAGGATTATCTCCAAATCAGGGATTTCTCCTAACACTTGGAGAACTTTTACTCGGCGTATTAATAATTGTGGGCATGTCTCACGCAATAGCAAGATCAGTTCTTTACTCTGATGAACAAATCGTTGCAAAGGACTTAGCACTTACATTGAGCACACTACAAGCATCACCATTTAACGCAAACTATTTCTATCAACCAAATACGGAAAAATACACAATTGTGATTAAAGATGGCACTGTTAAAGTTATATCAAAAGATGCATCTGCAACAGAAAACATAATTCTTCTCGAAGGAATAAAACTAGACGATGCAAATTTTGTAAGCGTAGCATCATTACCAATGACTTACCAAAACAAAGAAGTTTCATTTCAAAGACAAAACATCCAGAATGATTATTGTGCAGGAATACAATCAAATTTTCCTGCAAATCCAAAAGTATACATTGGTTTAGATCCTAGTTCACAGCAAAACAAAATTTTGCAACCGGTAAAAGATGCAATAGAACTCAGTGCAAAAGTAGATACTAGCAAAAAATTTCAAATTGTAGATAAACAATCCGATGCAGACATAATCATAATATTATATATGTCTGGACAGACAAACGACAATGTGAAACTAAGCTATTATAAAAAAGATGCAAATCTAAATTATAAAAAAATATCCTGTTACATCACAAATGAATTATCTGCATTGAAAACAGATATGTTTATGTCGATAAATCAGTTTCCTACAGAAACATCGCCACAAATACTGATTGATTTAAGCACATTAAATAAAATGACTGTGAACATAGATAAGTATCAAGGTATGAATGAAATAATTGCAAAAAGCATATACACAGCACTTACAAAGGTACTAAAATGAACATAAGCATATCAGACAAACAATTGTACTGGTTTATAATTGTATTGCCCATAGTGATGATATTATTTGGGTTAACACTTTATCTTATGTTTTCTGCACAAAAATCAAATCAAGGTGTATTTGATGGAGTATATGAACGAGTAATTGAAGCAAGATTACTTTATTCTCCTTCATGTCTTGCTTATGAAGACTCTAATGGTCGAGTATACACGGGCTTAGTTGATCTTAAAAAAATAAATGACCCGACATTTCAAAGATGTATTCCTGTTGAAAGCAGTACGGATGTTGCAGTAAGAATATATATAACTTATAAACAAAACGGACAAAAGACGGCATATTCTCTTTCAACAAGTAATTGGAACTCAAAAACAAATCAAAGAAAAACAACAGGCGCAACATATCCTATAAATGTTTATGGTGCAGGACCAGGGAGTATAAAATTCATATACAGGTATTAATATGCTAATAAAATCAAAAAAAGGACAAATTGCTGATTTTGGATCAGTATTAATCGCAGCAGGGATTCTTGCACTATTAATACTTGTAATGTTGTTAATAATCCGGACTAATACATTAGATAAAAAAGCAGAGTACGAAAGAAACAAAGCATTGATAGATGCATCATATGATACGAGAATGATTCTGAATACCGAAATTGCTCCGAATTACAAATTATACCAAGCGATAACTGATGATTTTAATGCTGCAGACTCTGTGAAAATAGACGATGATGTTCAAAAAGCAATAGAGTTGCATTATGGAAAAAATTTAGGACCTTGGGTTCTGATTTTGAATAATGGTTATCATCATCATTACAATGCCAAACCTTTAAGTTATCAGGAGGTGTTGTCACACTTTCCACTTACTCAAATTCCAAATCCGAGAGGAAGAAAAATTGGTGTAGTTATAAAAAGAATAAATCCTGAAGATTATGATTTAGAATTCCCGAAAAGTCTTGCTGATATACAAGGCGCATTGCACTAAAATGAAAAAAATGAATAAAAAAGGAGCGTTTGTATTAATATTAACAGTTATAGGATTTATAATAGCTATAGGTTTATCTTTATACTACGTAATATCAAATGCTCCTGCAATAAAATACGTAGGTAACACACAGGCAAATATTCTAAATGGATTTGAACATACAGAAAGAACCTTCTTTTACCTTGACGCGTCAGCAAATATTGCAGGACTGAAAGCAAAAAGTGATATATTAAATAATTACGGTTATCAATCAAAAGACGTTGCAATTCAGGCGCAAAACTACAAATGTGGAATAGCAGTATATCCAATAATAAATAAAAAAACAGACGTTGAAAACTGCTCTTCAGACTATAAAAATAATACGCTCTCAGAATTTAGAACTCTTTTTGAAAATTATATGGATGATTACACAAGTGCAAGATTAATATATGGCGACTTCGATTATAAGGTTGATGATAATCAAAACAATCTTGTTATAGTTATTGGAACAAACAAAGCACTAAGCTTTCCATTATATTCGAATTCTCTGGACTATTATAATTCTCACGAACAGCTTTATTCAACAATAGACATACAAGATGTTGCTACAGCGAATCTGGACCCGAAAGTAAAAGCTTTCCTTGACATGATTGCATATTCAGAGGGAACAATTAATTATGGCAAGTCCAATGGATATAATGTAATGTTTACTGGAAAACTCTTTAACAGCTACACACGGCATCCTAACCAGCTTAATTGTGCAACACTAAAAGGGCAACCGCTCTGTAGTACGGCAGCGGGAAGATACCAGTTTGTTCATACTACATGGGAGTATGTTTCAAAAGCACTTGACTTAAAGGATTTCTCTCCAGAATCTCAAGACTTAGCAGCAGTATATCTGCTGAAAAAAAGAGGAGCCCTGAAATATGTTGAAAGCGGAGATTTTGAAGCAGCAGTTGCAGCAGCAAAGAAAGAGTGGGCATCATTCCCTGGCGCAGGATATAATCAGCCAGAAAATCCTTTATCAAAGCTTAGAACAGAATACGATAAAAGATTATTAGTTTACAATGCACAAATTCCGGGAGCAAACAATGGACAAACACTACCTTCATAAGAAAAAAATTGCAATTTATGGATTAGCAATTCTGCTAGTTGTAATACTCTCAGTAGTTTTTGCTGCATCTCAGACAATTGACCCTGCAACAAAAATAAATAATTGGAACAACGTAAAAAAATCATTATCCGAAAGAAACATACTAATAAATCAACCAGCATTTACAAATATTGTAGCAGTTCCGTATTACACGCCGTCACTAAAAGACTTCAACAATAACTGGTGTTCTCCAAAGAAAAAAGCATGTTTTAAAGATGTTCAAGACATAAAAACATTCTATAAAGACAACAATGAAGTAAAGAACTGTATAGATAATCAAAAACAAGGATTTTGTTGTATCCCTGAAGAAGATAGAGGATTTTACGAAGAAGTAAAATGCAAAGGAGAAGGTGTTGCAGATTCAAAAGTATATGCAGATGCAAGCATACTTCCTGACGGTCCAACTAAAGGATTTCTTGATACAAAAAAATACACTTCAGGAATAACATATCAAAAAACAAACCCCGAACCAAAAAGAACATTGGCAATAAATATGAGGGCAGATGCTAATTGTTATTTGCGGCCATGGGATAATGTGTATTTATACTTTGGAGAAGATAATCCTTGGAATGGAGTATATCTTGCTGAAGACTCACTAAAAACCACCGCGGGAGACTGTCAGATAGGAATATTTACAGGGGTTGGAAAAGATACATCTACTGTAGTTAAACAATTCCTTGTTGGAACTCCAAAAGTTTATGTTTTGGATAACACAGGAGATGTCATCTTAAACGTGAATACAAGAGGAACGTCAACTCAAAATACAGAAGGATACACACCAATCGTTGGAACTCTGCAGTCATCATACTCAACATCTGTTTCAGTTAAAAATGTCAACCCATTATTTTCATTCACACAGACAGCTGTAAAAAAAGCGTTGGATTCCTGCTCTAAAGAAACAACGATTGCTGCAAAAAGAAAATGCTTCACAGATAACATCCAGAAAGAGAATTCTGCAAGCACAGTGATTATAAATAATAACTGCAAAGAAGGAGTGCTACTCTACAACAATCTAAGCACAGTAATAAAAGACAAAGTAGCACTAGTAAATTTCTCAGGAGTAATTGACCGAAAAGACCCCGTTACAAATGTTATTGATGGAAAAAACAACTATGATAAAATTCCCGTACATATTAAAGACTCTATTAAAGACTCTGAAAAAATGAAATTCTATCTCAGAGATGATGCTGTTGAGTCAGGAAAAGAAATAAATCCTGGAGATTATATAACAGTTCTAAACGCTAAACTTGACAAAAACGGAGAAAGATACGTGGATACAAAAGAACAAATCACACTAAATTCTAACGCATCAAAACTCGCAGCAATAAAATATGTTGCAAATCAGATTTCAGACCTTTCAACAAGCAAGGATGATTGTAGCGAATCAATAGATATACCTAGAAATCTTGATGAAATAAACTTTGATAATGGACTTTTAACATTTAAAGATTATACTTCTGGCTCTTATGTGGATATAACAAGCATAATACCTAATGAAAATGATGCAGACATAAAATTCTCAGTAAAAAATGATGGCAAACCAGTATTTTTCTCAAAGAATAGCAAGACATTCACAGTAACCAAAATAGACCCTAAACTTGTAAAATGCGCGCCTCGAGCAAATTATCTTCTAATGTGCTCAGAGCTCAAATCCGAAACAACAAAAGGTGGATATGTCTCGGACCATGATATTTTAAGATTCACAGTAAAAATAGAATAATCGTTTAGAATACATAGCAAAAATATAAGATTTTATGTTGTTACGAAGCTCTTTTTTTGCCTATTGCAAAAATTCTAGTCGATATTTGTCGCTTATTCTGTTTTCACAGAATACAAATATCTTTATTTTTCTTCAAGGAACAACATTGTCCAGGTTTCTTATAGTAAATTATATAAATAATCCAATAAGACCAGTATTTAGGGGGTTTTAGAGCAAAAAAACTGATTACAATTATTAATGTACCTTACGACGTATTGGCAGAGAAAATAATCGAAAAATCCGGCATTTCTAAGCAGGAACTTGAAGACAAAATAAGCAAAAAGCTAGAAGCACTCTCAGGCCTTATATCAAAGGAAGGCGCAGCACACATCGTTGCAGGAGAACTCGGAATAAATCTTTTACAAACTGAAGGCCTGATAAAAATAAAAGACATCTTAGCAGGAATGAGAAATATAGACTTGTTGGGAAATGTAATAAGAAAATACGAAATCAGAACCTTTGAAAACGAGAAAAGAAAAGGAAAATTGGCAAGATGTCTGATAGGAGACGAAACAGGAGCAACAATGGTTGTTTTTTGGAACGATAAAGCAGACCTTCTTGAAACATTCAATGAAAAAGACACGATTAAAATAAAAAGCGTCAACGTAAGAGAGAATAACGGACGCTCAGAGGTTCACCTTGGGGATGAAAGTTCAGTTGAAGTCAATCCTGAAGGAGTTAAAATAGAAACCACAGCTTTTGCACCAAGACAGGCAGCACAGCGAAAGAAAATCTCGGAACTTAAAGAAAACGATTCAAACGTTGAAATATTTGCAACAATAGTGCAGGTATTTGACCCTAAATTCTTCGAAGTAGATGCACAGACAGGAAAAAGAATAAAACGCGAAGACGGCTCAAAACCAGGACCAAACGCGACATTTGGAGCAGTATTAAACATGTTTGCTGATGATGGCTCAGATAATATTCGTGTTGTTCTTTGGAAAAATCAGATAATAAATCTTCTCGGTGTTGATGAGAAAAAGCTCATGGAATACAAAGATAATCAGGCAGCATTTGAAACTGTCAAAACAGACCTCTTAGGAGTCATGGTAAAAATAATTGGCAGGGTATCAAACAATACATCATTTGGAAGACTCGAATTTGTTGCACAGGTCGTAATTAAAGATGTTGATCCAGAAGAAGAAATAAAGAAACTGGAAAAACAAAAACCCGTAGAAGAAAAAAAAGAATCAGAAAAACTTGTTGACGAAAAAAAAGCAGAGACACCAGTTTCACAGCCGAAAAAAACTGACGAAGCAGAACTTGAAGATCTTGATGAAGAACTACTTTCATTAGATGAACTTGAAGATCTTGATGATTAATTCTGGTAAAAACTTAATTCTATTCAGTATCGCTTCTGCATGTATTTTTTAAGAATCTCAATTGCAGCCTTTCTTTTCTGTCCTCTTATTCTAAACGAAAGGAATCTTGCTTTTAAACTTCTGCCTAGCCAATTAGAAAAAACATTTTTAGGTGTTATAAGTTTCTGATATTTAGTATCAGATATTTTTCCAAGAGCATCAATTAAATCCTGAATGTTTTTAATTGTGATTTTTCCTTCGTAAAGCACTAAATACTGGTCTTCAGGAACATTTATTTTTCCCTTATGGAATCTGTGATGAAATCCTTCAAGGTATTTTGAAGAGATGATTTTCTTCACAACTACTGTCAGAACAATTAGTATTACGCAGTATGCAAAAAGAATAATCATATCTTTGTACAAAGAATTAAATCCTAAACCAAATAATGTTGCTTTTCTTATACCCTCAGATGCAACAACATACGGATTAAAAAGTGATATTTTCTGAATGATTGGAGATAGTGTCTCAAGAGGTAGTATGAGATTTGAAAAGAAAATAAGAACTGAGCCAATAGCAATAGTGCTCATAGTTATACCTTCTGAAGTGCTGAACAAATATCCTATAAATATTCCAAGGAATATGAAAAAGGTTGTACTCAACAAAATGAAAATTATTGTGATTAATAAATTATTAAGTATCGGTACGCCAAGGCCGTAATTGACAGCGAGCAAAACTATAATTACCTGAACCAAAAGTATGATAAGACTCGTTAAGAAAGTCGTGGAAATGAAAAATGCACTCTTTGTAGGGAGTGTAAAATTTCTGAAGAAAGCTCTAGAATCCTTCTCCATGAAAATAAGGGTGCTTGAAAGCATCATTCCAACAAACATAACAACTAACATCAATAAGTAAGGGAAGCTAAACGTTAACTTGCTGTTTGAAGATGAGACTGTTTCAATCTTAGTTGTGATAGGATTTACAATATTCCCTGCGTTTGTAACATGAAACGATTTTATATCGTTAAGAACAGATTCCTGTTTTTTCTTCACAGAATCAAGGTCGGTTGTCATCCGATTAAGATTTTCAGACATAGTGTTAAGATTAGAAAGAACAGTTGATTTTACTGCTCTGCTTTGAGCAAGTTGAGTTTGAAGAGCATCTACACTTATTTGTACGGCACTAATCTTATTTACAAAATCAGTTAGTTCAGACAAGGTTGTGTTCGTACTCGTTACTGAAGAATTTAGAGAGGAAAGCGCACTTTCAAGATCATCTTTCTCCGTGCCGTTATAAGTAATAACTGCAAGTAAATCATAACCCTTTGTTACTGTCGTTGAAGCCCTGTTTCTTATAGATGTAAAATCTGATTGTATGCTTGCTGCCGAATCAGAGAGTCCTGACATATCTACAGGTACTTCTGAAACATTAAGATTGGAAAGCTGGTTGTCTGAAGTTGCACGAGTTGATTCCATTTGTTGACTTTTAGCTTTTAAAGATATTATTGTTGCAAGATTACTCTCAACTTGTGTTGATGACCTACCCAATATCTGAAGAAGCTGAGATGTTAACTCCTGACTTACCTGACCACTCTCTACATCGAGATTTGAAGACAGAGATGAAATAATTTTGTAAACAAGATTAATTCTTGATTCATCAACATAAACCTTGACTTCATTCGTTTTATTATTTTTAATAACAAAATTTTCAGGGAATATTATACATGCAAGGATTACTCCGCTTTTAATATTCTCAACGCATTCCTTTTCAGTAGAGTATAAAATTAGGTTATTTTCTGAAGTATTAATGCTTGATATGAATCTATGAGTTAAATTATTATTATCAGGAGTATGTATTCCTATATTTAGAGTTGTCTGAGAAAAATCAGTGAAACCAACACCAACAATTATAACAATTAAAAGCGGTGCCAGAAGAACAACTAATGCGGAACCCTTTGAACGAGCAATTAGTTTGAAATTCTTTATTAGAGTTGAGAGTAGTTTCATTTTGTTCACGAATTTATTGTTATGAATATTTTATCAAGGTCTGGTTTTATAAGTTTTAATTCAATTATTTTCTCCTTGTTTTTCTCAAGAGTTTTTATAAGATCGTTTAAAATGATATGTGGCTTTGCACAGGTAAGGAAGAGTTCTCCGTTTTTTGTTTCGTATTTTTCTATCTCTTTCTTGTATTTTTTGAAATAACTAGACATTCTAGGGAATTTACCCGGTTTAGCTTTAATTATTACTTGCTCTTTCACATTAAACTGTTTTCTAAGCTCTTCAGCAGTTCCTACAGCAATAAATTTTCCGCCTTTAATTACTGCAATTCTTGTACAGAGATTTTCAAGCTCTAAAAGATGATGGCTAGAAAGAATAATTGTGGTTCCTTTATTGTTTATCTTAGAAACCAAGCTCAATATAGTATTTCTAAGAACTGGGTCGAGGTCTGATGTTGGTTCGTCAAGGATTAAAAGTTTGGGATTATGAACTAACGAACACGCAATATCAAGACGTCTTTCCATCCCTCCAGAAAGATTTTTTCCAACAATATTTGCAGAATTCTCAAGGTTCATCATTTCTAATAATGTGTTAACATTTTATTTTATATCTTCTTTTTTAAGATTATAATGCTCTGCAAAATATTCAAGATTCTCTTCAACTGTGAGCTTTTCATAAAAGCTTGGAAGCTGAGCTGCAAAGCCGTAAAAATTCTTTATTATTTTTTGATTTTTGTAAACTGATTGATACTTATTTTTTTCATCATTTGATGAACCCTTTGGTATTTTGAATTTAACAGTGCCTGAGTCCGGTTTTAGAAAGCCAATGAGAGAATTTAGAAAAGTTGTTTTCCCTGAACCACTAGAGCCAATAATGCCTATTATCTCACCAGGCATTATATCAAGGTCTATACCCTTTAGAATCTGCAAATTACCAAATGATTTAGTCATACCTCTTATTTTTAATAACGGCTCAGCCATGCTGGTTTTAGGAGTTTGACATTTTAAAAACTTTGTTTTTTACTCCTAAGTTACTTATTTGACTTTCTTTTCAGAATCTCAAGAAGGACAATAACTAATAGTACGAAAAGACCGCCAGCGATGAACCAAATTATTGGGTCAATGAATGCAGGTTGCGCTAATGAGGTATAACCTTGAGCAATTACCCGAGTTCCATTGGTGGCAACTGGTGCGACATCTGCAGCAATTGCCATCGATTTTGCAGCTAATGGTGCTGCTTCTAGCGAATTTGAAACCATGCTACTTCCAGAACTAAATAATTTTACAAGGAAAACAACAATTGCTGTTGCTCCAAATATTACTACTGCTGGCAAAAGATGTTTTATTTTGTCAAGTATACTGTCATCTTCTGTCGGAGCTATAATTATGTATTTATTTGCGATTTTGTAGTGTATGACTTCTTTACCTTTATCAGAATAATGATATTCGTCTTCAGTCACTAATTTGTTTTCTCTTAGAAGCTTAAGATTATAATGAACTGTGCTAAGTGGTATGTTCAACTCTTTTGCAACCTGAGTCTCAGTTGCGAATTTTTTTCCTGATAAAAATTCAAGAATCTGACGCGCTTTCTCATTACTTAATGTCTGTGTGAGCTTTTTTGCCTTATCCTCTTTTAGTGATAGTAAGACGAATGATTTTTCTGCCATATTCATTAGATTTTTTTCTTTCTTTATATATCTTAAGATGGTTTCAACCTGAGTTAAACTGAAGGAAATTGATGTAAAAAATAATTAATTTCTATATGGTAAATAAATGGGCTGTGTTTCACTCTGTCTATTATTATTTTTTGTAATAGTATTTTTTTAGTTTACGATGAGTAATGGTTGAGGATTGTGTGTTGTTCTCAATATAGTCAACGAATAGCAATGATTTACATTTGTCGTTGGCTATATTAGTTCACGATAGGTAATGGTTGAGGATTGTGTGTTGTTCTCAATATAGTCAACGAATAGCAATGATTTACATTTGTCGTTGGCTATATTTCCAAAAAGTTTAAATGGACTGGCTGGATATTTAATCAAGTAATGAAAAAAATACTCTTTATATTGCTGATTGTAATAATATTTAGTGCAGTTGTAGTTCACGCGCAGACAGCTGATAAGGACGGCGACGGAATAAAGAATTCTTATGATAAATGTCCAAATACAGAGTCTGGAGCAACAATGCCTAAGATTGTGAAGCATTTAGATTATCTTGGATGTTCCTGCGTACAGATAAGAGAAGATTTATTCAATAAAAATGAATGTTATGAAGTTATTTGTGATCAAGACAGACCACTTGAATTAGTGCCTAAGGACCCTAAATATTGCATACAAACAAATGACACATATCCAGACATAATTCCAAACGATACGGTTGTGACTACAGAGAGAACTCCGGACAAATTATATGATTTCATACTGGAAAATCAGGAATTAAAAGTATTTATTAATAATGCTAATAGAGAAGAATTCAAAAAAATTCTTAATCAGACAAATTCATTTGCAGGCTTAACAAATAACGTTTCGCAAGAAACAATAAACGTTGCGGGAACAGATACAAATGTAAATAGATACAAATTAATAATAAATCCAAGAAAGGGATATTACCTTAAAGATGCACTAATATTTGAAATGTTTGACAAAGTAATTCCAAAAGAAGAAATAATTTTTTCCGAGGAGCCGTATGAGTATAAGGTTTACAATGGAACTCAGAGTATTGCTATCTGGAAATTATCAGAAATATCCGGACAAAAAGAAATCGACTATAGGATAAATGCAGTAAAAAATATATCTTCAACAACCTATGTTGCAGCGCAGTTTGCTGTGAAAACCAAGTATATGTCTTATCTTCCAATAATACTAATAATTCTTGTTCTTGCAGGAGCATATTTCTGGATAAAAGGAAAAATTGAGAAACACAGAATTTAAGTTGATTCAAGTTCTTTTATGCGTTGTTCAATAATATCTATATATTTGTCCTTGTCATATATTTTATGCAAGCGAGCAGCTAATTCTTCATCGTCTAAAACTTCCCAAATCCATTTGGCAAAATCATTTTTATCCAGACTATCATTAACGTGATAATTAAAAGTGTAGTTATTCATACTACGAATACAATTTACAAGATCATAGATATTTCTACACACAACACTATTATTTGACCAGAACGCTTTCTCAGGTGTACAGTCAGCAAGTGCTTTTTTGCTAATCTTAATTATAGTCAACGACAAAAGTAATTTATTCTTATTCGTTGGCTATATTGAGAGCGACATACAATTTTTATTCCTTACTTATGTCGTGAACTATTAAATCCATATCTTTATATAATTGGACTACGGATATTTATTTATTGTGTATATGTAGTCAACGACAAATGTAAATTATATTGTTATTCGTTGGCTATATTGAGAGCGACATACAATTTTTATCCCATACTTATGTCATGAACTAATGCATTAAAAAGAGGAAAGACTACTGTAAAATGAGAAAGCATCCATTTCTTGAGGACGTCAGATATGACAAAGCACTCAAAATAGGAAATGACTTTGTTCATAACTACAGAGAACTATCAAACATAATAAAATTCATATCAGATTCCGAATTCAAAAAACATGTCAACCACAATGTGCTAGTCTGGCTTGAAGATAATTATGGTGATGTTGAGCTTATTGAAAAACTTAAAAGAATAAAATCAAGAAAAACATATCAGCAAATTATCCAGAAAAGAATAGAAGAACTTTCAAGAACTACGCTTCCAATAATAAGCAACGGTCAGCTTGCAATGCTTGCAGGAATGCTGATACTTTTAACCCTCTTAGGATATGTATATGTAAACGCACAGATAAAAGAAAACTCATACAGGGATAATATTCATTTCCTTCAGGAATCTATTTCAAAAATGCAGGACCAACTAATTTTAACGGAACATGATAATCAAAGATTAACAGTTAATAAATCAATAATACAGAACCTCACACTAGAAAATGAGATTCTTAACAAAAAGAAATCCGTGCTTGAAAATACAATAGAAGCATACAAAAAATTAATAAATCAGAAACAACAGATTTTAGGACCTGTTATAAGAGTGAATGAATCGGACATAAGCGCGTATAATGATGGAATAAATATCGCTATAAATTATACGCGCATTGCAAGAATCGCTGACACTGGTTCAATGCTTCCAACACTTGTCGGAGATGCACATACAATTGAGATGACGCCAAAATCCCCTGACTCTTTAAAAGTTGGAGACATAATAAGCTTTAAAAGCACAGATGGATTAGTAATCCATAGAATTAAAATAGTTGGAACTGATGAATTAGGTTGGTACGCGATTACAAAAGGAGATAATAGTTTGAATGATGACCCAAATAAAGTCAGATTTTTAGATATTCGGGGAGTTGTAGTGGGGATAATATATTGAATATAAAAACATTAATTGGAATATATGGGATTGCAAAAGAATACTTTACTTTACCAATTATAACATTAATTCTCGCATTGATAGGAACAACACTCATAATAAAAAAGAGAAAAAAAATAATTGGCTTTGCAATAAGAACAGGAGAATACCTTCATTACATAGCAATCCATAAAAAACATCAGGGAAAACATCACGGCACAAAACTTCTGCTAAAGATTCTGCCTAATATACGAAGATTAAGAGTGGGTGTTAATAATGAAAGGGCAATACAACTCTATGAGCAATACGGATTCAAAAAAACGAAAATAAGCTACTGGATAACCGGAAAGCAATTTGTAATGGAAAGATGAAGTGGCCATTCATATTATCAAAGAAAACCCAACAGTAATTATAATTAAGAACAAATTTATTGTCTATCCTATTTTTTTGTGGTTGTGTTTATGTGTCTTTTTCTATTCTTCTTTTTGCTCCGATCAGCTTCTCAGTAATTATTCCCTGCGGCACTGAGAAAATTGCCATAACAATGAGCAGCGTTAATGAGAATGCCCAACCAAAAAACTGTATGAGTAAGGGGAGCCATTGAAGTTTTATGCCCCTATTGTAAAGAAATGCCACCAAAAACCTGTTTTTTATGCCTTTATTCTGCAAATCTTTCATCAAAGGATACCACATATAGACAGGACCCATTGAGATGATTCCTGTAATTATTGATATTACCCAACCCTTTATTCCTGCTTCCTCTCCCATATATTTTTGTAGCACCTTATTATTAACAAAATAGTTTGTTAGAACCATAATTGCATATACCAAAAGGAAAATA
>Ga0114931_10001366_pt1 | contig 31197 bp, 29 predicted proteins | sample 2SBtaG_FD_89579 | JGI IMG/M metagenome (GOLD analysis project Ga0114931, IMG submission 89579) | Deep subsurface microbial communities from Kolumbo volcano to uncover new lineages of life (NeLLi) - 2SBTROV14_V59a metaG | ecosystem: Environmental > Aquatic > Marine > Volcanic | place: Kolumbo... | reverse complement strand
CGAACCCGATACTTGTGAAAAATCCTCAGCTGGGCCCGCAGCGGGATGACTGCGGAGGGATCAGCGCCGAACATCTCACGATGCCTCTCGGGCAGGCGATACCAGGGCACCGTCATATCGTCATGGTGTGCATTATGAAAGCCGAAATTCAGGGTGATCCAGTTGCGCCAGTCGTGTCCCAGTGCAAGCGGGTTCGAAAACGTGTGCTCCTGCTCCCATTCGAAGTCGCCCTTTCGCGGCGGCCTGGCAAACTCGAACAACGTCAGGCTATACGGATAGTCGTGTTGCAGGCTGTCCATGAATCTCAGAATGGTCATCATCAGCATATAGGCGACCGCATAAAGAAGCGCGACCTTCGGCCAAAAGACCAGCAGCGCGACGAATATACTGCCACGCACCAGGATTACCACCACGTTGCGCCGGCGCTGCTTGCGCCGCTCCGGGATAATGAAGGATGCAAAAACCATTATGAAATGCATGATCAGGTCATGCGCCGGAATATAGAACCACTCGAGGAAACGCGTGGCGCGTAATATCTGCGGATGCCCGGCAAAGAACTTTTCATAGTCGAACCAGACAACATCGTCGTTGTCGACATGATGCCGGAAGTGTTTGTAACGCATATCCTCGTACTTGCCATAGGCCGCGCCGCAGATCCAGCTCAGTAAGCGGCCGAGCCGCGCGTTGCTCCGCATGCTTTTGAATACGAGGTTATGACCGCACTCGTGGATCATGTAAGCCGCAATCGTCATGCCGTGAGCAAGCAACAAGGTCGCTGCCAGGTTGACCGGCCAACTGGCTGCGAACAGGCCCGCCCAGCCGAGTGCGTAAGTGCCGAGCGCATAGAGCACCGCGCCGCCATGGTAGCGCAGCCCGAAAGGTTCCTGAAATGGTGTGGTGATGTTCACGGCTTTATAAAACAATCAACAAGTTAAGCTCGCCGGTCAATTTGACTCGGCAAGCCTTGCCGGGCAACGATATCCTGCGCCCGGGCGCCTGACAAGGCAGCCATGACCGGGTTAGGAATCCGCCGGCAGTATTGTTAGCATAGCGCGCCATTCGGCGGCCGGGGCTGGAATTTTATGAACTTTGACAAAAAGGTGGCGATCGTCACGGGTGCCGCGCGCGGTCTCGGGCGGGAGTATGCGCGCCAGTTCGCGCGGCGTGGCGCAAAAGTCGTCGCCTGCGACTTGCGAGATTGCAAGGAAACGCTCGATGCGATCGAGCGGGAAGGGTCTGAGGGGCTTGCGCTCAGTTGCGACGTCAGCAGCGCGGCCAGCGCCGCCGAAATGGCAGCAGCGGCTGTCGACAGCTTCGGCGGCATCGATATTCTCGTCAACAACGCCGCCCTGTACGGCAGCCTGGCATTCGTGCCGTTCGACAAAGTCGACGAAGCCGAATGGGATGCAACGATGAACGTCAACGTCAAGGGCCTCTGGCAGTGCTGTAAAGCAGTCGTCCCGACGATGAAGGAAAGAGGTGGCGGCTCGGTCGTCAACGTCAGCTCTCTCGCCGCTACCTACGGCATGCCCAACGGACTGCATTACACGACGTCGAAAGCAGCCGTCATCGGAGCAACCCGCGGACTGGCCCGCGAAGTCGGCAGGTTCAACATCAGGGTCAATGCTGTCGCACCCAACGTCGTGAACACGGATGCGACCAGTGAAGTCTTCGGCAACAAGCGTGACAAGGTCGTTGCGCTAACCTTGTCCCAGCAGGCGATTCGCAAGCCATTGGAAACCGGGGACATTGTCGGTACGGTCCTGTTCCTCGCAAGCGATTTGAGCAAACTGACGACCGGACAGACGATAATGGTCGACGGCGGCACAGTAATGCTGTGACGCCGCGGCCATTCAACCCCAAGCAAGGACAGACACACCATGAAACTTGTCACGGCAATCGTAAAACCCTTCCGCCTGGATGACGTGCGTAACGCACTGAGCGAGGTTGGTGTCCAGGGAATGACCGTCAGCGAAGTGAAGGGCTTCGGGCGACAGCGTGGCCACACAGAACTCTATCGTGGCGCTGAATACGTCGTCGATTTCCTGCCGAAGGCAAAGATAGAGGTGGCAGTCTCCGATGAGCGGCTCGATGAAGTCGTGGAAGCCATCATTAACAGTGCAAAGACCGGCAAGGTCGGCGACGGCAAAATATTCGTCAGCACCTTAGAGCACGTGTGGCGCATCCGCACCGGCGAGACGGGCGACAGCGCACTGTAAATCGGCGTCGGCAAGCGTCTAACGGGCTGTCAACCGAAACAGAAAGCGTTGAGCTTGTTGCCGTCGAGATCCCTGAAATAGCCTGCATAGAAATTGTCCATGCGCTGACCCGGCGCACCCTCATCGGCGCCACCGAGTTCCAGCGCCTTCGCGTGCAGTGCATCCACCTTGTCCTTCGAATCGACGTTAATAGCGACCATCACGCCATTACCGACCGTCGCGGCACCTTCGTCGTAGGGCTTGATAATCGAAATGGCCGGCGACCCGGGCGAGGTTGCCCAGGCGATAAACCGCTCCGATTCCATGTGCCTGCCAGCACCGATAGTGCCCAGCAGCTCATCATAGAATTTCGCCGCATCATCAAAATTGTTGGTGCCGAGCGTTACGTATCCAATCATCTCATTCTCCTTAATTATTGCCTGTCGCCGTCCGAACGACATTCCATCGTTGTAATTTTTCCGCGAAGCGCATCGATGCGTAAGCCGGGCTCGTTGACGGCAGAATTTTGTAGTCGATGATATTGGGCCTGTTTTTGAGGCCAGGTGCAACCAGCCGCTCAAAGAGCTTTGCCGCCACACGACCGTTGAAACAGACCGTCGCGATCTCCCCCTGTTCCCGCAACAGTGTCGTGAAGTCATTGGCTGCAGCGCTCGAGAAATCGATTGCCGAATCCATACTGCCCGGCCTGACCGATGTCGCCAGCACGTCCCAGAGCGCCACGCGGTTCCTGAGCAGATTTCTTTTGCGGCCGGCGTAGCAGAGCTCCGGGCCCGCAGAAAACAGTTCCCCCATGATTCTCCAGAAAGCGTTTTGCGGGTTCCCGTAATACTGTTGTTTCTCGAGCGAGAGCCGGCTCGGCAGGGAGCCGAGAATCAACACACGGGCGCCCGGAGCGATGATCGGTGCCAAACCTTTCGTCACCGGCGGTGCCGCCTGTATGGGTGACGGGCCATCATCTTGCGCGAAATGCGAATCGTCAGTCATGCTTGCCGGTGACCGTCACCTGCCTCAAATTGCCGCGAGTATGAAATATAGCGCAATTCCCATGCAGCGAAATAAGTGCCGGCATCGCCGAGAAATGCGCTTTGCAAGATTGCGGCTGATTGCCGATGCTCGATTTCACACATATTGCTTTGACGGAGCATCGAGAATGCAACTTGCGTACATTGCCTGCGTCAGTCTGGCGCTCACGGGAAACTTGATCGGACATGCCAGCGAGGCCGAACTGAAATGTGAGGAGATCAAGCAAAAGATCGGCTATATCCAGTCGAAGATGCGCGCGGGATATACGCGCGCGCAAGGCGAAAAGATGGAGGCGGAATTGCGCAGGTTGCGCGCCCTCAGGGCCAAGGCCTGCCGCTAGGCAGTGAATTTCATCAGGTAGCCCGCAAGCAACTCCATGTCGCCTGCATGGCGGCTGCTTTTCAGCGGATCGCTAACGGTGATATTCATGCCACGGACGACCTTGCGCAATATTGACCGATCTCCTTTTGCAACGTCGAGATCGATGATATTGAGGCAGCAGGTGGCCTGATCGACGACACCGAATGCGCCGAGGCCGAGGCCCATGACCCAGCCGAGAATAGCCGCATTCGTGCCACCGTGGGCAAACACGGCGATAGCATGCCAGTCATAACCGCTCACGATGCCTTCGAAAGCACTGGCAGCCCTGGCATAAAAGTCGGCATAGGCCTCGCCGCCGAGGAAACGCCTGCCCGGCTCCGCCGCCTGCCAGTGGCTGTATGCAACGTCGCGCAACAGATCGAAATCGGCCTGGCGTTCTGTTGCCGGCCGGATTTCCTCGAGCCTGGTATTGACCTCGATATCCAGCGAATGCCCGGCGAGCACCCGGGCCGCTGTTTCCGTGGTGCGCTTTAGCCCGGAGCAAACCGCCTTGTCCACTGCAACGTCCGCAAACATCGTATGCATCGCATCGGCCTCTGCGCGGCCCCTTTCATTGAGACTCACCGCATCAGGATCGGCAACGACCCGCCCGTTTGCATCGACGTAGTTGACGGCCCCGTGGCGAAACAGGTAAACGCGGCGGCGCTCTGCGCCGTCCAGTGACATTCTCTTATCGGTCATTAGGCGATCGTTCGATTGTCAAGCAGCGATCAGCGTACTAGCATTCACGCACAAAAAGAAACAACCGCCGAGGGACATGCCATGAAAAAACTCTTTGTTGCGATCATCGCTTTGCATTCCGTTGCGGCCGCCGCTGATGATGACGTTGAGCGGCTGGTAGGCGCGATGCTTGGCGACACACCGATCATCAGCGATCTGCGGTCGCTGACCGACGAGGTCGGCGGACGAGTGACCGGTTCACCTGCGAACGCAGCGGCGGTGAACTGGGCGTTGGCCCGCTTCCGGCATGCCGAAGTGTCAGTCCGCAGGGAGGCGTTCCAGATGCCCTTCCAGTGGCAGGAGCGGACCGTCACCGCGAAGATTTCGGGCGATACCCGCTTCACACCGGGTGTCATCGCCAAGCCATTCTCGGCAGGCACGGAAAATCTCAGCGGATCGCTGTTGGACGGCGGCACGGGCACGGCAGCGGATTTCGAACGGTTGGGCGACGAAGCGACGGGCGCCTGGATCCTGGTCGGGACTGCATTGCTGGATGACGACATCGGCCTGGCGGGTCTCTTCGGCGAATACAGTGCCGCCGCCACCACGGTACCACTCGCTGTCGATGCCGGTGCGGCAGGTATTGTGTTCATGTCGTCGAGAACCAACAACCTGCTTTACCGATTGCCAATGCTGTCCGCGGTCGATCGCCTGCCGGCGCTCCTGATGGAGCGCGAAGATGCCTTGCGGGCACAGCGGCTCATAAGGGCCGGCCAGGCGCTCTCCCTTCGCGCAACCGTCGACGTCGACAGCGGCTACGCTTATGAAGCGGCGAATGTCATCGGCGAGATACGCGGAAGCGAGCGCCCGCAGGAGATTGTGCTGATCGGTGCACACCTCGACTCGCATGATCTTGGCACCGGCGCGCTGGATAATGGCGCGAATGCCACAATGATTATCGATATCGCGCGGCAGATAACGAGGCTCGGCCTGAAGCCGAAGAGAACCATCCGCTTTGCGCTGTGGAACGGCGAGGAACAGGGCCTCGTCGGCTCGTGGCGATATACGCTGCAACACCGGGATGAACTGGATAATCACATTGTGGCTGCCGCTTTCGACATCGGCACCGGCCGCTTGCTGGGTTTTTATACCGGTGGCATGGGGGAGCTGGCGCCATTGCTTGACCAGTATTTGCAGCCGGTCGCCGGTCTCGACCCTTTCGAAAATTTGAATGTACCCGTCGTCGGCACTGACAACTTCGACTTCATGATGCAAGGTGTACCCAACCTGATCGGGCACCAGGCCGATGCGAACTACGCGTCCAATTACCATGCGGCGTCGGACACCTTCGACAAGGTCGATCAACAACAGCTGAAGCTCAATTCCGCCATTGCCGCTGCAATGACCTGGGGTTTCGCAAATGATGACAAGCGGCTGCCGCGCTGGAGTCGCGAGCAGGTCGGGAATCTCGTCAAGAATACGGACCTTGAGGAGCAGATGCGGAATTTCGGCGTGTGGGAAGACTGGGTCTCGGGTCAACGCGGCCGCCGGCGCTGACCCGGTTCATTCGACCGCGAGGATCTTCTCCATCAAGCCCGGATCGTCGGGCAACAGGCCGGCGGCCGGCAGGCGCCGTACCAACACCCGCCACCTGGGCCACATGTCGAACGCCTTTTTGAAAAGCGGTAGCGAGCCTTCGACATCGCCTGCAGCAGCGAGTGTTGCTGCGTGCCAGAAAATCATTTCATGGCTGTCGGGTTCCAGCGCCTCGGCGCCGCTATAGGCTACGATCGCTTTGCCGATGTCGCCGTTGGTCATGTGTTCGTCGCCCTCGTTCATGAGCCGGTAGGCGCGGGCCATCGTCAGCAGACGGCGCATCTCGTGCAGCGGCTCGGCGTGGTCTTCGATACGCAGGTCGAACACCCGACCGCCCCAGGCAGGCTCGGAGATGTCTCCGCTAACGACGAGCAGCGCCGCCGACTGCTTGCCGCGCACGTCGCCACCCTCTCCCTGGGCCGCCTCGAGCGCCGCCATCAGGCGTTCCGCAAGGTCTCCCCCGGCGCCTTCGAAGGCTTGAGACATTGCCGAGCACACCGTCGGCTTCCACATCATGTTGGCCTGTACCGCGTAGCCGTTGCCGAGCATATTGCAGTATTCAGTGATCGCGTTGCTGCCGGTGTGATTGGCGACGTGGCCGGATGCATCGACCATGCCGACCTGGCGCACGTCTTCATGTTCGTCCGACGCGAGCAGGGACGTCAGTGCCTGCTGCGCCGACTTGCCGGTTCTCATAAGCTGCAGGCCAAGCGGGCCGTAGCTCGGCTCGACGAATGACTGCGTCGCAACAGCGCCTACGCCCGGCTCTGCCCAGATCACGGTCGAGCCAACCGAAAACCAGTGTGACTGTACCGCGACGCCTATTTCTCCTGTCGCCGGGTCGCGTGCGACGATGGAAAAGGTATTTACCGGGCGCAGCGGCCTTTTCAACGCCGAGCCGAACGTCACCGCGGACACGGTAATGAGAACGGCGGCCAGAAATATTTTCGTCATATTCATTTTTAGCTCCACGGAGCGCGTGATAGATTCTGTATTCCTCACGCCGGGAAGAAAATTATGCGCCGAATTATTTTCAGACACTACCTGGGTGTCCTGCTACTGGCCGGTAGCCCAGCGGCGATCGGCTCGCAGGCAGCCGATGCGATTGCGAATTGTGCCCGCATCGCGTCGACCGGCGACCGCATTATCTGCCTGGAGGACGCGCTGCGACGGCTGGCGCCAACTGCAGCCCGGCCTGCGGTCGCCGACGAAGCTGTCGTCGCGGCCGAACCGGTCCCCACGGAAGCCGAACGCACGCACGCCGCAGCAGTAGCTGTCGTCGACGATGAGGTTCTCGTCGCGGCTGAATCGGTGGCGGCGGAAGTCACGGCACCTGCGACCTCGTCCGAGCCGGCTCCACAGCGGCAACGAACAACCAATGGCGCTGCACTCCCGGAAGTTGCCGGACTCGGCCAGGAGCAACTCAAAGCGGACAATGACGAAAAACCGGCACGCGAACGTATGCAGGCAATGATCGTGGAGTACAGGCTGGTGGGCAGTGGCCGTTTGCGCCTGGCACTGGACAACGGGCAGACCTGGCAACAAACCGGCGATGACGATGACCGGATCGCGAGGAAACTCCGCCACCGGGATGATATCGCTGTGGAAATGTGGCGATCCCGCTCCGGAGGCTATCGCATGTATATCGTGCCGATCGACCGCACCCTGCGGGTCCGGCGCATTCGCTAGCCCGGCAGCACAAAAAAACGGCGCGTCCGAAGACGCGCCGTTGTCGTTTCCCAGTAGAATCCGCTTCAGAAACTTAGGGTGGTATTGATGAACCAGGTGCGGCCGAAGAAGTCGTAACCGGCTGCGGAAACGGCGTTGTTGCGGTTCGGTCCCTCAAACGAATGAATCAACGGCGGATCCTCGTCGAACGCATTGCGGACACCCAGCGTCGCGGCCCATTGATCCGAGCCGTAGGTTGCCGAGAAGTCCGTGTACCAGGTCCTGCCCGTGAAGTCGAGGTCACGCGAACCGATGCCGTCGGCCGAGAACCGGCCTGCGCCCGGGTTCAACGGGTCCGGATTGTCCTGCTGTGTCGCGCCGAGGAGGCGCTGGTGCATGCGGAACTCCCAGTCCCCGTAATTCACGCCGAGTGTCGAGGCGAACTTCCACTTGTTGAAGCCGATCTCGCCGACGTGCTCGTTCCGGTCGCTCGGGTCGAAGGTCTCGATCTGACGGTCGATGAGCTTGGTCGTAACCGTCGACCAGCTGACATCCAGGCTGTCGAACAGCTCGAAGCTGACGCGGCTGTTGATGTCGATACCCCGCGCTGTCTCCTCGCCGATGTTGATGAAGGATACATCGACGAAGTTGATGAAGTTCGACTGCGCGTTGCCGCCGCTACGCGTAAGCAGCGAACAGAACGGGCTGGTGCCCGGGGCAAACTGCGGATCCGCGAAGCACCCGTCGATGATGAACGACGCTTCCGGCTCCGCCACCGTGTTGTTGATCGTGATGTCGAAGAAGCTGACCGCGAGGTCGACGTCGACAGCTTCGGTCCACGGCTGTGACAACTTGACCGTAACCGTGTTGGTCTTCGACGTCTCCGCCTTCAGGCTGGCGTTGCCACCGGTCGCCACCGGGATCGTGGTCACGCCGGAGGCGCCGAGCTGCGTCGTATCGAGGAAGCCGTTGTTGTCGGAGTCGGTGAAAATGACGCCGCTGTTCATGCAATTCTGTATCACGAGCTGCGTCTGCGGGTCCTGGTCGCCAGAGTCCGTCACCAACTGGTTGATGTTGGCAAAAATACACGGGTCCGCGCTACCGCCGATGCCGCCGAACTGGTTCGCCAGGAACTGCTCGCGCAGGTTCGGTGCACGGAAGGACGTACCGTGCGTGCCACTCAAGGTGAACCAGTCGACCGGTGTCCACGCGGCGCGGGCGCGCCAGGTGGTTTCCGTACCAAAGTTCGACTCATCCGTGTAGCGGACGGCACCATCGAAGTTCAGGGTCTCGAAAATCGGTACGTAGAACTCGCCGTAGACCTCGAAGATGTGGCGGCTGCCGATCGTCTCGCCTTCCTGCAACGGGCTCTCTGCCGCATTCAGGGCCTTGACGCCAACGATGTCGTTCTGCGAGGCAATCGTGTCCTTGCGGAACTCGGCGCCGAATGCCGCAGAAATCGTACGTCCGGCGACCTCGAACAGGTCGCCCGTGGCGTTGAGTCCCAACATTTCCTGCTCGACCACGGTGCGGTTGGTGCGGTTGCCGACCAGGAAGTCTTGCTCGGCAGCACTGAATACGCCTTCGCCATTGGGGCCGCCCGTGAACAATTCCGGCCGGTTGAAGTCCAGTGGCACGCAGTTGTCGGCGGTGATGAAACCGAAGGCGATCGTCGAGGTGTTGCCACGGAGATTACAGGTCACTTCGCCGGTCACCGTGTCGAGGGCGATGTTGTGGAGCGAGAGATCCAGGTTCGGCTCGAACAGGATGGGCTGCGCCTGGAAGCCGATGCCGCGGTCGTAGGAGCCGAAGAACTCGTAACCCCAGCTCGAGTTGCCCAGGTCGCCGCGCAGGCCGAGTACGAGGCGTGCCTGGGTGCGCTCGACGTCACGCGTCTGCGGGATGGAGTCGAGTGTCAGGATCGGCGTGAAGTCGCCCGGGAACGGGTTCAGCGGGTTGTCGACGAGTATCGGCGCCCCGGTTCCATCGACGATCACATTGCCATTGGCACCCAGCTGCGGGATCCGGCCCAGGATGTCCGGGAAGATCTGTTCCGTCCCGGCCTTGCTGAAGACCCGGTTGTTCATGAACATCGTTTCGAAGAACAGCTCTTCATTGGACCACCAGTCAAGCGACAACTTGCCCGAGGACACGAGCGAGAAGGTCTCCAGCTCGCCAACGAGGTCCGCGTTGCGGCGTTCGTCCTGGTCGTTGTAGAAGTCGAAATACGGCCAGCGGCCGCCGGGGCCGGGGTCGGCAACGAGCGGGTTGGTCGGATTCCAGGGCAGCACGTCGCCCACGGTGGAGTCGCTCCAGTTCGGCACGCCGATATTGGTCGCGCCCGGCGTGTAAAGGATGACGTTGAAATTCTCGTCGAAGCCGTTGTTGTCGAAAAAGCCGGAGCGGCAGATCGACTCAACAGATCCGTCTTCGCGAACGTCGATGTCGCGGAAACACCTGGCAAAGCCACGGTCGCCGGTGCGTACTCGCTTGCGGTTATAAGCCTCGGCCGCAAACTGGAAGCTGCCGCGATCGCCGACGACACCGGCAATCATGCCGATCTGCCCGACCTCGCCGCCTTCATGCTGCGGCTGCTCGGTATTCGCCAGGATTTCGAAGCCTTCGAATTCGTCGCGCAGGATCACGTTGACCACGCCCGACACGGCGTCGGCGCCATAGACTGCGGACACGCCTTCGGTCAGGATTTCCACGCGTTCGACCATCGAGAACGGGATCAGCGAAATGTCCGGCTGTGCCGGGGCACCGCGCACACCCGTCGAACCGAGGCGGCGGCCGTTCACCAGGATCAGCGTGCGCTCCGGGCCGAGGCCACGCAGGTTGACGTTGGTCGAACCGACACCGCCGATCGGCGGCGCCTCGGTGGCGTTGAAGTTCGTCGCACCGGTATTGATCGAGGCGTCGAGCTGCTCACCGCTGGAGACGCTGGCCTGCTGGATCATGTCGCTGATGCTGGAGAGGCCGAGCTTGCGGCCGGCATCGACATCGAGGACCTGGATCGGCGCCGGGCTCGAGAATTCGTCGCGGCGGATGCGGGATCCGGTGACGGTGATTTCTTCGACTTCATCAGCTTCGTCGGCATTGTCTTGCTGCGCCTGAACCGGTGAAATAAAGAGAATCGTGCCGAGCGCAAACGGAGACGCCCATAACAAGCGCGAGACGCGCTTCCAATTTCTCATCAGATTTTCTCCCAAAGGTTTTTGACCCGCCCCCCCAATCGGGACCCGGGTCGGTATTATCGTTTTTGACTTACAGTGGTCGTCATCGGCAAGCCATGTCCTCCGGCCCCTGCCTGCTGGTCCGGGCATGCACTGTCTGTGCTCACCATGCGACACGTGTCCTATAATCTACCCTAAGCGCGCGAAAATTGAAATCTTTGTTGTAATAAGACCGGACAGCAAATAGTTTCACAGGTTAACTACCCGATTTTACTTATAAAAACAGGTACAAGCAGGACAGCAGATTGTGGTTTTTTTACTACACTCAAGATTTCCAAAGCCCTGACGGGGCGCATTGTGCGCGGCAACGGCTGTCGGGAAGCCATTGGGTCCCGGCAACGAAGCCGATCCCGGTTCAGTGGTATTCGGGCGGGTGCGGCCGGTTGAGCCTGCCGCTCGTTGCCAGGGAGGCCCGGTACTCGGACGGCAAATAATAATATTCGAGACGGTACTGGTACTTGTCAGTGCTGACAGCCTTGCCGTCGACGAAGCGGGGCCGGAAGACGAAGCCCCGCAGGGACTTCGTCAAGCGCCATTGCATGCGCTGGAAATCCGGTGGATTCTGCTCGACAATCTCGACATCCTGCGTGTGACCGCGCTTATTGATCGTGAATTCGGCGACCATAAGTCCGGACTGGTAATCAGCAGGATCGATTTTTTCCAAGTCAGGATTATATTCGAAATTCGCGTAAGGGTTCGGACGCGGTTCGAATAGTGGGACATTGGCATCGAGGTCGGCCACCCTTTGCGTGAACTGTTTATTATCGGTCAGCAGTCTCCAGGTCAACGCGTAATATCGACGCCCCCGTGCCGGCGCACCAAGCAACATATAGTAGTCGGCCAAAGCGAGCATGGCCCGTCGCTGAATCTGCCAGTTTGCGCGCGGATTGTGCATGGCAATCGCCAGCGCCCGCTTCAGGTATTTCTCGGCGGACGGTGCCGTAGGCCCGGAACTGAACTTGACGTGAGCCATGCGCTTGATCATGTTGCGGCCGAGGCTCAGCTGCGGTTCGACGAGCGCCAGATCGTTTTTGCCAAGGTGCTTGCGCAATATGTGCAGTACTTCGTTCCAGGCCTCGTATTCCTTGTCCAGCATCCCGTGGCGTTTGTAGAGGCCGGCCTGCTGCCGCAGCACCGGCAGCAATTCCTCGGCATCGGCAGAATAGGCGCGCAAATGCAGCTGGTAGATGCGCGCAAGCGCGTCTTCCGCCGACTGAAGATCGCCCTGGTCTTCGTGCAGGCGAACGATCGACTGCAACAATGGCACCTGCGCAAGGCTGTGCGGGCCCTGGTTGACGTTGCTGATGTGCCTGGCCCGCTCGAATGTCCTGAATGCAGCAACCGGGTCACCACTGTCTGCATAGGCGATCCCGAGTCCATGGAGCGGTTCGACCAGTTCGGCGCTAAGCATGTCCTGGCTGTCGCTGATGACATCGATCGATTCGCGATAATTGCGAATCGCTGCCGGATACTCGGCGCGCAGGTGCTGGACCACGGCCAGATCGTGCAGTGTCCGGCAGCGCAATACGAGATTACCGGCAAAGCGAGTCATCACCTGTGTGACGAGTTGCTTCGCGTCAACCTCGGCTTCGTCCAACGCCTGCACACCAAGGGCTTCACGAAGTGCACCGAAAAGGCGTGCCGTTTCCTTGTCAACGCCGGGAATCGGCAGCAGATGTGCGGCCCAATCGTTCCGTGGTTCGGCCAGAGATGCATCGTCGCCGGCCGCGACGACGTCCGACTCGGCATCTCCCGCAATGCCGAGCCCTGTTGCAATGAATAACATGCTGATTTGCCGGAATGTCAGCTTAATCACCCGCGATAAGACCTCGAAGCGTCCCGGAACGGTCGTGCTGTTTGACTCGCTACACCGCAGATCGTTTCACGCCGCCAGACAGCCGATTTCCCTATCAAATCCTGCAATGTGCTTCAGAAATGCGCGTCCGGGATTGCCATCACCATTGCCGAACCTGCGGTCGCTGCACGCGCGAACGCGCCGGCCCGTGGCAAGATGTGCGCACAGTAAAAACGCGCGTTATGCAGCTTTGCCTGGCGGAAGGACTTGTCGTAATGGCTCGCACTGCTTGAAACGACAATAGCCGCGCGCGCCATTTGCCAGCCACCCAGTACGGTACCCGACAACATTAACAGGTTCACACCAGCCGAGCCGGCTGCATCGGGGTCTCCCGGCGCCGTGGCGATCAGCCAGTCTATCGACTTCTCCAGGTCACGGATCGCCTGGTCCAGCGGCTCCTGCAAATCCTGCAAGCCATCGGACTGAGCGAGATCCGACACGGTCACGCGCATGTCGTCGATGAGTGACCTCATCGCCTTGCCCTCGTCGCCGAGAATTTTTCTGCCGACGAAGTCGATTGCCTGAATGCCAGTCGTGCCTTCGTAAATCGTCAGGATACGGGCGTCTCGCATGTATTGCGCGGCGCCGGTCTCCTCGACGAAGCCCATGCCACCATGTATCTGCACGCCGAGTGAAGTCAGCGCCTGGGCGGTTTCCGTGAGCCAGCCTTTCACGATCGGGGTCAGTAATGCGAGCCGCGCACCGGCAGATGCCCTTTGGTCGGCATTTTCCGAGTAATGAAGCAGGTCGAGCAACGCGCCGGACGAGTAGGCGACAGCGCGCATCGCCTCTATTTGTGACTTCATCACGAGCAGCATCCGCCGCACATCCGGGTGGTGGATGATCGTTACCCTCCCTTCCTCTCCCGGCGCCTCGCCCTGCACGCGCTCAACGGCATAGGCGCTTGCCAACTGGTAGGCGCGCTCGCTGACCGCCAGCCCCTGTATTCCAACCTCCAGTCTCGCGTGGTTCATCATTGTAAACATGCTCGCCAGGCCCTTGTTCTCCTCGCCGACGAGGTAGCCCACCGCTCCGCCGGATTCGCCGAAATTCAAGACGCAGGTCGGGCTCGAATGAATGCCCAGCTTGTGCTCGACGGAGGCTGCATAGACGTCGTTACGCTCCCCGAGGCTGCCATCGTCGTTCTGCAGGAACTTGGGCACCAGGAACATCGAAATGCCGCGCACGCCGGCAGGCGCATCGGGCAGGCGGGCGAGCACGAGATGAATGATGTTCTCAGCCATCGGGTGATCGCCCCAGGTAATGAATATCTTCGTGCCGATGATACGGTAGCGGTCACCCTCGGGAATGGCTTTGGTCATCACCGCTGCGAGATCTGAACCGGCCTGCGGTTCACTTAAAACCATGGTGCTGCTCCACTCGCCACTGACGAGCTTCGGCAAATAGCTTTGCCGCAGGCTTTCGTTGCCGTGTGCCTCTATTGCCGCAATCCCGCCGCTGGTCAGCATCGGGCAAAGGGAAAAAGACATGTTTGCCGCCTGCCACATCTCCCAGGCCGCGACGGCGACCAGGTCAGGGAGACCCATGCCGCCATATTCGGGCGATGCAGCGAGCGTCTGCCAGCCGTTTTCCCTGAATTGCCGGTAGGCATCAGCAAAGCCGTCCGGAATCTGCACGACGCCATCGTGAATGCTGCAGCCCGAGCGGTCGCCCGGGATATTGAGCGGCGCCAGTACATCCCTGGCAAAATTGCCGGCTTCCTCGATGACTTGCTCTGCCGTGCCGACGTCGAAGCCCTCCAGCGCCGGCAACGCAAGAATTTGCTCGAGGCCGGCGACTTCGCGGATAGCGAAGAGTATGTCCTTGAGCGGCGGTTTGTACCCGGTCATTTTCCCATTGCACCTGGCCTCATGAAATTCCGTTCACGCCGCCGGCGCCCACAGAAAATCCGGACCGGCCGTCGATGGATGGCAATATGCGACCTATAGTAAGCGTCTGGGAATGCATTTGCTGACGGGTATAACAAAAAAAACGGGCTCGTTTGAGCCCGTGATATTTGTTTTTCACGCGGCGGTGCATCATGCCGGGAAAAAATCAATCGGTTTGGTCGTCGTCACCGGTTCCACGTCTTTCGCAGCAAAGCGAAACAGCAGCACGCGTTGTACCAGCTTGTGCTCGAGGTCCGCGTCACCAAGCTCGCTGGAGACAATCTCGCAAGCCGTCACCTCTCCGCTGGGGGCGATCGTCAGGCGCAGCACCAGCTTGCCCTCGAGGGTAGGATCTATGCGCAATGCCCGATTGTACAAGGCGAAAATCGCGCCCTTGTTCTTGTCGAAGACGAGTTCGATTTCCTCGCGACTACGCGAGGCTTTGCCGCTGGTGCCCGTGCGCCGGGCACCGCCAGCCGAGTGGCCGATGGAGTCCACGGGGCTGGCAACGGTCGTAACGTGTCTCGCCGCAAGCCCGGTTCCGCCGGTATTACGGCTCATCCTGGCGGTGTTGATGCCGCCGCTGGCGGTGCCGACCTTGGATGTGATCATCGATCGTTCGTTGCGTGCAGCCTGCCCGACCGATGCCGTCAGCGGCCGGTTGTCGGCAACGGTCTCGAGCACGTCGCTGTCAGCCAGTGCGGCCAGGTCTTCCGCGAATGGCAGCAATGCCGCCTGCGCCTGCTCGCGCGCGACCGCCTCGCGGTCGATCTCGGGCTCAGGCTCCGGCTCGGGTGGGGGCGTTTCTTCGACGACCTTCTCCGGTTCGGGCTTGGTTGCCTTGTCCGGCTCCGCTTCGGGTTCCACCGGTTTCGGCGGCGGGGGCGGCGGCGGCTTTTGCTCAAGCAGCAGCTTTGCAATCCGCGGCGGAATCTCCTCGACCTCGTACGGTTTCTTCTCCGGCGTCGGAATCCACGGCCAGACGAGCCCGAGAAACAGCGTCGAAGCCATGACAATCGCGAGCAAGCGGCGGAATTTCCTTTCCTGGCCGGAGTTATTGGTCCAGGGAAGGTCGTACTCTCTGTAAAAAGGTAAGTCCAATCCGTTACTCCTAACCTGAAATCCTGTTCAATGGTCCGTGCGCCTACCTGGATGCCCTGAGTTCGCCTGTTTCTTCAAGCTTGTCCGAACTCTTTTGCAGTACCGCCAAGGAGATTTGCCCATAGTCGGATTGAGTACAGGTTGCCATGACCTTTTTCAGCAGACGGTAAGGAATATCTTTGTCGCCCATGATCGTGACCTCGCGGCCGGCGATATCATCCTGGGCCTCCCGGCGCAAAACACGGTCGTTTTGCGACAACAGCGCCTGGCGCAGCGCCGGAATGTCATTGCCGCGGAGCGCCATGACGTCACTCACCCTGGCGACCGGCGTCCCCTGCACGATGATGTCCTCGTCGCCGACGATGATCACGACCGTCTCCTTCGCCTTTTCTTCGGCGATCGATTCCGGCAACTGGATATCCTTGTCGTTCGGCAATACCTCGACATCCGATGAATTCACCAGCAGGAAGAACACCAGGATCGTGAAAATATCCATGAGGGACACGAGGTTCAGCGCGGCGCTGGCCTTGTTGCGCTTGTGGTGCCTGTCCATGCGAACTGCGCGGCGAGACTTAACCATCGATCAGGCTCCGTCCAGGACCGGCGCGTCGCCGATCGAAATATCCGGGAACAAATCCTTGCGCACGACCGCATCTTCCTCGATCAACGCCGCGACACGCACCCTGTCCATGACCTGCACCAGGGTGTCGTACGGAATATCCGATTCGAGCAGGATCGCCGCATCGGTTTTCTCCGGGTAACTGTCTTTGATCTCATTGAGCTTGTCGCTGAGCGATTCGTAGTCGTAGCCGTCCGGCGTATTGGGGTAAATACCCAGAGCGCCAACGTTGCGATCACCGACTTCAATCTTGTCCGTCCTGACGATCACTTCGAGTTGAAATGTCAGCTCCTGGGGGTCTGCGGGTTCGCTGGAGGAGGCTGGCAGATTCAATTCGAGAATTGCCAGACGCGAGAAAACCGCGGTAATCAGGAGAAACGGAACCAGGATTACCATCAGGTTCATGAACGCCGTGATGTTGAGTTCGATCGTCTCGATGTGACGACGACCGCCCCTGTGGCTACGAATCATTTGGCTACGCTCCGGCCGGCTTCAGCTGGCGTTCGGTAACGGCATTGAGAAACTTGACACTGGCCATCTCGAGACTGTCCACGATCTGGCTCGTCTTCGTCTGCAGGAGTGCATGCAGCAGCAGCAACGGGATAGCACACATCAGGCCGAACGCCGTGGTGTTCATTGCCACCGAGATACTGGCTGACAACAGGTCAGCCTTGTCTGCGGGGTTTGCATTGGACACGGCCGTAAACGCCGAGATCAAGCCGATAATCGTGCCAAGCAGGCCGAGCAGCGTCGCGATGTTGGCGAGTGTCGCGAGATAATGCGTACGCTTCTCGAGACGTGGCAGCACCTCCATCAGGCTCTCTTCCATCGCTTTCTCGATGTCGTCGCGGCGACGCGCCGACTTGACGCGATACAACCCATAGGTCAGAACCGAAGCGATCGCTGCTTTCGACTTGTTGGTCACCGCAGCGGCTTCCTGGAAATTACCGGCCTTAAGGAAAGGCACGATCTTCTTCCACAATGCGCGGTTGGTTGCGCCTGACATTGTAAGATAAAGCCAGCGCTCGACGGCAATAGCCACACCAAGCGCGAACACGAACAGGATCGGGTACATGAACGCACCGCCCTCCTGGAAAAAACGGACAATGCCGCCTAAAACACCCATTTGATTTCTCCTCTTGCAATCAAATTGTCAATTTTCTGCACTACTCTTCCTGCTTTCCGTACAGCTCGTCGTAGAAATCGACCTGCCGTATAAATTCTGTCCTGTCTATCGGTGCCAGCACTTCCTGCAACAACGTGTTCACCGGTTTGCCGACCAACTCTCCTGCCTCGGACTTTTTCCAGGGTACGATGTAAAGCACCTTCGGCAACTCCTGGTTACCGGTAACCTCGGTCCGATCCAGGTCTATCTCGTCCATGACACCGGTCGAACCTACCGACCGCTTTACATCATTCGCCAGCACCGCCGCTTCAGCCGGTGCCTGTTCTGCCGAACCCATCCCGGACAATTCCGCCGAAGACACCGCCGGTTCCATCGCATCGATGTCGCTTGCCTCCGTCTCCGTCGTTTCCTGGGCAGCGGCAGCGGATGCCAGTATGGCCAACAGCGCCAATGATCTCGCCAGACTCGTTCGCATTCTCGTCACTCCGTCACATTTGCGGTTCTTTGCTGTACGCCAATGCGCCTTTTGAGATCCGCTATCCATTTTGCGACCTGCTTGTCCTCACCGGTCAGCGCCTGGTAGCGCTCATAGTGCTCCAGCGCAACGTCGAGGTGCCGCAGGTACAAATCATTGAGTACGCCCAGGTTGTAGTGTGCCAAGGCATAATCGGGGCTCGCTGTGACGGCCTTCAAATAAGCGGACTCTGCCTCCTTGAAGCGACCCTGGCGGCGGCGCAGCATGCCAAGCTGGTTGAGGGCCGGGGCGTTGAGGGGGTCGAACTTCAGCGCATCCGTGAGGCTCGTCTCGGCGGCCCCGAGGTCATCCCGGGCGGCGAAAATAATGGCCAGGTTGACATAAGCACCCGGGAAGTCGGGATATTGCAGCAGGAACTCCTGGAAGCGCAGCTCCGCGTCAATGGTGTCGCCGGCTGCCATCGATGAGACAGCCTGCTCATATAGGGTCAGTGCCCGGGCTGGCACCTCCCTCGTCACGGCCGGCTGCCCACTCCCGCCAGCCGCGGGCTCGTGCCGCTTGCTCATGGGTTGCGGTCCCGACGCGCAGCCGGCCAGTGCCAGCAGCAGCATGACCAGGCCGGTAGAACGGCCGGACCTAATATAACGCTGTAATAACATCTTCGCTGCGCTCCATTTTGGCATACCGCGCCGGCATCAACGTGGCCAACTCGGCAAAACTTTTTTGCACCCACTCGTCCCAGACGCCATCCGCTGCCCTGGCGGCGTTCGTCTCGTAAAGTTCGATCGCCTTTTCCTCGAACGGGAATGTCTGCTCCTCGAGCAGCAAGTCATATTGCTCAAGCGCCAGCTCGTCAAGCCCTGGCGGGCGCTCTGAATCCATCAGATCTTTGCTGAACTGCTGGTAGACCTCCCCCAGGCGGAAAGTGGCCGCGGTCGTGACCTCGGCAACGCCATAGGCGGCCGCCTCACCGTAAACCTTCAGCACCTCCTCCATCAGCGACTTTTTGATATCCATGCTTGCAGCCAGCGGCTGGGTAATCTTCATGGCGACGAAGCGGCGTCGTACCGGCTCGGCAAGCTCCAGTGACGCTGTGGCCGCAAGATAACGCGTGCGATCGCTACGTTCGGCGCCTGCTGTCGCGTCTACCCTGACCAGATCTCCGAGTATCTGCGTGCGCGTGGCCGAATCGCCGTTTTGCTCCGCGATTTCGAGCAGTCGAAAACGCGCTTCGATCGATTCGGAAATCGGCTGCGGATAGCGTGAGACAATTGTCTCGAGGACCGATTTTTCCTGCACCGTAACGCCGCTTTTCTTGTAAAGATCGGATGCTTTCCACAACGCCTCACGCCTGAGCTCATCAGACGAACCCGGTGCATTCGAAATGCGAACGAACTCGCCGGCCGCCTGCTCGCTGCGGCCGGATTCGAGATAGGTCACCGCGAGTTTCTGTGTCACGTCGTCCGCAAACTCGCTCTGTGGATAGTCGCGGCGGAAGTCTTCGAGTACGGCCGAGGCACGATCCCAGGCCTTGAGGTTGATCAACGCCGCCGCGGCATCGTACTCCGCCGTCGCGCGAATGTCCGAATCCGGCACTGCCTGGCCGAGACGCCGGAAATGCGCGACCGCCGTTTCGAGATCGCCGGCATCGCGCGCCTGCTCACCCTGCTTGTAGATCGATGACGCGATCCTGTCCTTGATTTCCTGCTGCGCGGCGATGTCGTCCGCCGGCACCAGCGGTTGCAGTGCATAATAGCCCTGTTCCGCATCGGCGAAGTTGCCTAGCTCGAATTGCGAGTGCGCAATCACCGTCCATGACGTCCTGGCGAGCGGCGCCGCTGCCGGTGGCCGCCTGCCGACGACGCTCCGGCCGACCGCGATTGCAAGGTCGAACTGGCCCTGATGGAACAGATCCTCGGCAATCGCCGTCAGGACCGCTGCCGACTCCGGGTGCTCGGGATAGGTATCGCCAAAACGCAATCCGCTGTCGATATATCGCTGGTGCCAGGCGGTCCTGGCGTCAGCGCTGAGTGTTTGTTCATACTTGCGATACGACAGTACCGCGGCGTAGGCGGCTTCCGCGGAATGCTCGTGCCGCGGATATTCATAGGCCGTCCGCTCGTATTCCCCGGTAGCCGCGTGGAAATCCCCGCTTTCATAAAGGACCTCGGCGAGCAGGAAGTTGGTGTTCGCGCTGTCGGCTTCGCCGGGGAAGAAATCGAGGTACTTGCGATACCACTTCGCCGCCTCCTGGTAGTCGCTGCGGCTTTTATTCTTTTGCGCTTCGGCGTGATAGTACTGCGCAAGGTCGTTCAGATTATCCTTCAGATAGGCTTCGACGTCGGGATTATCTACCCGCGGGTTGCGTCGCCAGAACGGGCTGTCCATGCCGTAGCGCTCGACGAAAGCTTTCTTCCCTTCGAGTACCAGCGTGGGGAAACCGCCCTGCTTGTAGGCTTCGATCACTTCGACCTGGAGAATGGGCGACTTGGGGTGATAGGGGTCACGTGCGACGAATGCCCCGTAGGTCCTGGCGGCATCCTGGTAGCGCTCCTTCTCAAGATAGAGATCGCCAAGATTCATGTAAATGACGTAGTTGTATTCCGGGTGGCCGCGGCTGTCGAGGTACGCAGATATGCTTTCGGCGCCGTCCATGTAGGAAAAGCTGATGCTCAGTACGCGAAACGTATCCTCCACCAGTTCGCGTTCGGCCCGGCTCAGATTTTCCAGCATCGCATCTCCGTCCTTTAGCTCCAGTCCGGCGAGCTTACGATCGAGTAATGCGAAAAACGGGTCCAGGCTGTCCTCGTGCAGGCCCAGCTTGAATTGTGTCCAGCCGAGCTTGTACAGCGCCTGCTCATAGAAACGCGAGGTTTCGCCGTAGCTGACGACCGCCGCATAAGCGTTTTCCGCATCGTTGTAATTTTTTCGCAGGAACAGCATCTCACCGCGGCGAAACTGGACTTCATCAATCAGCGGCGTGTCGGGGAACTTGGTGACAAGCTCGTTCAACACGCGCAACGCATCGTCGGTCTTGCCTGCGACTTCGTAAGCGCGCGCCAGCTGGTACAGCACCGAATCGTTGCGGCCGTAATCCGGGTACTTCTCCAGCAAAGCGTGGAACAGGCCGACGGCATTGTCGTAGGCGTCAAATTCTACCGAGGCTGCATTTGCCGAGAGTTGCTCGGCCTCTGTGGCTTCGAGTTCCAGGTCGGCCAGGCGGCGCATTGCCTCTGCCTGCAGTTCGGGATCGCCCGATACCAGGTTAAGGAACGCACGATAGTTGTCCCGCGCTTTTTCCGAACTGTCGACGATCACCGTTCCCGGCCGTACTTCGACCGACTTACCTTCGAGGTTGGCGATCGTATCGCGTTTCCTTACCTTGTCGGCGCCGGCCGGCGCGGCGACGGCAATGGCAATCGCGACAAGAACGATCCTGGCTGCGCTGCGGAGGGTCATTCCGATGCATCTCCAACGACAGTGTCTTGGGCGGCAAGGTCATAGATTGCAGCCAGCGCGAAACGCGCCTGCACCGTGTATGTGTCCAGTCGCTGTTGCTGTGCCTGCAGCTCTTTAACCGCGACGCCTTCCATAAACCCTCGCTGCCGCAGCATTGCCGTCTCGACGCGTGCCTTGAGTGCGTCGATCTGTGGCCCCAGGCCCTGGACACGATTGTTGAAGTCCGCAAACAGCAGCGGTTCGCGGCGCATTGATTCATCGATCTGGCGTCGCGAGCGTTGCGTCTCTACCAGCGCCTCACCGGTTTCCGCGAGGTTCTTTCGTAGCTTTAAAAGTCGGCCTCTGAATTCCTTGTCAAGCGTCCATTGCAGCACACCCTTGAGCAGCCGCAGCTTGTGACGAACTTCAGCCGCGTCGGGAATGCTCGCCTGCACCGCCGGATCGTGCTCGATCGCGGCGATATCGCCCCACAATTCGAATTCGTGTTGCGTGGCAAGGGCCAGCGAGTTACCGCTCTCATCGATGCTGTTCAAACGCGCGTCGAATTCGAGTTTGCGATTCACCATGCTGTCGATGTCGGCCTGCCCGAGGCTCGCCTGAACTCGCGGCAGTCTTTCGTTGTATGCCAACTCGCGAGTTGACAGCATGTTGCGAAATACCTCAATGCTCCGTTGCCAGTCGTCCAGGTTCCGCAACAGGTAATTCAGGTCGCGGAAATTCTTCAGGCCTTCCTGGAATTTGTCCGTCGCGAGCAAGTGATACAGATAACGGGATTCGGGACCATCGGGCAGCTCCTGCAGCTTCCAGTACCAGCCCGTCGTCGCGTCCGTTTCATCCTCCAGGAAAGCATTCATAAGGCGGCCGCTTTTGATCTTGCCGACCGCGGTATCGATCCGCCTGGTCTCTTCGCGAAAAGCCTCGATGGCGTTGACATAGTGGTCGGCCGCCTGGCTGATCGCATCGAGCCTGGCCATCGCATAGGGGATCGCGAGCATCGATTCCTGAACGGCCGGATCGAGCAGGTCGCGATTCCTGAGTTCCATCCATGGCACGAGCGCGCTGCGGTAGTTTTCGATCTCCGCGTAAGCCCAGCCGACACCCAGCAGCGCCTTGGTCGAAAACGGTCCTTGCAGCCGCACCCGGCGCAGGGGTGCTTTGGCCGCCTGCGGCTGGTCGTCCTGCAGATAGGCATAGCCGAGGGCCAGATTGGCCTTGTCACGCAGCGCGCTCATTTCCTCGCTGCCGGGATCGAGATTGCCCAGCTCGTCCAGTAAACCGGCTGCGGCATTGATGCGGCCACTGCGTACCATGGCGACGCCGAGGTTGAACTTGGCGTAATTCGCCCAGGCATCCCGTGTCGGCCAGTCCTGCAACTCAGCAATGGCCTGGTCTTGCTCACCGTTTTCGATCAGCAGTTCGGCGCGAAGCATGTGCCGTTCCGATTCCAGCTGCTCCGGCAATTCGCTCTGGATCTTGTCCAGCGCATTCTGCGCCTCGGCGAGATAGCCACGCTGGTGCCAAATCTTCGCCAGGAAGAACCAGGTCCTGTCGCGAATTTCAGGCGCGACGTTGCCGGCCAGCAGCCGCTCGAATATCTCGGCGGCACGCTTGTGATGACCGTAGGACAGGTACAGACCGCCGAGCAGCAGCTCGGATTCATCCTGATTATGCTCGAGTTGATTTTTCTTTTGCGCCGCCAGCAGGTGCACGATCGCCGGGAAATACTTGCCCTGATAGAAATAGAACAGAACTTCGCCGTATAGCGGGTCTCTGACTACCGTCGGCTCGGCTTTACCATCCTCTGCAAACGCCCCCGCAGCAGCAATTGCCAGGGTCAATACGAGCGTAAGTGATATGAAGCGGCGAGCGATCAATGATCACTCCCATTCCCTGATAACGAATTCCGGCTGCTGCTTGCTGACTTTGTCGGTGATCTCCAGTTCGACGTATTTGGCGCCAATGCCTTTTTCGATGTTGACAGTGGCACCGCGCCGATAGTCCCTGACGTGCGGACCCTCGCCGGTAAATACGGCTACCAGCTCGTGTTCACCAACCTTGAGATTCTCCATGTGAACGCGTTGCACGCCACCGCGCATCAATGCGTCAACCTCACGCTGGGTATAGAGGTAATTGGCAATTTCCTTGCCATCAATCTTGAGATTCACCGAATCGAGCGCGAAGTATTCGCCGACATCCATCGAAACGAAGAAAGCCACCTGCGAGTTGGCCGGAAACAGCAGCTCTTCCTCCAGGAGAAAGAGATCCCTGTTGAGATCCAACACCTCCTTTTTCAGGGACTGGACGTCTTCGTCGAGGCTGCGAAACTCTGCGCGGGACTCTGCTTCGTCGGCCTCGATAGAGCGGGTATCGCCGAGCGCGTTGGCCGATTCGATCACCGCTTCCTGTGCCCGCACGCCAGGCGCGCACGCCAGGAAGGTCAAGACCGTGATGAGAATGTAGCGTTTTGCTGTCACCTTGCTTCTCCTGCCTCATTGCCCGCTGGCGCAGCCCGCAGGCGGCACCACGCACGGGCGACCGATTACTCCCTCAATAACGAGCGAATCTCGGTCAAATAGTTTTCTTCATATCCGGGCTTGTACCCGTGGTGAACGTAACGCACCGTGCCGTCGCGAGCGACCAACACCGATACCGGCATCGCATCGACGTCATAAAGCTTACTGACTTCCTTGCGCTCGTCAAAAAGTACCGGAAAGCTCACGCCCAGCTCCTTGACCATTTGCATCGCGCGACGCGAATTGTCATCGATGTTTACGCCAAGGAGATTGAAACCAACCCGTTTATACCGGCTGTAGAGTTCGTCAAGTAGCGGCATCTCCTGGCGACACGGACCACACCAGGTCGCCCAGAAATTGATCATCACGACGTCGCCGCGATATTCGCTGAGCCTCAGGTTATCGCCGCTTGCGCTCTTCAGGACGAAGTCGGGGGCCGAACGTCCTTCCAGCGATGACGAAGCCAGGCTGCTGGCTGCAAAGATCGAAATAGCTGCTCCCAGCATTAGATTTCTTAGTCCCTTCATGATCCCTTCCTTTTGCAAATCTCTCATGCGAGCAATGCCGCCCTGTGCGGCCGTCTGACCGTTGCCATAGTGACCTCTCAAGCCCTTGATAGCCGTGACGATTGTCACAATTGCCCTGTCCTGTCTGAACATAATTACCGCGGACATTTTTGAGGCGGGGACAGCGTTGCAGCGTAATCCGGACAGATTACGTCAAGTTGCTTTCCCTGCACAGTTGCGGCGGCCCGCCGGCGCCGTGGCAGGACCCGCCGAGCGTACGGCATGAGGCCTTGGGAGCCCATCATCTGTCTGACTATAATAAACGTATATTTTTGAATTTAAAGGAAAAAAGCGTCTCCATTCAGCGACAGAAATACGTGCGAAAGTGCCACGTGACAGGCGAAAATTCCAACCTATTCGGGCGTTTGCAATCCGCTGGAATAAAACATTTCACCAGCGGCGTCGATCACGATGCCCTCATAATCGGGCAGGGTCGCAATAAGCCGCAAGCCCTCGTCGACGCCCATCACGAACACGGAGGTCGACAAAGCGTCGGTAATGACCGCGTCAGGTCCAATGATCGTCACGGAATGCACCTCGCCGGCCGGCTTGCCCGTCGACGGGGCGATGATGTGGTGGTAACGCTTGCCGTCTTCGTCAAAATACCGTTCGTAGTCTCCCGAGGTCGAGATCGCTTCGTCGTCGAGCGGGATGGTGACGGCGACCTTTGCGTCATTGCGCGGATCCCGGACGCCGACCATCCAGGGAACGCCGCGGCGATCGCCGAGCAGACGCGTATCCCCACCTGCCGTTACCCGAGCATGACGGACCCCGTAGCGCTTCGCGATCTCGACACCACGCTCCACCGTATAGCCCTTGGCAATGCCACCCAGGTTGATACGCACGCCCTGCCGGAGGAAGTGAATCGTGCGCTTCGCAGCGTCCAGTTCAACCAGCTTGTAGTCGATCAGAGGCAGCTCTGCAGCAAGGGTTGTGGCATCCGGCCGCAACCGTTTCCTGAAATCGTAATGCTGGCCGACGCTATCGAAGGTAATGTCGAAAGCACCATGCGTGAGCCGGGATATATCGAGCGACCGCTCGATCATGTGAAACAGTTCGCGGTCAAGCGGGACGGGTTCGGTCGCCGCCCGCCGGTTGATCTCGGAAATGCGGCTCTCATCGATATAGTTGCTCATCAGCTGGTCGAGACGCACAACCTCGGCAAATATGGCGGCGACCGCGCGCCGGCCCTCCTCGGGATCGTCATGCCACAAATAAACACTGATCTCCGTACCCATATGCGCCTGGGCCTCCCCGATCCATTCGGCACGGCATGCTCTTGAAATCAATACAGTTGCTAGCAAGACGAGGAGAAGCGATAGCGCATTTACCGGCCAGGGTTTATCCTTGCCGCTATCTTTGATCACAGGGGAGGTGAGCTGTGACGTCATTCCTGATATTCCTTGCGCTTATCGCCGTATTCATTTTCTACGCGATCAGCATCTACAATAGCCTGATCAATCTCAGAAATCGCGTAAAAAATGCGTTCGCGCAAATCGACGTGCAACTCACACGGCGGCACGATCTCATCCCGAATCTCGTCGAGGCTGTCAAGGGTTACATGAAGCACGAACGTGAGACGCTCGACGCTGTCATCAAGGCCCGCAACAGTGCGGTTTCCAGCCTCGATGCGGCCAAGGTGGATCCGTCGAATGCTGCCGTCATTCAGCAACTTGGCGAATCTGAAGGCGCATTAGGCGCCGCACTCGGCCGCTTGTTCGCGTTGTCTGAAGCTTACCAGGATCTGAAGGCCAACCAGAACATGATGCAATTTCAGGAACAACTGGCCAGCACCGAAAACAAGGTGGCGTTCTCCAGGCAGGCGTTCAATGATGCCGTGCTAACCTACAACAACAAGGCAGAAAATTTTCCGAACAATATCATGGCGGGCATGTTCAACTTCGAACTGGCAAGCTTCCTGGAGATAGAATCACCAGAGCAGCGGCAAGTTCCGGAAGTCAACTTCACCGCCTAGGTCAACTCGCAACGCACGGCAAAGTGCCGGGCCAGCCTTATGAACTTCTTTGACGCCCAGGACCAGGCGAAGCGTGCGACCCGCTGGCTGGTCGTCGTCTATGTCGTCTCCACGCTGCTGATTGTCGCCGGTGTTACGCTGGTCGTTGGCGTGACCACATACCAGGGAAGCGGTGAGTCGAACCGGCCATTGCTCGTGGCAGCGGCAGTCGTCACGACCCTTGTTATCCTCGGCGCGACCCTCTTCAGAATGGCGGTGCTGTCTGCCGGCGGCGGCCGGGTTGCAACGGGCATGGGTGGCACCCTGGTGGCGACGGATACGCAGGATCCGCTGCGCCGGCGCCTGCGTCATGTCGTCGAAGAAATGGCGATTGCATCCGGCGTGCCGGTTCCGGAAATCTATGTGCTCGAAGAGGAAGACGGAATCAATGCATTCGCGGCGGGCTTCACGACCGGCGACGCGGCGATCGCCGTTACCCGGGGCGCACTCGAACTTCTCGACCGGGAAGAGTTGCAGGGTGTCATTGCTCACGAATTCAGTCATATCCTGAATGGCGACATGCGCCTCAACGTTCGCATGATGGGCGTTTTGTTCGGCATCATGGTGATTGGCCTGCTTGGACGCATGGTCCTCCGGGGTGGCTACCAATCCGGGATTGCCTACAGCAGGCGCAGCAAGAACGGCTCGGCGGTGGTGCTGATCGGGCTCGGCTTGACCATTCTCGGCTGGATAGGCGTGTTCTTTGCGCGTGTCATCAAGGCGGCTGTCTCACGCCAGCGGGAATTCCTGGCAGATGCATCCGCGGTACAATTTACGCGTCAGACAGACGGCATCAGCAATGCGCTGAAGAAAATCGGTGGTTACTCACAGCATTCCTTCATCCGCGCCACCGATCCCGAAGAAGTCAGTCACATGCTCTTCGCCCGTGGCGCGCCGAAGCTCGCTTCCCTTTTCGCGACCCACCCGCCGCTCGGCGAACGCATTCAGGCGCTGGATCCTTCTTTTCGTGAAAGCGATTACCCAAGGATTGGCGCAGACCCGGTTGGCACGGCCGCTCCGGCCGCCGCGGTGGCCGGTCTTGCACCGGCTGCAGCGGTGCTGCCACCTGTGACGGAAGCCGCTGGGAGAAGAAAAATCAGCGAATCGGTCGGCAAGCCGACCTCGCAACATCTCGGACTGGCGAAAAAATTGCGCCGGTCAGTACCGGCCGGGCTACTCGATGCGGCGCATTCGCCAGACGACGCCTATCTCCTGACGATCGCACTGATCATCGACAAGCACGATGCCAGGCGACAACTCGATCTTGCCGAAGGCCAGCTCGGAGAAGAACGCACTGCGCGGGTCCGGCAATACCATGCACAACTACAGGCAATCGGTGCCCGTTACTGGCTGCCGCTGCTCGAGGTTGCCTTCCCGGCGCTGAAACAGCGGCCGGCAAAAAGCCTCGAATTCCTGCTCGACCTGGTCAGGCGGCTAATCGAGCTCGACGGTGAGACGGACCTCAGGGAGTTTTGCTTCTACCGGATTCTCGGGCGGAATCTGCAACAGGCGGCCGCACCGGCGATGTCTTCGCGCCAGAACCGCGTATCGAAGGCGGCGGCGCGGCAGGCAGCGATCGACCTGCTCTACCTGGTCGCGGAGTACGGCAGCGACGATCCGCAATCGCGCGAGCAGGCTTTCCGCGAGGGCCTGCGCGTCTTCGGCGACTGGGCAGGCAACACGGCGACACCCGAACGATCAGCACAAAGTATCGATAGACTGGGCGAATCTCTTGATATTCTTGGAAAAATTAACTTTGCTGGCCGGCAAAGCCTGGTCGAGGCTATTGCCACGGCCGTCGCCAGTGATGGCCGCCTGCAATTGCCCGAAGCGGAACTGCTGCGGGCCATCTGCACCTCCCTGGATTGTCCGCTGCCGCCCATCATGACGGACGGCTGAAATCCGCCGAATACTGTGAGTCCCCGCTGCAAATGGCGTATCATGTCGCGCATGAGCCCCTGACCGGGCTCTGACTCTGAGTTATTGAAGAACTGTCTGCCTTGGGCGGCGACAGTGACCGAATACAAAATTGACTGTTTTGGGGGATACGATCATGCGCATACACCAGATTACGCTTTCCTTGTTGATCTCTGTCCTTGCCGCAGGCCCGGCGATTGCCGCGAGCAAGGAAGAAAAACGCGTTATGGACGCGACCGATATCGTGGACCAGTTGCTGCGGATGCCTGAACGCGGCGTACCGCCGGCGCTGTTGTCGCGTGCCTACGCGGTGGCCGTCATACCCAGGGTCATCAAACTCGGCTTCGGCCTGGGCGCCCGGCGCGGCAAGGGAGTACTCGTCGTCAGGCAGGAGGACAACTCCTGGAGCAACCCGGCATTCATCACGTTGACCGGCGGCAGCATCGGCTTCCAGATTGGCGCCCAGTCGACAGATATCATTCTCGTATTCAAGACCCGCACGAGCGTGGACGGAATCACGCAGGGCAAGCTGACGCTTGGCGCCGACGCATCGATTGCCGCCGGTCCGATCGGGCGCTCCGCCGAGGCCGCGACGGACATAACCTTCAAGTCCGAAGTTTATTCCTATTCAAGAAGTCGTGGCCTGTTTGCCGGAGTCGCGTTGTCCGGTGCGGGCGTGACCATGGACCGCAAGGCGAATGCGGCATTCTATGGCTCGGCAGCGATTACGCCGGAGCAGATCTTCAGAAGCGCCGGGAATGCAGCGCCACAGGCGGCGAACAGTTTCGTGCAGGTGCTGACGGCGCAGACGCAGCGGCTGCCGATGCGTCCTGGCTCGGCCGCTGCAGCAGCCCGGAAGAGAGACATTCAGCCGCAGGAAAGCACGCGATCTGAAGTGCGCACCTACGGCATGAACACCAACGATGAGACCTGAGCGCGATCAATTCGCGGTGGATTGCTGACGCCGCTTCAGTTCCTCGCGAATACTGGAGAGGTCGGTCGCATCCGTCCGGGGCGTCGTGACTGAATCGAGCTGTCCTGTATCGTCTCCCGGTGCAGGCGCGGTTTCTACAATTGCGTTGTCGCCTGCCGGATCGGGTGTCCTGGTCACGGATGTGGATTGCAGAGGCGGCTCCCCGGCCTGCTGCTGTGGCACTTCTTCGAACTGCCCCAGGTATGCTGCTTCTTCGCGCCGCTGCTGATCTTCTTCTGCCCGGCGGCGCGCAGCCGCGGCCGCCTCCTGCGTGCGGCGAAGTGCCTGGCGTTTTCTTTCGGATTGTGCCTCGAGCTGTTTGCGTTGCGCCCGCTCTTCGGCGCGTTCGAGACGATCGATCGCGTCCCGGGCTTTGAGGCAATCCGGCTCGTATTTCATTTCCGAACGATGTTGAGCGCAACGAACCATGGTCGCCTCGAGCAGGCGTGGATTTTCCATGAATTCCGTGACGGATACCGGCGGTGGCGGCTTGCTGCATGCTGTCAGCAGGCTCAACCCGAGACTACAAATTGTGACGTATACAATTTTCATGGGTGAAAAAATGTCATATAAATACGCTTCGTGATCCACGCATGTTCCAGGCGATGCCAATCATAGCACCGGGACCACTGCCAACTTTGTGGACAAGTTCGCAAAACGGTGGTCAACCCGTTCTTTGATCGACCGTTAAAGGAAGTGCCGGATAGCACAGGGTCCAGCAGGGATGGCGGACCGAAGACCAGGGAGGTCGAAATGAAAAACATTTTATCAATCATTATGTTATGTGTTTTTCAAGGCGCCTGCTCGACGCCGGCCGTGGTTTCACATGGCAGCAGTTCATTGTTGAGCTTTAATGATCTTGCGAATGAGATCACCGTCGCTTACGAGGATATGAGTACGAATCAGCCGGCCGCTGATGACGACGGGCCACTTGGCACGCCCTGAGCCTGAATAACACGGGCTGCGCCGAATGCCAATTGGTATAGTGGCAGCGTGTCCGATAGCAGCCAGTTCATTCTTCTCAGGCAACGCCGGTTTGCACCTTTTTTCTCGACGCAATTTCTCGGTGCATTCAACGACAACGTATTTCGCAACGGGCTGATCATTGCCATCACATTTCAGGGCGTGCAGATATTCGGCCTGAACGCAAGCCAGCTCGCGAACATTGCCGGCGCAATATTCATCCTGCCGTTTTTCCTGTTTTCGGCAACCTCCGGTCAACTCGCCGACAAGTACGAAAAATCACGGCTGATGCGTATCGTCAAAATGATCGAGATTTTCCTGATGCTGTTGGCGGCATTTGCGCTGGTCAGTCACAGCTTCAAGGTCCTGCTGCCGGTGCTGTTCCTGATGGGCTGCCAATCGACTCTGTTCGGCCCGGTCAAGTATGCCTACCTGCCACAAAAACTGGCCAGCGAAGAACTGGTCGGCGGCAATGCATTGGTGGAATCCGGCACCTATTTGGCGATCATTTCAGGGCTGATCGTCGGCGGCCTGTCGGTCGCGGTTGACCCGCACAGCCAGTACCTCCTGTCCGCTTGCCTGGTGAGCATTGCAGTGCTTGGCTACCTGTCCAGCCGGCGGATTCCGGAAACTCCCGCGGTCGATCCGGGGCTGAGAATCAACTGGAATGCCTGGAAGGAAACCTGGCACATCGTCGCGTTTGCCAGGGAAGACCGTAGCGTATTCCTTGCCATCCTGGGGATATCGTGGTTTTGGTTTTTCGGTTCGGCCGTGACCTTGCAGATGCCCGCCTATACCCTCGACATACTGCACGGCAATGAAGGAATCACGACCGTCTTGCTGGTTGCGTTCGCCGTAGGCGTCGGGACCGGATCGCTACTTTGCGAGAGATTGTCAGGACATCGGATAGAGCTCGGCCTGGTTCCGCTCGGTTCGATCGGACT